>VOFI01000596.1_pt1 | contig 352000 bp, 313 predicted proteins | sample 5384131 | NCBI WGS metagenome assembly VOFI01 (sample SAMN12384728, study PRJNA508395) | human gut metagenome | isolation source: healthy gut H | host: Homo sapiens | reverse complement strand
TCCAGCTCCTCCACGGCTTTTCCTATCTCCGGATCATTAAGCAGGTCGGCAGGAATCTCCTTCGTATTTGAATTGATCTCCGTGAGGAAACGGAGCCATAGCACCATCATACGCTTGTCGGCAATAGAATGAGGAGTGAACTTCGGCAGCTCTATGAAGGTGAAATGCAAGCCTTCAATCACCTTGTTGCTGTCCTTGTCGTGCACGATGCGGTAGTTGTGGATGAAATCTGGAGTGTCATGCTCGAAGACGTCGTTTATCAGATTCAGGGAATACACAGGTTGGAGCTCGCTGTATTTTCCGCCCTTTTTGGCCTGACTCACGTAGAGCTTGGATGCATTAAACAGTACTCGCTGCTGGAAAGCGTCCGACCATTCCATCTGCATTTCCACGCAGAATTTTCGGCCTCGTGAATCCGTGCAGAGTACATCCACAATAGTGTTCTTGCCCCCTTCGAGCTGGGGCACAAGTTCCGTTGGCAGATACTCTATCGCGTGTATCTGCTCCGCTTCGCTGAGTGGCAGGAGTGCGTTCAGAAGGCTGATCAGTCTTTGGGGATGATTGCCGAATATCTTCTTGAACGTGAGGTCTGCCTTAGGATCCAAGTACTTCATCATCATCTGTCTTTTAGATATGCCAATGCAAAGATACTGCTTTTTTTGGCTTTGAATATGGGGTGGTAGAATACAAGAAGGGGGCTTTCTAATGATAAACGCAAGCATTAATCATTCCAAATATCGGATGAGCCATATTTCTTCGGGAAAAAGGATGGAGATTGGGAAAAAAGTAGTAAATTTGTGGGAAACATAATGACACGCCTATGAGCAAAAAGACAACGACTGGGCACAAGAGACGAATCCATAGCGCCCCACACGGCCACACGACCCTGCGAGACTGGCGCCTCGGCAGGACCCCCGCGCCACGCAGGCGGAGGATGAGCAACTACGCCATCAACCTCGCCTTTCTCGAGACCTACGCCCGGGAGAACGGCTACGCCCTCAGCCCCCGACAACTGGCCTCGATGGCGCGCCGCTTCACGCGATGGGAGGTCCGAAACGTCTTTTGCCACAAGAACGGCTACGAGGACTTCCGCGACCAGGTCATCTGCCTCGACTACGACGAGCTGCTGGAAATGTATGTGGAGGAGACCGTCCACCCCGCGGTCAGGCCCCCATGGCAAAGCCCTGGCAACTACGCCTACTTCCAAAGCGAGGTGATGGGGCAGATGGCGTAGGGCGGCGGGCCGGCGAGGCATGTGACCATGCCAGCGACCATCTGCCTCATAGCGCCTCCATCATACCGAGCAAAGCTTCTCCGACCTACCACAAAGTAATCTTGCCCGCCATGCCCAAATCGAGCGTGGCCGTGGCAATGCCTAAGGCGCGAAAGACACGGCAGATGACAGGAAGCGTCATAGGACTTCGTCCGCTCTCCAAACGACAAATCTGAGAACGCTGCACGCCAATACGCCTACCCAGTTCGTCCTGAGTGAGGTTTTGAGCCAAGCGAGCCTCGCGCATGGCCGCACCCAAACGATACGAATTGACCTCGTCCTTCAACTGCTTTTCCATGGCGTCGCGACGAGGAGTACCCTTCTCGCCCCACACCTCATCGACTACTGCCGACAAGGGGGTCAGATGGACTTGCCTCATGTCTTTTACTTCTCTGTCCTTCCGATTCATATCTATTGCTTCCATCGCTTTACAGTCCCTCCTCATTCCTCTTACACCTTATTTATATAGTCCTTCGGCCTCTCCCTTTCCCCTGGTCCTCCTATCCGAGTAGGCCTGGCGCAAGCGGAAGGCTTATGGACCTCCGGGCGCAAAGGTAAGCATTCCCATCCATACGACCTAAGAAAAAAGCGAGTTTCGCCTCGGCTCCACGGGTGGCGCAAGCCCCCATTTCGCAGGCTGCCCCACCCCGCCCCGACAAACGGGGCAAACTATTTTTGAAAATATCTTCGGGAAAAGGCAGAGGATTGGGAAAAATGTAGTACTTTTGTGGGAATGTAAAAGAATATATGGGTATATAGAGTATGGCAGAGAAAAAGGAATTCATAGCTAATCGACACGGTATCAAGTATTTAGACCTCTTCGCAGGAGCTGGTGGCTTCAGCGAAGGTTTCATGCAGGCATATACCCAAGACAAGTACTATGACTTCCGCCTTGCCAGCGACATCAACGAGAATTGTGAGTTAACCCACCGAGTGAGATACAACAAGATGTTGGGACTGGATACGGATTTTCTTTGTCAAGACATCATGGAGGATTCGTTCCTTCCCAATCTGTTGCAAAAGCTGCACGGACAGGAAATAGACGTGATCACGGGTGGCCCAAGTTGCCAGTCGTTCAGTTTGGCAGGAAGAAGAAAGAAACTTGACAAACGAGACGATTTGTTCTATCATTATCTAAAAGTAATCAAGGCTTTGCGCCCCAAGTACTTTATAATGGAGAACGTCAAGGGTATTTTGACAAAAGACGAAGGTCGCATAAAAGAGCGTATACTAAGAGAGATTCGCTCTATCGTTGACGATATGAAGATGGGAGAGTTACTGACTTTCTTGAATGACTATTTGAAACCCCGCATGAATGCGTCCCTCTTCTCTTGCCTGTCCCTAAAGATAAGCATGGAAACCTCCATCGCAGACATGGAGAAACTGTACGATGCCTACTTCTCCAATTTGGACCAGCAACTCAAGAATGTCACAAAGCACTTGCCCTATAGTATAAGCAAAAGCAGTACCTCTGTCAATACTATCCGTCACGGCTTGCTGCTTCTCAGGGACAAGGAGCAGAGAAACGAGATTCGCAAACAAGTAATACAACTAAAGACGGCAGCTCATGTTGACAACGATACCTTTGTAGATGCCTACAATGCAATCATAGAGACCGTCTCGGATGAAAACATTCTTGACAATATATTGACTGCGGTTGATGCCGTAGTCCAAATGGGTAGTGGCTGCGAGGAAGACGCGCAGGCGCTGAAGACGTCGCTCGAAATATTGACTTCGACTTTTGACGAGTGTATTGACTTTGTTCGCGAGCGCCTGTCAGATGACCCAAAAAGATTGGGTTTCCTCGAAAACCTGCTGAAAGGAATACGCCTTTACAATATCGGAGAGCCACTCGTCCTGCTTTCCTCCAACTACGGGGTGCCACAGAATAGAGAGCGAGTCGTGTTTATCGGTTGCCGTAATGACCAAGACCTCATCACAGAAATCCCTGCAACCGTCAAGGACGAAGACAAGGTCAAGGTCTATGAAGCCCTTTGGGACTTGAACATGGTAGGCAACGGCGAGGTAGCTACAAAATATACCACGCCAACCCTCATCAAGGAATACGAGCCGTCCAAACGCCTCAGAGGCGTGCAGGGCGAGCCCGAAGAAAACGGGCACCTGTTCTCCGAATGGTCAAAGGAAGGAAGACTAGGCCATCGGTTTACCTTCGACGAAGAACCTTTCTATGTGTTGTCCTTGAAAGATCTGAACGTCAATGGAGCCCACCAGCACATGGAGTTGTTCAACCATCAAACAAGCAAGCAAAACGAAACGGTTCGCGAGCGGTTGCAAATCATCGCTAAGCACAAGGACTATGACGAGGCCAAGGCTGAACTCAAAGAGAAAGGACTGGAGTCTCAGAAGAGAAACTATGTGGTACTCAATCCTCTTGGCCAAAGCCCCACGGTCTGCACCATGCCCGACGACTTCATCCACTATTCGGCCTATCGCCCCATGACGGTTCGCGAAATGGCACGCTTGCAGAGTTTTGACGACTCCTTTGTCTTCCAAGGCAAAAGACAGACCGGCGGCAACAACCGTCAGAAGGAGATCCCGCAATACACGCTTGTCGGAAATGCCGTACCGCCACTTATGGCAAGGGCTATAGCAGATACGATTTTGAATCATATAAAATAGGAGGTGGTATGGTAAATATGCGTCCCTTCAACTCGTTTGAGCAAGAGAACATCAAGTTCTTGGTGAATCACAATGTGAAATTCACGCAAGTAGAGGTCACTTCTACAGGTTTGAAAAAGGGTATTTTGGACTCCACGACCCCCATGCGGGCCTACTTCTTGGAGAACGGGATACACGACTATTCCGAGCAACAACAGGGCACGGAACACAAAGTTGTGTCTCGGGCTGTGATATTGACCGACACGACCAAGAAGGAGACACGGGTCTCGTTCTACCGTCCCAACACCAAGAAAGGAGACCCCCGAATGTGGATATACGGCCTTGGCTCCTTTTCTAAGGCCAGCGATATACATGTTTTGTTCAAGTATGAAGACGCCTTATGCTCGGTCAATATCACACGGATTGACATAGAGAAGTGTTTTGCCTCGCCCATCATTACGCCTCTACAAGAGATTATCAAAGCCATATATATAGAAGGAAACGTCGTCTCGGAAGAGCTGCTCGCTCGCTTTCGCTCGGTCAGGGGACAATGGTTCGAGTCGGAAGTGGCAGCAGATACTGGTATTGGTCGCACGATAGAATCGTTTCTTGGCATCAGCATGAATAGCGACAAGACGCCTGACTACAAGGGCGTCGAACTAAAAAGCCATCGCGACAAGCGGAGAAGCAGAAAAAATGTCCTATTCACCCAAACTCCCGACTGGGACATTAGCTCCTTGAAGTCGGGCCGCCAGATAGCGGAGAAATACGGCTACTATACAGAGGAAGGAAAGAAGACCTATCAGAATACCGTGCAATGCGGCATTCCCAACGCACAGTTTCTCCTCCTCAATGTAAACGAGCCAGACGAGCGCCTCGAACTCCAAGCGCAGATGAAGAAACTGGAGGACGTGGCGGCGTGGCGATTGATGAAACTTCATCAAAGACTGCTTACCAAGCACCACGAAACATTTTGGATCGAGGTGGAAAACGAGAGAAGCAACGGCAAGGAATATTTCAGGTACAAGCAGATAGAGCACACGAAGAATCCAAATGTCGGGCAGTTTGATGTACTGTTGGAACAGAATATCATAACGGTTGACCTCCTGCTTTGCCGTCCAAGCGGCAATGGCGACACCTACTCCTTCAAGATCAAGAAGAAGGGTATGCCGCTACTGTTTCCCGAGAGCGTGGTGTATGAGATATGAGATATAGGCAGGCTCCTCAAATTGTATTTGAGGAGCTTGGCTATAACCAAACGCGAAAGGAAGACCAGGCCGATAGGAAAGAGGCCAACACAATAAACCTCTCCGTCAGAAAGACAGACATTAATTACTATTTATACCTTATTGACATGGAATTTATTATCCACAATATCCAATTTGAGATAGAGCGACCGTTTGACTTCGACAAATTGGAAGACTCCGAAAAGCCCGTCGCAAAATACCCAAACCACTACTTGGGAAAAGTCATAGGCAAGATGAGAAACCAGCTGAGCCTCAATCGGACAAAGCGGGGCTGCGAGGAGCATGTACCCAACTGTGTGATGCGGAACGATGATGGCATTGCCTTGATACGCATACACAAAACAGAGAAGATCACCCTCTACGACTTGCCCGAGAGCACAGGCAACGAGCTGGGGGAATGCGTGGAAAAAAATGAGAATAGTTTCCCCATGTCATTTGTCATAGTGGACTATAGAGACGGGAAATGCCAAGTTGCGATAGAGAAAAGCAAGAACTGGGACGGAAGGACGGAAACAATCAAAAACAGTCTCCAAAACTGTTTCAACCGCAGCGAACTGCTCAAAAGCCTTGGAATACAAGTCAACATCAAAGAAAAGACGATTGCCACCAAGTTTGAAGAGTTTATCGACCAGCGTATCATAGACCACGAAGACCGCATCGAGACCGTCACCTTCGAGTTTCCCAACCTGAAACGCCAACCGACATCGCGCATCCCCAACGAGTTGACGGAACAGGTGAACAACTTCACTAAAGTCTTGGAGGCATATGACGCCGTAAGTGGTCTGACAACGATGAAGATGGGAAATGAGCCCGATCGTGACAAACTCAAGCAGCTCTCTACAGTCGTTACCATGTGTAGTGACAACGGATTTGATCTCTCTGTTAAATTCATGAATTTTGGCAACTATAAGTGCAACGAGGACATCGTGGCGAAGTATGAAATGAACGACGCAGTCCTCAATTTTTTCAAAGACCGCTTACCTCCAGAGGACAACTCTCCTGCCTTCGACATGAAGAGTTGGCTGAACTATGTATTTGAAGAAACGAAAAAGACACAAGAAAATGCTGGCGAAAAAATCCCGAGGAGGCCAAAGAAGTAAGCTGAGGGAGCGGTTCAGAGACCATGTCTATTACAAGGTGTGCCGGAAGACGAATGATGCTTTCCTATCTCAGTACCCCTCCATCATTCTTTCCGCAGAAGAGCTATTTGCAGATGCGGCCACCACATTGGACAAACTACTGACAGAGGGAGACCTAACGACTGAGATGTGCGCAGACCTATGGTCCGACACCTTGGCCGATTATCGCATGGAGGAAGAAGGACTTACAGACTTAGCGACCTCAGGATCCGAGGTTGCCATGTTGTTTTATGCCGTGATCTATGGACTTCAAGCTGTCAATCATTCACACTACAGGTCCAAATTGCAAAAAACGCTCCTCGACTCGCTACACACGAAATGGTTCTCCCACGATCAAAGTAAAGCCAAAAAAGTTGAAATACTATTGAATGACGTCAATTCGCTTTCCAGCGATATGCTCGAATGGATGAAAGAATACTTCTTCTCTGCCGATAGCCTCACAGAGGAGATAGAGGGCATTGTGCACCCGAAACGGACACCAGCGAAGAAGAAGAAAGAAACCATACCATATACGCTTCCCTACTGCTGTCCGAACGAGGAGACAAGAATAAAGCGCCTCCGATACGCCATGATAGCTATGCAGGAATGGGGATGGATAGAGGAACCGGAGAGTGCAGACGACTTCCTCGACCTCTTTAGCGGCAAGGCTAGGCAATGCAACATCAAATGGACGGGCAAGTCCTTGGCCATATTGACCTTGCTGATAAAGCGTCTCTTGGAGCAACCCTATATGGAAACGAAAAAAGGTTGCTCCGTTTCAGCCATTGTCAAGAATCAATTTGGAAAGAATCCTAGCAACAACCCAGAAAGGGTGAACGAAGAAGCTAAGAAACGAATAGATTGGATTGTGCGTATTCTGGACCACAAGCAGAGATTGCCCCGTCTCGACAATCGCGAGAGCGAGACAGAGGGGGAAGAAGATAGCATCTATCTTGCAGAGCAAGAGGTAATGAGAGGAAACTTGCACTCGACCAAAGACCTCCGCCACAATTACGATTGAGATTGTTGTCACGCTTGTTGTCAATTCTCATTTTTTTCTTTTTTTCTTCATTACCGAGAATCCGCATACACACAGGGTTCTCGGCTTTTTTTTGTTGCCATTTTGCTTGTTGTCATTTTTTTTGTTGTCATTTCTATGTTTTTTGACAACAAAAACAAGCCCTTCAGCCCCATTGCTGAGGGCAGTCCTTTGCTGCTCTTGGCCTTCTGTGGTTGTGGCGAAGCAGGGGTCGGATCGCCATAATTTTTTAAAGCTATGAAGAAGAAAGATTTCTTCGAAGGACGCAAGTACGACAGAACCGCAGGCTCAAACAATCCACGCCTCATCGGCGAACTCATCAACGAATTCCTCCACGGACAGACGCCATTCGCACGGGCCTGCCGCCACCGCACGGGCAGGGCGTGGACGGGCCAGGATGGCGCAGGCAACGCTTGCTCGGGCTGCACACGCTCGGACAGCACATGGACGGAAAACATGCGCACGGAAAGCGCAGGCGCTGGAAGGGCGTGGACGGGCCTCTACCCCAACACGGAGCTGGACGTGGACCTGAAACTCGTCACGCAGAAACAGGGGCGCATGGAGCTGGGCGAGTATCTCGACGGGATGATTACGCGCGACGGCGAGGACCACTTCACCTTCGTGGAGAATGCCACGGAGCAGAGAAAAACCGAGCGCCGCAACCCAAGCATCTACATGGGCCAATGGATCAACGTCAAGCGCAGAGCCGACGGCACGGTCTATCCGACCTTCAAACGGACGAAGCGCATCGGGGCCGGGGAACTTGGCGACTATGCCGTCAGTACGACCTGCGAGCTGCTGATGGTAGCGGGCAAGCACGAGGCGGCTATGGCCCTGGCGGAAGTTGAAGGCTTCGACCTCAGCGAGCTCTTCGCCTCCGACGGGGGCCTTGTAGAGGAGAAGTTCGGAGAAATGAGGGGCTTCGCCGCGGGCAGAGGCCTTGGAGAGGAGGAGGACTTCGAGGAGGAGTAAAAAAGGGCGAGCGTTCCAGTTGTTCCAGTTGTTCCAGTTTTTTTGAGGGTCTGAAAATTCCAGTTACCCCTATATATACTATATAACTAATTAATTATTAAGTAGTTATATATAAGAAAAGAAAAATTGGACCATCTCGAATTTTAATTGGAACAACTGGAACAACTGGAACGCTCTCATCCTGATTTTCTCTAAAAGGCTTAGAATCAATAGATTATAAATTTTCAACAAGACAATATGAACTACGATATCACGCTCAACACGGCTCCGCCGATGCCCAAACTCGGTCGCGGAGTGGAATGTCTGGCGCTTTTGCTCTCGCAGGTGTCGAAAGACATGCGCCAACCGCTTTTGCCGATGATCATCCCTGCGCTCGCTGCGCACGTCAGCGGCGCCCAATTTATCTATCCCGACCATACTTTGAAGGAATTGTGCGGCATGATGGCCAATCTTGTGGCGGACAGCGGAGCGGGCAAAGGCCAACTGTCCGGACTGGTGGAAGCCATGTGTGGCGACTTCCGCGTCCACGACGATGGCGAGCTGGAGAAGCTCGTAGAGTGGCAGAAGATGGTAAAGTCGAAGTCTGCGAATAAGGAGAAGCCCGTGCGTCCCGACATTTCGTTTTGGTATCCTCCAGCCGATATGACGAATGCCGCTTTTGTCCAAAACGCCATGGGATGTGAGAAGCTGGGCGCGCGCACCATGTTTATCAACATGCCCGAGGTGGAGATGGCTGACCGCATGTGTGGCGGCCACAAGCAGATCTCGCAGACCCTGCGCAACATCTACGACTGCCAGCGCTCGGGAGCGCTGCGTGCCACGGCCGACGGCGTCACGGGCAATCCCGTGCTGCGCGTCAACATGACGATTTCTTCAACTCCCTACGCCGCCCGCATGTTCTACAAGAAGGACCTCTTCAACGGCACCTTCGGCCGCATGGTTTTCTCCTACAAACCTCGCCAAGGTCGCGACGGCCACATACCCCGTCAGGGCACCTATCCCGAGGAGTTTTACGAGAAGCTCGCCACCTACCTCCGCCGCCTCGACAGTTGCAAGGGCCGCTTCGAGATCCAGCAGCTCAACCGCCTCATCGACAAACTGGCTGCCGACATGGCGAAACTGGCTGACCTGACGGACGACGACGTGCTGTGGGACATCTCCAAGCGCTCGCTGGTCTCGGCATGGAAGGCGGGATGCGTGCTCTGGATACTCAACGGACTGGAGTGGGCTCCGACGATCGGGCGCGTGGTGGAGTGGCTCGTCTATCACGACCTGTGGTCGAAGATGCAGGTCTTCGCCGACCTGCTCGGGCAGGACACCAGCACAAGCGAGGCAGCACGACGCGGGCCGAAGAATCTGCTCGACGACCTGCCCGATTCGTTCAACGAGACCCAGCTCGAAGCGCTCCGCTTATCGATCGGCAAGGACAAAGAGGGCACAAAGGCACAGATACGCAAGTGGGTCTATCGCCGCTTCGTCGCCTACTCGGCCCAGACGGGGCTCTACAACAAGACGGAGGAGTATCTGACGGGCATGCCCGCCTCACGCAAAAGCCGCAAGCCATGCTCGACCGACTGACCCTCCAGCGGCTCCGCGACCTGCCCATAGAGCAGGTGGCGGAGCGGGTGGGGCTCCGCGTCGAGCGCCACAAGAGCCTCTGCCCCTTCCACGACGACCACCGCCCGAGCCTGACGTTCCACGCGCGCAGCAACACCTTCCGTTGCTTCTCCTGCGGGGCGCGGGGCGGCCCGATCGACCTCGTGATGCGGCGGCTGGGGATGTCCTTCCCCGAGGCCTGCCGATGGCTGGACGGAGGCGTGAGGATCGACCCGCTGCCCCTCTCGCGCCCGCGGCCCAGGGAAGAAGCTTACAAACCCTTCGACGCGGCCCGCTACGCCCGCTTCTTCGAGCATCCGTGGCTCAGCGACCCCGCCCGCCAGTTTCTCTTCCAGGAGCGACGGCTGGACCCAAGGGTCGTCGCCTGGTGCCGCCTCACCTCGTGGACCGACCGCCACGGCACCCATTGGCTGCAGACGCCCTACTACGACACGCAGATGCGACTCGTGGGACTGCAAAACCGCAACCTCGACTACAGGAAAAGCGCGCCCGCGGAGGCTCAGACGGAAAATCGAACGACCTCGGGAATGGTCTCTCAGACGGACGATCGGACGAGTTCGAGAACGGCCTCCTCGTCCGAGCCCATGGCCCAGCCGCGCTTCCGGTTTCCGCAAGGGTCGCGATGCGGTCTCTACAACCAGCCCGTGCTGCTGCGCCTTCGCCTTGGCGAACCGCTTTGGATCACGGAGGGGTGCTCCGACTGCTGGGCCATGCTCTCCTCGGGGCACAAGGCCGTCGCCATCCCCTCGGCCACGACGCTCCACGACGACGAGGTGCGCCTGCTCCTCGACCTCCACGATCGCCTCTCCACGCCCTTCCACATGTATCCCGACGCCGATGCCCCGGGCGAGCACCTCTTCCTGCAGCTGCGCGACCTGCTGCCGGGCCTCGTCCACCACCATCTGCCCCCGGGCTGCAAGGACTTCTCCGACTATTATCTCTCCATCAACAAAATCGCAAAGTCATCATGAACGAAACTCCCATCCGGGCCTACAGCAAACAGGAACTGGCCCAGACCTACTTCCCCGACATTGCCCCTCGTTCGGCCGTCAACCGCCTTCGCGCGTGGATAGACCGTTGCCAACCGCTGAGCCAGGCGCTCCAGGAGGCGGGCTACCGCAAGACCTCCAAATGGTTCACGCCCCACGAGGTCCGCCTCATCGTCCACTACCTCGGCGACCCGTAAAACTACCGCGGAGCGCTTGCTTCGCCTTGCGCGAAAAGTCTATAGACACCACGTGGACATGAAGAAAAACAACTCAAACATCTTTTACAACAATGAACAACGCTTTGGACATTCGTTTGTCGACAATCGTGGACATAAAGAAAAACAACTTGAACAACTTTTACAACAATAAACAACTCTTTCGGTAAGCCATGAGCAGAACTGAGCTTGCTCAAGTTATGCCATGGCGAGAAAGAGTGCCATAAAATGGAACAGCTTCGCCAGGATATCGCCTCTTCGAGGCTCATGCAGACCAAGGGTTGCTGCAAGAGAAACAACTATGAACAACGCTTCGCCAGGACATCGCCTCTTCGAGGCCCATGCAAACCAAGGGTTGCTGCAAGGGAAACAACTATGAAGAACGCTTCGCCTTGGAAACGTTTCCTGCTGATTGTCCATGACGACGTTAGGACAAGTGAAGAAAACAACCAATACAATATTTACCTGTTCGCTTGAAATTATCCAATACGCCCTGAAGAGGCAGAAGCGCATAGCCCAGGGTATCGCCCTGGGTAATTATGAACGCCAACCTGTCGCCCTGAAAGGGCATAAGCGTTAAAGAAGCAGCCTATAAACAATTCTTTTGCCCTTACAGGGCGTCTTGTTGATTGCTATTATCCCCAGGGCGATGCCCTGGCTAGAGAGCTTTTTGGGCTTTCAGCCCGCTTCAACCGACACGAAGCGTATCTCCTTGTAAAGGTTGTTCAAGTTGTTTTTCCTTACTCAGCAGGAAAACATACTCGTTGGTAGAGCACTCAGCAGGCCGCTTTTCCACCCCCATTACATTTCATCGCACATTATCGCACGGGTTCGCACGGTAGCGCATCCCATCGCACAACGGGGGAGGAGAAAAGCCATAACTTTGCACTCGGAAACGCTTACCGCCAGGCGAGGAACCAAGAATCCCAGCCGCCAAGGACGAGCAGCGGGAGGGCGCGCATCCCAAAGCAAACCCGAAGGCGTCCCGAAGACCGAGCGAAGCCAAGGCCACACCATCCACACCCCTCCAACCATCGCCGAAGGCCAAGGCGAAGCGGGAGGGAACAAGGGCCGGGACGGCTGACGAGCAAAGGCCGACGGGACGAAGGTCAACGGGCGAAGGCCGACGGGCCGACGACAGAACCCAGGCGGAAGCACATGTATCACCATTAAAATCAGAAGAAGAAACTATGGCAAAAATCATTCCTATCGATGTCATCAAGGGCATCAGCGGCAAGTATGGCAACAAGTCGAGCGACTACTTCGCCACCAACCGTTCGAGCAACCAGATCCACCTGGCCAAGATCGTCAACCCCTACCAGGGACCGCCCACGGAGAAGCAGAAAGCGCAGCAGGCGAAGTTTGCCGCACGCCAGGTGGTCAGCACGGCCTGGCTCAACGCCAACCGCCCCTCGGAGACCACGGGCGAGAAGGGCACGGCAGACTACCAGTTGGTGCAGCGCATGAAGCGACAGATGGGCCTCTCCAACATCAACCAAGTGCTCCACAAGTATATGGGCGAGGACAACATCATCCGTCTGCCGCACGGCGACGAGTTCCAGGCCCCGCCCACCCAGGACGGCGGAGGCTCCTCGGCCGGAGGCACGAAGCGGCGCCACACCATCACCCTCACCTCGGCCAACCCCGACCAGGGCACGGTCTCGGGCGGCGGCACCTACGACGAGGGCGCCCAGGCCACGATCCGCGCCACGCCGAAGACGGGCTTCGCCTTCGACAAGTGGAGCGACGGCAACACGCAGTCCGTACGCACCCTGACCGTCAACGCCGACCTCTCGCTCACGGCCTCCTTCAAGACGGCCAGCACGGGCGGAGGCACCGACCAGGGTGGTAATACCGACCAAGGCGGAAATACCGACCAGGGTGGCGGCGGAAGCCTCGGCGACTAGCCCTCCCCCGGGCCTACGGCCTCATGAAAGCAGGCCCGGGGGATCTCTCTCCTTCCGCCACTAGCGGCGCATAACTACTATTCATCATTTTCATCAACGATTCAAAAAAATCTTCCCCTATCATGTCAGCAAACAAGAAAGAGACCTGGAAGTTTATCATCCAGACGGCCATCGCCATCCTCACGGCCATCGCCACCAGCCTGGGCGTCACGAGTTGCATCGCAGCCCTCTGAGCGCCCCACCCTCCCGACGAGGGTCAACCACCCCAAGAGGCTCAACCGCCCCACGGCCGCCCGCCTCACCACGAGGTCCAGCCTACCCGCGAGGTCCAACCGCTACCGTGCTGGTCCACTCACACCACCATAGTGCAGGCGCGGCCCTCACCCCAGCCTCATCCACGCGGGCCACCCTCGGCCCATCCTCTCCTCTCTCGGAAGCCCGTCAATACCCCGCTATTGGCGGGCTTTCTCATGCCAAACGCTTCGCGGGACATTCGCCTGACGTCAACACGTGGACACGAAGGAAAACAACTTGAACACATTTTACAACAAGTAACAACACGTCCTTTTAACAAAACGTGGACACATGGGAAAACAACTTGAACAACTTTTACAACTATGAACAACGCTTCGCCAGGATATTGCCTCTTCGAGGCCCATGCAGACCAAGGGCTGCTTGTAGGGAAACAACAAAATACAACGCTTCGCCATGGCATAACTTGAGCAAGCTCAGTTCTGCTCATGGCTTACCGAAAAAGTTGTATCATGCTGTTTACCTTGCAGCAGGATTGTAATACACGCAAAGCTTGTAAAGTTGTAAAATTGTTGTAAAAGTTATATTTGTTGTTTTCCCTATCTTAGCAGGAATTATATCCCCCGCGAAGCCTTGTATTTTGTTGTTTACCTTGCAGCAAGATTGTAATACACGCAAAGCGTGTAGGTTGTAAATTGTTGTAAAAGTTGTATTTGTTGTTTTCTTAAAATTCGCAAGAGAAATGGTTGGCCAAATAAGGAAACGAATTATGGCCAAATGAGGAAACGGTTTATGTCCAAATGAGGAAACGAATCAGGGCCAAATGAGGAAACAAATCATGGCCAAATGAGGTAATAAAATAGGGCCGAATTAGGTAGTTCGAGATTTTCTTTGTATCTTTGCGGCAGAATCAAAGACTGAAAAGATGAAGCAATACAAAAGCAGGATAGCAGATATCCTACTGAGGGACAGGCTGGAAGAAGTGGGAGCCGTCTTGATAGAAGGGCCCAAATGGTGTGGCAAGACCACGACGGCCGAGCAGCAGGCCAAGAGCGTGCTCTACGTGGCCGACCCCGAGAAGCAGGGCATGTATCGGGAGATGGCCGACCTGCAGGTCAAGATGCTCCTCAAGGGCGAGGCGCCACGGCTGATAGACGAGTGGCAGATCATCCCCCAGGTATGGGACGCCATCCGCTTCGAGGTGGACCACAGAGGCGAGGAGGGGCAGTTTATCCTCACGGGGTCGGCCGTGCCCGCCTCGACCGACAAGATCCACCACACGGGCACGGGACGTTTTGCCTGGGTGACGATGCGCCCGATGTCGCTATGGGAGTCGGAAGAATCTACGGGAGAGGTGAGCCTGGAGCAGCTCTTCAAGGGCTGCAAGGAGGTGGTGGGCCGCAACCGTCTGCAACTGGCCGATGTGGCCTTCCTCGTCTGTCGCGGAGGCTGGCCCAGCGCCATAGGCAAGTCGGAGCGCGCGGCCCTCCATTTGGCCTACAACTACTATGACGCCGTGGTGAGGTCGGACGTCTCGAGGATCGATGAGACGGTAAGGAGTAGCGAGCGCACCAAACTCCTGCTGCGGTCCTACGCCCGCTCGCAAGGCGGCCAGGTGAGCATCAACGCCATCCGACAGGACATGAAGGTGAACGACGACGACACGCTCTCCGACAAGACGATACAAAACTATATTAGTGCGCTAAAGAAGATATTCGTCGTCGAGGATATGCCGGCCTGGAACCCCAACCTCCGAAGCAAGACGGCCATCCGGTCTGCCGAGACCCGCTATTTCGTCGATCCCTCGATCGCCGCGGCTGCCCTCGGACTGGGTCCCGACGACCTGATGAACGACCTCGAGACTTTCGGCCTGCTCTTCGAGACGATGTGCGTCCGCGACCTCCGCGTCTATGCCGACGCCATAGACGGAAGCGTCTATCACTACCGCGACAAGCAGGGGCTGGAGTGTGATGCCGTCGTCCACCTGCGCAACGGGTCGTACGGGCTGGTGGAGATCAAGCTGGGTGGGGACCAGGCCATAGAGAAGGGCGTGGGGACGCTGACGGAACTCGCCTCCAAGATCGACACCACAAAGATGAAGGCCCCATCCTTTCTCATGGTGCTCACGGCCGTGGGCGACTATGCCTACCAACGAAAGGACGGTGTCTATGTCGTCCCCATCGGCTGCTTGAAGCAGTAAAAGCGCATCAAGGGGACATATAGAGAAAAAACAACTTGAACAACTTTTACAATTATAAACAACGCTTCGCGGGGACATCGCCTGTCAACAATACGTGTACATAAAGGAAAACAACTTGAACAACCTTTACAACAATAAACAACGCTTCGCCAGGATATCGCCTCTTCGAGGCCCATGCAAACCAAGGGTTGCTGCAAGGGAAACAACTATGAACAACGCTTCGCCTTGGACACGTTTCCTGCTGGTTGTCCTGGCGAAGCTGTTCCATTTTATGGCACCCTTTCTCGCCATGGCAAAACTCGAGCGAGCTCGGTTTTGCTCATGGCTTACCGAAAGCGTTGTTACTTGTTGTAAAGGTTGTATTTGTTGTTTCCCCTTACTCAGCAGGAATTGTGCCCCGCGTCAGAAGACGAGGTTGAAGCCGAGGCGGATGCCCCCCTTGGAGATGCCCGGATAGGCCGTGTAGGTGAGGCGGCGGACGTAGTCGATCTCAAACATTTGGAAGATGTTGTGGATGCCCACGACCAGTTCGAGGTAGGGCTCGTTGGTCATGATGTGCGACCCCTCGGGCAACTGCCACAGGTCCGTGCGCAGACGGTTTTCGGGGAGCGTGGGGTTGTTCTTCGACGTCAGATGGCCCCAGAGGCCCTTGAAGGCCACATACTCGCGGAGCTTCAGTCGGCGCAGGAGCGGGACGCGGTTGAAGAGTTTGCCCGCCAGGTCCCAGGCGAGGTTGAACTGGAGGTAGCGGTCGTTGATGAACTCCATGTCCTCCATGAGGTTGAACGACCCCTGGTGCTCGAAGAGCGACGTGTTGACGGCCGGCAGACAGAGCATGAAGTAGGGCGCGCGGTTCCAGGCCGCCCCCGCCATGAGGCGCATGTCGAAATGTCCCCACGAGGCGAGCCACAGTCGCTTGTAGGCCTTGAACTCCGTGGTGTTGTAGCGATACTGCCCGCCCAGGAATCCCTGCAGGCCCATGGTGTGGCGGAGCGTGAACTGAGGCGCGTCGAGGTTGACCTCGATGCGATGCTGCTTCGTGTTGACGTAGCTCTGGCCCGGGCGGTAGTCGAGCGAGGCCGTGATCTCCGTGGTGCGGATGCGGGAGACGGGCGTGCCGTCGAGGGCGAGGAAGGAGAGCGTGCCCGTGGGGCGGTCGGCCTCGGTCTTGAGCTGGAGGGAGGAGGCCAGTCCGTAGTCCGTCTCCCACGTGAAGTTGAGCGCCTGGCGGTTGAAGAAATACATCTGCTCGGCCTTCTGCGGCTTCACGGACATGAAGATATTGTCCTTGTTGTGCTCCAGGTAGCGGTCGGAGGGCGACTCCACGTCCTTGGTCGATTCGAGGCTGATGGTGCGCACGGGAAACTCGTTGGGCTGGTATTTCGGCTTGTTGAACGAGTAGGTCAGTTTGCCGTCATAGTAGTGGTGGCCCGACTTCGTGCCGTAGGCGTAGTAGCCCTCGCCAAACCAATGGGGGGAGAGCTGGGCCGTGGAGCGGGCCGAGGCCCTGAGGCGGATGCCATCGACGAAGTTGCGCGAGATGATGGTGTTGATCGGTCCGATGTCGATCTTGCTGCGTCCCTCCGAGGCCGTCTCGATGAAGTTTTCGGCCACGGCCTTGACGCCGACCATCACCCACTTGAACCGGCTCGTCTTGCGCATCTGCTGGATAAACTGCTCCATGTTGGCCTCGCCATGCGTCAGGGGCGCGCGTCGGTTTTCGGTCCAGAAGGCCTCGTCGCGCGTCTTGGCCTGCGGCTCATAGACGGTCGTGGTATGGCCGCGGAAGAGGCGGTCGTCGATGGGGTCGAAGGCATAGTTGTCGAGGCGCGTGGTGCGCACGACCATGGCGCGCTGGATCAGGCTCGTCAGCTGGAGCTCGGCCACCATGTTGTCCGTGGTCAGGGCCCAGTCGCCATTGGGCAGCCGCTCAAACTCCTGCTCGAAGCGGATGGACTGGACGAAGTTGACGCCCGTGCCGTGGGGCATCTGCATGACGCATCGGCGGACGTGGAGCGAGGAGTCGTTGAGGACGTAGAGCTCGCCGCGGAAGCCGAAGTCCTGGTTGTTGGCCGGCATAAACTGGAGGCGGATGCAACTGTCGCCCGCCACGGCCACGGTATCCTCGATATAGAAATGGTAGAAACTGATGGCTGTAGATCCTATGGGCGAGGGGAATCGCTTCTGCAGGAACGTGACCTGGTCGTCGTAGAGGTCGATGTCGCAGAAGATGTCCTTGGCCATGGTGTTGAAGACGTCGCCCGTCTGTATGAGTTTGGAGATGCCGCGCGTGGTCTGTCCGCGCACGAGGTCGCGCGTGGTGGCGGGGTGGCGACGGTAGAGATGGGTCGAGGCCGTCTCATCGACCGAGATGGGGAGGACAAACTGGTTGTTGTACTCCGAGACCTCCACCTGTCCGAGCAGCCAGGGCGAGGAGGCGAAGAGGCTCCCCTGCAGTTCCTCGGGCGTGATGTTGTTGATGGCCATGGTGATCTTCTGGTACTTGTCGTACTGGTAGAAGTCGTGGCGCTCGAGGTTGGTGCGCTCCTTGGCGGCTATGACACGGCGCATGAGCTCCACGGCGGGGTTGCCCTTGCGCTTGTAGCCCTTCTTGCGCTTGGCCTTGACGGAGACCTCGGCCAGCTGGGTGTCGGAGGGCGTGAGGCGGATGATGAGGTCGCGCGAGGAGGTGCGGCTCGTGATGCGGACGCGCTCCGTGCGGTAGCCGACGGAGGAGACGCGCAGGACGTGGCCCTCGCGCCTGGGCAGGGAGAAGCGTCCCTGGGCGTCGGCCGAGAAGGGCGTCGGCTGGTCGGCATACTGGAGGGTGGCATGGGCGAGGGTGTCGAGTGTGACGGCATCCACCACCACGCCACGGACGCTCTGGGCGAGGGCCGCGAGGGCCGTCGTCCAGAGCATCGTGAGTGTGAGCGCGAAGGTCTTAGTCGATCTCCTCATCGGCTTCATAGCCACCCATTTCGCGGATGGCGTTCTTCAGCATGACATACTGGTCGAAGAGGTTGTTGACGGCCTGCTCGCCCTTGGTGAAGTCGTGCATGGGCGCCTTGAGGAAGAAGCTCAGGAAGCGCTGGATGCCGTAGCGGCCGGCACGTGCGGCAAGGTCGCTCAGGAGCGTCAGGTCGAGCAGCAAGGGGGCGGCGAGGATGGAGTCGCGGCAGAGGAAGTTGATCTTGATCTGCATCGGGTAGCCCATCCATCCGAAGATGTCGATGTTGTCCCATCCCTCCTTGTTGTCGTTGCGCGGCGGGTAGTAGTTGATGCGCACCTTGTGGTAGATGTTGCCATAGAGGTCGGGCTGGTCCTCGGCGCGGCAGATGGTCTCGAGCGTGGAGAGCTTGCTGACCTCCTTGGTGTGGAAGTTGGCGGGCTCGTCGAGCACGAGGCCGTCGCGGTTGCCCAGGATGTTGGTGGAGAACCAGCCGGCGAGTCCGAGGTTGCGCACCTTGAGGATCGGGGCGAATCCGCTCTTGACGAGGGTCTGTCCGGTCTTGAAGTCCTTGCCCGCGATCGGCATCTTCGTCTTCTCGGCCATCTCCCACATGGCGGGGATATCTACCGTCGTGTTGGGGGCGCCCATGATGAAGGGAGCACCCTCGGCCAGGGCCGCGTAGGCGTAGCACATGGAGGGAGCGACATGGTCGCGGTCGTCGGCCTTCATGGCCTGCTCCAGCTGGCGAGCGTGGCGTGGTGGGCCTCGTCGTAGGGCACGTAGATCTCGGTCGAAGCGGCCCAGATCACGACGACGCGGGCGCAGTCGTTCTGCTGCTTGAAGTCGCGGATGTCCTGGCGCAGGGCCTCCACCATCTCCCATCGCGTGAGTCCCTGCTTGACGTTGTCGCCCGTGATGCGCTTGGCGTAGTTGGCGTCGAAGGCGGCCTTCATGGGCACGATCTTCTCCAGCTCGTCGCGCACGGGCTCAATGTCCTTGGCCTTGAGCACCTCGGCATAGACGGCAGCCTGGTAGGCGTTCTGGGGATAGGCGTCCCACGTGCCGAAGACGATGTCGTCGAGCTTGGCCAGCGGCACGATATCGCCATAGTGCAGGTACTTCTTCTCCGCGCCACGTCCGACACGGATCTTGTCGTACTGGGTCATGGATCCCACAGGCTTGGAGAGGCCCTTGCGAACCATCAGCACTCCCGTCATAAAGGTCGTGGCGACGGCGCCGCAACCTACAACCATGATGCCGAGTTTGCCCTCGGCGGGTTTCACTTCTTGTTTCATTACTACTTGCTTATATTAGTTCTTTTATTTGTTTGTTGTTGTTTTCTCTTCATTTTTTGGGGGTCCAACGGGGATTGTTCCCTCTCGTGAGGTTTCCCTTAGGATTCTCCCTTTTGAGGTCTTTCTGAGGATTCCCCCACCCTCTCCTCACTTGGATTCACGCGAGCTGGAGCAGCTGGTCGAGCGACGTGATCACGTGGGTATCGGCAGGCGGCTCGTGCTGGTCGTTGTTCCATCCCTCGCCCTGGAGCCAGGCCGTGGCGCAACCCAGGGAGTGGGCGGGCAGGATGTCGTTCTTCAGACTGTCGCCCACGACCATCACCTCCTGGGGCTGGAGCCCGAGCCGATCGAGGGCGATCTCGAAGAGGCGGGCGTCGGGCTTGCGTATGCCCTCGGCGGCACTCTCCACCACGGTCTGGAAATAGGAGCCTATGCCCATCTCCTCCACCACGGCAGGCAGGTTGCCATAGAAGTTGCTCACGAGGGCCAGGGGCGCGCGGTCGGCCAGCTGGGCCAGCACGGGGCGGTTGGCCTCCATCTGTCGCAACACCTCGCCATAGAGGTCGAGCAGGAGGCGTTCCTCCAAGGCCTGCGTGTCGCTATCCGAGGACAGGGCCTCGCGCTCCCGCAGACGACCGATCTGCATCCCGATCTTCGTGGCAAGCGTCTCGCGAAAGGTCATGGTCGGGAGGATGATCCCGCCCTGCCCCAGGGCACGCTCCGTATGGACGTAGGCCTCGCGAAAGTCGTCCCACGCCACGCCTACATGACATCGCTCGTAGCCATGCCAGATGAATTTGCCCCAATGGCAGCCAGCCGTGTCGAGCGTGCCGCCATAGTCGAGCAGGTATCCCTTGATCTCTCCTGTCATCTTTCTATATTTCTATATTTCCTGTATTCCAGTATTCCTTTATTTCTTTATTCCAGTATTCCAATATTCCAAATAGCTATAGGCTGCATGGAGGCTTGGAGGACTTCCGTTCCAATTGTTCCAGTTGTTCCAATCATTCCTGTCGTTCCTGTCGTCCCAATCGTTCCTGTCGTCCAAATCGCTCCTGTTGTTGCAATTGTTCCAGTCGTCCAAATCGTTCCTGTCGTCCTAATCGTCCCTGTCGTCCCAATCGCTCCTATCGTCCTAATTGCTCCTGTCGTCCTAATCGTATCAAACGTTTCAACGTTTCAATGTTTCAGCGCACGATTGACCCCCTCTTGGCGTCTGATAAGGCTCAGGGCGCTTGTGGCTCGCAGGGAAGGGCCTCGGTCCCCCCTGGCAGTTTTTTCTCTCCACGCCCTACGGCTCGATGTCGGCCTGGGTGTCGCAGGAAGCAGCCTCGTGGGCCACGAGGTCGTCGTCGGTCTCGCAGAAGCCCGGACGGGCAGTCGTGGGAGCAGCCGTTTCGAGGCAGGCGGCCATGTGGGCGCAGAGGTTCTCGTGGCGCGTGTGCATGGAGACATAGATGAGGTTATAGACCACGATCTCCATGAAGAGATAGACCCACGGGCAGTCGAGCAGGCAGGTGGCGTAGATGAGGATGGCGCGGGAGTTGAAGGTCAGGAAGTTGGTCATCCACATGAGCGGGCGGCTGCCCTGGAGGAAGGCGTCCTTCCAAGGCTGCGGGGCCAAGGCGGGCGAGCCGTAGGTGGTGCGGAGACGGTCCATGAGGGCCTGAAACTGGGGCGTGCGGCGCTCCTGGCTGCGGCAGTAGTTGCGGTAGTTGTAGTGGAAGGCGCGGGCCCAAAAAGCGCCACGACGGGGCAACCGGGCGAGCTCCTGGCTCTCGTGGAGGCTACTGTCGAGCTCCGACCCCTCGCGACCCTTGAGGAAGAAGAGGTGAATCTGGCGGTAGTAGTCGGCGAGCGAACTCTGGGGGGAGTGGCTCAAGAGGCCCGCCACGGCACAGGCGGCCAGGGCACAGACGCCCCAACGGGTTTCGAGACCGGGAAGGGGTTGCGGCCAAAGGCGGAAGACGAGGGCCAGATAGATAGCGAAAAACCACACGTCGCCCGCAAATCCGTCGAGGCATCGGCCGATCATGGTCTTCTGACCCGTCAGGCGCGCCAACTGGCCGTCCGTGGAGTCGCAGAAGTTGGCCAGCATCAGCAGCACGACGCCCATGAGATTGTGGACCGTGCCCGTGTAGTGGAACATCCATCCCGCGGCCAGGCCGAGGAAGATGGAGATGATGGTGATGGTGTTGGGATGGACGCCCAGTCGCTCCCAGATGAGGGCGAAGAAGAGGCCGATGGGGCGCGTGAAATGGACGTCGAGCCATTCCTCCGTGTCCTTCGACTTCATGGATGCCTCCAGGAGGTCCTTGAAGCGGCGGTTTCCCATATTGTCTGATTTCATTCGTCGTCTGTTTTGTGATGGCTGCCCCTCGGCCCGCGGGTCTTGCATGGGGGCAGTCGTTTCATCATTTCTACGAGAGGCCGTCGGTCGCTACTTGCGACTGGCGTCTCTCTTATCTTACGGCAGGCCGTGGTCGCTACTTGCGACTGAGGCCGTCCCTTCTGCTGCCTTGCGCACGGTCTCCATAAGCCGTCACACGGCCAGCCTCAATAGGCTGCGACACGTGCAGTTTCAATGCCGCCAAACGTACTGTCCTAATAGGAAGAACGGACGAGGCAGAAAAATATTGCACGCCTCTGAGTTTTTTCAGCTCTACAGTTCGTTGAGGGCCGATTGCTGGCGTCAAGGCCTCCCATACGTCAGTCTCCCGCCCGACACTCACGGCTCCATATACGGCAGTCTTTCGCCAGACACTCACGGCTCCACATACGCCCCATTTTCCTTGAGCGGTTCGAGGTGGACGATGACGTGGGTGGAGGATCCGAAGGCGTGCTTGATATTCTGTTCGATGGCCGTGGCGTGACGATGGGCCTCGTAGAGCGTCATGGCGCCCGGGCATGCGGACGTGCATTTCGATGGCGTAGTGGTCGCCAATGCGGCGCGTGCGGAGGTTGTGGAGTCCGCTCACGCCCGGTTCCTCGCAGACGAGGCGCGAGATCTCTTGCTCCACCTCGTCGGGCAGGCTGGCCTCCAGCAGGTCGCCGACCGACTCGCGAATGAGCCTCACGGCCTCCCAGACGATAAAGCCACTCACGGCCACAGCCGTCAGGGGGTCGAGGATGGTCCATTGGTCGCCCAGGAGGATGGCGCCGCCGATACCCACGCTCGTGCCCACGGAGGAGAGGGCGTCGGAACGATGGTGCCAGGCATTGGCCACGACTACCGACGACTGATACCGTCGGCCCACACGTACCGTGAAGCGGTAGCACCACTCCTTGGAGACCACGCTCAGCAGGGCGGCCACGAGGGCTATCCACCCGGGCTGCGGCAGCACCACGCCATGGAGCGCGTCCCAGATCTTGCTCACGCCTTCCACACAGATCATCACACCCACGGCCAGCAGCATGCCGCCGATCAGGGCCGTGGCGAGGGTCTCATACTTCCCATGCCCGTAGTCGTGGCCCTTGTCCTGCGGCTTACCGCTCAACCGGATGAAGACCAGCACGACAAGGTCGGTCACGAAGTCGCTCAGCGAATGGACGGCATCGGCTATCATAGCAGCCGAACCGCCCAGCACGCCTGCCACAAACTTGAAGATCAGCAGCACGCCATTGACTATGCTGCCGCCTATCGTCACGCGGTCAATGGCCTTCTTCCGTTGCCCGTCATTTTTCTCTTCCATCTCTTTCTCATTCCCCTCTTCCATCTCTTTCCTTCCTTTCTTCTCATCCCTCTCTTCCATCATTCTCTCCTTATCTATAGTGTTTTCTATCGGGCCATAGCGTTTGTTTCTATCGGGTCCTAAGACGCCAGCCCGCAGAATCGATTGCGCTTCCGCACAACTTCCATTGCGCTTCCACGCAACTTCCATGCCATTTCCGCACAACTTCCACAACGCTAATGCGGGGCAAAGTTACCAATATAATTCCAAGAATGTATGGAAAATCCGATTTTTTCACCTACTTTTCGGTTTCGCCCCACTCTGATGATAAGGAAAAACTACATCTGCAACAAGTAACAACGCTTCGCGGGGACAAAAAATCCTGCTGAATTAGGGAAAACAACAAATACAACTTTTACAACTAGTAACAACCTACACGCTTCGCGTGTTTACAATCTTGCTGCAAGGTAAACAACATGATACAACGCTTCGCCAGGACAACCAGCAGGAAACGTGTCCAAGGCGAAGCGTTGTTCATAGTTGTTTCCCTTGCAGCAACCCTTGGTTTGCATGGGCCTCGAAGAGGCGATTTCCTGGCGAAGCGTTGTTACTTGTTGTAAAAGTTGTTCGAGTTGTTTTCCCATGTGTCCACGTGCGTCGGCAGGGAACATGTCCTGCACGTGGATTAGAAGGTAAAGGCGGTACCTTTTGTTGTAACAACCTTCTTTAACTCAGAATCATAAAAGTACCTCTCTATCTGCATAAAGCGTGGAGAGAAGTTCACAAGAATGCCGCACGGCAAGCCCAACAACCGCATATAGTTGAATAGCTGCGCCCTATGTTCGTTGGTCAACTCAAGGACAGCCTTGCATTCCACTACAATATCTTGCTTACAGATAAAATCCACACGAAAGCTCGCCTGCATGGCCCTGCCATGATAGGTGGGGTGAAACGGAGCCTCACGCGAATAAGCGATGTTCCTTTCTTGTAGTTCCAACTCCAAGCCCTCTTGGTAGCAAAACTCATTGATGCCCGATCCGAGCTCGCAATGCACCTCATGTATGGCCGATATCACGTCATACAAGTGGTCTTTCAATACTTTGACATCTATCATGTGGTGTAACCCTTGTTAGTATTCTTCATGTATAACGAACTTTGTGGCAGAATATTATCTTTTACTTGATTAAGGGAGTCATTCATTATTGTTCAAACCTTTCCAAGTGTTACCATGTCATGCAACGACAGAATTCAATGTGTCACTCCAAATATCGGATGAACCTCAAAAAAACTCTTGCTTTTTCTTTGTGAACCGAAAGAAAATGTGTAATTTTGAGGCACGGAAAGCAAAAAAGCGTTAAGGCTGGAACGAGCCGACTTGCCAAAAGCTGCCGCAAACACATAATAAACTAAACGATATGAGTTATTTAAGATTCGAGAAAGCGCTGATGACCAACTTGCAAGAGTCGCTGCCGAGGGAGGTGCTACGCACCAACCGGTCGGGAGCCTACGCCTGCTCGACTATCGTCGATTGCAACACACGCAAGTATCACGGGCTGCTCGTAGTACCGATACCCGAACTCGACGATGACAACCACGTGCTTCTCAGCTCCTTCGACCCGTCCGTCATCCAGCATGGCGTGGAATTCCAACTCGGGCTGCACAAATACAAAGGCGAGGCCTTCAGCCCCAACGGACATAAATACATCCGAGAATTCGACTGCGAGAAGGTGCCCACCACGCTCTACCGCGTGGGAGGCGTGAAGCTGCGCAAGGAACTGGTCTTCCAGCACTACGACGACCGCGTGCTCATCCGCTACACCCTCGTCGATGCCCACTCCGAGACGAAACTGCGCTTCAGGCCCTTCCTGGCCTTCAGGAGCGTGAAGCAGTTTACGCACGAGAACCCGACGGCCAGCCGCGAATACGAGGAGATCGAAAACGGCATACGCACGAGGATGTACGCGGGCTATCCTTACTTATATATGCAATTCTCGAAGAAGCCCACGTTTGTCTTCCACCCCGACTGGTATCGCGACCTGGAATATCCCAAGGAGCAGGAGCGCGGATACGCCTCGCGAGAGGACCTCTACGTGCCGGGCTACTTCGAACTGCCGATCAAGAAGGGAGAGAGCATCATCTTTGCCGCATCGACCTCGAAAAGCAATACCGCCACCCTCGCACCCATCTTCGAGGAGGAGCGCGAGAAGCGCATACCGAGAGACAACTTCGTACATTGCCTCTACAACGCCGCACACCAGTTTCTCAACCGCTCGAAGGAAGGAGAGAACTATATCCTGGCGGGATACCCGTGGTTCAAATGCCGCGGACGCGATACCTTTATCGCCCTGCCCGGACTGACGCTCCCGGGCGGCGAGCGCACACGATTTGAGGAGGTGATGGAGACGGCGGCCAAGGGGCTGCGCCAGCTCATGACGGGCCAGCCGATGACGGTCAGCATCTACGAGATGGAGAAGCCCGACGTGGGACTCTGGGCCGTATGGACCATCCAGCAGTATGCCAAGGCCGTGGGACGCGAGAGAGCCCACAAGTTATACGGAAGCCTGGCGGGCGAACTGGTGGACTACGTCATCCGGGGAGGCCATCCCAACCTGCGCCTCGACGACAACGGACTCCTCTATGCCGAGGGGCGCGAGGAGCCGATCACCTGGATGAACTCCACGGCAAACGGCCAGCCCGTCGTGCCACGCACGGGCTATATCGTCGAGATCAACGCCCTATGGTACAACGCCCTGCGGTTCGTGGCCTCCATGAAACGGGAGTTTGGCGACGCCGGCGAGGCCGACCGACTGGACCAGTTGGCAGACCAGACGAAGGGGGCCTTTGTCGAGACCTTCCTCAACGAGTATGGCTATCTCTACGACTATGTCGATGGGGCCATGACGGACTGGAGCGTGAGACCGAACATGATCTTTGCCGCGGCCTTCGACTACTCGCCCCTCGACGAGCGACAGAAGAAGGGCATCGTCGATATCTGCACGCGCGAACTGCTCACGCCCAAGGGACTGCGGACGCTCTCGCCCAAGAGCGGAGGATACAACCCGATGTATGTCGGACCGCAGACGCAGAGGGACTACGCCTACCATCAGGGCACGGCATGGCCCTGGCTGGCGGGATTCTACATCGAGGCCTGTCTGAAACTCTACAAGCGGTCGCGAATCAGCTTCGTGGAGCGACAGATGGCGGGCTACGAGGACCAGGTGCTCCAACATTGCGTGGGCACGCTACCCGAACTCTTCGACGGCAACCCGCCCTTCAAGGGACGAGGGGGCATCTCCTTCGCCATGAACGTGGGAGAGGTGCTGCGCGCCAACGAATTGCTCGAAAAGTATAAGTACGCTAAGTAAAGAAACAAGGAAGGCTCTAATATAAGAATATGAAGGTATTAATGTTTGGATGGGAGTATCCTCCCCACGTCTATGGCGGACTGGCGACGGCCAACTTCGGCATCACGGAGGGACTCCACGCGCAGGGCGACGTCGATATCACGCTCTGCCTGCCGCATCCCTTTGGCGACGAGGACCAGTCCTACTGCCGGATCGTGACCATGAACCGCGTGCCGATCGTGTGGCGCGACGTGGACTATGGCTTCGTGGAGCAGAGGCTCGGCGGACTGATGACGCCCGACTACTACTATCGGCTGCGCGACCATATCTATGCCGACTTCGGCCACATGAACGTCAACGAACTGGGAGCCATGGAGTTTGCAGGCGGATACCCGGCCAACCTCCACGAGGAGATCAACAACTACTCCATCATAGCGGGAGTGGTGGCAAGGACCGAGGACTTCGACATCATCCACGCCCACGACTGGCTCACCTTCCCGGCTGGCATCCACGCCAAGCAGGTGAGCGGAAAGCCGCTCTGCATACACGTCCACGCCACCGACTTCGACCGGTCGCGCGGACAGGTCAACCCCACGGTCTATGCGATAGAGAAGGACGGCATGGACAACGCCGACTGCATCATGTGCGTGAGCGAACTGACGCGGCAGACGGTCATCAACCAGTATCACCAGGACCCGCGCAAGGTCTTCACGGTCCACAACGCGGTCTATCCGCTCAAGCCGGAGGTGGCGGCCCTGCCAAGGCCCGACCATCGGGGCAAGGAGAAGATCGTGACGTTTCTCGGACGCATCACCATGCAGAAGGGACCGGAATATTTTGTCGAGGCGGCCAGCCTGGTGCTCCATCGCACGAGCGACATCCGATTCTGCATGGCGGGATCCGGAGACATGATGAACCAAATGATCTATCTCGCGGCAGAACGGGGCATCTCGGACCGATTCCACTTCCCGGGATTCATGCGCGGCAACCAGGTCTATGAGTGTTTGAAGGACTCGGACGTCTATGTCATGCCCTCGGTATCGGAACCCTTTGGCATATCGCCCCTGGAGGCCATGCAATGTGGCACGCCATCGATCATCTCCTACCAAAGCGGATGCGCCGAGATACTGACCAACTGTATCAAGGTGGACTACTGGGACACGCAGGCCCTGGCAGACGCCATCTATAGCATCTGCAACAACGACAGCCTCTTCGACTATCTCTCCAAGGAGGGCAAGCGCGAGGTGGATCAAATCACATGGGAGAAAGTGGGCGCATGGATACGCCAACTCTATAGGCAGACGCTCGGCTGGCAATAAGGCGGAGACCGCGAATGGGGGAAACGCCTTGACAGAAGGAGGAGCCCTCATCCACAGAAGCCATCGACAGCAGGAGACCCTCGACAGCAGGAGGGCCTCATACCAATCAAACAAAATAAATAAAAATCAGAGATGAAAACTATTTGCTTATATTTCGAGATACATCAGATCGTACACCTCAAGCGCTACCGCTTCTTCGACATCGGAGCCGATCACTACTACTACGACGACTACGAGAACGAGCGAAGCATAGCCGACATCGTGGACCGAAGCTACATGCCCGCGCTCAACACGATCGGGGAGATGATCAAGGAGCATGGCGACTACTTCAAGGTGGCGTTCTCGCTCTCGGGCGTGGGTATGGAGCAACTGGAGCTCCATGCGCCAAAGGTGCTCGACAAACTGCAGGAGCTCAACCAGACGGGCTGCGTGGAGTTTCTGGCCGAGCCCTACTCCCACGGTCTCTCCTCGCTCAAGGACGAGCAGGTCTTCCGCGACGAGGTGAAGTTGCAGGCGGAGAAGATCAAGGAGTATTTCGGACAGGAACCGAAGATCTTCCGCAACTCGGGCCTCATCTACAAGGACGAGATCGGAGAGGTCGTGGCCGACATGGGATTCAAGGGACTGCTCACGGAGGGTGCGCAGCACGTGCTGGGATGGAAGAGTCCGCACTATCTCTACCATTGCGCGCTCAACCCCAACCTCAAGTTGCTCCTGAGAGACTACACGCTCTCCGACGACATAGCCCTCCGATTCAGCAACTCCGACTGGGAGGAGTATCCGCTCTTTGCCGACAACTATATCGACAAGATCGCCAAACTGCCCGAGGAGGAGCAACTGGTCAATATCTTCATGAACCTATCGGCCATCGGCATCTCGCAACCGCTCTCCAGCGGCATCCTGGAGTTTCTGCGCGCCCTCCCCGAGTGTGCGCGCAAGCGGGGCATCACGTTCTCCACGCCCACGGAGGTATGCATGAAACTCAAGAGCATGGGCGAGGCCAACGTGCCCGTGGCGCTCTCGTGGATGGACGAGGAACGGGACGTGAGCACATGGCTCGGCAACCCCATGCAGCAGGAGGCGGTCAACAAACTCTATAGCGTGGCGGAGCGCGTACGCATCATCGACGACCCGGCCCTCAACCTCGACTGGATGTATCTGCAGGCGTCCAACAACTTCCGCATGATGTCCACCAAGCAGTCGAACGTGGGCGTGGAAAGGGGCATCTTCTCCTCGCCCTTCGATGCCTTCTCCAACTATATGAACATCCTGGGCGACTTCCTCAGTCGCGTGCGCCAGCTCTACCCGGAGTCGATCGAGGACGACGAGCTCAACTCCCTCCTCACGACCATCCGCAACCAAAGCGACGAAATCGAACTGAAGGGCAAAGAGGCTTCGCGCCTGCAGGCTCGCGTCGAAAAACTCGAGTCGGAGAACAGTAAGCTCCACGACCAGATCGACCAGCTGGAGGAAGAAGTCAAGAACCCTGCCAAGGAGACGGCCAAAGGTTCGCGCAAGGGTGCTACCAAGGGCGCTTGCAAGGAGAGCACAAAGGCCTCCAAGGAGACGAAGCCGAAGGCTGCTCCCAAGACCGCTCGTCGTAGCCCGCGCAAGAAGGCAACGGAATAAACAGAATAAAAGTGATATAACCTCAGACGTTTTCTCCACTATATATATAGCATGGCGAGAAAACGTGAAATAAAAAGGAACGCTTCGCCAGGACAATCAGCAGGAAAATCCAAGGCGAAGCGTTCCATTTCATGGTACCCTTTCTCGCCATGGCATAACTCGAACTCGGTTCTGCGCATGGCTTATCGAAAGCTTTGTGTTTTGTTGTTTACCTTGCAGCAAGATGGCTCAAGCGAAAGGTTGTTGTAACTTTTGTAAAAGTTGTATTGGTTGTTTTCCCCCTGACTTCGTCACTCAAAAAACACGTATTTTATAACTGATTGACAAACAATATTTTGTATCTTTGCATCACCTAATATTGGGTGACGCGAAAGGTATTTTAACTATGTTTGTCCGAAAGAAAAAACATCGTTCCGGCAATATCGGAGTTATAGTTGCCGAGAAAATTTGTAGCAAGATGAAGGAACTTGTCACAATTGGAGTTGCCTATAATGAGGGAGAGGTCGATAATCTTGTGAATGAAGCAAAAGAATGGATTTCCAAAGAGAAATCACGCCGCCATCCGCAGCTTGACCTTTTCGGCGAGGAACGTGAGGCGTGTGACCGTGAGCGTGATGAAGTCCGTCGTGTATTGTCCAATGTGAGCAATATCCTTCTCAATGGTTGTGACCTGATATTGGACCGTACATTTGACCGATCGGTTTCAACAGGATTGATGACGAAGTGTTCCGCAAGCTTGTAAAGGCTCGTTTGGCATATCCAACGAGCAAGGCTGCTACGGTGGAATATCTGAAAAACCACTTTGACGAGGACGTGGATCTATCCAAAATCTATCGCTATCTTGACAAGCTTAGTGGTCATCAGCACGAAATAGTACAGGACATAAGCGTGCGCCATACTGCGAAATTGTTTGGTGGCAATATCGGCGTGTTGTTTTATGATGTCACCACACTTTACTTTGAAGCGGATTATGAGGACGAATTGCGCAAGACAGGCTTCTCGAAAGAGGGACGTCACAGTAATCCTCAGATCATACTCGGCCTGCTTGTTAGCCTTGGCGGCTATCCACTAGCATATTGCATCCATGAGGGCAACAAATATGAAGGCCACACGATGCTGCCGACGATAAACGAGTTTGTAAGCAAATACGGTTTGGAGAACTTCGTTGTGGTGGCAGATTCCGGACTGATGAACAATGCCAATATAGCGGAACTTGAAGCGCACGGCTACAAGTATATAATAGGTGCGAAGATAAAGAATGAAAGTCAGGAGGTCAAAAGCTGGATATTGGAGCAACCCAAGCGCAACTGCCAGATGGTTGAATATGACAAAGGCGGCGGACGTCGTCTCTTGGTCGGCTATACAGATGACCGTGCAAAGAAAGATGCCTACAATAGAGAAAAAAGGAATACGCAGGTTGGAAAAGGCTTATAAGCATGGTGCGCTCACAAAAGGCAATATCAACAAAAGAGGTTACAATAAGTTTTTTGTCTATGGATGGTGAAGTGAAAGTCGCCATCAACTATGACCGTATTGCCGATGACTCCAAATGGGACGGTCTAAAAGGCTATCTCACTAATACGGATATACCAATACAGGATGTATACACAGCATATCACAACCTTTGGCATGTAGAGCGGGCCTTCCGTATAGCGAAATCAAAGATAGAGATACGTCCCATGTTTCATTTTACACGCAAACGTATTGAAGCCCATATATGCATCTGCTTTGTGGCTTTGAAAGTATACAAGGAGTTGGATCGCATGCTGAAAGTCTCAGAGATTAAGATGAGCGTGGACAAGGTGCTTGCATTGGCAAAGACAATCACAACGATACAGATCAAGCTTCCTCTAAACAAGGAGGTTTATACGCAAACCATGCTGATGGCAAGGCATCAGAAAATAGCTAAACTCTTTGATGAGGATTTTTGGGTGACGCAATGACGAAGTCAGGAAAAAGGAACGCTTCGCCAGGACAATCAGCAGGAAAATCCAAGGCGAAGCGTTCCATTTCATGGTACCCTTTCTCGCCATGGCATAACTCGAACTCGGTTCTGCGCATGGCTTATCGAAAGCGTTGTGTTTTGTTGTTTACCTTGCAGCAAGATGGCTCAAGCGAAAGGTTGTAACATGTTGTAAAAGTTGTATTGGTTGTTTTCCCTATTCGGCAGGCAGTATTGAAACGACACAAACTACCCTATCGCTCCACGGTCCGCACGCCATTGACGAAGGATCGGGCGTCCATGCGCTTCTTGCCCGAGAGTTGCACCTCGAGAAGTTCGAGCTGGAGGTCGGTAGCGTTGACATAGATGTGGCCCTGTTCGAGAACGAAGGTGCCAGGAGCGCCGGTAGCCGGACGGGCGGTAGGAGCAGCCTTGTAGATCTTGAGCGTGGTGGTCGGCTTGCCATCCACGGAGACGGTAGTCCACGATCCGGGCACGGGACTCAGGCCGCGAACGAAGTTGTGGAGCTGCTTGGCCGTCTGCTGCCATTGGATCTCGCAAGTCTCCTTGAAGATCTTGGGGGCCGGCTTGAGATCGCCCAACTGAGCCTCATCAATGATCTGCTGCTGGTCCTTGCTCGGGATATTGCCGTCATGGGCCAGCATCAGGTCGATGGTCTCCAGGGCCAGTCCAGCCCCGAGGTTCATCAGTCCGTCATAGACATACTCCACGTCGGCATCGGCCGGGATGGGGAACGGCTTCTGGAGGATAATGCGGCCCGTATCGACATCCTTGTCGAGGAAGAAGGTTGTCACGCCCGTCTCGGTCTCGCCATTGATGACGGCCCAGTTGATGGGGGCTGCGCCACGATACTGGGGCAGGAGGGCCGCATGGACGTTGAACGTGCCAAAGCGGGGCATATCCCAGATAATCTCGGGCAGGAGACGGAAGGCCACGACCACCTGGAGGTCGGCCTCATAGGCCCGAAGCGCCTCCACAAATTCGGAGTCCTTCATCTTCACGGGCTGGAGGACGGGGATATTGTGCTCCTGGGCATAGACCTTGACGGCAGGCGGCTGGAGGCGGTCCTGATGGCGCCCCACGGGTTTGTCGGGCTGCGTGACCACGGCCACGACCTGATAGCCATTCTCTACCAAAGCACGAAGGGAAGCCACGGCAAACTCGGGCGTTCCCATGAATATAATCTTTAAGTCTTTCTTTTCCATTTCTTATTGTTCCTTTTTTCTTTTCGTTGGACGGGGGTGGCCAAAGCCTTACGACCCACGGGAGGGTCCGAAGATCGTGGAGGAGGAGACCGGCCAGGCTATCGAGAACGCCACGATGAAGCGTGCGGAGAAGCTGGGGTGGCTATGATGCTGCCAGCCAAAAAGTCAGACCTACACCCACGGCGACCGCGGCTATCCCGATGAGCAGTAGCTGTCCGTTGAGCGTGTTGTAGCCGACGACGCATAGGATGATCCCCACGATGAGCAGTATCCATCCTGCTATTGTGATACACCCGTCCATTTTTGTCGGTTCGCTACTGTAATAATACTTTCTTCTACTACTCATAATCTCATTCGCTTTTACTTAGTAGCACAAAAACGCAGCCAAGCTTACTCCGTGCTATAGTCGCGGATGACCTGCCGATACATAGTGTACATGCGCGTGCGGGAGATGTAGCCGACCAGATGGCCCTCCACGCTCAGCACGGGCAGGTAGTCGGCGCCCGTCTTGTCAAACGTCCGCATGACGCGCTCCATGGAGTCGGTAGCGGCAAGCGTGGCAGGCGGCAGGGTCATGAGCTGGCGTACCGTGAAGCGATGGTAGAGCTCGGTACGGAAGATGACGTTGCGCACCTTCGTCAGGTCGATCTCTCCCAGGAGGTTGTCGTTGTCGTCGGTCACGGGCAGGTAGTTGTGGCGGTTGCTACTGATGGCGAGCACCAGTTTGCCCATCTCCATATCGGGCCGCACGGAGGTATAGTCGCGCTCGATGATGCTATCCATGCTCATCAAGGTCAGGACCGAGTGGTCCGTATGGTGGGTGAGCAGTTTGCCCTCGCGGGCCAGTCGGAGCGCATAGATGCTATGGCTCACGAAGATGGAGATCGTGAGGTAGGCACTCACGGCCACGACGATGAGCGGGATGAAGAGGCTATAGCCACCCGTCAGTTCGGCGATGAGGAAGATGCCCGTCAGGGGGGCGTGCATGACAGCCGCCATCACACCCGCCATGCCATAGAGCGTGAAGTTCTTCTCGGGCACATAGACCCCGAGCTCATACTGATTCCACAGGCGCGCGAAGAGGAAGCCAAAGGATCCGCCGATGAAGAGCGAGGGGGCAAAGGTACCACCACAACCGCCCGCGCCATTGGTGGCACTCGTGGCGAAGACCTTCGTGATGACCACCAGGGCCACATAGAGGACGAGATACTCGCCCTTGCCCGCGAAAAGCGACTCCTGCATGACGGTATCCCAGTCGGTCTCGGTCTTACCCTCGATGAAGACGGCCAGGGTGTCGTAGCCCTCGCCATAGAGCGACGGAAAGAGGAAGATGAGCGTGCTCAGGGTGAGACCTCCCATGAGGAGCTTGACGTAGGGTCGCTTGGCCAGTCGCGCGTAGCCGTCCTCACACCACGACATCGTGCGCATGAAGTAGATGGAGACGAAGCCACAGCCCACACCCAGGAGGATGGTGGCTGGCAGACGGTCGAGCTGGAAGATGTCGTCGGTATGGAAATTGAACATCGAGGCCTCGCCCGTGAAGAGGTAGGAGAAGCAGGTGGCCGTGACCGAGGAGATGAGGATGGGCAGGAGCGAGGCCATGGTCAGATCGACCATCAGGATCTCGATCGTGAAGACCAGTCCCGCTATCGGGGCCTTGAAAATGCCTGCCACGGCTGCCGAGGCGCCACAGCCCACGAGGAGCATCAGCCGCTTGCGCTCCAAATGGAAGAGCTGGCCGAGGTTGGAGCCAATGGCCGATCCCGTCAGGACGATCGGGGCCTCGGCTCCCACGGATCCACCAAAGCCGATAGTGATGGCCGAAGCCACGACCGACGACCAGGTGTTGTGGGGCTTGAGGTGGCTCTTCTTCGTCGCGATGGCATAGAGCACGCGCGTGATGCCGTGGGAGATGTTGTCTCTCACGACATATTTGATAAAGAGGGAGGTCAGCCACACGCCAATGATCGGATAGACCAGGTAGAGCCAGTTGATGCCCGTGATGCTGAAGCCCGAGGTGATCAGCAGTTTGATCTGATGGATGATGAAGTGGAGCACCCAGGCTGATACTGCCGCCAAGAATCCTATGACAAAGGCGAGCAGCAACAGAAACTGGCGGTCGGAGACGTGCTTGCTCCGCCATCGGTCGATGCGCAATATGAGGGATTGGGTTTCCTTGACCGTCTTGTTCGGTCCTTTGAGGATGTCCATTGACTTGCTTATTTCCTATGCTTGCTTTCTATGCTTACTTATTCCTATGCTTGCTTATCCTATGCTTGCTTATTTTCTGATGACCGTCACTACGCCATCGGCCGTCAGCTTGATGATGCTCGAGGGCTTATGGGGCTTGTGCTCCTGCCGTCTGGTCTCGCAGACGTAATCGACGGCCTCGAGGATGGCGGGGTCGATGTCGCGGTAGTTTTGTGCCGTCGGCATCCCGCTAATGTTGGCCGAGGTACTCACGATAGCCTTCTGCATGCGGTAGCAAAGGGCCTTGGAGAAGGCCTCGTTGGTGATGCGGATGCCCACAGACCCGTCCTCGGAGATAAGATTGGGGGCGAGGTTGACGGCATGGTCGAGGACCAAGGTAGTCGGACGGTCGGTCGTGGCGTCTATCAAGTCCCAGGCCACGGCAGGCACATGGCGCACATAGCGCTGGAGGCGGTCGTCGCTATCGACCAGACAAATGAGGGCCTTGGCGTCGTCTCTCTGCTTGATACGATAGACGCGGGCCACGGCCTCGGCATTGGTGGCGTCGCATCCGATACCCCATACCGTGTCGGTCGGATAGAGGATCACCCCACCCTTGCGCATACATTCTACTGCATTTCTGATATCTTCTTCTTGTTTCATTTTCTTCGTTTACTTCTGTTGTCTTCTTTGACTTCTGTTGTCTTCAGCTGTCTTCAGTTGTCTTCAGTTGTTTTGATTGCGGACCCGGTCGCGTCTGCCGACGGGGGCAACTCCCTTTTGACTTAGTAAATACGCACCCGGTCGCCCACACGCACTTTGTAGTCGCGCGAGGCAAGTTGCGGATTCATCCGTTTCAGTCGCTTGAGCTGGATGCCAAACATCTGGGAGACCTGATAGAAACTGGTGCCGTCCTTGACTTGGTAGTACGGCTGCTTCTTGTAGCGCGACTTCGGGGCGCGCTTCTGCTTCTTGGAGAGCCAGACCACCTCGCCAGGCTTCAACTTCGCTTTCACCTCGCGGTCGTTGAACTTCGCCAGATGGCGCGCGCGGATATCCATCTCCTTGCCGATAGAGGCGTAGGTGTCGCCCTCGCGAGCCACGACATAGAAGTTGTCGTTATACTTCAGGATGCGATGGACATTGACCTGGCTAAAGTCAGGCTTGTTGATGGGGTTGCCCTGCGTCACGGCCAAGTCGCAGTTGGGATCGTGGCGGACGATAGGGCTGGCCTTGTCGTGCTCGTAGAGGCGGTAGGCTTCGATGATGTCGATCAGCCGGTAGGCATACTTGGGGTTGGTGGCGTAGCCCGCACGCTTCAGTCCGTGGGCCCATCCCTTGTAGTCGGTCTTGTCCAAAGTGAAGAGGCTCTTGTAGTGGGCCCGGTTGGCAAGAAACTTGCTATGGTCCTCGTAGCTCTCCAAGGGAGAATCATAGACGCGGAACAACTCGCCCCTGCGGTCGTCGTCATGGCGCATGGTCCGGCCTCCCCAGCCGTGGCTCTTGATACCAAAATGGTTGTTGCCCTTCGTGGCAAGCTCGCTCGTGCCGGCTCCGCTCTCCAGCAGTCCTTGGGCCAGGGTGATGCTGGCAGGGATGCCGTATTTGTGCATCTCGACGATGGCGATGTCCTTGTATCGGTCGATGTAGTCTTGCCATCTTTGGTTCCATCTGATCTGAGCCTGGAGGGGCAAACAGAATCCTATCAGCAAGAGAAGCGTGAATAGTGAGAGTCGTTTCATATAGCCCGAAAAGTATTTTGCCCGCAAATTTACTAAATTCTTTCTATTTGCGGACGGGTTGGTCTCATTTTTTTTCATTACTTTTGCACACATGAAGATTACACTCGCCATTGGATCCAATATTCTACAGCAGAAGAACATCGACGAAGCGCAGTCGCGACTGCGCCATCTGCTGCCCGGAATCGTCTTTGGAGAAGCGGTTTGGACGACGCCCATCGGCATCCAGTCCGACCGTTTTCTCAACCTCCTGGCCTATGCCGACACCCCGCTTTCGCTCGAGCATCTGCAAGAGGAACTCAAGGCCATCGAGCGCGAGATGGGCGACAGTCATGAGAACCACCAGCAGGGTCACGTGATCATAGACCTCGACGTGGCCGAATATGACGGGAGGACCGTCAAGGAGGTGGTATGGATCAAAGAAGTCCAACAGGCGCAAAAACAAGTTGTTAGCAATATTGGCAAACAAGCGCAGACGCCCAACAGCTAGCAATAAGAACAAACAGAAGCAATATAAACAAACAGAAGCAACAAACAAACTGAAATAAAAAACCAAACAGTTAGCAATACAATCAACATGAAGAAAATCCTATCATTCGTTTTCCTTCTGCTTTGCTGCTCGTCTGTCTTCGCACAGCAATTTGACAGCTATTTTACGGATGCCACGCTTCGCATCGACTACATCTTTGCGGGCAACTCCAAGCAGCAATGGATCGCACTCGACCAACTCAACCGCATCCCGCGTTGGTATGGCAAACGCCAGCATCTGGCCGAACTCCCCGTAGAGGGCAATGGCCAGATTACCGTCCGCGACCATCGCACGGGCGCGATCGTCTATCGCAACTCCTTCTCCACGCTCTTCCAAGAGTGGCTCTCCTATCCGGAGGCCGAGACGACGACACGATCCTTTGAGAACGTATTCCTCATCCCCTATCCGAAGGACACGGTCGATGTGACGGTAGAACTGAAGAACAACCGACGCGAGGTGACGGCCTCCATGACACATACGGTCGTGCCTACCGACATTCTCATCCGCCATATTGGCGAGAATAGCGTCACGCCTTATGTCACGCTCCAGCAGGCACGCGACACCTCCCGTTGCATCCATATCGCCTTCCTGGCTGAAGGCTACAAGCAGGAGGAGATGGCTACCTTCGAGGCCGACTGCCGGACGGCTACCGAGGCGCTCTTCGCCCACGAACCGTTCAAGTCGATGCGCGACCGCTTCAATGTCGTGGCCGTAGAGGCTCCCTCCCAGGAGAGCGGCACCTCGGAGCCGGGCAAGGGAGTGTGGAAGGACACGCCCCTGAGAAGCCATTTCGACACGTTCTATAGCGACCGCTACCTGACAACGCTCCATCTGAAGGCGCTCCACGACTGCCTTGCGGGCACGCCCTACGAGCACATCATCGTGTTGGTGAACACGGAAAACTATGGTGGTGGCGGCATCCTCAATAGCTACAACCTCGCCATGGCCCACCACAAGGCCTTCAAGCCCGTAGTAGTCCATGAGTTTGGCCACTCGTTTGCCGGCCTTGCCGACGAGTATGCCTATGAGGCGGAGCAGATCCCGATGTACCCGCACGATATCGAGCCGTGGGAACCGAACATCACCACACAGGTCAACTTCCACAACAAGTGGGAGAACCTCATCGGCAAAGAGGAGGGCGTTGGCCTCTACGAGGGTGCTGGCTACTCGCTGAAGGGTGTGTGGCGCGGATGCAAGGACTGCCGTATGCGCACGAATGAGCATCCAGTATTCTGCCCGGTATGCCAGCAGGCGCTCACCCGACTGATCAATTTCTATACAGAATGAGACTAAGGAGGCTTCTCCTTATCCTATTATGCTTCGTTTCCGTGTCGGCCTTTTCGCAAGGCAAGAAGGCTGACACGGAGGCTTTGGGGCGTGCCCTGGAGTATTTCCAGTCGCAGAAATACCACGAGGCACTCCTCATCTTCCAACGACTCGACCAGTCGTATAAGCTCAACGCACGCTACAAAGCGTATATCGGACTGTGCTACTACTACGACTGGGACTACAAAAAGGCGACAGAATATTTCGATACCTTCCTACCCAAACTCGACATGCTGGCTCCCGCGGAGCGGGCGCTCTACTATTATGCGGACGGGGAAAGCCACTTCCAGTTGGGCCACTACGACCAGGCGATCGTACTCTTCCAGTCTGCGCTCACACTTTGCCACGACCGGGACAAGGGCGACAGTTGGTTTCGGATCGGCTTCTGCTATTACTTTCTCCAGCAGCCGGCCTTGGCCCAGGGTTGCTTCCTCGTAGCCGAATACTACTACGCCACGTTTCGCAACTCTCCCGACCTGCAAGCGAGACGCCAGCAGATGGCACACATGATGCGAGGCTTGCGGCCCGAGATCGTCCTCAAGCCCCTGCCAAAGTCTTTCTCCCTACCCCGCCCCGTGCCGCCTACCGACTATCTCAAGACCAAGGCCGACACATTATCTACTGTTTCTGTCGTCAAGCCTCATCTTCCACAAACAGAGCCACAACCTCCCGTAAGCGAACCAAAACCGCAACAGGAAGAACCACAACAGGAGGAAAACCCTCAACAGAAGGAAAAGCAACAACAAGCAGAAGAGCCACAACAGGCAGAGCCTCAACAGGAGGAACACAAGGCAATAGACTAAGCCTCCCTTCATAGACCGACCGCTTCCCCCCACACACGTTATACAAAAAAGACAAGCCCTTGCGCACTCCTTAATAAAAAGGGAGGCACAAGGGCTTATGCTTGTCGTTCCCGCAAAAGGGGAACGGGATGGTTGTTCGGTCGTTACTTCACGGGATTGTTCTCCGCAAAGATGGCCATACGCTCCTCGAGGGCAGCATACTGCTCGTCGCGGATGAAGGACGTGCAGACGCGGAGGCCTTCCTGTTCGCTACCAGTAGTGACAAGGCAGATGGCAGAGACTCCATAATACATGAGCTCGTGTGCCAACTCGCCACTCGTCATGCCCGGATAGCCGATCGTGAAGTAGAATCCGTCGGCAATAGGCTGGTCGAGATCCTTGTCATAAACGATATAGAAGTTATGACGCGTAAAAATCTCCTTCAACTTGTGAGCACGGTCGCCATAGACCTTGATCTCACTACGGAAGTCGAACTTGCCCTCGGCAGCAGCCTTCAGCATGGCGGCCATGGCATACTGGGCACTATGGCTCGTACCAGAGGAGAGCGCATAGAGCATACGCGTAGAGAAGACGGGGCCGAAAGGCAGTCCCTCGTAGCGCTCGGCCAGGTCGTGGTAGTGGCGATGGAAGAGCTTGTCGCTAATGCATGTCACGCCAATACGCTCGCCAGCATAGCTGAACGCCTTGGATCCGCTAATGAGCAGGATGTAGTTGTCCGTATAGTTGGCTACCGACGGCTGGTAGGGCTTCTGGAAAGGACGGATGTCACGACGGAAGTCCATGGCGAAATAGGCCAGGTCCTCCATGATGATGCAGTCGTACTTCGTGGCCAAAGAGCCGATCGTGCGCAACTCGTCGTCCGTCATGCAAATCCACGAGGGGTTGTTGGGATTGAATAGACGATGGCACAGATGTTGCCATTGGTAAGGTAGCTCTCCAGTTTCGGACCGAGCTTCTCGCCACGGAAGTTATAGACATCAAAGGTCTCATACTTCGTGCCCTGCACCTGAAGCTGCATCTTCTGCACGGGGAATCCTGGGTCGATGAAGAGGACGGCATCCTTCTTCTTGTCGGCCTGAGAGCAGGTGAGGAAGGAAGCGAACGTGCCCTGCATGGAACCGCAGACAGGCACGCAGCCCTCGGGATTGATATCGACGCCGATGAAGGCCTTGACAAACTCCGAGGCAGCCTCCTTCAGAGCGGGGAGACCCTGGATGTCGGGATAGCTGTGGGCGATACCGTCCTGCAGCGACTTGATCTGCGCGTCCACGCCTACCTGGGCGGCGGGAAGACCGGGAATGCCCATCTCCATCTTGATGAACTCGACACCACTCTCCTTCTCGGCATGGGCAGCCACACCCTTCACCTCGCGGATCGTCGCCTTGGCGAAGTCCTGTATGCCATGCTCGCGGATGGTGTTGTCAATCAACTCCTTGTTGATGGGTGTCGGCCTCATTTCTGCGCCTCCTTTCCCAGCTCAAGGGCCTTGAAGTTGTCCTCGATGACGCGCTCACCCTTACGGCCGAAGATGACGCGGATGGCGTCCTTCAACTTGTCAAACTCGATACCCAAAGCCTTCTGGGCAGCTCCGAGCAGGATCATATTGGCCGAGCGGGGAATGTTGTTCTCCTTGGCCACCTCCTCGATGTTGATGCGGATGACGTTGTCCAATTTGGCATAGTCGGCATCGATGACGGCCATGTCGGGATAGTTGGGGATATTGACGAAAGGCGTGCTGGAGGTGATGATCCAGCCACCCTTCTTCAGATAGGGCAGGTAGCGGAGGGCCTCCATCGGCTCCATGGAGATGATGACGTCGGCCTGACCCTTGGCGATGCGGTCGCTATTGATGGGGTCGGAGCTGAGACGGAGATTGCTCTGCACGTCGCCACCACGCTGGGACATACCGTGCACCTCTGCCTGCTTGATATAAAGGTTCTCGTTCATGGCCGCCTGGCCGATGACCGTGGCGATGGAGAGGATACCTTGTCCACCCACGCCACAAAGGATAATATCTGTCTTCATTGGTTTTGAATGCTATTTGGTTGTTGTTTGTCAGAAGGGGTCGCGGGACACTCTCAGGCGTCCGCGACACCCCATAAAACCTGTTCTTCCTCCTCGCTTACTTCTGTTCGGCGGCCTTCTTGGCCTCGGCAGCCTTCTTCTGCTTGAGGTGACGCTGCAACGTGTTCATGCACTCGCGGCGCGGGATGATGACGGAAGTGCCGTGATACTCGATCTCCTCGCGGATGGTCTTGGTGATCTCCGGCATGTTCTTCGGAAGCGGAGTGACGACCTTCAGGTGGTCCTCGCTCACGCCCAGACCACGGCAGATAGCCTCAAACTTGTTGGTACCGGCACTATCCTGACCACCCGTCATGGCGGTCGTGAGGTTGTCGGAGAGGATCACGACGATGTCGGAGTTCTCGTTGACCGCGTCGAGCAAGCCCGTCATGCCGCTATGGGTGAACGTAGAGTCGCCGATGACAGCCACGGCCGGCCATTGGCCAGCGTCGGCAGCACCCTTGGCCATGCCGATAGAGGCACCCATGTCCACGCAAGAGTGGATGGCCTTGAACGGGGGAAGGAAGCCGAGCGTGTAGCAGCCGATATCGCCAAAGACGCGGGCGTTGGGATACTCCTTCAAGACCTCGTTGAGGGCGGTATAGACGTCACGATGACCGCAACCCTTGCAGAACTGCGGCGGACGGCTGGCCAAGTCGGGGCACGGCTCATACTCCTCGCCAGAGGGCAGACCGAGGGCCTGCTTCAGCTCGTCGGGAGACAACTCACCCGTGCGCGGCAGCTCGCCCGTGAGGCGACCCTTGATGACGGCATTGCCATCCATGACGCCACGCACCTGCTCCTCGATAAACGGCTGGCCCTCCTCGACGATCAGGACGGAGTCGCACTCGGCAGTCATGCGGCGCACCAACTCCTTCGGCAACGGATACTGAGAGACCTTCAGGACAGGATAGGGCACGCCATCGGGATAGCACTCGTTGAGGTAGTTGAAAGCAATACCGCTCGTGATGATACCCAGCGAGTGGTCCTTGCCATCGATATACTTATTGAACGGGCTATCCACGGCATCCTGCTCCAACTGAGCCTGCTGGCCTGTGACGACCACGTTGCGCTTGCGGGCAAAGGCGGGAAGCAACACCCAGTCGCTGGCCTTGGCCTCATAGTTCAGGGGGTTCTGCTCACGCGGCGTCTCCGTGATATTGACCACGGCACGTGAGTGGGCCATACGCGTGGTGACGCGCATCAGCACGGGCAGGTGCATCTTCTCCGAATAGTCGTAGGCCACGGCCATCATGTCGTAAGCCTCCTGCTGGTTGCTCGGCTCGAAAGTCGGGATCATGGCAAACTTGCCATAGAAGCGCGTGTCCTGCTCGTCCTGTGAGGAGTGCATAGAGGGGTCGTCGGCCACCAAGATGACGATACCACCATTGGCGCCTGTGATGGCGGAGTTGACAAACGGGTCGGCAGCCACGTTCAAACCCACATGCTTCATGCAGACCAACGCACGCTTGCCCATATAAGACATACCCAGAGCCTGCTCCATAGCCGTCTTCTCGTTGGTTGCCCAACGACGATGGACGTTGCGGTCCTTCGCAAGCTGAGAATTCTGGATGTACTCTGTGATCTCGGTAGAGGGAGTGCCTGGGTAGGCATAGACACCACTCAGTCCGGCATCCAATGCTCCTTGGGCGATAGCCTCGTCGCCTAAAAGTAGTTTTTTCATCTGATTTCGGTTTTTATAAATATTTAATTCTGTTCCTTACTAAATTAGGAGAAGCCAGGCTCCGCAAGCGGGCCGACCTTCTCCTAATCTATATTCACTCGTTTAAAGATTCTCGCAGAACCACTCTGCTACCTGGCGCAGCAAATGGTTGCGGGTGTTGCCACCATAGATGCTGTGATTGCGGTTGGTATAAATGTTCTCCTTGAAGTCCTTGTCAGCCTGCACAAGTGCCTCGGAATACTCGAAGACATTCTGCGGATGGACGTTGTCGTCGGCCAAGCCGTGGCAGAGAAGCAGACGGCCGTGGAGGTTCTTGGCGCGTACCAACGGATTGAGCGCATAGCCCGTGGGGTTCTCCTGCGGCGTTCTCATGAAGCGCTCGGTATAGATGCTATCGTAGAAGCGCCAGTTGGTGGGCGGAGCAATCGACACGCCTGCCTTGAAGACCGGACGGCCCTCGCTCATGCTCATCAGGGTGCAGAAGCCACCATAGCTCCATCCCCAGATGCCGATACGCGAGGCGTCGATGTAGTCCTGCTTGCCAAGCCAGATGGCTGCCTCCACCTGGTCCTTTGACTCCAGGTCGCCGATGTTCAGGTAGGTGCACTTCTCAAACTCGGCACCACGTCCGCCCGTTCCGCGACCATCAACGCTCACGATGATGTAGCCCTTCTGGGTGAGGTAGTAGTCGAAGAGACCACCATTGCCCATCGAGCCAATGCTCCAGCTGTCCGTCACCTGCTGGCTGCCGGGACCGCTATACTGGTGCATGATGACCGGGTATTTCTTGGTAGGATCGAAGTTGGCAGGCTTGATCATCCAGCCGTTGAGGGAGACACCCTCGGAAGTAGTGAAGGTGAAGAACTCCTTTTTGGTCGGCTCAAACTGGGCCAAATCCTGCGTGAGCTTGTCGTTGTTGAGCACCTCGCGTACCACCTTGCCCTTGCGGTCCATGATCGTATAGACGTAGGGGTGGTTGGCGTCGCTCCAGCAGTTGAGGAAGTAGCGGTAGTCGCCCGAGAAGGTGGCATCGTTCCATCCTTCCGTGCCCGCGAGGGCGGTCACACGGCCCTTCTTGTCGGCCACGTAGATCTCGCGTTGCATGGGCGAGCGGCGAGCAGCCTGGAAGTAAGTGTTGCCCGTGGCGGCATCATAACCGTAGATGGCCGTCACGTCGTAGTCGCCCTTCTCGATCTGGCGCAGGAGTTTTCCCTCCTTATTATAAAGGTAGAGGTGCAGATGGCCGTCGCGGTCGGAAGGCACGAGGATGTAGTCCTTCATGATGGCAATATCGCCCATGGCCTCGCTCTTGACATACTTCTCCACGCTCTCCTCCAGCAAGAGGCTCGTCTCGCCCGTCGTGGTGTTGGCGTTGTAGAGTCGGAGGCAGTCCTGGTGGCGGTTCATCGTGTAGAGGATGATGCGGCCTGCGTCGGCCGTCGTCTTGATGCGGGGGATGTATCCATCAGCATCCAGCGGCAGATTGTACTGCTTCGTGCTACCATTGTCGAGGTTATAGACCCAAGCCGTGACCTTGGAGTTGTCCTCGCCCGGCTTCGGATACTTATAGCTATACTCGCCCGGATAGACCTTATACTGCTCGTTGGTCGGATACATGCCGGCAAATATCTGGAGCGAATAGGTCTTCACGCCACTCTCGTCGTAGCGGATCCAGCTCAGCGTGCGGCTGTCTGCGCTCCATGCGATGGCGTTGTTGAATCCAAACTCCTCCTCGTTCACCCAGTCGGGGATACCGTTGATGACCTCGTTGAACTTGCCATCGGTCGTGACCTGGCGCTCCGTCGTGCCATCGGTAATGAAGATGTTGTTCTTTCTCACGAAGGCGATCTTCTTACCATCAGGCGAGAAGGTCGGGATCTGCTGGGCTCCGTTCTTCGAGAGCTTGCGAAGCTCCTTGCTTTGGATGTCATAGACATAGAAGTCGGCAGTATAGGAGCGACGGTAGATAGCCCGGTAGTTGGTCTCGATGAGCAGATGCTGTCCGTCGTCGGCCATCTGGTAGCCGTCAAAGCTCTTGATCTGCTCGCCCTTCGTATCGTCGAGATCGAAGAGCACACCCGTCTCCTGACCTGTGACGAAGGAGTACCTCACCACCTTCTTGCGGTCGGCAGAGATTTGTGCATACTCGGAAGTACCCTTGATTGGACGCACGCCAGAGATTCTCTTGGCGACGTACTTCCAGCCCGTGACATCTTTCAACGAAAGAGGCTCCCCGGCAAGCACCTGTACTGCTGTCGAGAGCAAGAGAGCACACGCGATAAAAATGCTTTTCATCTTGTTCTTTAAATCTGTTCGAGTTTGGGTGGAGGCTTTCCGGCCTACCACTTGTTCATATTTTCTTTCCCGTGATGGGTTTCGTTTTGCCACCAGTTCCCGACAAAGCGGGGCCTTTAGTTATTTTCCGCAAAGGTAGGGATAATTATCTAAACTTGCAAAATATTTAGGAAAGGCGATAATATAATGACCATGGATATCTCCGGATATTTTTTGTAGTCGATGAAATATCCATCGATGCGCTACATACGGAGAATGCGAATTTGCGCCGTAACGTGGAAAGGCTTCAAAAGAGAACCGCAGCCTGCGCAAGCGGCTGGAAAAGATGAGAAGCCCGACAAGAATTCAACAACAGCAGCACCCTCCCTCCAAGCGAAAGATGAAAGCCGAAGTGATTCGGCGCACAAAACTTGCGAAAGAAGAGCGGCCTTAAACATGCGAAGCTTAGGCATGAGGCACAAACAGAAATATATGACGGAAAAGCCGAATGTTGTGGAAGACTGCATGATGGATATTGTCGCGAGTGCGGTCGTGACTTGTCCGCATAGCAGGAGAGCTTGACTATGTAAGTCAAGTTGTAGATTTGCCAACGTTGGCGCCTGTCGTGAGAATATCGCCATTACAAGAAGACCTGCACCTGCGGATGTTGCAATAGAGGATACGAGCCGCGCAAAGGGGCAACCATTTTTGGCAAGAACATCAGAGCCGTTGTGACCTACCTGAGCGTGGTGCAGTGCATACCTACGAGCGACTGGCTTTTGATGGAAGAGGTGTTTTCTGTCCACATGAGCCAAGGCTCCATCAAGAACATTGTACAGGAGGCCATGAGGAAATCAAGCCTGCCATAAAGCTGCTGGAAGACATGCTGAGGAAATCACCCGTTGTGGGCTTCGATGAGTCGGGTTGCTACAACAACAAGAAATTGATTGGGCGTGGATAGCGCAAACAACATACTTGACGCTTTGCTTCCGTGCTGCCGGCCGCTCGTCAAAAGTGCTTGAAGAGAGGGCGATTCGGCGATGCTCTAAAAAACATGGTGGCAGTGACCGACAGGCACAGCGCGTATTTTTCCCTTGACTTTTGAATCACCAAGTGTTGAATACTGGGTCGAAAGCTCGTCCATAATCCTGTCGTTATAGGATGGGGATGCTGCAAACGGCTATTTGCCGACCTTAAAACCATGACTGGGTCGAAAGCTCGTCAAAAGAAATCTATTTGCCGATTTGAAATCAGATCAGCTCCAAATAGGACGAATGGGGATGATGGCGCATATAGTGCTCGATGGCGCAGACATACTTCGTCTTGTAGAAGCGGGTACCCATCAGCTGGTTGACCACCCATTGGAGCTTGGCCATGTGGAGGTCGCGCTCGATCTGCGGGCGCATCTCAAACTTGTCGATCTGAAACTCGCTCAGCAAGAAGAAGGTGAGGCAGTCTGGCAGGATGTTCTGGCGGTTCATCTGGCGGCGTTGCTGCTCCGAGTAGTAGCGCTTATAGACCGGGTAGTTCTCACCCAGATACTTGTCGAGCGAGATACCGATCATGCCGTTGCCCACAACCACGCTTTGGTCCAAAGCAGAGATCTGCGTATAGATGCGGGGCACACGGATATCAGGGAATGCCTTCTTGAGTCGCGTGAAAGCGTGGCTGAAACCCGTATTCAAATCGTCGATGTCGGCATACTCGGCCTCCACGTCGGCAATGATGCTCTGCAGAATCGTGTCCTGGTAGAACTTGAGCAACTTGGAATTGATGCTGGGGTCGGTGGCGTCGCCCACCTTCACGACATCCTCGATGAGCGTGCGCGTCTCGATAGGATACTCTGTGTTCATCTCCTGCAATGCCGAGAAGTCGCCCGTGGTGAGGTAGCGATACTCCAACTGGTCGTAGCGCGCGATGCTCACCAAGGGTTGCGTAGCAGCAGAGTCCTCGGGCATCAGCTTAAACTGACACCCGACACACGCTACCAGCAGCGACATCATTATATAAACTATTTTCTTAGACAATGCAATTTCCTTTCTTCAACACCTATATAACGCTGCAAATGTACTAAAAATTATTTAGACCGCCAAATATTACGCTAAAATATGTTTAATTTCCCTTATTTTTGCAATCCAAAAGGGATATAGGGGCGATCGAGGGCAGACAAAAGGGCCTCACCAGACGATCCGCGATCCATACAGAGGCAGACGCAGCCACGGGACCAGTTTCCTCCTCCCTGGTCCCCAAATCGTCTCCCATGCGCATTTTCTCCTTATTATAGTAGGTATTTGAATATCTTTTTCGTACTTTTGCAAACAGTAAACAATTACCTACACAAATATGAAACTTCTACGATTAGCAGTATTCTGGCTTTGTGCTACCTGCTCCCTGGTCGCCATGGGGCAGCGATACACGCAGTATGTCAATCCGCTGATAGGCACGGGCGGCCACGGCCACGTGTTCCTGGGTGCCAATGTTCCCTTCGGTTATGTGCAGTTGGGCCCGACCGAGCCCACGCGGGGATGGGACTGGTGCTCGGGCTACCATGCCAGCGACACCATCATCGTCGGCTTCGGCCACCAGCACCTCTCGGGCACGGGTATCGGCGAACTGGGCGACGTGGCCTTCCTGCCCGTGAGCTGCTGCAAGCAGACCGAGGTGAAGTTTGCTCACGAGAGCGAGAATGTCGCCCCGGGCTACTATAGCGTGAAACTCAAAGACCCCAACGTGCTGGTGGAACTGACCGCCACGCAGCGGGCGGGATTTCAACGCTACACCACGGGAGCCAACGTGCGACGGGGCATGGTGCGCCTCGACCTTCACCAGGGCATCGGATGGGACAAGATGTCGAAGGCCAAGTATCGCCAGGTCGATGACCGCACGGTCTGTGGCTACCGCGAATCGACTGGATGGGCGCGCCACCAATATACGTTCTTCTATGCGGAGTTCAACAAGCCCATCAAACTGAAGCGCGACCAAGACTCGATCGTCGTCTTCACCTATGAGCCCGACAGCACGCCATTGCTCATCAAGACGGGTCTCTCGGCCGTGAGCGAGGACAACGCCCGCGAGAACCTCCACAAGGAGATACCGGGCTGGGACTTCAATGCCGTCGTTCGCCAGGCCGACGAGGCTTGGGAGAAGCAGCTTTCCCGCGTGCAGATCAAGACCGACGACGAGGATGCGCGCACGATATTCTATACCGCGCTCTACCATACGATGACCGCCCCGTCCGTCTTCTGCGACGTCAACGGCCAGTACCGTGGCGCCGACCTGCAGGTACACGAGGGCCAATTCACCAACTATACGACCTTCTCGCTTTGGGACACCTACCGCGCTGCCCATCCCTTGATGACCATCCTGCATCCCGAGATGCTTGCCGACATAGGCGAGACCTTCGTCAACATCTACCAGCAGCAAGGCAAGCTCCCCGTGTGGCACCTCATGGGCAATGAGACCAACTGCATGATTGGCAACCCTGGCGTGCCCGTGCTCGCCGACCTCGTCCTCAAGGGCTTTATTGCTGACAAGCGAGGGGCCTACGAGGCGATGAAGGCATCGGCCATGCTCGACGAGCGTGGAATGGCGTCGCTGAAGCGCAACAACTACGTCGCCTTCGACGAGGACCCGGAGAACGAGACGGTAGCCAAGACGCTCGAATATGCGCTTGCCGACGCTTGTATCGCCCAGGTGGCAAAGTCGCTGGGCGAGAAGAAGGACTACCAGTACTTCCTCCATCGCAGCCAGTCGTACCGCAACGTTTTCGACAAGCGGGTGGGCTTCATGCGCGGCCGCGACTCGAAGGGCAACTGGCGCGAGCCGTTCAATCCCTTCCATGCTGTCCATCGCATGGACGACTATACCGAGGGCAACGCCTGGCAATACACATGGCTCGTGCCCCACGACGTGCACGGACTGATCGACTGCTTTGGCGGCGAGAAGCCCTTCGTCACCAAACTCGACTCGCTCTTCTTCGTCACGGGTGACATGGGTGCGGAGGCTTCCCCCGACATTTCGGGCCTCATCGGGCAGTATGCCCACGGCAACGAGCCGAGCCACCACGTCCTCTATATGTACAACTATGCGGGTGAGCCCTGGAAGGGACAAAAGCTCATCCGCCAGGTCTTCGACGAGATGTACAAGAATGCCGAGGACGGACTCTCGGGCAATGAGGACGTAGGCCAGATGTCGGCCTGGTACGTCACCTCTACGCTTGGCCTCTACCAGGTGGAGCCGGCCGGAGGCAAGTTTGTCTTCGGGTCGCCGCTCTTCGACGAGGCGACCGTGCAGCTCCCCGAGGGCAAGACCTTCACGGTAAAGGCGCTCGAAAACTCGCCCGAGAACGTGTATGTGCAGAGCGTGCGCTGGAACGGCAAGCCCTACACGAAGTCCTACCTATTATATAAGGACATCATGGGCGGCGGCACCCTGGAGTTCACCATGGGTCCGAACCCCTCGAAGTTTGGAACAGCTAAGAAGGACAGACCATGACCGACGAGAGAAACATACCAAGTAGGAAGGTTAGCCCCGTAGCCTGGGTGCCCACCCTCTACTTCGCCATGGGCATGCCCTTTGTGGTTCTGAACATGGTCTGCACGCTCATGTACAAAGGCATGGGGGGTGAGCGACGCGCAGATAGCCTTCTGGACCTCGCTCATCATGCTGCCGTGGACGCTGAAACCTCTGTGGAGTCCGTTCCTGGAGATGTACAAGACGAAGAAGTTCTTCGTTGTCCTGACCCAATTGGTCTCCGGCATCGGCTTCGCCTTGGTGGCCTTCGCGCTCCACCTGCCCGACTTCTTCGCCATCACGATCGCCATCCTGGCGGTCATAGCACTAAGCGGGGCTACCCACGACATCGCCGCCGACGGCACCTACATGAGCGTCCTCTCCAAGGAGGAGCAGGCCAAATGGATCGGCTGGCAGGGAGCGTTCTACAATATCGCCAAGATTGCCGCCACGGGTGGCCTCGTCTATCTGGCGGGCGTCTTCATCAAGCACTTCGGGGTGACTACCGCCTGGATGGTGATCATGCTCATCATTGCCGTCATCATGTGCGCCCTAGGCCTCTACCACATCTTCATCCTCCCCGCCACGTCCAATGCCACCAGCGCGGAGGACAAAAACCTCGGGGAGGCCCTGCGCGAGTTGTGGAACATCTTTGCCGACTTCTTCAAGAAGAAGCATATCGTCTATTACCTGTTCTTCATCATCCTCTATCGCTTCTGCGAGGGATTCGTGATGAAGATCGTGCCGCTCTTCCTCAAGGCACCACGCACGGAGCAGGGCCTAGGACTGAGCGAGCAGGAGATCGGCCTCTGCTACGGCACGTTCGGAGCAGCAGCCTTCGTCATCGGAAGCATCCTGGCAGGCTACTATATCGCCCACCGCGGACTGCAGAAGAGCCTCTTCCAACTCGCCCTGGTGTTCAACCTGCCCTTCGTGGCCTACACTTTCCTCGCCATCTACCAGCCGACGAGCGTCGTGCTTATTGGATCGGCCATCACGCTGGAGTACTTCGGCTATGGATTCGGCTTTGTCGGACTGACGCTCTTCATGATGCAGCAGATAGCGCCGGGCAAGCACCAGATGAGCCACTACGCCTTTGCCTCGGGCATCATGAACCTGGGCGTCATGCTTCCAGGCATGCTCAGCGGCTACCTCAGCGACGCCCTGGGCTACCGCACCTTCTTCCTCGTGGTACTCCTGTGCGCCATCCCCGCGCTCCTCATCACCTGGTTCGTGCCGTTCACCTATCCTGAGCCCAAGAAATAAGAGGAAAAATGTGGGTGCGCCATCCTCCTTTTGGACAACGGGCGCGCCCACCTCTCATAGTAGCCAACAACAACTGACCAATAACAAACAAGAAGAATATGAGCAAACTCATCATCGAGGGCAACGCCCTCCCCAATATGCCGTGGCAAGACCGCCCCGCCGACAGCAACGCCCCCATGTGGCGCTATTCGGAGAACCCGATCATCCCGCGCGACTTGCTCCCCACGAGCAATAGTATCTTCAATTCTGCCGTCGTACCTTTCGGCAATCGCTTCGCGGGCGTGTTCCGTTGCGACGACACCAACCGCCGCATGGTGCTCCACGTGGGCTTCTCCGACGACGGCCTCCATTGGGACATCGACCCCAACCCGCTCCGCTTCGAGTGTGAGGACAAGGAGATAGGCGAGTGGGTCTATGGCTACGACCCGCGCGTCACCTTCATCGAAGACCGCTACTACGTCACCTGGTGCAACGGCTATCATGGCCCGACCATCGGCGTGGCGTGGACGAAGGACTTCAAGACGTTCCACCAACTGGAGAACGCCTTTCTGCCCTACAACCGCAACGGCGTGCTCTTCCCCCGAAAGATCAACGGTCGCTTTGCGATGCTCTCCCGCCCGTCCGACACGGGACACACGCCTTTTGGCGACATCTTCTATAGCGAGTCGCCCGACATGGAGTTTTGGGGTCGCCACCGCCACGTGATGGCTCCCGCAGCCTTCGAGAAGAGCGCATGGCAATGCATGAAGATTGGTGCAGGTCCCATCCCCATCGAGACGAGCGAGGGATGGCTGCTGTTCTACCATGGCGTGCTCCATAGCTGCAATGGCTACGTCTATAGTTTCGGCACGGCGCTCCTCGACCGCGACGAGCCCTGGAAGCCTATCTACCGAAGTGGCCCCTACCTCATCTCGCCGCAGAAACTCTACGAGTGTGTGGGCGACGTGCCCAACGTCTGCTTCCCCTGTGCCGAGCTCCACGACCCTGCCACAGGACGCGTGGCGGTCTATTACGGTTGCGCCGATACCGTGACGGGCATCGCCTTCGGCTACATCCCCGAAATCCTGGAGTGGACGCGCAAGACGAGCATCATCTGATATACTATATATATAAGGTATAATGCATGGACCGGGACTTTTTCTGATAATTCTCAGAAAGGGTCTCGGTCTGTTCTTTGAAAGGGCGATCCACAAAAGCGCAAGATGCCCCAACGCACAGACTTCTCAGAAAAACTCGGATTTTCCTCAAGCATGGGATTCTTCGCATCCCGAAGCGATCCCGAAAGCATCCCGAAGGAATAGGCACAAAAAAAAGCGACCCAACAAGGAGTCGCTCGAAACTTATAAAGAAGTCGGGATGACTGGACTCGAACCAGCGACCACCGGTCCCCCAGACCGGCATTCTAAACCTACTGAACTACATCCCGTTTTCTGTTTAGCAGGTGCAAAAGTACTAAGATTTTTGAAACCAGCAAAACTTTTCGGGCTTTTTTTGCCGTTTCGCCCTAAAAATAGTACCTTTGCGGGTGAGTAAGGACCCAAACAAGGCTTAAAATGCATTACATCATAGATCCTCCCCATGTTCTCCAAGCGGATGTCAACTTGCCCGCTTCGAAGAGTATCAGCAACCGCGCCCTCATCATTCAGGCACTGACGCCTGGCGCGCCGACACCGTTCAATCTGTCCGACTGCGATGACACCCGGGTGCTCAAGGACGCCTTGCGCCTCCTCCCCTCCCACATCGATATTGGACCGGCAGGCACGGCAATGCGCTTCCTCACCGCCTACTTGGCCATCACGCCCGGAGAGCACACCCTCACCGGTTCGGAGCGGATGCGCCAGCGCCCCATCGGCCAACTGGTCGATGCGCTCCGGTTGCTTGGTGCCGAGATCGCCTATGAGGGCGAGGAGGGCTTTCCCCCGCTGAGAATTACCGGCAAGCCCATCATGGGTGGCAAGATAGAGATGGCGGGCGGCATCAGTTCACAGTTCGTCACGGCCTTGCTGCTCATCGCCCCTGTCATGGAGAAGGGACTTACCCTCCACCTGCAGGGCCGCATCATCTCCCGTCCCTATATCGACATGACGCTCCAGGTGATGCAAAGCTATGGCGCGGACGTGGAGTGGATGGACCAAAGTGCCATCACGGTACGCCCACGCCCCTACCAGCCCACGGAATATACGGTAGAGAACGATTGGACCTCGGCCTCCTATTGGTATGAACTGATGGCTCTCTTTGGCCGAGACGACACCTCCGTGCGCCTCAACGGACTCCTCGCCCACTCTCCACAGGGCGACGCGGCAGTCAAGTACATCTTCAGCCTGCTGGGCATCCGCACCACCCTCTCCAAGGAGAAGGAGGGAAGACTGGAGACGGCAGACCTGCATTACCGCAGGATGCGACTGCCTCTCCTCGAATACGACTTCACAGGTCAGCCCGACCTGGCACAGTCCGTGGTGGCTACCTGCGTGGCTTTGGGCACCCACTTCCGCTTCACGGGCCTTTCGACGCTCCGCATCAAGGAGACCGACCGTCTCGCAGCCATCGTCAGCGAGATGCGGAAGCTCGGCTACGACCTCCAGGCGACCGACGAGGACGCGCTGATATGGAACAGCGCACAATGCCAGCCCGACGCCTTCCCCGTCATCGACACCCACAAGGACCACCGCATGGCCATGGCCTTCGCCCCCTTGGCCATCCGCTTCCCGGGACTTCGCATCCACCATCCCGAGGTGGTGTCGAAGTCCTACCCCAGCTATTGGGACGAGCTGGAGCGGGCCGGATTCACCATCACCCCCGCCCAGCCATCCTAAACACCTGCCTATCATGAACCTACTACTCATCACCCTCGGATCACTGGCCCTTCTGGCCCTCGTCGCCGCCCTCGTCTCCAAACTCACCAAGGGCAGCAACGATGCCGTCCAGCCGACCCATGGCGACTGTTCCACCTGTAGCGGCGAGGACGACCGTTGCGAACAGGTGTGCTATATGGAGGCCGCTACCCGCGACGTCGAGTATTATGACGACGAGGAGCTTGACCAGTACAAGGGGCGCCCGTCCGATAGTTACAACGACGACGAGGTACAACACTTCGCCGACGTGCTCTTCTCCCTGCGTCCCGAAGACGCGAGAGGATGGGCACGGAGCCTCAGCCTGCGCGAGATCAACCTGCCCGACGCGCTCAAGGACGACCTCTTTGCGCTCATCGAAGGATGAAATATCGCAAGAAAAAGGCAATAAAACGACCCGTAAAAGAGTTTATTAAGCGTGAAGAAGAATTATACGCTATATAGTATCGGCGCACTACTGGCCATCATCGTCGTGGTCCTTAGTGGCTGCTCGACCCAGAAGAACACCGCCAAGACCCGTTGGTGGCGGGCGTTCAATGCACGCTATAATACCTATTATAATGGCAAGCTGGCCTACATCGACGCCTGTCTGGAAAAGGAGAAAGGCAACAAGGACAACTTCACGGAGATGCTCCCGCTCTACACGGTGGGCAACAAAGGCAGCCGCGAACTGGGCAAGGGCAACTACGACCGGGCGATAGAAAAGTCGAAGAAAGCCATCGCGCGCAACAGCATCAAGCGCAAGCCCGAATGGAACAAATCGAGACGCAAGACGGAGAAGGACATCGAGTGGCTCAGCCGCAAAGAGTACAACCCCTTCCTTTGGAAAGCGTGGATGCTTATGGGCCGCTCCCAGTTTCACAAGGGATCGTTTGACGAGGCTGCGGCGACCTTCGCCTATATGTCGAGAATCTACAAGACGCAGCCCGCCATCTACGGCAAGGCGCGGGCATGGCTTGCCAAATGCTACATCGAGCAGGACTGGCTCTATGATGCCGAGGACGTGATCCGCAACATGCAGCGCGACAGCATCGACTGGAGGGCCGCCAAGGAGTGGGACTATACCTTTGCTGACTATTATATTCACACGGGCGAACTGGAGAAGGCCGTCCCCTACCTGCGCAAGGTCATCAAGCACGAGATGAGAAAGAAGCAGAAAGCGCGCGAATGGTATCTGATGGGACAGATCCAGGCGGCCTTGGGCCATCATACCGAAGCGTACAAGGCGTTTCGCAAGGTCGTCGCCCAGAACCCACCCTACGAGTTGGAATTCAACGCCCGCATCGCCATGACGGAGGTGATGGCGAAGGGAAAGGCGAAGCAGATGATCGGCAAACTGCGCCGCATGGCTGCCTCGGACAAGAACAAGGAATACCTCGACCAGGTATATTACGCCATGGGCAATATCTACCTGGCACAGCAAGACACCATGAAGGCCATCGACGCCTACGAGAAGGGCAACACCAAGGCCACGCGTAGTGGCGTGGAGAAGGGAGTGCTGCTGCTCCACCTCGGCGACCTCTACTGGGAGATGCAGAAGTATAGCGACGCCCGTCGCTGCTATGGCGAGGCCATCGGCCTGCTCGACAAAGACCGCAAAGACTACGAGGCACTTTCGGAGCGTTCGAAGGTGCTCGACAAACTGGCGCCCTATACTGACGCCATCCACCTCCAGGACTCCTTGCAGTATCTTGCCCAATGTCCGGAGGCGGAGCGCAATGCGGCCATCGACCGCGTGATCGACGCCCTGAAGAAGAAGGAGAAGGAGGAAAGAGACCGATTGGCGGAGCAAGAGGCAGCCCAGCGACAGGGTGAGGGTCAGAACATGGAGACCAACCGTGGTCGCATGCCCAACCCTGCACAGGACAACAATCGCGATGCCGTCTGGTATTTCTATAATGTGCAGGCGGTCTCCCAGGGTAAATCACAGTTTGAGCGACTTTGGGGCAAGCGCGAGAATGCCGACGACTGGCAGCGCAACAACAAGACCGTCGTCGGCAGCATTGGCTCGGGTATCGACGAGGAGGAACTGACCGACGAGCAGCGCGACTCCATCGAGGCGGCAGAACTGGCCCAGGACTCGCTGCAGCAAGTGGCCGACAGCGCCCAGAACGACCCGCACAAGCGGGAGTACTACTTGGCTCAGATACCCTTCACGCCCGAACAACTTGCCGCCAGCAACCTGCTGCTGGAGGACGGCCTTCACCACGCTGGCGTCATCTTCAAGGACGAGCTGGACAACCTGCCTTTGGCCGAGAAGCACCTGCACAGACTGACGGACCACTACCGCGACTACGAGCATATCGACGAGACGTATTATCATCTCTTCCTGCTCTACTCCCGACTCAAGCAGCCTGCCACGGCCGAAAGCTATGTCGATAGCCTCAAGGCGCGGTTCCCCGACAGTCAATGGACGACGCTGCTCACAGACCCGTACTTCGTGGAGAACGCAAAGTTTGGCAAGCATATCGAAGACTCACTCTATGCGGCCACCTACGAGGCGTTCAAGAAAGATCGCTTCGACGAAGTGGCTGCCAACGCCAGCGTCAGCGAGACGCGATTCCCATTGGGTGCGAACCGCGACAAATTCCTGTTCATCAGCGGACTGAGCCGTCTCAACGACGGTGACGCCGAGGGATGTGTCAGCAATATGAAGCAGGTCGTGGAGAAATATCCGCGCAGCCGCATCAGCGAGATGGCGGGCATGATCGTCAATGGCGTCAACCAGGGTAGGCAGCTCCACGGCGGCAAGTTCGACTTAGGCGACATCTGGACGCGACGGGCCATCGTGCTCAACGATAGCGACAGCATCAAGCAGATGAAGTTCACGCCCGATCGCGACATCGACTTCGTCTTCATGCTTGTCTATAGCCCCGACTCTCTCAATGAGAACAAACTGCTCTTCGAGATGGCGCGGTTCAACTTCACCAACTTCCTCGTGCGCAATTTTGAAATTCAGATCGAGGAAGTGGGAGGCATGAGACAGATGCGTCTCACAGGATTCCTCAACTTCGAGGAGGCCTACGAGTATGCGCGTCAGCTCTTCGCCAACCAGGCCGTCGTACGACAGACCAACGGCAAGGCGGTACCGATCATCATTAGTACGAAAAACGAGGAGTTGATCGGCAAGCCGTTCAGCTATAAGGACTACGAGGACTTCTATGCCCAGAACTTCAACAAGGTGGAACTGCCGAAGCGCAATACGCTCTTTGAGCCTGCGGACCTCAACGAACCGCGAGAGCCGGAGAAGGTTCAACCCATCGGCATTCCCGAGGTGGACAACCAGCCCGTGACCAGCGAGGCGGGCGAAAACGAGGAGACTCTGGAGGTGGAAGACGACACGCAGTTCATCCCCATCGAGGAACCGTCGCAAGTGGTGACGGACACCACGGCCACAGAGCCTGCCAAGGAGGACGAGCCGCAAGCCGATGCGCCTCAGAAGGAACCAGAGGCTAAGGACGCTCCCACGGAGCCACAGCCCGAGACTGCCCCGCAAGGTGGCAACGAGGGCGGCAGTACGAATGAGGGTGAACCCAAGGAACCAGCCAAGGAGACGCCCCAGGAAGACGCCAAAGATATAAACGTCCCCGAGGGTAAACCCACGGAGCAACCGAAGGAACCAGCAAAGGAACCAGCGAAGGATCAGCCTTCGGCAGCCTCCAAGGAGCAGCCTAAGGAGCCTCAACCAGAGGACAACGAGGGTACGACCATTGCCGTGGATCCGACGGGCGAGCAACCGGCAGAGACCGACACTCAGGGCGACCTAATAGAGATCGCCCCCGAGGACGAACCGGCCAAGCCAGCCACCCAGCAGCCGGAGGAGGGCACCATCGTCATCCCCGACGAGCCAGAGACACCTCCCGCTCCTGCGGTTCAGCCACCAAGTTCCTCCACGCCGAAGACTGAGAAGCCTCAGCAGGATCGGCCTGCCACACAGCCGCAGAAGCCTGTCCAGGACCAGCCGCAAGGCAAGGAAGACGACGAGGATGAACCCGAGTTCTTCTTCGAGGGCGACACGCCGTCCAGTCCGACGAATAGCGAGGACAAGGAGACACTCGACGATGGCCTCGACGACGAGTATTACGAGTTGGATGGTTTCTAAGTATCCACCCGACTACTACTGAGTTCACCCCCAGGACTTCGCCACGAGGGTCCGAAGACCAAGCAGCGCTTCATGACAAGGAGTGTCCAAACAGTATCAGGCCCCCATGGCGAGGGACAAAAAATGATAGGAGAAAAGACAATGAACAATAATAACGGATTGCTTTTATGGGTCGATGACGAGATAGAGCTGCTGAAGGCCTACATCATCTTCCTCGAAAAGAAAGGCTACGAGGTCGTGACCGTCAGCAACGGAGCCGACGCCATCGACCAATGCCGCGCGCAGACCTTCGACCTGGTGCTCCTCGACGAGCAGATGCCGGGTCTGTCAGGTCTCGAGACGCTCCAGCGCATCAAGGAGATACAACCTGCCACGCCCATCGTCATGGTGACGAAGAGCGAGGAGGAGAACATCATGGAGCAGGCGATAGGATCGAAGATCGCCGACTACCTCATCAAGCCCGTCAATCCCAGTCAGATTCTTCTAACGCTCAAGAAGAACATCCACAGAAAGGAGATCGTCACCGAGGTGACGCAGACGGGCTATCAGCAGGACTACCAGCAGATCTCCATGCAGATCAGCGACAGTCGTTCCTTTGCCGACTGGGCCGAGGTCTATAAGCGGCTGGTGCGCTGGGAACTGGAACTGAGCAGCACGGAGAGCAATATGACGGACATGCTGAAGATGCAAAAGGAGGAGGCCAATATCGGGTTTGCCAAATACATCCAGCAGAACTACCTCGACTGGGTAGCCCCTCAGCAGCCAGCCCGCACAGACCGGTTTCAACTGCGTGGCCGCAAGGAGGAGAAGCCGGGTGTGTCGCGCCCCACGATGAGTCCCGACCTCTTCAAGCAGTTTGTCTTTCCAAGCATTGACCGTGGCGAGAAGGTCTTTCTGATCGTCATCGACAACTTCCGCTTCGACCAGTGGCGCGTGCTCTCCAGCGAGGTGGCCGACCTCTTCGACATCGACGAGCAAGTCTATCTCAGCATCCTTCCCACCGCCACGCAGTATGCCCGCAACGCCATCTTCAGCGGATTGATGCCTCAACAGATAGCCGAGATGTTTCCAGAGCTGTGGGTCGATGAGGACGAGGAGGAGGGTAAGAACCTCAACGAGAAACCGCTCATCCAGACGCAGATCGACCGCTACCGCCGCCACGACAAGTTTTCTTACCACAAGATCAACGACTCGGCCGATTCGGACAAGTATCTCTCCCAGTTCAACAACCTCTACCAGAACGACTTCAACGTGCTGGTCATCAACTTCATCGACATTCTCTCCCATGCACGCACGGAGATGAAGATGATACGCGAATTGGCCAACAACGAGAGCGCCTACCGCAGTATCACCCGCTCCTGGTTCCGCCACTCGGTACTGACCGACCTCCTGCGCCTGCTCTCGCAGAGCGACTACAAGGTCATCATCACCACCGACCATGGCAGCATCCGCACCACGAAGCCCGTGAAGATCGTCGGCGACCGCAACACCAACACCAACCTGCGCTACAAGTTGGGCAAGAACCTGAGCTACCACGGCAAGGACCTCTTCGTCATCAAGAATCCACACCAGGCTCAGCTCCCCGCCCCCAACCTCAGCACGGCCTATGTGTTTGCCACGGGCGACGCCTTCTTTGCCTACCCCAACAATTACAACTACTACGTGTCTTATTATAAGGACACATTCCAGCATGGCGGCATCTCGATGGAGGAGATGATCGTGCCCCTCATCACCCTGACGCCACGCAAACGATAATAGACAAAAACTAAGAAAGGAAAAGCAATATGAAGAAAGTGTATTTTGAACTCGAAAGCCTCGACAAGATCCACGAGGCCGCCCGCTACTTCCTCAACGCCGTGGGCGACGCCAATATCTTTGCCATCGACGGAGACATGGGGGTAGGCAAGACCACCTTCATCAAAGCCGTCTGCGAGGAACTGGGCGTCAAGGATGTCATCACCTCCCCCACCTTCTCATTGGTCAACGAATATACCGATGGCAAGGGTGAGCCGGTTTATCACTTCGACTTCTACCGCATCAAGAAGATAGCGGAGGTCTTCGACATAGGCGTAGAGCAATATTTTGACAGCGGGCACTACTGCTTCATTGAATGGCCGGATATCGTGGAATTCTTCCTGCCCGACGATGCGGTCCACCTTGAAATATATGAGCAGGAAGATGGTGCACGCCGCTTTATCATCAAGTGGTACTTTGTCGATTAGCAAGAGGCCAGAAGCTCCCTCGTCACTTATCCGAGCCTCACAAGCCCGCCGAAAAGAAACTTTTGGCGGGCTTCGTCATTTTTCCTTGCCATATATTTGCGCAATTCGGCTTTTTTTTGTTACTTTGCAAATCAAAGGAATAATAACTAACTTACAGGAATTATGGAAGAGACACAACTGCTTTGTGGTTTGAAGCGCGAGGACTTTCAGACCACCATCGACGGCAAGAAGACCGATTTATATGTGCTCCGCAACAGTCAGGGCAACGAGGTGGCACTCACCAACTACGGAGGCGCCGTAGTAGCCATCATGATGCCGGACAAAGAGGGCAAGCACGCCAACATTATTCAGGGACACGACAGCATCAAGGGAGTCATGGAGTCTCCCGAGCCTTATCTCTCTACCCTCGTGGGACGCTACGCCAACCGCATCGCGCGCGGACGCTTCCAGCTCCACGGCAAGGAGTATAATCTCGCCATCAACAACGGTCCTAACTGCCTCCACGGCGGCAAGCAGGGATTCAACGCCAAGGTATGGGACGCCACACAGGTGAATCCTCACGCCGTGGTCATGAAATACACCAGTCCCTATGGCGAGGAGGGCTTCTCTGGTGAGGTGGTCGTCTGGGTGGCCTTCACCCTGACCGACGCCGACGAACTGGTTATCAAGTATCGCGCCACGACCAACAAGAAGACCGTCATCAACCTCACTCACCATGGTTTCTTCTCCCTCGCTGGCATCGCCAATCCTACCCCCACGATCGACAACGTCCTTTTGGAGGTCAACGCCGACCACTATCTGCCCATCGACGACACTTCCATCCCCACGGGCGAGATACGCCAGGTGGAAGGCACGCCCTTCGACTTCCGCACGATGAAGCCTGTGGCACAGGACATCGAGGCTGACGACGAGCAGCTGCGCCATGGAGCGGGCTACGACCATTGCTTTGTCCTCAACAAGCACGAGGAGGGTGAGCTGACGCTTGCCGCCCGCGTGAAAGAGCCGACCAGCGGACGTACCATGACCGTCTATACCACCGAGCCGGGCGTACAACTCTATACGGACAACTGGGCCGACGGCTACCAGGGACAGCACGGAGCCACTTTCCCGCGTCGAAGCGCCATCTGCCTGGAGTGCCAGCACTTCCCCGACAGTCCCAACCATCCCTACTTCCCAACGGTAGTGCTCAACCCGGGTGAGGAATACACCCAGAAGACCATCTACCAGTTTGGCGTAGAGAAGTAAAGCATTCCCCACAGCCACCCAGGAGCCACCCCATACCCAAACGGCCGTGATACCGCGGCCCATCCATCCACCAAAGAAAGAAAACAAAACAACAACACCGAAATGGAAAATTCCTCTAAAAAACAAGGAAATATCATCGCCATCCTGGCGATGGTCTTCCTGTTCGCCATGATTGCCTTCGTGACCAACCTCTGCTCGCCCATGGCCGTCATTCTCAAAAACAACTTCAACGTCTCCGAGTTTCTCTCGCAGGTGGGCAACTATGGCAACTTTGGCGCCTACTTAGTCATGGGTGTTCCCGCAGGTCTGCTCATCACAAAATTCGGCTACAAGAAGACGGCCTTGATGGCCCTTATCGTCGGCATTGTCGGTCTGCTTCTCCAGTGGGTCAGTGGGTCTGCCGGCTTCGTGGTTTATCTCATCGGCGCCTTCATTTCCGGCCTCTGCATGTGCATGCTCAACACCGTGGTCAATCCGATGCTCAACCTCCTCGGCGGAGGTGGCAACCGTGGCAACCAGCTTGTACAGATCGGTGGAGTATTCAACTCCGCCGCTGCTGTCTGTGTCTATATTCTCATGGGAGCCCTCATCGGCGACGCCAGCAAGGCCAAAGTCTCCGCAGCCACGCCGGCTCTGATGATTGCCCTCGCCATCTTCATCTTCGCCCTTGTGGTCATTTTCTTCACCAAGATCCAGGAGCCGCAACAGCCGAAGCATGAAGCTACCCACGACCAGTACAGCTGCTACTCCTTCCGCCACTTCAAACTCGGCATGCTTGCCATCGCCGTCTATGGTGCCGTCGAGGTATGCCCGCCGACCTACATTCTCGCCTACCTCACTTCAGCCAAGGACGCCGTCAACCCAGGTCTCGGCATGGACGCTGGCTATGTGGGCACGCTCAGCGCGGTCTATTTCATTTTCATGCTCATCGGCCGTTTCATCGGCGGCATGGTGGGTGGCAAGGTATCACCCAAGGCAATGATCACTACCGTGAGTTTCGTGGCCATGGTCCTCGTGGCCGTGGGTATGCTGCTTCCCGTGGAGCAGACCATACAGTTCCCGGGCATCGACTACGTCAAGATGTGCCTCATCTGGGGTGAGATTCCCGTAGGCATCTTCGCCTTCATGCTCATCGGCTTCTGCGCCTCCGTGATGTGGGGTGGCATCTTCAACCTCGCTACAGAGGGACTGGGCAAATACACGGCCAAGGCTTCGGGCGCATTCATGATGATGGTGGCTGGCTTTGCTGTTGTCATCGGCCTTCAGGGATTCGTTATCGACCTTACACACAACTACATCGGTAGCTTTGTCGTCGTCCTCCTCGCCGCAGCCTACATCTTCTACTACGCCCTCTGGGGCTCCAAGAATGTCAATACCGACATTCCTGTGGAGTAATTGAGTAATGAGAAGAAATATCGTCATTAAAACCTATATATTACACAAGCAAAAGATATGGACATAGAATTTGTGAGAAGCCGTTTTATCAAGCATTTCGATGGTAAGACAGGCAACATATACTTCTCGCCGGGTCGCATCAACCTCATCGGCGAGCACACGGACTACAACGGGGGCTTCGTCTTCCCTGGCGCAGTGGACAAGGGCATTATGGCCGAGGTGCGCCCCAATGGCCTCGACACCATCATGTGCTACTCCATCGACTTGAAGGACCGCGTGGAGTTCAAGGTGGACGATCCTGAGGGTCCGCGCGCCACCTGGGCACGCTTCATCTACGGCATGGTGCAGGAGTTTCGCAAGCTCGGCGTGGAGGTGAAGGGGTTCAATATCGCCTTCGCGGGCGACGTGCCTCTCGGAGCGGGCATGAGCAGTTCGGCAGCCATGGAAAGCTGCTTTGGCTGCGCCCTCAACGACCTCTTTGCCGACAACAAGGTGTCGAAATGGGACATCGCCTTGGCGGGACAGGCCACAGAGCATAAGTACATCGGGGTCAACTGCGGCATCATGGACCAGTTTGCCAGCGTCTTCGGACAGGCTGGCAAGCTGATGCGCCTCGACTGCCGTAGCCGCGAGTTCGAGTACTTCCCCTTCGACCCCAAGGGATACCAGCTCGTATTGGTCAACTCCAAGGTGAAGCACGAACTGGTTGGAAGCCCGTACAACGACCGCCGCAGAAGTTGCGAGAATGTGGTCGCGGCCATCGCCGCCCAGTTCCCCGACCGCCACTTCGAGACGCTCCGCGACGCTGAATGGACCGACCTGGAGGCCGTCCGCAACAAGGTGAGCGAGGAGGACTATAGCCGTGCTCACTATGTGTTGGGCGAGAAGGCCCGCGTACTGGCTGTCTGCGAAGCACTCAACCAGGGCGACTACGAGACCGTAGGCCAGAAGATGTATGAGACCCATGACGGTCTGAGCAACGAGTATGACGTGAGCTGCGAAGAGCTCGACTTCCTCAATGACGTAGCCCGCGAGTGTGGCGTCACGGGATCCCGCATCATGGGCGGTGGCTTCGGCGGTTGCACCATCAACCTCGTCAAGGAAGAGCGCTTCGACCACTTCGTCGAGGAAGTGACCAAACGCTTCGCTGCGAAGTATGGCCATGCCCCCGAGGTCTATCCCGTCGTCATCAGCGAAGGTTCCCACAAAGTCTGCTAAGGACCCGACGACATTGCCTCTTTGATTCCCCCGAAAGGGCGGGATTTCAAAGAGGACAGTATTTCAAAACGGGGTTGGCAAGCGATTTAATTCGCACTTGCCAACCCCGTTTTCAGTTTCGGCGGCCTCTACCATTTATACATAGCGTGGCCGATTTGCAGAAATCGTTCTACCAACGTTCTCCAGAACCTGATTAGTTATGGACGAGCGTACCGATAGCCTCTCCCGCCATCACCTTGGCGAGATTGCCATAGACATCCATGTTGAAGACATAGATGGGAAGATTGTTCTCCTTACACATCGTGGTGGCCGTGAGGTCCATGACCTTCAGGCCGCGGGTATAAATCTCATCGTAGGTGATGTCGTCAAATTTCGTGGCCTTCGGGTCTTTCTCGGGGTCGGCGGTATAGATGCCATCCACGCGTGTACCTTTCAGCATCACATCTGCCTCGATCTCGATACCACGGAGCGACGAACCCGTATCAGTGGAGAAGTAGGGGCAACCCGTTCCCGCACCGAAGATGCAGACATAGCCAGCCTCCATGGCTTCGATGGCCTTCCACTTGCTATACAACTCGCCGATAGGCTCCATACGAATGGCGGTGAGCACCTTGTTTTTGACACCCAATGCACCGAGAGCAGAACTCAAGGCGAGCGAGTTGATGACGGTGGCACACATACCCATTTGGTCGCCCTTCACGCGGTCGAAGCCCTTCTGCGAACCCGACAGGCCGCGGAAGATATTGCCACCACCGATGACGATACCGACCTGTACACCCATCTCCTGCACTTCTTTTATCTGGCGCGCATAGTCCGCCAAACGCTCGGGGTCAATACCATACCCCTGCTTGCCCATCAGGCTCTCTCCAGAGAGCTTGAGCAGTATTCTCTTAAATCTTGCCATTGCTGATTATATTGATAAATTTCTACTTTTATAATAAGTTACAATACCCCTCTATTGGGCTGCGGGGATGATAAACTCCACTTCTTTGAAGCTGTATTCGCGGATGCAGCCCTGCCGGTCGTGGAGCAACAGGCGCCCATCGTCTTCCACACCGAAGATGCGTCCCTCAAACTCACCCTCCTTGTCCCGAAAGCGATAATAGCCGTCGCGGTGGTAAAGGTTCATAAAATAGAGTTCGGAGATGTCTCCATAGGCTCCCTCACGGGTCAGTTCATAGTATTTCTTGAACGAGACGATGAGTTCTTGCAGCAGTTGCTCGCGATCTACGTCGTGGCCCACAATCTGTTTGAGTGACACGGGATTGGGCAAGTCGTCGGAGAAAGCGGTCTGATTGACATTCAGTCCGATGCCATAGACGCATTTTTTGAGACCTTGCGAACTGACCGCCGTCTCGATCAGCGTGCCACTCAACTTGCGGTCGTGCCAATAGATGTCGTTTGGCCATTTCAGGGTGATCCCCTCCGTATAGCCATCGAGCACTTCCTTGATGGCCAAGGCCCCTGCCTCGGAGAGGAGAAACTGCCGCCCCACGGGGATCCATGAGGGATGGATGAGGACGCTGAAGAGCAGGTTCATTCCTTCGGCAGACTCCCACCGGTTCGTCCCCTGCCCCCTTCCCGCCGTCTGATGATCAGCGGTGACGACCACCATATCCTCGTCTTCTGCAGCGGGTTGGTAGGTCCTGAGGTAGCTATTCGTACTATCGACCTCGCCGAGGCGCACCACGGTCACGGGCTTCTCCTTCGGCTTACGGCCCAGTTGGGCTTTGATTCGTGAAAAGATTTTCATGTTGTTGTGTTCGTTTACATCTGTGAGGCCCACATGACTACATCAATGGGACGTCCTCGACATGTCTGACTTGCGCCGTCTCTGCATGGGTTCCGACGATGGTGATGATGTCGAAACGTATGCGGGAATGGACCTGATAGGTTTTCACAAAAGCATTGGTGGCAATGATGATCGACCGTATCTTCTGTGGCGTGACGGCCAGCGAGGCATCGCCAAAGCGTTCGTTGCGCCGCGTCTTCACCTCCACGATCACCAGGAGGTCTTCGTCCTCCTTCTGGGCGATGAGGTCAAGGTCGCGATGTCCACAATGCCAGTCGCGAAAGAGTATCTTGAAGCCTTGACGCTCCAAGTGGCGGGCAGCCAATTCTTCGCCCCAACGTCCCAATTCATTGTGCGCAGCCATACCCTATCCTATTCGTTTGTTCGCTAATCATCGCACAAATTTACGAATTTAATTCGAATCCTCGGCCATCCTAAGGTGCTTTTTTCCTGGTTCTATAGGAAATTAGGGGGACGAGGTGGCCCGTGGTGCGGCAAGACGAGGTGGTTGACATCCTTCGATAGTGCCGCTCTGTCCGTCCTTACCATACCAGCGAGCAAAGAAACGGCGCGTTTTCTTCCATAATCGGAAAAGAATTTGTAATTTCGCAATCTGATTGAAGAACTTGACTGTATGCAAGAAAAAAAGACATATACCTTTGAGGAGGCCTACGAGGCCACCTTGAACTATTTCGACGGCGACGCACTCGCTGCCCGCGTCTGGGTGAACAAGTACGCCATGAAGGACGGGATGGGTCATATCTATGAGCAGACTCCCACCGACATGCACTGGCGCATCGCCCACGAGATAGCCAGAATAGAGACCAACTACCCCCACCCCCTCACGGCCGAGGAGGTATTCACTCTTCTCGACCACTTCCGATATATCATTCCCGCGGGCAGCCCGATGACGGGCATCGGCAATGACCATCAGATTGCCTCGCTCTCCAACTGCTTCGTCATCGGTATCGACGGCGACGCCGACTCCTACGGAGCCATCATGCGACTCGACGAGGAGCAGGTGCAACTCATGAAGCGGCGCGGAGGCGTAGGCCACGACTTGAGCCAGATCCGTCCCAAGGGCACTCCTGTCAACAACTCCGCCCTCACCTCGACGGGACTGGTGCCGTTCATGGAACGCTTCAGCAATTCCACAAGGGAGGTGGCGCAGGACGGAAGACGGGGCGCGCTGATGCTCTCGGTCTCCATCAAGCACCCCGACGCGGGGGCTTTCATCGATGCCAAGATGGAGGAGGGCAAGGTGACGGGGGCCAATGTCAGCGTCAGGATCAGCGACGAGTTTATGCGGGCAGCCGCAGAGAATGGTTACTTCACACAGCAGTTTCCTGTCGATAGCGACCACCCATGGGTCCGCAAGGAAATATCGGCACGCAAACTATGGGAGAAAATCGTCCACAACGCCTGGAAGAGCGCGGAGCCCGGTGTACTGTTTTGGGACACGATCATCCGGGAGAGCATCCCCGACTGCTATGCGGACCTGGGATTCCGGACGACCAGCACCAACCCCTGCGGCGAGATACCACTCTGTCCCTACGACAGTTGCCGTCTGCTCGCACTCAACCTCTACTCCTACGTCCTCAACCCCTTCACTTCCGAGGCGCACTTTGACTTCAACACCTTCAGCCGACATGCTCAGATGGCCCAGCGCATCATGGATGACATCGTAGATTTGGAACTGGAGAAGATCGACGGCATCATTGCCAAGATCGACAGCGACCCACAGGCAGAGGACGTGAAGTATGCCGAGCGTCGCCTTTGGGAGAAGATCAAGGAAAAGACGGGCATGGGACGACGCACGGGCGTGGGCATCACTGCCGAGGGCGACATGCTGGCCGCCTTGGGACTGCGCTATGGCACGCAGGAGGCCACCGACTTTGCCGTCAAGGTGCAGCGCACACTGGCGTTGAACGCCTACCGTGCGTCGGTGACGATGGCGCAGGAACGAGGCGCTTTTGCCATCTACGACGCCCAGCGCGAGACGGGCAACCCATTCATCCAGCGCATCAAGGAGGCCGACGGGGCCCTCTACGACGACATGGTGCGCTTCGGCCGACGCAACATCGCGTGCTTGACCATTGCTCCCACGGGCACCACATCGCTGATGACGCAGACCACGAGTGGCATAGAACCGGTCTTCATGCCCGTCTATAAGCGTCGGCGCAAGGTCAATCCCAACGACGCCGACGTGCGTGTGGACTATGTTGACGAGGTCGGTGACGCATTTGAGGAGTATATCGTCTATCACCAGAAGTTTCAGAAGTGGATGACCACAGAAGGGATCGATCCTACCCTCCCCTATTCGCAGGAGGAACTCGACGCCCTGGTGGCTCGTTCTCCTTACTACAAGGCCACGGCCAACGACGTCGATTGGTTGATGAAAGTACGGATGCAGGGGGCTATCCAGAAGTGGGTGGACCATAGCATCTCCGTGACGGTCAACCTGCCCAGTGGCGTCGATGAGGCATTGGTCAACCAACTCTATATGGAGGCTTGGCAGAGTGGCTGCAAAGGGTGCACCATCTACCGCGACGGCAGCCGGTCGGGGGTGATGCTCTCGGTATCGAAGAAGGACAAGGAGGATGCGCAGGACGACGAAGCCAAGGACTTGCGACAGGCTACGGAGATCAGAAAACCGGTCTTCCAGCAGCCACCCGTGCTCGAAACGAGACCAAAGGAACTGGACTGCGACGTGGTGCGCTTCCAGAACAACAAGGAGAAATGGGTGGCCTTCGTCGGACTGGTAGATGGACGACCCTACGAGATCTTCACCGGACTGCAGGATGACGAGGAGGGCATCGTATTGCCCAAGACGGTCACGAAGGGCAAGATCATCAAGCAGACCAACCCCGACGGCACCCACCGCTACGATTTCCAGTTCAAGAACCGGCGTGGATACAAGACGACCGTCGAGGGACTGTCGGAGAAGTTCAACCCGGAATACTGGAACTATGCGAAACTCATCTCGGGTGTGCTGCGCTATAGGATGCCGATCAGCCATGTGATCAAACTCGTCGGGTCGCTCCAGCTCAAGAGCGAGCATATCAACACATGGAAGGTGGGCGTGGAACGCGCGCTGAAGAAGTATGTCAGCGACGGCACGAAGGCCAACGGCCAGGTCTGTCCTGTCTGTGGACAGGAAACGCTCGTCTATCAGGAGGGATGCCTACTGTGTACTAACTGTGGCGCAAGCCGATGTGGATGATGTGCCCTATGGAAACCTATATTCTCATCGACAACCTGCAGCTCCACTGCCCCATCGGGGTGATGGAGCAGGAACAGGTGATAGGCAACGACTTTTGCATCAACCTACGGATAGGCTACGACTTCACCCGCGCGATGACCTCGGACGACGTTGGCAACACGCTCAACTATGCGGCGGTCTATCAGCGCACACGAGAGGTGCTGGCTCGCCCGGTCGCCTTGATAGAAAAGGCAGCAGGCAATGTGGCCCAGGCACTACTGGAGGAATGGCCCGTGATCACATCCATCAATCTCCGTATCATCAAGCGCAACCCGCCCATGGGGGCTGACTGCGACGGAGCGGGCGTGGAAATACATTTAATAAACGATAAAAACCGCTTGCGGTGAATGAGTTTTGCGATTTTATCCGTAATTTTGCACCTGGTATGGTAAAGAAGCTTTCCCTCCTTATGGTCCTGCTGTGTGTGGGGTGGTCGCTCATGGCGGCTACGCCCAAGCGTTTCACACTCGTCATCGACGCAGGACACGGCGGCCATGACACGGGCGCCCGTGGCGTTTTCTCACAGGAAAAAGACATCAACCTCAGTGTGGCCTTGCGTTTCGGCAAGTTGATAGAAAGCAACTGTCCCGACGTGAAGGTCATCTATACACGCAAGGACGACCGCTTCGTCACACTGCATGAGCGGGCCGCCATTGCCAACCGCAACAAAGCCGACCTCTTCATCTCCGTCCACACCAACGCCGTGGCCCGCGGCCACACCGTGCAGGGTTTCCAGGTCTATACCCTGGGTATGCACCGAGCCAAGGACAACCTCGATGTGGCTATGCGCGAGAACTCCGTCATCTCATTAGAGAAGGACTACGAGCAGACTTACCAGGGCTTCGACCCGAAGTCGTCGGAGAGCTACATCATGTTTGAGTTTATCCAAAGCGCGAACATGGAGCGCAGCATCGAGCTGGCACGGTTTATCCAGCGCAGTGTGTGCTCGAACGTAGGACGCAATGACAAGGGGGTGCACCAGGCTGGATTCCTCGTGCTCCGCGAGACGTCCATGCCGAGTTGCCTGATCGAGCTGGGATTCATCACCACTCCGGAGGAAGAGGACTTCCTCAATACGGAGAAGGGACAGACCAGCATGGCGGAGGCGTTCTATAAGGCTTTCGTCAAATACAGAAAGAAGTATGAACCGCAATGGACGGTTCCCACTCGCGAGACAAAGCCGATCAGCATAGCGCCCGCCGTGACCAAGAAGCCGGCCATCGGCGCACAACCGAAGAAGGTGCAGCCCGTGGCGGTACCCGTCGTCCCCGCTCCGCAGAAGCCGAAGGAGACGACCAAGGAGCAAGCACCAGACAAACAGGCCGCTCCGGCCCCACAGCCACAACTTCCTCCCGAGGCACAGGCGGCCATCAAAGGGGTGGTGCCCGTCTTCAAGATTCAGGTCTTCGCCATCAACCGGCAGCTGCACCACGACAGCGAGCAATTCAAAGGCCACAAAGAGGTGGACAGTTTCGTAGAGGAAGGCCTCTACAAGTACACCATCGGCGCAAGCACCAACTACAACGACATCATTAAACTGAAGAAAAAGCTGGCCACAGACTTCCCCAACTGCTTCATCATCGCCTTCGATGGCGACAAGCGGATGAACACCTCGCTGGCCATAGCGGCCTTCCTCCAAAATGCGAAGAAGAAGTAAGTACGCTGACAACGACCGCTCGGCAGTGCGACACAGATAGCCTTCTCAAAGAAAATCAGAACAAATGGAAAAAAAGTATTTTAGCAACGAAGTGAAGATAGCCCTTGTGGCCGTCCTGGGAATCGTCATCCTCTTCTTCGGGATGCAGTTTCTCAAAGGGATGAACCTATTCTCTACCTCCAACGCCTATTTGATGAAGTTTGACAACATCAACGGCTTGTCAGCTTCCACGCCCATCTACGCCAATGGATACAAGGTAGGTACGGTACACAGCATCGCCTACAACTACACCCAACCGGGCGACATCACCGTCGTGGCCGACATCGAGAAGGATATGAAGATTCCCGAGGGAACAGAGGCGGAGATTGTCAGCGATCTGATGGGCAACATCCAGGTGAACCTCGTCCTCGGCACTTCGAGCCAATACCTGCCCACCAATGGCGTGATCCCGGGCCGTTCCTCCAACGGTGCCATGGAGGCGGTCAAGGGGATGGTACCGCAGGTGCAGGCCTTGCTCCCGAAGCTCGACTCCATCGCCCACAACCTCAACATGCTGCTGGCAGACCCGGCTATTGCGGGAACGCTGCACAATGTGAACCAAATCTCGTCGGACCTGACAACCTCTACGCGCGAACTGAACCGGCTCCTGGCCTCACTCAACCGTGACCTGCCGGCCTTGACAGGCAAGGCGGGGGCATTGCTTACCCATAGCGACCAGCTCGTCTGCGATGCCCGGTCGGGACTGTCCATGACGCTCGGCAATGCCAATGGCCTGATGACAAACCTCAACGGCAAGCTCGAAGGGGTGGATGTCGAAGGGACCATGGCACGGGTGAACACCGCACTCGACCATGTAAACCAACTGACGGCGAAACTCAACTCGGGTGAGGGTTCACTGGGTCTGTTCCTCAACGATCCCACACTTTACAACAACATGAACCAGACGATGCGCGATGCCGACAGCCTGCTTGTCAACCTCAAGGCGCATCCGAAACGATACGTCCACTTCTCTATCTTCGGCAAGAAGGATAAATAACTGAGACGCAAAGGCACGAGGGGCTGCACGGACCATGGCTGACAAGCCGTCCGTCGCAGCCCTTGACTTTTCCCATAGGGACAGCAGACTGCCGACACTATGCAAAATGTTTGCGGACACAACAAGCAGAAAGGAAAAAACTACTCAAATCGTTTGAGCAATCCAAAAACTTGTTGTATCTTCGCATCCATAATATAACGTAACAAAATTAAAGACCTTTGGCAATATGACAGATTGGAAGAAACTCCAAAACGGCTCTGACATCCGTGGCGTAGCGCTCGCAGGTGTCGAGGGAGAAGACGTCAACCTCACCAGTGAGGTGGCGGGCATTCTGGGACGATGCTTCGTAGCATGGCTCTCAAAACGCAACAACAAACAACACATCAGCGTCAGCGTAGGACACGACCCGCGACTCTCAAGCACGCAGGTCAAGGATGCCGTCATCGAGGGGTTGGAAGCCAGCGGTGCGAAGGCCTTCGACTGCGAATTGGCTTCGACGCCAGCGATGTTCATGACGACCATCGACAACGAGTCTCCGGTTGATGGTGCCATCATGGTGACGGCAAGTCACCTGCCCTGGAACCGCAACGGACTGAAGTTCTTCACTCCACAAGGCGGCCTTGGCAAGAAGGACATCAAGGAACTGCTCCTCATGGCTGAGCAGGGCGAGTATGAAAAAGAGAACCTCTCGGGCGAGGCGGCCAAGTGGAACTTCATGGAGAAGTACTGCCAGCTGCTCCGCGACTACATCAAGGGAGAGGTGAACAAGGGGGACCAACCACTGGCGGGCCTCGACATCGTGGTGGATGCGGGCAACGGATCGGGTGGCTTCTTCCCCGAGAAGGTACTGAAGCCCCTGGGGGCTGACACCTCGGGTGGTATCTATCTGAATCCGGACGGACACTTCCCCAACCATGCTCCCAACCCCGAGAGCACGGATGCCATGATGGCAATCTGCCGGGCCGTCACCCGTCACCATGCCGACCTGGGTATCATCTTCGACACCGACGTGGACCGTTCGGCCATCGTAGACCACTATGGTGACCCCATCAACCGCAACTCGCTCATCGCACTCATCGCTGCGATAATACTCAGGGAGCACCCGGGCACGACCATCGTCACCGACTCCGTGACCTCTGAGGGACTGGCCGAGTTTATCAAGGCGCATGGCGGCAAACACCATCGCTTCAAGCGTGGCTACAGAAACGTCATCGACGAGGCCATCCGACTCAACAACGAGGGCGAGGAGTGCTGGCTTGCCATCGAGACATCAGGACATGCGGCCCTGCGCGAGAACTACTTCTTGGACGATGGTGCGTACCTTGTGGCAAAGCTCATCACCGAGGCTGCACGCATGAAGCATGAGGGCAAGGAACTCTCCGACCTGATCCACGACCTCAAGAAACCGGCAGAGAGCAAGGAGAAGCGCATCAAACTCGATCCGGAGCGCTTCGTGGAGGAAGGCAAGGAGAAACTGGAGCGCCTCCGCAGCAAGGTGGCAGAGCAACCGGACTGGCACATCGTTGAGCCCAACTACGAGGGCGTGCGTGTCAGTTGTACGGGAGAGTTTGAGCAGGGATGGTTCTTGCTTCGCCTCTCCCTCCACGATCCTGTCATGGTACTCAATATCGAGTCCAACACCTTCGGTGGTGTAGCGATTATCGAAGAGAGAATCCAAAAGTTGCTGGAGGAATAAAATCCTAAAAAAGACTAAAAGGAGGACAAGTTCCTCCTTTTTTCTTTGCCCAATCGAGAAATTTCAAGTACCTTTGCAACCGCTTTCGAAAGGAAGTCAACACGGGCAAGTCTCATACGGCTAGCTCCCTTCGAATCCCCCAGGACGGGAACGTAGCAAGGGTAGTAGGTTGTAGCAGCGCGATATGAACCGCTTGCCCACCCCGCCTCTTTAGCTCAGTTGGCCAGAGCACGTGATTTGTAATCTCGGGGTCGTTGGTTCGAATCCGACAAGAGGCTCAAACATCATCATTTCAATCAAGGCGTGTAACGAAGTAATTCGGCTGCACGCCTTTGTTTTTGTCCTATATTCACGAGTGTATGCCTCTACAGTGAACCGCTTCTGAGAGTAGCATCCATCTCAAGAAACAAAATGTGATGGAGCAAATTACCCGGATGGATGAGGACCTATATAATAAGGAGAAAAAGATATGGAAAAGACGGACGAATACTTCATGCGGCTGGCGCTGAAAGAGGCCGAGATGGCACTATCAGAGAACGAAATCCCCATCGGAGCAGTCATCGTAGCCAATGGGAAAGTGATAGCGCGCGCGCACAACCAGACGGAGACGCTCCACGACGTGACAGCGCATGCGGAGATGCTCGCCATTACGGCCGCAGCCAACCAGCTGGGGGGCAAATATCTCTCGGGATGCACCCTCTATGCCACTGTAGAGCCCTGCGTGATGTGCGCGGGGGCTATCGGCTGGGCACAGCTCTCACGCATCGTCTATGGCTGTGGAGAAGAGAAACGGGGCTTCTCACGCTTTGCGCCCCAAGCGCTGCATCCCAGGGCCACCATCACTGCGGGTGTGCTGGAGAACGACTGCAAGGCGGTCATGCAAGACTTCTTCAAACGGAAGCGGAAATAGACACAAGGAAAGCGTAGAAACGGTTAAGAAGCATCAAGGCGGAATCCTCATGGGATTCCGCCTTGATAGTATATAGCGAGGGACGAGTGATTATCTCACAACCGTCTTCTTGCCGTTGATGATATAAATACCCTTCGGGAGCTTGCCATTGCTGTTGACACGCTGTCCCTGGAGGTTATAGACCACCTTCTCGGCAGACTGCTGCTCCGGAGCCACCGTAGTGCCTTCGATACCAGCTGCAGTATTCAACTTATAGATACGGAGCGCACTGGGGTTGCTGCTCACAACAGAGGTGAGGTAGTTCTGATCGTCGATGCTCAAGAGATGGTTGGCATAGTTGGCGGTGAAGCTGATAGAAGCCTCGCCATTGTTGATAGCCAGATCAAAACGACCGTTGGTGAGCGAAGAGGTCGTGGTCAGACCATCACGGCTGATAGCCAGATAACTATTGCCAACCTTGAGGGCCCAGCTAGTCGTGTTCTTACGGACGGTGAAAGCCTGGACGTCACCATTGGCGATAACCAATCCGTCCTGGGCAACGTTGACGGCAGCCACCTTGCCAAGGCCATCACGGAAGGTCGTACCTACAGAGAGCGTATTGTTGCCATTGACGACAATCACGGAGTCACCCGTCGCCAACTCATCGACCGAACGAACGAGTGAGTAGTACTGACCTGTGGTGGGCTTATACTCGCCATCGATGGTGCGCTGGCGGAAGTTGAAGGTGGCAGTACCATCCTCGTGCAAGAGCACGCGGTAGATCTCGCTATCATCAAGGTTGACGCCAGAATAGAGCGGGAAGCGCGTGATGTTATTCACATTGTTACCGTAAAGCTGCGAAGAGTTGACGCTATAGTTGATCTCGCTTTGATCGGCAGTGACACAGTGGCAGCGCTTCTTTTTCTTCTCATTGTTGAGGGTATTGAATTGCCACTGGTTACGGTTGTAAGCGATATGGCTTTCCATCACACCACCGGGATTGTTGGTGAGGAACCAGTTGCCCGGCTGGCGGTTCTCGATGATGAAATACTCCGAGACGCTATAGGGGTTGTTGATACGGACGGCGAAACCAGTAGAAGAGGTGTTCGGATCGGTCAGCGTGACAGCCTGCTCGTCACTGATAGTCGGTATTTCCAGCCAGCCCAAATAACTCTTCTCATAGGCGGTGTAGCCCACGGGACGATAGCCATTGCCTGCGTAAGGACCGCTATCCATGATAGAGTACATACCGAAGGCATTGTCGCCGCTATAGCTGTAGTTGGTCACATAGAGGTCGGGGAGACCCAAAGCGTGGCTGAACTCATGTACAAGCGTACCGATACCATCGGTACGGCCCTGAGAGTTGATCTCGTTACCGACAAAATAGGAATTGAAATGGATTCCATTGATGGTCTTCTCAAAGTCGTACTCATGCGGCCAGATAGTCTCAGGCGCACCGCCAGAGGCCTCGCCCTGACCAGCGTAGATGACAATAACGTTCTCCACCTTGCCTTCGGCATTGGTAAACTTAGAGAAATCGACACCCTGCTTAGCTGCAAGCTCTACGGCCTCGATCACCATATCCTCGGCACGGATGTCACCACCGTTGCTGCCACCACGGTTAGCACCGTAGTAAGAACGATCCTTGCTCAAATTGACGGTTGCGACAACCTCGAAGTCAGGGTTGAACATACCGTAGCTATTCTGGACGAAATAGTCGCGGACCGAGCCAACACTACCATACAGGTCCGAATAACCTTCCTCGGTCATGATGCGCTGGTAGAGCTCAATAGTGGAATTATCCTGGAGTTTGACATCTGCATAGTTGACCAATATCACAGGGATCTTGGTATTACCAATACTTTTGACAGCGCCCAAGGCACTCGTACCATACTTACCTATACCATCAGCGGTAGAGGCATAGTGGACGCGGCGGGGACCCTCATTGCCTTCTCTCAAATCGAGAACCTCAGGGGAAGCAGCATTGATGGTGCAGGTAGAAAGGAACTCGAGCTCAGCCTGTGTGCGATCAGCGATATCGTGGGCCACGATGCTGGTCGGGACAAACTTACCATCAACGACCGTGGCGTAGCACAAATCGTAGTTGATATCGGGGTTGGAATACAGCACCTTCCCGTCGAGGGTGGTGTAATAAGCACAATAGCTTTCGCCATGCTTATAGACCTGGATGGTCGTACCATCACTTTGCTTCATCGTGTAAACCATACGCTTGGCAGGAACAGCATGTGCACCCAACGACATGGCCAACAACGAGAGAGAAAGTAAGCAAGCTTTTTTCATTCGTCAAAAAATATTTTTCAATTGATTATTTATGGCGACAAAGTTAGTAAAAAAAATATTGCCAACAAAGAATGTGGGGAACAATTAATGTTAAAGGCTCTTTAGAAAATGCTTAGGGGTTGAAAATAGGGACGAAGACACAAGCAAGAAGGACACAGAAAAGGTAAAATAAGGCATATTAAGTGCGTTCGTGGATGAAGTTATCTTCGAAGGGCTATGAAGTTACCTTCGTAGGCCGATGAAGTTAACTTCGTAGGGCATTGAAGTTAACTTCATAAAAAGAGGGGAAATAAAGGCAAAAGAAGAGAAAAGAGCCTTTTGGACCGAAAAAAGGGAAAAGTGGTAAGTTGAAAAGAAAAAGGGCAACGGAGCGGGGAAGATAGATGAAAAGACTGAGAGATAATATCAAAGAATTTTTAGTTAAATTATTGCTGAAATTGAAAGAGGTGCGACCTACACAGGGCGCACCTCTCAAAAAAGAAAGTGTGTATCTAAAAGTAAAAATTACTTCTGAAGCTTCTTCACACCGTTCTGGATGACAACACCCTTGTAATCCTTACTAACCTGCTGGCCAGCGAGGTTGAAGATGCGGTTGTCAGCAGCCTTCTCAGCCTTAACGGTAACACCAGCGATACCAGTAGCGAGCGGAGTGAAGTAAGAGTTCACGTAGAACGGAGTAGCATAGCCCTGACCATTTACTACGTTAGAGAAACCACGGTAGTATATGTTCGGGAAAGCAACCTCGCGGTTGACATAAGAACCACCCTCAATGGTAGGCATATCGAAGTCGGGAGAAATCGTACCCTCTTCCTCGTTGGCAGCAACACCACGGAGGATAATGTACTTACCGAACTTAGCGTGCTGAGACTCGTCAGAGATGTAAAGCATCGGCTGACCAGTAGCCATCGTTGCATCCTGACCATCGACATCGACAGAGAGCTTGCAACCAGCACCAGTGCCGGTCAAGAAGTGGTTGTAGATATCAACAACACCATCCTCAGCGGCGCTGTAGTCAATCCATACGGGCTGCTCGAATTCAACCCAAGCATTATCCTTTGTATAAGAACCAGTGTGAATAGCATTGGCGTGGCCAATCGTAGGACCAACGTTGCGCATCACCCAAGCGTTCTGATAGCTACCCTCAGCGACGATAGCATAGTAACCGCTAATGGTATCGTTCGGAGTAAGGAGACCCGTAGCGGGATCGTACTTGCAAACGAAGTCGCAGAAATAGTCGTTGGTACTAACACCCATGAAAACGATAGGAGACTGCTCATCACCGAGATCGATGGGAGCACCATCACCGAAGTACTGCCGCATAGGCACAGTGAAGGTGTTGGTAGCCTCGTCGAACTTACCGTAGACGTGGCCAAGGCTGTTGCCGTAGATGTTCCACTTCACGTTGAGCGTATTGCCCTGCTGATCCTGTACGTTGGCGGTGTACAGCGTATCAGTGGTAGAGAAGTTGATTTCCTTCTCCTCGTCCCAAGAGTTGTTGACGAAGATACCGATAAAACTCTTCGTGTCAACCTTCTTAGCGGGAGCCTTCTTGGCAACACCGTTGAACTGAACAGCATTGAGATCGCTCAACTTCATTGTCTGATTTGCGAACGGAGCCTTCTGGAGATGCTGCGCAGAAGCACCCATGCAAGCTGCGAAAGCGCAAGTTACAAGTAAAAACTTCTTCATTGTTTTGAAAACTTTTTAATTAATTAAAAAAATAATGATCAATAAGATATATCTCCCCCCTGCCCGAAGAAAGGCAGGGGGAGAGAAAAGAGTTTATTACTGCTTGGAACCGCCGAATGGGTACATGACCTGTGTAGCGGTGAGCTCGAGAACATTCTCAGGATGATCAACCTGGATCAGCTTCATATAAGTCGGCTTACGTGCGTTATCAGTCTCGAACTTGAGACGAAGCTTGTTGTTCAGAGCGGAGAAGGTCTTCAGGACCGGGGTGAGCTTGTAGCTCTTCATGAATACCTGAGCGGCCTTATTGGTGGGCGAATTACGATTGAACTGCAATGCCATCTCGTCGCCAGCCTCATTCGGATCGCGAGGGGTGAGCTCAACATAGAGATAGTCGCTGCTCAACATAGCGTGGAAACCGAACTTACCATTGTAATTACCAATCATGGCCCAGTAGAGAATAGCCTCCTTACCGTTGGCTGCCGTCTTAATAGCTTCCATAAAGTCGTTCCAAGCACCCTCAGCGTAGGGACCAACCTTGCTACCATCGATAAACCACTGGCCCTTCTTGAAGGCATCGACAACAGGAGGTACAACCGTCTCAAGGCAGATACTAGTATCACCCTGCGGGTAGAAACGCTCATCAGTAGGATCGTTGAAATCCTTGGAGAAATTGGTGAACTTCTTGCCACCGATCTCAGCCTCCTGATAGAACTTATAGCCCTCCGGAGTAACGATGTACGGGTAAGCAAAGCGCTTCACCTCACCCGTAGAATCGGGATACTGGAAGATCAAACTGTGGTAGTCGCCATACTGAGAACCCTCAGCCAGGGTATCATTTCCAGCGAGAAGTGTGTAAGAGCTGGAAGCCATGAATTTCTTCACATCCTCTACCTCCTGAAGGTAGGTAGCCCAGTCCTTATCAGCCTTCATCGGGAGCATGTAGATGCGATCACCATGCTTCAGACCCTGAAGAACGATCGTGTCGGAAGTACACTTGAGTACGCGGAACTCGAAGTCGCCACCGAAACCAGTACCAGCCTCACCGTAGTCATCATTCTTCGGATCAGCAAAGTAGTGGAACAGCTTGTTATAAGTATCGAAAGAGACAACGACACCCATAGACTGGTTCACATTGAAGTGAGCCAAAGAAGACTCCGTAATCAAGTTGCCAGAAGCATCAAGACCAGCCTCATGGTTCTTACCAGCCTTCTCAGAGGCAATCAGAACCGAGTCACCCTGGAACTGGCAGAGTACATTGTAGCCACCATAGGTGACATCACCATAGTACTCCATGCGCCATCCGTTGGATGCTTCCTGGAGGGTCTTCTTGACCTCGGCTACGGTCTTAGAAGCACGCTCAGGGGCACTCTCAGGAAAATAATTGTCCACGTCGCTGGTACAAGCGTTGAACGCTATGAATGAAACCAGCAGTGCGAATAAATAACTAATCTTTCTCATTTCTAAATAACCTTAAGCGTTGCTTTTAATTCTGATTTAAATCACGAAGATTCAAGCGAATTGCCTCCGAAGAGCGGCGCAGCAAAACAGCACGCATCTCATCGATGTCGATATTCCAGCTTTCGCTGAAGTATGCGCGAACGGCAGCGAGCTTGGTCTGGAGGAGGGCAGAACCCTCGGGGCCAGCCTTTGCAAGAATCATATCCCATGCAGACGGGGTCATCGTAACATAAGTGGCATACATCTCGGCAAAGTCCTCATTGTACTCCTGAGAAGCATAAGCAGTCACAAATCCCTCCTTGGCTACAGCCGTATCCTTAAGGTTGACCCAGTCCTGAGAGTGGTAAGAACCACCCGTGATGGTCTGGTAGTCGGTGCTGTAGTTCTTCTGCTGCGTCAAGATGTGGCAGAACTCATGGTGCATCGTGTGGAAGAACCAGTAGTTCATGTCGATAGGCACCTCGCTACGATCAGCATAAGGATTCTCAACGTTGATGCTGGGGTTATCGACATCCAAACGGTTGACACCGTAGAGCATGATCTTCAAACCACCCTCAGCAGTACCCAAAATGATAGAGCCGTTGGCACTATACTCGTTGGAACCGATGAGCTGCATCTGACGCGGGCAGTACTTCTTGAGGAAGTTGCGACCCTTGCCCTCGTAATAGGTAGCGGGATCCTCGCGCTTATAGATGGAGTCGAAGACCTCAGAATAAGCGTCGAGCCACATGTGCTTCACGAGGATAGCCAGTGCCTTGGACTTTTCAACATCGGCCGGAATGACGTTATAGACCTGATCCGTGAGCTTATCGTTGTAACGATACTGGAAGTCGATGTTGTACGTCTCCAGATAGTTCTTGGTAAGCCACTTATCAAACTCACCATTGGCCTTGATAGTATCTCCTGCGAAGACGGACGTAGAGCTCAAGTCATCGTCGCTGCAGCCAGTGAGCACGAAACCCATGCTGCAAAGCAGGAGAGAGGCGAATAAATATATTCTTTTCATTGATAGATGCTATTTAAATTCAACGGGGGTTAGCTGTCTGACCAGCGTTAATGACATCCTGAGGCAGCTGGATAGCACCTCGCAAGTCACCGGCCTTGAACGTAATACCTTCACCTCCGGAGATCTCATGCGTATATTCCATACCATAGCGCTTCAGATCGTAGAAGCGGAGACCCTGGAAGAGCGTATCCAGACGACGCATGTGGAGAATCAGAAGAATCAGGTTCTCCTGCGTGTTGACCTCGACACCATAAGAAGTGGTGTAAGGCTGCTGAAGGGTGAAGCCCTGCGGGTGCAACTGCTTACGGATAGAATAGTCACGAGGACCATCGAGAACTGCGGGCTGGTAGTCCATGTTGGTGAAGAAAGTATCGACCACGGCCGTTGTCAGAACGGGACGAACGGTAGAACCTTCCTTCTCTTTGCAGTGGCTGACCATCCACATATTCATATCCTTCAGCGCGTTGGCAGTATCGTTCTTCAGGGCATAAGCCTCTGCACGCACCAAGAGCGTCTCATCACCCGTGAACGCGTGGTCCACAATGTGAGCATAACCCGTCTGGTTGATACGGTCCGTCATTTCGAAATGCTCAAACATCGTCGGGAAAGCAGCGCAAGAAGAAGTACCATAGATCTTCGTAGAGAAGTAGAGCGTATTACCGTCTGAACCCTGACCCCACGGAGCTCTTGCCCAATACGTGTCATAAGAAGCCACCATACTGTTGTGAGCATAGCGTGAGTTGTAACCATTATTGAGGAAACGGGCACCTGAAGAGTAAGCCGTAATCAACAAGTAGTTAGACTTCAAGCCACTACGGATCACAGTGTTGCCAATATCCTGAGCACCTAATTGCATGATTGAGGGGAAGTCGAAGAGCTGAGAAGCCACATCGGCACCCAAAGCGCGGGTAGCATAGTTGATCGCCTTGTCGTAGTTCATGTAATACAAGTTGAAACGAGCAGCGAAAGCGTATGCAGCCTTAGAGTTCCAGTGATACTTAGGCACGGAGTAGATACCATCATCGACAGCGGGGAGAGCCTCCTCAATATCGCGATTGATGTTGGCATAGAGCTCGCGAAGCGTACCACGCTTATAGGTGTCGTTGACGCTCTTCTCCGGCTCCAGCGGATAAGCCAGACCGAGATACTCGTCGGCCTTCTCCGGGTTCCAAGCCATACAGAAGACGCTGGCAAGCTGCATCATACTGTAGGCGCGGCAGAGTTTGGCCTCAGCCAACTGCGGAGCCAATGCAGCGGAATCGCCATACTCCTTGATCGCCTCGATAGCCTCGTTGGCCGTAGCAACAGAAGTATAATAACCGTTCCAAACATTGTACGGGCAGTCGTTACCAGCCGTAGATTTGACATCCTTGAACTGATAGAGCTCGTCAACAAGCTGGTCCACTCCATAGGAGTTACCATTATTGCCAACATTATCAGAACTGATCTCAGCCATGACAGCCACGTGGTTTGCCGGATAGGCAGAGGTGAGCAGCTGAGTAATCTTCTCCTTCGTGTCGAGCGTTGCACGATCATCTGGCAACTTGTCAAGATAATCATCGCAAGATGCCAACGACAGAGCGGCAAGACCTAAAAATAAATATTTTGTCTTCATTTTCTTGATTGCTGATATGTTTAAATTCCAAGACGAACCGTGAAGGTGAACTGACGTGCCATCGGGACGGCAACACCACCAGAGTTCATGAACTCAGGATCCTGACCGTTCAACTTCTTATCAGAGTAGATAAGGAAGAGGTTGGTACCCTGCAACTTCAAGCTCATGGAAGAGAGACCAATGTGCTTGATCAAGCTCAGAGGAACGTCGTAAGCAATGGAGATCTCCTTCATACGGATGAAGTCACCCTTTGCGATACGATTGTGTGAATAGTTATAAGCCGTGTAGGCATAGCCGAGGTAAGCGTCGCTCTGGAGCTGACGGTAGTCGGCGATAGCCGGGATGTCGGTGTGGTTCTCATCACCAGGCACAACCCAACGGTTCTGGAACTCCTTCGGCATGGCGGTGAGGTCAGAGTAGCCCGTGCTGAAAGCCGGATCGAGGCGAACCTTGTTGCCTGCTGCGTAGGTGATGAACACGTTCAGATGGAGGCCCTTATAAGAGAAGGTGTTGCCCAAAGAACCAGAGAACGTCGGATCCGTCGGACCCTCGTAGATGAGGTGGTCGAGGTTGTACGACTGGAAGTCGATGTCGCTCGTGACGAGTTTACCATCCTGGTTGATGAACGTAGGAATACCATGGTTGTTAAGACCCTGGAAGTCCATAGAGAAGAGCGCACGGTAGGGATAGCCCTCAGAGGTGAAACCAGAGCCAGCGATCATGTTGATCAGGCGGTTCTGAGACTGCAGATCCGTAACCTTAGACTTGGTGTGAGAGAAGATGAAGTCCGTGCTCCACTGGAAATCCTTAGTAACGATATTGCGAGAAGAGATCGTGACCTCCTCACCATAAGAGCGCATAGAGGCAACGTTGGCATACTTCATGATGGTACCGCCCTCACCCGTGGTGATCTTCGGACCAATCAAATCGTAGTTGTTACGGAGATAGTAAGCCAGCTCCACATTCAAGCGGTTGTCGAGGAAACCGAGGTCGAGACCGAGGTTGAACTCGTGCTTCTTCTCATAAGTCAGATCAGGGTTGGCGAAAGAGTAAACCGCGATACCAGACTCCTTGTCTGCGCTGAACGGACGCCACGGGTTGTAGCTCTGGAAGATAGACTCTGCGTTCGTGATGGCAGGCTTATCACCCGTCAAAGAGTAAGAAGTCTTGAACATAGCGTGAGAGAGAGCGGGACGAAGCTTTTCGAACCAAGGCTCCTCGTGGATGTTCCAAGCACCAGAAACGTTCCAGGTCGGCAACCAGCGAGCGCTGCGGGCCTTACCCAGACGGTTGCTACCCTCGTAACGACCAGTGACGTTGAAGGTGTAACGACCCTTCCAAGAGTAAGTAGCGGTAGCGAAGAAAGAAGCCTCACGGCTATAGCCATTGCTCAAAGAGTAGTACATAGAGTTCTCCTCAGAAGCCTGCTTGAAGTACTTGTAGTCGTAGCTACCGAGCATACCCATGCCATACTGCATACCTACACCATTGAAGTAGGTAGAGCTACGGTCAACGTTGTTGACCTCCATACCAGCATAGAGGTTGAGGATGTGGCGATCGTTGTAAACATCGTTATAAGAAGCAGTGGCACGGAAGTCCCAGCTGTTCATCTTATACTTGGTCTCACGGAAGAAACCACCACGGGGAAGAACCGTCTGACGGAGGCTGTTGGGCACATCCGGGTCGAGGTACAACCAAGAGTTGGCATCACGCATGGTAGCGTCATCCATGGCACGGTAAGCCATAGCCTGGTTAGAGTTCTCCTTGATACGGTGATCCATCGTCGTGGTAGAGAACTTGTAAGCACCCAACACGCTGATTTCCACCTTAGAGATGGGCTTGTACTTCAACTCGGCCTGATACTTCAAGTCGACGATGTCGTAGTCCATGTAGTTATTGTCGAGCTCGTTCTTGATGTTGAACGGAGCGTAGTTGCGAACATAGTACTCGTTAGGATCGAGCGTACGAGAAGAGTTCAACGCGTAAGAATACGGGTTGATATCGAAGTCACGAGACACAGTACCCGTCACGGCGTTGGTTGACTGGTTGCCGGTACCCGGAGCCTGCTGCTTACGGTAGCTGGCATTAGCAATCATGTTCAAAGACACCTTCTTGCTAATGTTGTAGTTGGCATTGATGTTGGCGGTGTAACGCTGCACGTTGCTACGCTTCGTCCATCCCGGGTCATCCAGGAAAGAGAAAGAAGTATAGTACTGAGCCTTATCCGTACCTGAGCTCATACTGATAGAGTGGTTCATCTGAATGGAGTTGGAGAACAACTCATCGAACCAGTCCGTATTGCGATACTCAGCCTCGCGGAGGTAAGCATTCATAGCCTCCTGCGTGTTGGCAAGACCAAAGCGGCCATTGGTCTCATCGTACTCATTCATAAGGTGATACATCTTACCGAAGACACCGCTTGCGCTGGCGCGATAAGAGTTCATGAAAGAGAAGAAACCACCCTTCATCATCTCACGATAGACAGACATCTGCTCCTGTGAGTTCATGATGTTGAACTGGTTGTAGTTCGGCTTCAAGCGCATGGTGAACTCACCCGTATAAGAAATACGAGCGCTACCAGCCTTACCACGCTTCGTGGTAACGACAATCACACCAGCCATAGCGCGGGCACCGTAGATAGAGGTGGCCGAACCGTCCTTCAAGATATCGAAGCTGGCGATATCGTCGGCGTTGAGACCAGCGATAGCATTGGAAATGACCGTAGCGGCATCACCAGAGGAAAGAGCGTCAGCATCGACCTCAGTCACATCCTCCATGATGACACCATCGACCACCCAAAGCGGCTTGGAAGAACCATAAATAGAAGTAGCACCACGGACACGAATCTTCGGTGCCGTACCAAAGGTACCAGAGACGTTCTGCACACTCACACCAGCTGCGCGACCCTCCAACGAACGAGAGATGTCGGCGACACCGTCGAGCTTAGCCTTCTCTGCGTCGACTTTCGTCGCGGCACCAGTAAACAGACGCTTGTCCATCTTCTGCATACCCGTAACGACGACCTCACCCAACTGGTGACTGTCAACGTCGGCTTCCAAAGTGATTTTCATGTTAGAGGCACCTTTCACGGTCAAGGTCTTCATACCTACGTAGGAGACGACCAACTGAGGATGAGCCTCCGTTGTACTGATACTAAAATTACCGTCAATGTCGGTGGCAGTTCCAGTCTTCGTGCCTTTCACCATAACGGTGGCACCGATAACTGGAAGACCATCGTCACCCAAGACGGTTCCGGATACAGTGTTCTGAGCTACGGCTATTCCTATGGAGAACAGCAAGCAGACCAAAACAAAGCCTAGTCTTTTACCCATATAAACCCCAAATATTAGTTATTAATTTGAATTACTTCAATACACAAGTACAAAGATAGCCATTATATCCCGAATTTGGAACGAAAGAAATAAAAAAATTAACTGACACACCTAAAAAAGTCGAATATACAGACAAACTTAGGCCATTTTTAACATTTCGAGGTGAGATTTTGGCTAAACTTATCTAAGAAATGTGGTAAGCGTGTCCGCGATGCAACCTTGTTCAGCATCTTTCAATTCTTTACCTTTGCCGCGCGAATATAATATCACCAATATGACAGCAGCAAAACGATACGAAAGTGTATGGAATGCGTTCTTAAACGAACTGTCCCATAATCCTACGGCCACTCTGACTTCTTTTCTAAAAAGATGTAATGTTAGACAGGGCAGAATGAAGCGATGGATGGAAAACAACGGACTGTCCGTAAAGGAAGCCAAGAAGCGCCTTCGTGACTGTCAGCACGATGGCATTGGGGACCAATGTCACCCTTGCCCGAAGATCCTGGCAGTCTGTTCCTGCCAATGGCTACAGACAAGCCCGCCCCACGATCCGAGTCCTGCGACATACTCTCTGGAGTAAGCCTGACATTCCCCGACGGTACCCAAGTGAACATAAAACGTGGTAGCGCGCAAGCGGTCATGTCGTTTCTCAAACTTTACCAAAGGGAGGACCTGCCATGTTTGGACTGAATGACGGAATGCGCTACTATGTCTGCCAGCGCTATGTGAGAATGAACCCAGGGATAAACGGCCTCTACAAGTTGGTGTCGCAGGAGATGGACCTGCCCCCGCTAAGCGGAGCCGTATTCATCTTCTTCAGCAAAAACCGGCAGCAGGTGAAACTCCTGCGTTGGGACACGGACGGCTTCACGCTATATCAGAAACGTCTGGAAAGAGGGACCTTCGAGATACCCTATTTCAATATTGGCAAGAAGGCATGCGTAATACCCTACAAGACCCTGTCCGCCATACTGAGCGGAATATCGTTGAGATCAATAAAATATCGCAAGAGACTGAATATAGATGGTTCCGCGCTCGCAAGTTACTGATAATCAGTATTATTTTTGATAAAAATAGATAATATTATCTTTGGTAGTCTCGTCTTTTTTTTACCTTTGTAGTATGAAAAAGACGAGATGATCGCATTGCTGCAGCAGCAAATTTCCTTTTTGCAGCAACAACTCCGGGAGGCGAACCGCAAGGCGGACGCCCTCCTGAAGGAGGTCGCGTCTTTGAGAAACCTTCTTGAGCGCAAATCGGAGGAAGAGGCCAAGCAGAAGCGCGTAATCAAGGGGCTCGCCAAGATATCACAGAACAAATCGGAGAGGCAACCATCGGCGCCTGCGTCCCAAGAGGCAGTGCCAGGCAGCCTTCGGAGAAGAAGGAGCGCGCCCATACCAACAACGGCGCGAAGCGCAAGCAGCACCTGGAGGTGGAGGTGGTCGAGGAGAATGTCGACCCTGAGGACCCGCGCTTCAACAAGGACCTTTAAGACTGTACAAGACAAGGGACGTGATACGCTACGAGCTCATCCCCATGCGCTTCATCAAGAAGGTATATCACGTGCGGACGTATACCCAGAACGACGAATATTTCTCGGGCAAGGCTCCCGACGCGCCGTTCCTCAACTCGCAGTACGACGGCTCGTTCATCGCGGGCATGGCACAGCTCAGGTACATGTACGCAATGCCGGTGGAGAGAATCGTGAAGCTCTTCAACGACAACGGTTTCGACATGGACAAGGGAACGGCGCATGGCCTGCTCCGAAAGACGGAGAGGCTTTTCGAGAACCTTTACCATGTGCTCGGCGACGCCATCAAGGAGGACACATACATCGCCGGGCGACGAGACATACCAAAGGGTACTTGTTGATACCAAAAACAAGAACGGAAAAGGAATAAAGAAAGCCTACGTGTGGGTGGTGACGGCAGTGAACACAGGACTTGTATACTACTTCTATCATGACGGCTCAAGAAGAGAGGATATCATACTGGATTACATAAAGGGCTACCGAGGAGCCTTCCAGTCAGACGGCTTCTCCCCATACCGCAAAATGGCAAAGTGGCTCTTGCGCCTTACCTGCTTCCAGCATGTGAAGAGAAAGCTTCTCGACTGCGGGGACGATTTCGACACCAAGGTCATAGTGCGCCTCGCCAACTACATTTACCACCAGGACCACAAGCACATAATCGGGGTGGACGGCTGGACGGAACGTGACCACTACAAATGGCGGCAACAATATGCGCTGCCCGTCATGCGGATTATAAGGAAAAAGCTAGAGCGCATGGCCGCGGACAAGTCTCTCTTGCCCAAGACGGAGAAGTATGATGCCGTACATTACATGCTCAACGAGTGGGATGGCCTGATGAACATCTTTACAAGAGGAGACTATCATCTGGACAACAATCTCGTGGAAAGACTCAACAGGTATATTTCGTTATCCCGAGAAACTCACTGTTCTTCGGGTCGCATACTGGTGCAAGGCGGGCTGCCATGTTCTATTCGCTCGCATGCTCATGCAGGTTGCAAGGTGTCAACTTCTTTAAATATATATCAGATATCATAAACAAAGCGGCAGCGATGCCACCACGAACACCGCTAAGCAAGTATCGGGACCTGCTGCCTGATAGGTGGAAACAAAAAAATATCGCTCAAGAATAGAAACTTGAGCGATATTTTTTTGACGCATAGATACTAGCATCGCGGACACGCTTACGAAATGTGCTCAACTGAGAACAAGGAAACGAGGCTGGAAAAGACGCTGCGATCTGTCCGAGCAACCGACAAGGGAAGACGGAACAAAAGAGAGCAGAAGAATACAAAGCCAAAAAATAAGCACAAAGGTTTGCACAAGGGCAGAAAGGGGAATTTTAAAGGCTTCATAATTTGCGAATTTGCGAGCAGCTGGACGATTGGGCGCAAATTCGCAAAATATGAGCAAGGTGGAAAAGAAAGGAAAACAAAGAAGAACAAGGCGAAGAAAGGAGATAATGGTATTATAAACAGCTAATAATAAATGTACGCGCGAACATTATATATATACTCGCAAGAAAGGGAATAAAAGCAGGCATTTCCTTTTGCTCGTTCACACAATCTTTGTACCTTTGCATAACGGCAAAAAGAGCGGGCAAAAAGCAAGTTCTAAAAACAGGCATTTAAAACATGGCATCAACATACCATACGACAGGAGAGAGAAAAAAGCAAGGCAGGATTGAGGTGGTTTGCGGCAGTATGTTTTCCGGTAAAACGGAAGAGCTCATCCGCAGACTGAAGCGTGCCATCTTTGCCAAACAAAAGGTGGTGATATTTAAACCCTCGATTGACACCCGCTACTCGGAAGCCGACGTGGTGAGTCATGACCACAACTCCATCTCCTCTACTCCCGTCAGTTCTCCGAAGAGTATCCTAAAACTCGCCCAGAATTTCGACGTGGTAGGAATAGACGAAGCTCAGTTTTTCGACAAGGGCCTTACGAAGGTCTGCGATCAACTGGCAAACCAAGGCATCCGCGTGATCGTGGCGGGTCTCGACATGGACTACCTCGGCGTACCATTCGGACCGATACCAGACCTCTGTGCCATAGCAGACGAAGTGACCAAGGTTCACGCCATCTGTGTGAGATGTGGTGCATTGGCCTACTTGAGCCATCGCTTGACTCACAATAGCGAGCGGGTTCTGCTGGGAGAACAGTCTGAATATGAGCCGCTTTGCCGTGAATGTTATCGTAAAGCCAAAGAAGAAGAAAAGGAGGAAAACAAATGAGAAAAGAGATCACTTTCGACCGGTTTATCCGCGGGGCACTCGTAGCTGCAGCCATACTGGCTGTCTTTTGGTTTGTGAAAGAACTGAGCAGCGTACTGCTGCCCTTCTTCATCGCCTGGTTTTTGGCCTACCTGCTCTACCCTATCGTAAAATTTGTGCAATATAAGTTGCATGTGCCTACCCGCGCGCTGAGCATCATCGTCACACTTATCTTCGTCACAGCGATTATCGGCGGCGTGACCTATCTGATCATCCCGCCCATGATCGAGCAGTTTGACAAACTAGGAAGTATCTTCACGCGCTACATCCAGCAGACAGCCCATACCAACAATATTGGCGAGATGGTGCGCGACTGGATAGCACAAAACAAGGAATCGATCGCCTCATTCTTCCGTAGCAAGGACTTCACAGAGACCGTAAAGACCACGATGCCAAAGGTTTTCAGCATGTTGGGACAAACGGCCAGCATCGTGATCAGTATCGTGGCGAGCTGTATCACGCTGCTCTATATGTTCTTCATACTCCTTGACTATGAGTTTCTTACGGAGAACTGGATCCGAATCTTCCCCAAGAAGGTGCGTCCCTTCTGGCACGAATTGGCTACCGACGTGGAGCGGGAACTCAACAACTACATCCGCGGTCAAGGACTGGTAGCACTCTGCATGGGAATCATGTTCTGCATAGGATTTACGATCATTGGATTTCCGATGGCGATCGGTTTGGGAATCCTTATCGGCATCCTCGACCTTGTACCCTACCTCCATTCCTTCGCCCTCATCCCCACGGTCTTCTTGGCCATACTGAAAGCGGCAGATACGGGCGAGAACTTCTGGGCCATCTTCCTGAGCGCACTCGCCGTCTTCATCATCGTGCAAATTATTACCGACATGGTGGTGACGCCGAAGGTGATGGGCAAGGCCATGGGACTGAACCCCGCCATCCTTCTCCTGTCGCTATCGGTATGGGGTGCACTCCTCGGATTTCTCGGACTGATTATCGCCCTGCCACTCACCACCCTCATCATTGCCTACTGGCAAAGATACGTGACGAAAGAGCATGAAGACCAAATCCCCCTACCCCTTGCTTCGAGCTCCGATGAGCCACAGACCAAAAAAGGTGAGGAGACCGTTGAGCATCAATAGCTCATAGCCAAAATGATAGTCGAAGAGGCTTGAACAGCTATAATCGACAACGAAACAGACCAACGGACTTGCCACGGCGACGAAAGGAACCTGGCGATCGTTGGTCTTCTTTTTGTAAATAAACCAAAGGCAAAGAGGCCGAGCAAGGGACCATAGGTATAGGAACAAAGGATGTAGATGGCGTCGATGACGCTGGTGGAATTGACTACACGGAAGAGTAAAATAAACAGGACAAAAAGCAAAGCCACGACCGCATGAGAACGATGGCGGAGCGACTCATCCTTGGGCCGCTCCATGATATCCACACACCAACTGGTGGTGAGTGCCGTCATGGCACTATCGGCACTGGAGAAGCTCGCTGCTACAATTCCGATCGTGAAAAAGATCACTACGGAAACACCCAACTGGCCTGTAGCAGCATACATCGGGAGGAGGTCGTCGGTAGCCTCAGGCAGGACAACACCCTGACGCTGCGCAAGTTGCGCAAGCAAGATGCCTAAACAAAGAAACAGAAGATTGACTGGGACGAAAGCGAAGCCATAAGTACACATATCCTTCTGGGCCTCGCGCAGGGTGCGACAGGTGAGATTCTTCTGCATCATGTCCTGATCTAAGCCTGTCATGACAACAGCCACAAAGATACCACTCAAAAACTGCTTCCAAAAATATTGACGATTGGCTACATCGTCAAAGACGAAGACGCGACTTCTCTCATCTGAAACGATCGCCTGGAAAGCATCCGTCAGCGAGAAGTGGAGATGGCCCATGACCTGATAGATAATGAGCACCAAGGCCGAGAGGAGACAGAACGTCTGGAAGGTATCAGTCCAAACCAACGTCTTGATGCCACCCTTGCGCGTATAGAGCCAGATCAGTCCGACCATGACCACTACCGTGAGAGGAAACGGGATGGAATAGGCATCAAAAACAAATCGCTGCAAGATGATACAGACCACATAGAAACGAACAGCAGCACCCGTCATCTTGGAAAGGAGGAAAAAGGAGGCACCCGTCTTGTAGGACCTTCGACCCAGCCGATCGCGCAGATAGGTATAGATGGTAGTGAGATGCAAACGATAATAGACCGGAAGGAGGACAAAGGCAATGGCAAAATAACCAAAGATGAAACCAAGGCACATCTGCAAATAGGTCATGCCCGACTGGAGCGACATACCTGGGACAGAGACAAAGGAAATGCCCGAAATCGAAGCCCCGACCATACCGAAGGCTACCATATACCAAGGTGAACGGCGATTCGCACGAAAGAAAGTCTCATTGTCCGACTTACCTGCCGTGAGCCGGCTAAACAACAAAAGGACAAGGAAATAGACTATGACAACAAGGACTATCAACATAAGATCCTTATAACAAAAATCCATAGGAGCACGGGACATTCCGCACTCCTATGACAATCAGTATAAAATATATTCCAAAAATCAAACTGACGGCCTCGTTACCGTTCGCACTCCTTCGGGATACCTTCGGGATGCGTTCGGGAAGTAGGGCTAAGCATCGCCCCGTATTTGCCTTAACTTATGACCAACGTCGGACATAAGTAATGTCCAGGGTCAGACATAAGCTACGACGGGCGTTGGCCGTAAGCTACGACCAACGCTCGTCTGAGACGAAGCCCTTTCCGAGGGCCGCAGGTAGAAGTCCGAGGACTACTACTTCACCTGGACAACCAGATACTTGCTGGTGCTCCAGAACGTAGCCGGATCGCTGATGCGGAGGACATACTGACCAGAGGCGTCCTTCGTCAGGCTATAGCTGGACGTAGGATGAGAGGTCAGGATCTTAGCGTTATTGGAGTAGAGCTTCAGCTCGCGCGTCTCGCGAATGTCGATCTTGGTGAAATAGTTCTTGTTGAATGAGCCCTGGAGGACCTTGCCCTTGACGAGGACGTTCTGACGCTTCAGCTCCTTCTTCGTACCGAAGGCGAACCAAGCGGTATTGAGCTGCTTGTCCTGCGTATTGATGGTCTCGGTCTTTCTGTTGCTCTCGTTCTGCAGGTTCTGCTTCTCTGTCTGCAGGTTCTGCTTGTCGGTCTGGAGGTTCTGCTTGTCGGTCTGGAGAGCAGCCACATCGCTATTCAAGCCAGAGATGGTCTGGTCGAGCTCCTTGATATGGATGTTCTTCTTCTCCAGTTCGGCACGCAGCGCGCGAAGCTCCTTGTCCTTCTCGACGAGCTGAGCGTTGAGGGACTCGATAGCCTTCTGCATCTGCTCACCCTTGAAGCCCGTCGTGCGGAGCTGCTCCTGCAACTTCTTGATCAGATCGCGGTTCTCCTGCATACGCTGGGCGATAAACTGGATGTTCTCCTTGATCACGGCCGTCTTGTCACGACCTTCGCCATCCTTCGCCACCGTCACACGGTTTTCGGCCTCGTTGATCTCGGCAAAGCCCTGCTGAATCTCGTTCAGCGTACCCATCATATCATTGATCTCATTATCACGAGCCGTGATAATCGCACGCAGCGAGTCGTTCTGGATCTGCTCCGGGCTAATAGCAGGTTTCTTGTCCTGATTGCAAGCGGCCAACGACAACACGCAGGCGGCAATAAAAAATAGCTTTTTCATAATCGTTTTGGCTTAATTCGTACTATTTTGATTATTAGTCTCTTCTTTTCTCTTTCGATCACGTTTATGTTCCTTCACCTTGGGTGCTCCCGCAAGGACGATGACAAACTCGCCCTTCGGTTCCACCTCGCGGAAGTGGTCGATGACCTCGCGCAGGCTGCCCCGGACACTCTCCTCATAGACCTTGGAGATCTCGCGGCAGCAACTCACGCGTCGCTCCTCACCAAAGACCTCGGCAAACTGCTCCAGCGTCTTGAGCACACGGTAGGGCGACTCATAGAAAATCATCGTCCGCTCCTCGGTCTTGAGATGCTCCAGCATCGTCTGGCGTCCCTTCTTCTGCGGCAGGAAACCTTCAAAGCAGAAGCGGTCGCAGGGCAGTCCACTCGACACCAAGGCCGGAACAAAGGCCGTGGCTCCCGGAAGGGTCTGGACGGTAACGCCGGCGGCTATGGCCTCGCGGGCCAAGAGGAAACCGGGATCGCTGATGCCCGGCGTGCCGGCATCGCTGACCAAAGCAATGACCGCTCCAGCCTTCAGTCGCTCGACGAGTCCGGCAGCCGTGCCATGCTCGTTGAACTTATGGTGGGCGACCAGGCGATTCTGAACCTCAAAATGCTTCAGCAGGACAGACGACGTGCGTGTGTCCTCGCAGAGCACCATATCGGCCTCGCGCAAGATGCGAATGGCACGAAAGGTCATATCTTCCAAGTTGCCCACAGGAGTGGGTACGAGATAGAGTGTTCCCATAACGGTTGCAAATGTAGGCGAAAATAGCGAAACGCCAAAATAAATTAAGTAATTTTTGAATATTCCCCCATTTAATAAGACCTTTGCTCGCCTTTTTTCTGCTTTTTGCATTCATTGAACCTTTTAGGGGTGGTAAAAAGCGGCAAACAATACACCTTGCAACGTCACGAAGAAGACATGAGAAAAGAAAGAAAGCTACCACTCCCCTACTTCGGACAAGCACCCGAAAGAGAGGAGGAAGAAAAAATATCGGCATTTTTTTGTTTTGTTCAATAAAAAGCCGTACCTTTGCACCCGCAAAATCAGACAACGGCTCTCTGAAGGCGAGCAATCGACAGAAGGAGCACGAGGACGAGGAAAGCACATGCCACAAGGAGACCTGTTAGCTCAGCTGGTAGAGCACAACACTTTTAATGTTGGGGTCATGGGTTCGAGCCCCATACAGGTCACATAGTGGTAATAGTATTGACAAGAGAAATGAGAGGACTTCATTTGAAGTCCTCTTTTTTGGTTCTTCCGGAAAATCGAGTGATAGGGTTTGTGCTGTTGCCAATACGTCCTGCTGAGTTAGGGAAAACAACAAATACAACTTTTACAACTAGTAACAACCTACGCGCTGTCGCGCGTATTGCACTCCTGCTGCAAGGTAAACAACAAAATACAACGCTTCGCCAGGACATTACGCCAGGAGAAATCAGCAGGAAATGTGTCCAAGGCGAAGCGTTGTTCATAGTTGTTTCCATTGCAGCAAGCCTTATGTCTGCATGGGCCTCGAAGAGGCGATTGTCCCCGCGAAGCGTTGTATCTTGTTGTAAAAGTTGTTCAAGTTGTTTTCCATGTGTCCACGTTGCATCACTCCATTTTCCGGAAGAACCTCTTTTTTGTTGATCCGATGGTTCGTGGGATATAGCCGAAACTACAGATCCAGCAGTTGGCGCAACTTCGGCATCCAGGCTTCGTTGGTGGCTACCGTCAGCACCTGGAACCCCAGCGCGTTGGCCGCATCCGTATTCTTGCGACTGTCGTCAATAAAGAGACACTCCTCGGCATTGGCCCCTTCGCGCTGCAGCACCTGACGGAAGATCTCTGCATCGGGCTTGCAGATCCGCATCTCGTAGCTGAGGAAGAGGACGTCGAAATAGTCTGCGATGGACTTTTTGCGATCGGAGAAAGCACCACTACGCATAAATTCCATCATAAAAGGATTGGTATTGCTCAACAAACCCAGACGATAGGAGCTGCGCAGGGTCACGAGGTCGTCCAGCCGCTCGACAGGGACGCCATCGAAGAAGCCCAGCCAGCAGTCGCGGGCCTGCTCCCGTGAGACCGCATGGCCTACCACCTCGCCCACACGCTGGCAAAACGTGTCGGCATCGATGCGGCCTGTCTCCAAATCGAGGAAGAAGTCGCGCTGACCATAGACTCCCATATAATAATCGGTATCAATACCGAGAGATCTGAAACGGCGAAACGCCTCTTCGGTATTCTGGTCGAAGATGACGCCGCCCATGTCGAAATAGATGTTCTTAATCATACGTTGTGTTATCCTTACTTGATGATGTTCTCCTTATATATATAGTAACTTCTTAATCCGCCGCTACTTTGAAGACGGCCTTGTGGATGAGTCCGTCGGCAATGCAGGGGGCATGGCCGTCCTCGGGGAAGAAGATGACAAACTCGCCTGGCTTGAGGGTAATGAATCCACGGACGGGAAGGCCATCGGACTTGGCAAAGTCGCGAGCCTCGTCGAAGGGGAGCGGGGGAAGGTCATCTACGGGCACAAAGCCGTAGGTCTCGGGGATGTTGAGCGGCATTTGGATATCCACCATCCGGCGATGATACTCCACGGCTGCCTCCTCCCTACGCTTCCCGAGGTCGTCCTCCACATTGACATAGAGACGGACGCCATGGATGGGATGACTGCCATTGGGCAGGGTCCGCAGGTCGTGATGCTGAAGAAAAGCCACCACGTCGGCAAAGAGCGGGTTGAGGGCCACATAGCGGGCCAGGTTTTCAATCTTATCTACTATCATTTTCTCTTTTCCTTTGATTAGAGAATGCAAAATTAGGCATTTTATGTCAGAGAATGCGCTCAAAGGGGCAAAACATGCAGGTCAGACCGCTCGATTCATCCCTATTTCACAAAATATCGCTACCTTTGCATCAGCATTGCGAGATCCACGTGCCATAGAATTCAAGAAGAGGAAAAGAAATATGAGATGAGAAAAAGAATTCGGGATGCGTAATGGATTTCGAGAGAAAAACTAAAAGAGAGAAATGAAAAGAAATGAGATTTGCTATGTAGCCATCGTGGTCATCATCGGCGCCTCGCTGCTATTGGGCTTTGCCGAAGAAGTGTTTCATACGGACCTTGGCGGTCTGAAGTGGGCGGCCCACTGGGTGTCGTCGCCCGTCGCGCTGGCTATCGGCTTCGCCTTTGCGCTGCTGCTGGGCAAGGCCTTCCCAGCATTCAACAAGACCATGTCGAAGAAACTACTGCAATATTCCGTCATCGGACTGGGCTTTGGCATGAACGTTGATAAGGCGCTGGCTTCGGGCAGCGAGGGCATGATCTTCACCATCGCAAGTGTCTTTGGCACCTTGGGACTGGGCTGGTTCTTTGGCCGCAAACTGCTCCACGTGGATTCGCAGACCAGCTATCTGCTGAGTTCGGGCACGGCCATCTGTGGTGGTTCGGCCATTGCTGCTGTCGGTCCAATCATCAAGGCCAAGGCGGAGAGCATGAGCGTGGCCCTCGGCGTAGTATTTGTGCTCAATGGCATCGCCCTCTTTCTCTTTCCCTACATCGGCGACGCCCTGGGCATGACGATGAAGCAGTTTGGCATGTGGGCCGCCATCGCCATCCACGACACCTCCTCCGTCGTGGGAGCCGGCGCGGCCTACGACCAGATGCACCCCGACTGGATCGCCTCGCAAGGAGTGAGCGCACTCGAAGTGGCAACGACCATCAAACTGACGCGTGCGCTCTGGATCGTGGTCCTGGCCCTGACCACCCCGTTCTTCTTCCGTCAAACCCTCGCCCAAGCTGAGGGAAAAGCAAAACCGTGGTACAGTTGCGTACCGAAATTTATCCTCTGGTTTATCGTCGCCATCCTTTTCAACACCTACGTGCTGAGCAACGCCTCGATGATCGGCGAGACGGCAGCCAATATGGGCAGCCAGTTTAGTGGCGCCATCAACAAACTCGCCAAGCATCTCATCACGCTCTCGCTCTTCTTCATCGGTGCCTCGCTCACCCGCGAGACGCTCCGCAGCGTGGGCGTCAGACCGTTGGTGCAGGGCGTATTGCTCTGGATCAGCATCAGCAGCATCAGCCTCGCCTATATCTTCTGGGTAGGATAAAAAACTAAAAATGGAAAAGGTCATGAAAGCCTTGTCGCTGCTGGAACTCAACAACCTCGTCGGGGAGGTGATAGGCCAGGCCCTGAGCCGCTGCTACTGGGTGGAGGCCGAACTCTCAGAGGTGAGGGAGCGCGGGGGCCATGGCTATATGAGCCTCGTGGAAAAGGACGAGGGGCGCAACACGCCAGTGGCACAGGCGCAGGCCCGCTGCTGGCGCAACCGCTGGAGCGTGATGCGCCCGTATTTCGAACGGGTGACGGGGCGGCCGCTCCGCGCTGGGATGAAGGTGATGCTGCAGGTACGCGCACAATTTCATCCGCTCTACGGTTTCTCCTGGATTGTGGAAGATATCAATCCCGAGCATTCTCTCGGCGACATGATGCGCCATCGACAGGAGATCCTGCGCATACTAAAGGAAGAGGGCGTGATAGACCTCAACAAGCAAATCCCCCTGCCCGTCTTTGCCCAGCGTATCGCTGTCGTCAGCAGCGAGACGGCAGCAGGCTACGGCGACTTCAAGAACCAACTGGAACACAACGAGAGGGGACTGAAGTTTGTCACCCGCCTCTTCCCCGCCACCATGCAGGGCGAGACGGTGGAAGCCTCTGTCATTGAGGCCCTCAACGCCATCTTTGACGAGGCCGACCATTTCGACGTGGTGGTCATCATCCGAGGCGGAGGAGCCGTGGCAGACCTGAGCGGTTTCGACTCGCTGGCGCTGGCGGAGAACGTAGCCAACTTCCCTCTGCCCATCATCACGGGTATCGGCCACGAGCGCGACGAAAGCGTCATCGACTTCGTCTCGCACACACGGGTGAAGACGCCGACGGCAGCTGCCGCCTTCCTCATCGACCATCTGGAGACGACCTACGACAAGGTGATGAGCGCACAAGACTTCGTCGCTCACTACGCCAAGGAGCGCATGACGACAGAGAAGCAGCGACTGCACACACTTTCCGCTACCATCACGTCGCTATTCTCCGTCGTCAAGGTGCGGCAGGAGGCACGCCTCGCACACCTGGGCGACCGGCTGACACATAGCGTGGAACAGAGGATCAAGGACGAGAGACATCACCTCAGTCTGCTTGCCACCAACCTCCAGCCTCCCTTGGAACGACGGCTGATGAAAGAGCACCACCATCTCGACCTGCTGGAACAGAAGGCCCGCGCCCTCGACCCGCGCCTGCTACTGAAGCGCGGCTACAGTCTGACGCTCCATGAAGGAAAGGTGGTGAAAGACGCGAAGCAGCTTCGCCCAGGGAACCTCATCGAAACCCACCTGGCGCAAGGCCGAATCCGATCGAAAGTGGAGGAATAGCACCACAAGCTGCAAAAACATACGCCTACTGATTGGATTCTCAAAAAAAAAGCCTATCTTTGCAGAAGATAGGCTGCACCTCGGCATAACGAGCAAGCAAGCTTGACGTTCTGCGCTCGGTTTGCACTATCTTTGCATAAGAAATCAGTACACGGCGAAGAAGAAAACAAAGCAAAATATGAAAAAGATATTATTGTTAGGCTCAGGTGAATTGGGCAAGGAATTTACCATCGCTGCCAAGCGTGCCGGCCAGTACGTCATCGCTTGCGACAGTTACGACAATGCACCCGCCATGCAAGTGGCTGACGAGCGCGAGGTCTTCAGCATGCTGGACGGAGACGCTTTGGCAGAGGTCGTGGCCCGCCACCGTCCCGACATCATCGTGCCCGAGATCGAGGCCATCCGTACCGAGCGTCTCTTCGAGATGGAGGAGCAGGGCATACAGGTCGTCCCCTCGGCCAAGGCGGTCAACTTCACGATGAACCGCCGCGCCATCCGCGACCTTGCTGCCAAGGAACTGGGACTGCGGACGGCCAAATACTTCTATGCCAAGACGTTCGACGAGTTTAAGAAGGCTGCCGACGAGATCGGATTCCCGTGTGTGGTGAAGCCGCTGATGTCGTCGAGTGGTCACGGACAGAGCTACGTCCACAACGACGACGAGCTCGAGCAAGCCTACAAGGACGCCATGGAGGGAGCGCGCGGCGACGTCCACGAGGTCATCATCGAGGAGTTTATCGACTTCGACTCGGAGTTCACGCTCCTCACGGTGACGCAGAAGCACGGTCCTACCCTCTTCTGCCCGCCCATCGGCCACATACAGAAGGGTGGCGACTACCGCGAGAGCTGGCAACCGTTTGCCCTCCCTACCGAGGCGCTGAAACAGGCAGAGCATATCGCCGACGAGGTGACACGCGCCTTGACGGGCTACGGACTGTGGGGTGTGGAGTTTTTCCTGACGAAAAAGGGAGAGGTCATCTTCTCAGAACTCAGCCCACGTCCCCACGACACAGGTATGGTGACACTCTCACACAGCACCAACTTCAGCGAGTTTGAACTCCACCTGCGCGCTATCCTCGGCCTCGACATCCCCGCCATCCATCTGGAGCACAACGGCGCATCGGCCGTGATCCTCTCGGGTGTGGAAAGCGAGGAGCCACTCGACTACCAACTCGACGCACTTTGCCACGAAGACCGCACGCGGGTGCGCATCTTCGGCAAGCCGACCACACACGTCGGAAGGCGCATGGGCGTGGCACTCTGCTACGACGAGGTGGGGTCGGACATCAACGCCTTGCGCGAAAAAGCCAAGCGGGTGGCACAGACGGTGCTCGGCACAGACCCCTATATGAAGAAATAAGAACGCAGCAACGGAGGACAGCAAAGGATGCTTGGAAAAATCATTCCGCTATCGAAGATCACGGACCGACGCGGCAATCTCACCGTGGCAGAACAGTTGAAAGACGTGCCGTTCGAGGTGAAGCGGGCCTACTGGGTCTATGACGTACCCATGGCGAAAGCCGTGGCGGACATGCCCACAAGCAGTTGTACCAACTGATCGTGGCCTTGAGTGGCAGTTTCACCGTCAATCTCGATGACGGCAAGGAACGGCAGAGCTATCTGCTCAACCACCCGTGGGAGGGTCTGCTCATCACGCCAGGCATCTGGCGCACCCTCGACGACTTCTCTACGGGAGCAGTCTGCCTCTGTCTAGCCTCGGAACTGTATGAGCCAGAGGACTACATCTACGATTACGAGGAATTTCTCAAGTACAAAGGATGTTCGAGATAAAGCGCTATGAGCCCTCGCACGAGCAGGCTTGGAATGACTTCGTGGCTCGGTCGAAGAATGGCACATTCCTCTTCGACCGCCGATTCATGGACTACCATAGCGACCGCTTCGCGGATAGCAGCCTGATGATCCTGCGCAAAGGGCGCATCTATGCCTTGCTGCCCGCCAACCGTGTCGGCGACACGCTCCACTCCCACCAGGGACTGACCTACGGAGGACTACTGACAGACGCCAAGGCGACGGCGGAGGGAGTCATGGAGGCCTTCGGCACACTCAACGCATGGCTCCGGAACGAGGGGGTGAGGCGAGTGACTTACAAGGCGATGCCATGGATCTACCATCGGCTGCCCGCCGAAGAAGACCTCTATGCGCTGACACAGGTCTGCCACGCCCGCTTGCTGACACGCGAGATATCCTCCACCATCCTGCTGCAACAACCGCTCCGCTTCACAGAGTCGCGGAAGTCGGGACTAAGAAAGGCCCTGCGCGAGGGACTCTACATGGAAGAGAGCGGTGATTTGGCAGCCTTCTGGCAGATGCTCGACGACAACCTCGCCTCGCGCCACCACACCCACCCGGTCCACTCGCTCGACGAGCTGCGCCTGCTGCAAGGACGGTTTCCCCAGCAGATACACCTATACCTTATATATAATAAGGAGAAAGAACCGGTAGGAGGAACATGGGTCTTCGACACTGGACAGGTGGTCCACACGCAATATATCGCCTCGACGGAGGAGGGAAAAGCGCATGGTGCACTCGACCTGCTCTTCGACGAACTGATCAACCGTCGCTATCGCGAGGGCATCTATCTCGACTTCGGCAAATCGACAGAGGAGGGCGGACGTGTGCTCAACGAGCATCTGATATTCCAAAAAGAAGGATTCGGAGGACGCGGCGTCTGCTACGACACCTACGAATGGGAGCCATAACGGGCTGAAAGAAAGGCTGTCCGACAACGGGAGACCCAACGTCTTGTCTTGTATAAAAGCATGATAGAATACTTATCATTACAGAAAATCAACGCCCTGCATGAGCAGGAGATCGTGGAAGCCGTAGAGAAGGTGGTCCGCAGCGGATGGTATCTGCACGGGCAGGCCACGGAACGCTTCGAGCGCCACTATGCCGACTTTATCAGCACACGTCATTGCATCGGCTGCGGCAACGGGCTGGATGCGCTGACGCTCATCTTCCGTGCCTACAAGGAACTGGGCGTGCTGCATGACGGCGACGAGATACTGGTGCCAGCCAACACCTTTGTGGCCTCCATCCTCTCCATCTCGGAGAACGGACTGCAACCCATACTGGTGGAGCCCGACTACGAGACCTTGGAAATAGACGAGTGCCTTATCGAAAGCCACATCACGGACCGCACGCGGGCCCTGCTGTTGGTGCACCTCTATGGTCGCTGCGCCTATACGGACGAAGTAGCGGGACAGTGCCGACGCCACGGTCTGCTGCTCATAGAGGACAACGCACAGGCCCATGGTTGCCGCTACGGTAACAAGCGGACGGGATCTTTGGGGCATGCTGCTGCCCATAGTTTCTATCCAGGCAAAAACTTAGGAGCCATGGGAGACGCAGGAGCCGTGACGACCAATGACGACCAATTGGCGCAGATGGTACGCGCCTTGGGCAACTACGGATCTTCACGAAAGTACGTCTTCGACTACGTGGGCCGCAACAGTCGACTCGACGAGATACAGGCGGCTCTGCTGGACGTGAAGTTGAAATACCTGGACGAAGACAACAAGCGTCGACAACAGATAGCCGACCGTTTCTACTGCGAGATCGACAACCCTCGCATCACGCTGCCAGGCAAGAGTCGGTGGCTGAACGGGGAGGAGGACAACGTCTTTCACATCTTCCCCATCCTCTGCGCGGACCGGGATGCCCTGCAATTCTACTTGAAGGAGAAAGGGGTGCAGACGCTCATCCACTACCCCATCCCACCACATCGTCAACGTTGCTATGCGGAGTGGGGAGATCTTTCACTCCCCGTGACGGAACGCATCCATCGAGAGGAACTTTCCCTGCCCTGCAACCAGACGATGAGCGACGACGAGACGGATCAGATCATCGACCTACTGAATGGGTTTGGCCGCTCGTAGTTGACAAGGTGGACTCAGAGCAAAATAGGCAAAACGATGCGCAAGCAGCCAAGGAGAGGTTGTGGAAACAAAGCGTTTTTTAACGGTTGTGGACAGCTTTCCCTCTTGTGTGGTCGGATAAAAAGCCTTACTTTTGCAAGTTGAAATCAAACAGAAATGCCAATAGACAATAAACAAAAAACACTTGAGCTGGGCACGCGCCCGGTGGGACGACTGCTTTGGCAGTACGCCTTGCCCGCCATGGTAGCCATGGTGGCCTCATCATTGTATAATATCGTTGACAGAATCTTTATCGGACAGATCGTTGGTCCTGACGCCATCGCTGGCTTGGCCATCACCTTCCCCTTCATGAACCTTAGTGGTGCGTTTGGCGCAGCAGTTGGCATCGGTTCTTCCACGGCCATCTCCATCCGACTGGGACAACGCGACTATGAAGGCGCGGAGAATCTGCTGGGCAACACGGTGACACTCAACCTCATCGTCGGCATCTCCCTGGGACTGATCTGTCTTCTGTTCATCGACCCCATCCTGCGCTTCTTTGGCGCAAGCGACACCACGCTGCCCTATGCACGCAGCTACATGGAGGTGATTCTCCTGGGCAATGTCGTCACCCACATGTACTTGGGCCTGAACGCAGTACTCCGTGCGGCGAGCAAACCCGAGAAGGCCATGTACGCCACCATCTTCACGGTATTGATCAACGTCGTGCTCGACATGCTATTTATATGGTGGCTTGGCTGGGGCATACGCGGCGCTGCTTTCGCCACTGTCATCTCCCAGTTGCTGGCGATGTGCTACCAGCTTCGTCTGTTCAGCAACAAGCACGAAATGCTACGCCTCAAGCGAGGTATCTATGGTCTGCGTGCCGATTTGGTGAAGAACATCATAGGTATCGGCGTATCACCCTTTCTCATGAATGTGTGCGCATGCATGGTGGTGATCTTCATCAACAACCGCCTGGTCGATTATGGAGGAGACTTGGCGGTAGGCGCATACGGTATCGCCTACGGCATCGCGATGATGTTCGTGATGTTTGTCATCGGACTCAACCAGGGCATGCAGCCCATCGCGGGATACAACTACGGAAGTCAACAGATAGACCGACTGATGCGGGTACTGAAACTCTCCATCATTGGAGCTACTTGTATCATGGTCTTAGGCTGGTCTATCGGCATGTTCTGTCCGGAACTCGTCGCGCGGATGTTCACCACCGACGAGAATTTGATACGCCATAGTGCCAACGCCATGCGTATCGTGATGCTCGTCTTCCCCATCATCGGCTACCAAATGGTGGTCACCAACTTCTTCCAATGTATCGGAAAGGTGAAGATCAGCATCTTCCTCTCCCTCAGCCGACAACTCATCATCCTGCTGCCCATGCTCGGCATCCTGCCTCTGTTCTTTGGTCTGAACGGCGTATGGGCTGCCATGCCAGTGAGCGATGCATCCGCAGCTGTCATCGCAGCTGTGGTCATGTTTGTCTTTATGCGGAAATTTAAACTGAAAGCAACATCCCAAAACAATGGATAAGCAACTCATCATCAACGTAGGACGGCAGGTCGGATCGGGTGGTCTGATCATAGCCAAGATGCTTGCCAAGGCATTCGACTGCAAATTCTACGACAAGGAGATACTCAACCTTGCCGCACAGGAGAGCGGTTTCTCAGAAAAGTTCTTTGAAAAGAACGACGAGACGAAGGAGTATCTGCGCAGTCGTTTCCACATCCACGTGCCCCTGCTCGGCGAGTCGAGTTTCTACAGTAGCGACTTCTCGCAAGAAGGACTGTATAAGTTTCAAAGCGAGGCTATCAGAAAGGCCGCACAAGAGGGTCGCTGCGTCTTCGTGGGACGTACGGCAGACTACATTCTCCGCGACATGAAGGAGAAAGTAGATGTCTTCGTCACTGCCGACCTCAACGATCGTATCGAAGCGGTGGCAGAGAGACACGGGCTGAGCCGCACGGAGGCCAAGAAATACATACAGAACAAGGAGGCCACGCGCGCCGGATACTACAATTACTACACAGGAAAGAAGTGGGGCGCGGCGGAGAGCTATGACCTCTGCGTCAACACCTCCGTCCTGGGCATGGAGCAGACGGCACAGTTTATCGAACAATTCATCCGCCAACGTCCATGAAGCGTATCGGTATCATCAGCGACACCCATGGCTATTGGGACGAAAGGTACGAACAGTACCTCGGCGAATGTGATGAGATCTGGCACGCCGGAGACATCGGATCGATGGAGGTAGCGGACCGCTTTGAGGCGATGAAGCCCATCTTCCGTGCCGTGCATGGCAATATCGACGGAGGCGACGTGAGGCGCTGCTATCCCGAACGGCTACGCTTCCGTTGTGAGGAGGCCGACGTACTGCTGAAGCATATCGGCGGCTATCCTGGCAACTACGACCGGTCGGTGGCACACACGCTCTATGCCATGCCACCCGACCTCTTCGTCTGCGGCCATTCGCATATCCTAAAGGTGATGCACGACAAGACGCTGAACCTCCTGCACATCAACCCAGGAGCGGCAGGTCTGCAGGGCTGGCAACCAGAACGAACACTCGTCAGGCTGACCGTCGATGGCAAGCAGTTTAAAGACTGCGAGGTCATCACGCTGGGAGAGAGAAGAAAGTCCGCATGGACATAAAAGGAACCAATCGAAATATCAAAAAAAGACATAACAAATGAAAACCTATCTCGTGACAGGTGCTGCCGGATTCATCGGCGCCAACTTCATCAAATATCTCCTTCACGACAAGTATAAGAACGAGGAGATCAAGGTTATCGTGCTCGACGCCCTCACCTATGCAGGCAACTTGGGCACAATCAAAGACGACATCGACGGTAAGCGTTGTGTCTTCGTCAAAGGAGACATTCGCGACCGCGCCCTGGCCGACCAACTGTTCGGCGAGTATGATATAGACTATGTGGTAAACTTCGCCGCAGAGTCGCACGTGGACCGCTCCATAGAAGATCCACAGCTATTCCTTTCCGTTAACATCCTGGGCACACAAAACTTGCTGGACGCTGCCCGTCGCGCATGGGTCACAGGCAAGGACGAACAGGGATATCCGACGTGGAAGCCAGGAAAGCGCTACCATCAGGTATCGACCGACGAGGTCTATGGTTCTCTGGGTGACGAGGGCTACTTCACGGAGAAAACGCCCTTGTGCCCCCACAGTCCCTATTCGGCGAGCAAGACTTCCGCCGACATGATCGTCATGGCTTATCATGACACGTATCATGCACCGGTAAGCCTCACCCGTTGTTCCAACAACTACGGTCCTTACCACTTTCCCGAGAAACTGATCCCGCTCATCATCAACAACATCCTGGCTGGAAAATCGCTGCCCGTCTATGGTAAAGGTGAAAATGTACGCGACTGGCTCTATGTGGAGGACCATTGCAAGGCCATTGACCTGGTAGTGCGCAAAGGCAAAGAGGGAGAGGTCTATAATGTGGGTGGTCATAACGAGATGAAGAACATCGACATCGTGCGCCTGACAATCCGCACCATTCATGACATGATGGAGAAAGACAAGGCATTGCGCTCGATATTGAAGAAGCAGGTACGCGACGCAGCGACAGGTGACATAGACATCAGTTGGATCAACGACGACCTGATCACCTTCGTGGCCGACCGACTGGGACACGACCAACGCTACGCCATCGATCCGACGAAGATCAAGAAAGAACTGGGCTGGCAGCCGGAGACGAGGTTTGCCGACGGTATCGTGAAGACCATTCGCTGGAACCTGGAGCACCAAGACTGGATAGAGGAGGTGACATCGGGCGACTACCAGAAATATTACGACGAGATGTATGGCGACGAGCGGCATGGACGCACTCTCTAAGGAGTTGCACGACTTCCTCTGCCGACTGGGTGAGCACCCGGAACAGGTCAGCGACAAACTGCAAGGTTATACGCAAGCCCTCCTCCAACTGCTCACCCCTGCCGACGAACTACTCGTCAAAGGTCGCTACGGCATCTTGGGCAGCACCAAAGAGAGCATGGCTCAACTGGCCAATCGATTCAACACCGACGAGAATACGGTAGAAGCCGTACTACAGCAATGTCTAAGGAAAATAGCCATCACGCCGGAATGGCAGGACATCAAAGCACTAACGCAACTCAAAGCCATCCGATTGAAATAGGGAGTAGGCGACAAACTGGTCGCCCACTCCCTACAAACTAAAGCAATATGGAAAAGAAAATCAATTACGAAGCCGCACTCTCCGAAATCGAAGAGATAGTCAACAAGATGGAAAACGACGAGTTTGACATCGACCAACTCTCCGTAAACCTAAAGCGTGCACAGACGCTTATCAAACTTTGCCGTGACAAGCTGACCAAGACCGACGCGGAAATCAAGAAGCTTCTTGGCGAAGAAAAGGAGTGAGCAGAGGGAAATGAACGGGCCAAAAATAGAGGGGAAAAAAGAAAACTGAAAATAAAGCCCTTATATTTTGCCCGTGTAATTTAAAATCATTACCTTTGCAAGCAAATAACAAAAACCAAAAAAATAGATTTAGCGTATTATGAAAGATTTGGATTGGGGCAGCCTTACCTTTGGCTACGTGCCCACAAACTACAATGTTCGTTGCTACTATCACAACGGAAAGTGGGGAGAGATTGAGGTTTCTTCCGATGAGTATGTCCACATCCACATGGCATCTACCTGCCTGCACTATGGCCAGGAGGCCTTCGAGGGTCTGAAAGCATACCGTTGCCCGGACGGCAAGGTACGCGTATTCCGCCCCGAGGAGAACGCAGCACGTCTGCAGAGTACCTGCCGTGGTATCGTCATGCCGGAGCTGCCCACCGACCTTTTCGTTGAGATGGTAGAGAAAGTAGTGCGCCTGAACCAGGACTTCATCCCTCCCTACGAGAGCGGCGCTACCCTCTATCTGCGTCCATTGCTCGTCGGTACGTCAGCACAGGTCGGCGTTCACGAGGGCCAGGACTATCTCTTCCTTATCTTCGCAACTCCCGTAGGTCCGTACTTCAAGGGCGGATTCAGCACCAACGCTTACGCCATCACGCGCGAGTTTGACCGCGCAGCACCGTTCGGAACGGGAAAGTACAAGGTGGGTGGCAACTATGCCGCTTCCCTCCGCGCTCACAAGATTGCCAAGGAGAAGGGTTATGCATGCGAGTTCTATCTCGACGCCAAGGAGAAGAAATACATGGATGAGTGTGGCGCTGCCAACTTCTTTGGTATCAAGGAGAACACCTACATCACGCCGAAGTCTTCTTCCATCCTCCCCAGCATCACTAACAAGAGCTTGATGCAGATTGCCGAGGATTTGGGCCTGAAGGTGGAGCGTCGCCCCATCCCCGTAGAGGAGCTTGCTACCTTCGAGGAGGCTGGCGCCTGCGGTACCGCCGCTGTCATCTCTCCGATCTCTCGTCTCGACGATATCGACGAGGGCAAGAGCTACAACTTCGGTGAGAAGCCCGGACCCATCTCTACGAAACTCTACGATACACTTCGCGGTATCCAGTATGGCACCATCGAGGACAAGCACAACTGGACGCGTGTCGTCATTGAATAGAAGATACTAAAAGTATAAGATAAAGATTAAAAACAATCCGATGCCTCTGACTTGTGACAAGCCGGAGGCATTTTTTTATACAGCCCCGAGAACACATCACATATTATAATAAGGTACAGGAGAAAAACGGATGGGTACAAAAAAAGATGAGTAAAGGAAAAATCCTAAACTCACCTGCTAACTGTGTCGACACTTGGATTCGAACCAAGGACCCCCACCATGTCAAGGTGATACTCTAACCAACTGAGCTATGCCGACTCTACATTCTTCTTCAACCTTGTTTGCTTTGCAAACGAAGTTCTCAAAAGCGGGTGCAAAGATACGACTTTATTTTCAAACCTCCAAAACTTTTAGCCATCAATTAACTTATCTTAATATATTAAAGAACAAAAGAGCATGATCACCCGGCGCAATCTCGTAAAAAAAGAATGGGCTTTTCTTGCGTGTAAGATTTTTAATTACTACCTTTGCGCTCTAATATCAAAATTATGGGAAAAGGAAAACTGGCTAAATTCGCAGAAATGGAGACGTTCAAAAACGTCTTCCAATATCCGTATTCAGTTATCGACGACGTGCCCTTCGAGATGAAAGGACACTGGCGCGAGCAGTACTTCGGCAATGACAACCCCATCGTCCTGGAATTAGGGTGTGGTAAGGGGGAATATGCCGTGGGACTTGCTCGGATGTTTCCCAACATCAACTTCATCGGCGTGGATATCAAGGGGGCGCGGATGTGGACTGGAGCCAAGATGGCCATAGAGGAAGGCTTGACCAATGTGGCATTCCTGCGCACGAACATTGAGATCATTGACCGCTTCTTTGCTCCCAATGAGGTACAGGAGATATGGCTCACATTCAGCGACCCTCAGATGAAAAATGCACGCAAGCGACTTACCTCTACCTACTTCATGGAACGCTATCGCCATTTTCTGACCGATCGTGGCTTGATTCATCTGAAGACCGATTCCAACTTTCTCTTCACCTACACCACCTATATGGTAGAGCGAAACCAACTACGTGTGTTGCTCCGGACGGAGGACCTGTACCATACGGAAGGCCTTGACGAAGCTACCCGCGAGATACTGGGCATACACACCTACTACGAGAACCAGTGGATTGAGCGTGGACTGAATATCCGATATATGAAGTTTGAGCTCCCACACGAGGGTGAGTTGACGGAACCCGACGTAGAGATACCGCTCGACGAATATCGCTCTTACCACCGAACGAAGCGTTCGTCAAAGGACACGGCAAAATAGTTTATCACAAGGCCACAATCCGTTGTGGCCAGTTTGTCCTGACCGAGGGTGTGCCATCAACCGCTATGAAGCAATTTTGCGCATAGCCAAAAGGCACACCGTCTATTCATTTATATATATCCATACAACGATGAGGTATCACAACAAAAGCGTTTTCACACTCCTATTATTGCTCTTACCGACCCTTGTCGTCATGGGCAAAGAGACTTCCAACAGCCGACAAGCCAGAAAGATATTCGACCACACCTACCAAATGGTCTATGGGCGGCAGGGAAGCACGCTTAGCTATAGCGTCAACATCATCGGTCTGTACAAAGCAGCTGGGACGATATGGATGCAAGGGAAGAAAAGTCGTTCGGAAGAAAAAAGATATAGTATATGGAACGACGGGAAGACCTACTACAAAGTGGACAAAGTCAAGAAGAAGGTGGAGATCTACAGGGCAAACGATCCGGAACGTGACAAATACAGCGGAATGTTCAACTTCGACGCCGACAACTTCGTCTATAGCGTGAAGGCTGCGGGCAACACCTTTGTCGTGTCGCTGGACGCCAAAGAAGGCGTGAAAGGCATCAAGCACATCAAAGCCATCATAGACAAAAAGACGCGCGCCCCACTCAGCCTGCGCCTCAAGTTCGGAATCATCTGGGTAACGGTCAAGATCACCCACTTTAAGAGTGGCGGCATATCGGCCAGCACCTTTGCCTTTCCGAAACACCGTTACCATAACTATAAAGTGATCGACAACCGATGAGAGACGGGGCGCAAGCCTCCACCCTCCACGACATCAAACATCAGAGAATATGAAAGACAACAGAGACGCGCTGGACTACGGCGAAATGCGTGTATCGAAGCTGTTTTACAAACTGTTCTTCCCTACCCTTCTCGGACTGCTATCCTCCGTACTACTCAACCTTGCCGATGGCATCTTCGTAGGACAAGGCGTGGGCAGCGATGCCTTGGCTGCCATCAACATCGCCGCCCCGATGTTCTTGGTCTCTACCGGCATAGCCCTGATGTTTGGTAGCGGAGCAAGTATCGTCGCCGCAGTACACCTGAGCAAGGGCAACCGGAAAGCCGCCAACATCAATGTGACCCAGGCCTTCACGGTGGGACTGCTCCTAATGCTGACGATTGTCGTCATCGTCAATGTCTTTCCTCGACAGACGGCCGCACTCTTTGGTGGAAGCGAGGCGCTCTATCCTTTGGTGCATGACTACTTGTTTTGGGTCAGCCCATGCTTCTGCTTCATGATCATCAATATTGTGGGAACGTTCGCAATTCGCCTGGACGGATCACCCAATTTCTCCATGACCATCAACACACTGTCGGCACTGGTCAATATCGTACTCGACTGGCTATTCATCTTCCCATTGGATATGGGAATCAAGGGAGCAGCTATTGCCACCTCCATCTCGGGAATACCGGGTATGGTACTCGTGGCATGGTATTTCTGGGGACATAGCAACCAACTAAGGCTCTACCGCCCTAAGTTCTCACAAACCGCCCTACGCCTCACGGCACGCAACTGCGGGTACATGCTCCGCCTGGGCTTCCCTACATTTATTGCCGAGACCGCCATCTGTTGTATGATCATCACGGGCAACTATATGTTTATCGGACGACTTCACGAGGACGGCGTGGCAGCTTTTAGCGTCGCATGCTACCTCTTTCCGATGATTTTCATGTTTGGCAACGCTATTGCCCAGACAGCCCTGCCTATCGTGAGCTACAACTACGGAAAAGGCAACCAAGACCGAATCCGTCAGACCCTCCATATCTCTGCTGGACTATCTGTCGGCCTGGGACTGGTCATGACGACCGTCGGTATCCTGCTGGCACCACAGATTGTCAACCTCTTCATCGACGGCACCTCACCCGCCAACGCTATCGGCCATGCGGGTTTGCCGCTCTTCCTGACCTCCAGCCTACCATTCACGGTCAACGTGGTCCTCATCGGCTACCTGCAAAGCCTGGAGCGCTACAAGGCCGCCACATTCTTTATGCTGCTGCGAGGCTTCGTGCTCATCATCCCCAGCTTCATCCTGCTTCCAGAGTTACTTGGCAACACAGGACTTTGGCTCGCCGAGACCGTAGCCGAGACACTGACACTTGTCGTCCTCATCGGATTCTTACTGTGGAAACGAAAATAAAGAGGCATCAGCAAGAGACAAAGGAATCACAAACAAAGGCCAAACCCATCCTTTGGCGGCGTCAAGATCATTATTGCCTACAGGCAATAGCTCACTACCGTCAAAAAATGGGCTTGGCCCAGTATCATTATTATATAATGGATAGTTCTAAAGGACAAGACGTTCTTCAGGAGCCACCCCTATTGACACGCGTTTATCAAGTAAGAAAACTCGACTAATAGTCATCGCCATCATCGGAGACGCCCTCGCGAGCCATCTTCTCCAGTTCCTCGGGACTAGCCTCGTAGGTAGTGCGGTAACTTTCCTCCGTGAGCTTATCCTCATCGAAATAATCGTCATCGTCGTCGTCACTATCAAAGCCCTTTGTCTCTGGCAACTCCTCATCCTCGTTGTCATCCTCCGGCATGTCGTCGCCCCCCTTGTCAAGTAGCGATTCTTCGGGCTCGAAGCGCATTCTAACTCGCTCTACCGCAGGCTTAGCCTTGGCAAAGATAGCCTCGGTCCATCCACCCTTGGGCACTTCCAAGACCTCGAAGCCGTCTTCTACCTTTTTCTGATACATACCGCCAGGGCGCTTGAGACGCGAAGTGGGCAGCGTGGTCGTAGAGATATCAAAACCACTTTCGATGATATCCTACCGACTGCGGAAGGCTCTCCCATCCTCCACCAAAATTGCCAGCCAGCACCTCGATCAATTTGGCAGCGGAAATGTGGCGAATATTCTCATAGGTGAGATCCGTAATACGGACGATGGGCTTCTTCTTGACAGCCAGCTTCACCTGCACATTCTCATCCATGCGGACTGGGGCCACCTTGAACCCACGGTCCTCATACTTCTGAACCACCTCCGGCGTGTCAATGGTCAACTCCTCCACATCGAACGCACAACGAAGCACGCTCAAGTAATGGCTGCGATTGTCCTTTAAGTCAGCATCGCGCGCTGCAATCTGCCAAAGATGGAACACGTCTGCCTCCTGCAAACCCCATGCGCTACTCTTCGTTAAAGTCTTCAAACTCAACTTGTTGCTTGATTTCATTCAGTATTTTCTTATTGTTTTTATCCTTGTTAGTTACCGAAAACCTCTGTTTCGTGCTGCAAAAGTAGCATTAAAAGCCAAAACATCAAACATTTCACGATGAAAAATTTAAATCGCGCGCATTTATTTTGGAGTATGCTCAAGAGTTTGTAACTTTGCAAGTATGGAACCATTAGCAGAGCGAATGCGCCCGCGTACCCTTGATGCATACGTCGGGCAGAAGCACATTGTGGGAAAAGGGGCGGTACTGCGGTCTATGATAGACAGCGGTCGCATCGCCTCTTTCATCCTATGGGGACCTCCTGGCGTCGGCAAGACAACCCTGGCCCAGATCATCGCCAACAAACTGGAGACCCCCTTCTACACGCTTTCCGCTGTGACGAGTGGCGTCAAAGACGTACGCGAAGTCATCGAGAAGGCGCGTCAGAACCGCTTTTTCACGACGGCTTCGCCCATCCTCTTCATCGACGAGATCCACCGCTTCTCCAAATCGCAGCAGGACTCGCTACTTGGAGCTGTAGAGAAAGGTATCGTAACGCTCATAGGAGCGACGACAGAGAATCCCTCCTTCGAAGTGATCCGCCCGCTATTGTCCCGCTGCCAGCTCTATGTGCTCAAGCCGTTGGAACGCGAAGACCTGGAGGAGCTCCTCCATCGTGCCGTGACAGAGGACGAAGAACTACGGAAACGAACCATCGTGCTGCAGGAGACTGACGCGATGCTGCGCTATAGTGGTGGTGACGCACGCAAACTGCTCAACATCCTGGAACTGGTGGTGGAATCAGAAGGCAGCGACAGCGTCACCATCACCGAAGAGATGGTGGCCAATCGGCTACAACAGAATCCCCTCGCCTACGACAAAGGGGGCGACATGCACTACGATATCATCTCGGCTTTCATCAAGAGTATTCGTGGCAGCGATCCCGACGCTGCCCTGTACTGGCTGGCAAGGATGATAGAAGGTGGCGAAGACCCCAAATTTATCGCACGGAGACTCGTCATCAGTGCATCGGAAGATGTGGGCCTGGCCAACCCCAACGCGCTGTTGCTGGCCAATGCCGCCTTCGATGCTGTCAACAAAATAGGATGGCCCGAGGGAAGAATCCCCCTGGCGGAAGCCACTGTCTATCTGGCTACCTCGCCCAAGAGCAACTCCGCCTACCTCGCCGTCGACGAGGCACTGGCATGCGTACGCAAAACGGGCAACCAACCCGTGCCACTACACCTGCGCAACGCTCCCACCCAACTCATGAAGTCGCTGGGCTACCACGACGGCTATAAGTATGCACATGACTTCCCCGATCACTTCGTAGAGCAACAGTACTTGCCCGACCAACAGAAGGACTCAAGGTTTTGGCACGCACAACACTCGCCAAGCGAGGAGAAACAGTATCAATGGATGCTGCGATGCTGGGGGGATCGATTCAAGGAGTGAGAAACGCCTTGGAAGAAAACGAAGCAAAAAACCAAGAACAATAATATACTAATCACAGAATAGAATAATATGAAAATCGTAGTACTCGACGGCTATGCCGCCAACCCCGGCGACCTCTCATGGGAGGAGCTGAAGCAGCTGGGAGACCTTACCATCTATGACCGCACGCCGCAGGAACTGGTCGTGGAGCGTTCGCTGGAGGCTGAAGCCGTGCTTGTGAACAAAGTAAGTCTCACCCGCGAGCTCATCATGCAGCTCCCGAAGTTGAAGTACATCGGCGAGCTGGCCACCGGCTACAACAACATCGACCTCGTGGCCGCACGCGAGCGGGGCGTGATTGTGACCAACATTCCAGCCTATAGCACCGTGAGCGTGGCACAGCACGTGATCGCCCTGCTGCTCAACGTGACCAACCACGTCGATGAGTTCGCCCGCAAGAACCGAAACGGTCGCTGGAGCGCAAGCCCCGACTTCTGCTATTGGGACGAACCATTGTGTGAACTGTCGGGCAAGACGATGGGTATCGTCGGCCTGGGACATATAGGACAAAGCGTGGCACGCCTGGCCCTCTGCCTCGGCATGAAAGTCATCGCCGTATCGAGCAAGCCTGCCGACAAACTTCCCGAAGGCATCGACAAAGTAACAATGGAGCAACTGCTCAGCCAGTCTGACGTGATCAGCCTCCACTGCCCGCTGGTCAAGGACGGTCCCAAGGCCACCTACCACCTCATCAATGCAGAGACACTCCGCATGATGAAGTCAGAAGCCATTCTGATCAACACAGGCCGCGGTCCGCTAGTGGACGAGCCTGCAGTGGCTGAAGCCCTCCACAACAACCAGCTGGCTGCCTATTGCGCCGACGTGACGACAGAAGAGCCGCCCCATATCTCCAATCCGCTGCTGCGCGAACCGCACGCCTACCTCACACCGCATGTGGCATGGGCTACCGTCGAGGCGCGTCAAAGACTGATGGACATCTGTGTGGCCAACGTCAAAGCACTCATTGAAGGGAATCCCATCAATGTCGTTAACTAACATCTCCACTTCCGACCCAGCATTTGTCCATGCCGTACAACAGGTATTGGAGGTGCTGGGCACATTGGCTTTCGCCGTTTCGGGCATTCGTCACGCTGCTGCCAAGCATCTCGACTGGTTCGGAGGATATGTATGCGGATTTGCCGTGGCGGTAGGAGGAGGTACGCTCCGCGACGTAATGCTGGGTACGACACCCTTCTGGATGACCTCTCCCATCTACGTGATTTGTACCTTTGCAGCACTGGGGTTCGTGGTTTGCTTCGGCAGGCATATACGCTGGATCGACAACGCCTGGTTTGTCTTCGACACCTTGGGCCTGGCGCTCTTCGTGATCGCTGGTATCCAGAAGACCGTAGCCTTCGAACACCCCTACTGGGTCGCCATCATCATGGGTAGCATGACGGGGGCGGCAGGAGGCGTGATACGCGACGTGCTGCTCAACAACGTACCCGTCATCTTTCACAAAGAGATCTATGCCACAGCATGTGTGGCAGGCGGATTTCTATACTGGGTGCTCATCCGACTGGATGCAGGCATTCCCATCACGACGACAGCCACCTTTTTCTTTGTATGCGCCATACGCCTGTTGGCAGTACGCTATCATATCAGCCTGCCATCGCTAAAGCAAAAGGAGTAAGAATGGTACTAAAAACAGGACGACAATCACACCCTACACCTCATGTAGGCCAAGGGCGTCGTCCTTTTTTTTAGCCTCATCATGAAATAGGCATCTGCTTTTCACGAAAAAAACGGCAACTCACCAGTTTTTTCTTCCCCTAATAGGCGGAGTTTCAAAGAAAAAATCGTAACTTTGTGCCCATCCGAAAAAAGACAGAAAAGAAGCCATTAGAACGAAAGGCATAGTTAAAAACTAAAAGACACTACCATCTTATGACAAAGAACGAGAAGAAATGGGCGGAGAACTACGAGTTGTTGAAGGAGTACATCGCTGAGCATCGACAGCTGCCAGACAAGAAGAAAGTCGAACATCGTTCGCTACTCAACTGGTGGAAGTACAACCGCAAGCTGATCAGACAGGGCAAACTGGACGAGATGCGAACGGAGCTGCTGATGGAATTGGGCAATTCGAGAATCAACCACCGCTAGAATGACGGTCATGCCGTAAATGCGTTTAGAATCAGACTGCTGACCTCTCGCTACGCTACAAGTATGGAGGTCCAAACCGATCCTACAGGTTGAGGGTGCGCCAAGAATCTTGGTCGCACCCTCAACTATTTTCATCTAAACTATGATAGCTTACATCTCAAGTACACCCCTCTATTGACATAACGACAGATTATTCAAATTCATAGCTGAAAATGGGAAAACATGTTATTGCTCACCCGTCTTCAGATCCTCTATCTGTCGAAGAACCCCGTTGAGGCGTCTGCGTGACTGCATCAGGAAGTAGATGCCGCAAGCAAGACCGGCCAAACCGCCAACAACGCCTCCCCATAGCATGCCGTTGGCCATATTTTCCTCCATACCTTGTCCACAATAGTAGAAGAAGCCAATGACCCACACAATGAGAAACGGGATGGAGAACTTAAGCCAATTATTACCCAACCGCTTGTACTCGACAATGTGGCCAGCCACCTTGAGCAAATCGCCCGCCAGTAAGTCCTCGCCCGTCAGGCGGCGCACAGACCATATCGAGAAGACAACAGCCAACAGCAGATACGCTATTGTCACCCAAACGAACCACAAGGGCAATCCCCACAACGGTTGCATGAAGTAGAAAAGCGGCAAGGTGAACAAAGAGGGCAACAAGGTCTGAAGCGTCACCCTGCGCTCTTTGTCCAGTTCGCTTTTCATCGCACGGCGCATCAATCGTTCGTTCACTATCTTCTGTTCACTGAGAAGCGATCGCAACTCACTCATATCCTGGCGCATCTGCTCCATTTCATCGTTATAAACTTGATTCTTATCCATCTTGATATTCCTTTCTTTTAATGTTAATGTCTCTACGAAAAGCCTTTCACCTGTCTTACGCTACTGTTTCCCAGCTGCAATCCATGGAGGAAATCTGTATGCGCAGACATTTGTCAGTCTTTCGAAAGACGGTTGGTCTATTCCTTCATTTTCTTCATCTGCTCCCGGATGCGCACCAAACGAACGGATACGTTTTTGGCGGTGATGCCGAGGATCTGGCCTATCTCGTCGTAGCTGAGGTCTTCAAGCCACAACAGCACGATAGCTCTGTCAAACGGTTGCAGACGCGCGATACGCCTATGCAGCAGGTCCACTCGGTGCGCTCGCTCCTCCTGCGGGTCGAAGAAGTTGACGTCCATTGTCAGCGGCACGGTCTTGCGACGACGCTTGCTGCGATCGAGCGAGATACAAGTGTTGAGCGCCACGCGGTATATCCAACCACGCAAGGCTTCGTCGCCCCCCTGATACTTCGGCAGTCCGCGCCAGACGTTGATTAGGGTCTCCTGAAATAGGTCCGCCACCTCGTTCTCGTCTTTGGAGAACATGTAGCACACGGTATATATCGTGTCCTTATGAGAGCGCACAAGGCGTTCAAAGTTTTCTTTCTGCTTGTCCATTGTGTCTGTTTAAAAAACGCTTACACTATATAAACGCACAAAATGGTAAAAAACTACAGAACACCGAGAAAAAAACAAATGGGTGGATTGAAAAAGGAAATGATGAGACCCATGCGGAGTTTCACTTTGCATAGATGAACGCTAAAGGCGTATTCCTCAAGCTATCTCTCGCTTCTTCAAACAAATACCTCTCATTTCATATAAGGGAAAAAGGCAAGCGCGTAGGTCGCAGGGCAAACGACCCGAACGACCTACGCGCTTGTTGAATGACGATGATTGGAAGCCGTCTTATCCGAAGAAAACGTAAGCAATGGCGATGGCAGCAATCACACCTGCCAAATCAGCCAACAAGCCGCAACTGACGGCATGGCGCGTATTCTTGACGCTGATACTTCCGAAATAGACCGCCAACACATAGAACGTCGTGTCGGTCGATCCCTGGAAGATACAACTCAGTCGACCGATAAAGGAGTCGGCTCCATAGTTGTCCATGGCCTCCAGCATCAAACCTCGCGCGCCACTTCCGCTAAGCGGCTTCATGAAGGCTGTGGGGAGCGCACCGACAAATTGGTCGTCCAGACCGCAGGCTCTGACACACCAGGCAATGCCCTCCACGAGCATATCCATCGCTCCAGAGGCACGAAACACGGCCACGGCCACAAGGATCGCCACCAGATAGGGGATGATGCGGACTGCAGTATGAAATCCGTCCTTGGCGCCCTCGATGAAAGCATCATAGACATTGATCTTTTTAAATGCTCCCATGGCTATGAAGGTGACGATAATACCAAGCAAGATCACGTTGGCCGTCACATTCGTCACGAGCGCCATCGTATCCTTGTCCATCTGCCCAAAACCCCAGACGATGACTCCCACAGAAGCGATGAGTCCACCTAAAGTCAGGAGAAGCAAAGGCTGAAAAAGATTGATCTTCTGCCAAAGAGCGGTAATGATGATACCGGCAAGCGTTGCTACTGTCGTGGCGATGAGGATAGGAATGAAAACGTCGGTCGGCATGGCTGCCCCCTTGGCCGCACGGAAGGCCAAAATCGTAGTAGGGATGATGGTCAGACCACTCGTATTGAGCACGAGAAACATGATCATCGGGTTGGTGGCCGTGTCTTTCCGCGTGTTCAGTTCCTGCATCTGCTGCATGGCTTTCAGTCCTGTGGGGGTAGCAGCATTGTCAAGGCCCAGCATATTGGACGCGATGTTCATGAAGATGGAGCCCATGACAGGATGGTTCTTCGGAATGTCAGGGAAGAGTTTGGTGAAGACTGGACTGAGAACGCGCGCCAGCACATTGACCGCTCCGGCTCGCTCGCCTATCTTCATGATGCCAAGCCACAAGGCCAATACGCCCGTGAGGCCCAAAGAGGTCTCAAAAGCGGTCTTGGAAGAGTCGAAGGTGGCCTGTACCATGTTGGTGAATACCTCCGTGTTGCCCATGAAGCACAATTCCACCAGCCCAAAGAGGAAGGCTATGACGAAAAAGGCTATCCAAATGTAATTTAATACCATAGTCGTTTTGTCCTTTAAGATTTGAATTTTAAGATTTGTATTTTAAGTTGCATTTTAATCACTGCAAAAGTAGAAAAAAAAATAATACGACGGGCAAAATCTGGCGTTTTTTTTGGTCTTTTCCTATATTTTTTATGGCAATGGCCCCAAGACTATGATTTGAAGGCAAGTAGAAGCGCTGGAAAGGACAAAAAATCCCGGCGACTTGTCTCAAGCCACCGGGAAAGTCTATGATACCTGAACCATCGGGATGGTTCAGCAAGTATTCACTTCCAAATAATCTAACAACACTTTGTCAATCAACTAACTCTTATGTGGAAAACCAATCCATTTTGTTCACTAATGCTATACTATTATCTTTGTTACACTTCTATAAAGGCAAGCAACGTGCCATGACCACAAACATGACAATTTGTCCAATACTATATGACACCTTGTCTATTGCAAGACAAGTCAGGACACCATGGAGAGGAGAAAAAACATCCGGACTATTGTCTTAGGCGATTCTTCGCCCCAGACAACAATCCGGATGAATGGTATAATCAGCCTCATCCAGCCTTTCTCCTTATATATTATAGAGGGACAAGCCTACTTATATACAAGGCTCGACATTACTTATGTATCAAGCTGGCCTTAACTTACGTACAAGCCTTGACCTAACTTAGGTACACAAGACAACCTATCCCAAGGAGCTTAGGCACGGGAGGAAGGGAGAGAGACTACAGTCTTCTCAGTTTAACCGTGAAGTGGCGCATCAGCGGAGCCTCCCATTCGATGGCAACACCACGGGTCACCTGCTCGCGGCGGTCATAGACATTCTTGAGCGCAGCGGCGATGACATCCATGTGGTTGTCGGTATAGACGCGTCGAGGGATGGCAAGACGCAACAGGTCGAGGCCTCCGAAACGGTTTTCATGCGTCACGGGGTCGCGGTCGGCCAGCATATAGCCAATCTCGCAGCCACGGATGCCAGCCTCCAAGTAGAGCTCACAGGTCAGGGTCTGTGCCGGGAACTCCTCCTTGGGCACGTGCGTGAGCACCTTGTCTGCATCGATGAAAACACCATGACCACCCACGGGGCGCTGGTAGGGGATGCCATACTCGTCAAGTTTCTTGGCCAGATACTGCACCTGGTGGATGCGGGTCTCCAGCATGTCAAACTCCGTATTTTCGTCAAGACCGACGGCTACGGCATTGAGGTCGCGACCATTGAGACCACCATAGGTCAGGTAGCCCTCGTAAGGAATGCAGAAGCTCTTTGCTCCCTCGTACCAGTCCTCTTTTCTCGTAGCGATAAATCCACCCATATTGACGATGGCGTCCTTCTTGCAGGACATGGTGGCAGCATCGGCGTCAGCATACATCTCCAGGACTATCTCCTTGATGGTCTTGTCGGCGTAGCCCGGCTCACGGGTCTTGATGAAATAGGCGTTCTCGGCAAAGCGGGCAGAGTCCATGACGACAGGCACGCCATAACGATGGCAGAGGGCGCAGGTAGCCTTGATATTCTCCATGCTCACGGGCTGACCACCGACGGTATTGTTGGTGACGGTCAAGACCATGAAAGGCACGTTGCCCGGATTCTCCTTCAGCACCTTCTCCAGTTTCTCCAGAGAGACGTTACCTTTGAAGGGAACTTCGAGCTGGGCATCCTTGGCATCGTCGGTCGTCACGTCGATGGCAAAAGCCTTGCGGGCCTCGATATGACCCTTGGTCGTGTCGAAGTGGGCGTTGCCCGGAATGACGTTGCCTTCCTTGACAAGGAAGGAGAAGAGCACGTTCTCGGCGGCACGTCCCTGGTGGGTCGGGATGACATAGTGGAGGCCGAGGATCCTGCGAACCGTCTCCTCAAACTTATAGAAGCTCGTCGCACCTGCGTAGCTCTCGTCGCCCAGCATCATGGCGGACCACTGGCGGTCGCTCATCGATCCCGTACCACTATCGGTAAGGCAGTCGATATAGACCTGCTCGGCCCTCAGCTGGAACACATTATAATTGGCGGCCTTCAGCCACTCCTCACGCTCTGCGCGCGTACTCTTACGGATGGGTTCAACCATCTTGATCTTCCATGATTCTGCGAAAGGTATTTCCATTATGCTTATGGATTTAGGTTATAAAAATGACATATCAAATGTCTGTTAACGATGCAAATGTACAAAAAAGAATCGAGAATAGACTCAAAGGGAGAGAAAATTTTGAGAAACATTTGCATTTTATTATCTTTTACCACACTTACCACCTCTTGTGGCAAATACCCGACGAGTCCACACGAGCAGAAGAATGACTTTCCTGGGCTTTCCTCCCCTCTGTTTCCGTCCCTCTTCTCCTATAATAAATGGTTAAAAACGACAAAACATAGTGCTGTTAGGCATTTATTCCGTAATTTTGCACCTTCAAAGCTCATGAGAAAGAATACGGTTATCATCCTCTTGATGGCGGCAGTCGCATTGGCGGCAGCCCAATGGGTCATGCCTCTCACCTTGGGGTCGAGTTATTCGCTCTCCGCAGGATCAGGCCAGGACACTACCCTCCACAACGCGCTACCCGTGGAGGGTATAGCCGATGGACAGTCAGGAGCCAACGCCGCAACCGACTCCCTCACCCTTCCTACAGACACCCTGGTCCTGGACAGTCTCGAAAGAGCCATCCGGGCCTTCAACCAGCATATCGACGATTCGCTCCGTGCCGACAGCATCATGAAGGCCAGTCGCAAGGGCATTGACGCCCCCGTGAAGTTCTCCGCCGAAGACTCCATTGTATATGACGCCATAGGCGGTTCCGCACGCCTCTTCGGTGATTCGAAGGTCGATTATCAGAACATGAAGCTCACCTCCGACAAGGTCTATATGCACCTCGACAGTTCCTTGGTGCGCGCCACGGGCACCAAGGACAGCACGGCGGAGAACGGCGTCAAGGGCAGTCCCGTCTTCTCTCTGGGCAACACGGAGTATGAGAGCGACACGATGGCCTACAACTTCAAGACGCAGAAGGGTCTCATTCGTGGCGTCTATACCGCTCAGGATGACGGCTTTATGCGAGGCGAGATCGGCAAGCGCGACTCCACGGGCACCGTCTATCTCAAGCACGGACGCTACACGACGTGCGACGATCCACACCCCGACTTCTACATCGCCCTCTCTCGTGCCAAGGTGCGTCCAGGCAAGGACGTGGTCTTTGGTCCCGCCTATCTGGTCGTGGCCGACGTGCCCCTGCCCCTCGCCATCCCCTACGGCTTCTTCCCGTTCTCCAAGAAATACAGTTCGGGCTTCATCATGCCCTCCTATGGCGAGGAGAACGACCGCGGCTTCTACCTCCGCGACGGAGGCTACTACTTCGCCATCAGCGACAAGTGGGACCTGAAGTTGCTCGGCGAGATCTACACGGAGGGCAGCTGGGGCCTGAGCGCGGCCAGCAACTACCGCAGGAGATACCGTCACAACGGATCGTTCTACTTCAGTTATCAGAACACAAAGACAGGCGACAAGGGAATGCCCGACTACACCAAGCAGGAGAGCTTCAAGATCCAATGGAACCATCGCCAGGACCCGAAGGCCAGTCCCTTCAGCCAACTCTCGGCGAGCGTCAACTTCGCCACATCGAGTTATGAGCGCAACAACCTCAACTCGATGTACAACCCGCAGACGCTGACCCAGTCGACCCGCACCTCTTCCGTCAGCTACAGCACGGGCTTCTCCTCCATCGGCATGTCGCTCAGCACCACGGCCAACCTCTCGCAGAACATGCGCGACAGCGTCATCTCGCTCACCCTGCCAGACCTCAATGTGAGCATCGCCCGCTTCTACCCCTTCCGCCGCAAGAACAGAGCTGGCAAGGAACGCTGGTACGAGAAGATCTCCGTCAGCTACACGGGACAGATGAGCAACAGCATCACCACGAAGGAGGACCAGCTGCTCCACTCCAACCTCATCGACGACTGGCGCAACGGACTGCAGCACACCATCCCCGTGCAGGCCAACTTCACGCTCTTCGACGTCATCAACATCACACCCTCGCTGAGCTTCACCGACCGCATGTACACCAAGAAGATCAACCGGTCCTGGGACGACGCGGCCTCTAAGGAGCGCACCGATACCATCCACGGCTTCTACAACGTCTATAACTGGAGCCTGTCGCTGGCAGCCAGTTCGAAGATATATGGATTCTGGACACCGAGCAAGAAGATCTTCGGCGACAAGATCCAGGCCATCCGCCATGTCATCACGCCGCAGGTGACGCTCTCCTATGCGCCTAACTTTGGCGCGCGCCGCTACGGCTACTACGATAGTTACCAATACACCGACGCCAACGGCGAGGTGCATCTCGTGGAGTACTCCCCCTACCAGAACGAACTCTACAGCGTCCCTGGACGCAACAAGACGGAGATGATCGCCTGGGACGTGAGCAACAACATCGAGATGAAGATCAAGAGCGACAAAGACTCCACAGGCTACCGCAAGATCAGCATCATCGACGAACTGGGCTTCAACATGAGCTACAATGCGGCCACCGACTATCATCGCTGGAGCGATCTGGGCATGAGGCTGCGCCTGAAGTGGTGGAAGAACTACACCTTCTCCGTCAACGCCCAGTTTGCCACCTACGCCTACGAGCTGGACGAACACGGCAAACCCTACGTCGGCAACCATACCGAGTGGGGCTACGGCCGTCTGCCCCGCTTCCAGGGTATGAGCCAGAACTTCTCGTTCACGATCAATCCCGAGAAACTCAAGAAGTGGTTCGGAGGCGGCAGCAGCAAAGACAGTAAGGAGGAAGACAAGGACGACGAGGGACTGGACACCGACATCGAGTCGAACGTCGATGACGACATGGAGCGCGGCAAGCACGGCGCAAAGAAGCGCGGAAGCGGCGTGGCCGAAACCGACGCCGACGGCTACATGCGCTTCAACATGCCTTGGTCGCTCACCATCGGCTATGGCATCACCATGCGCGAGAACACAGAAGGCAAGTTCAACTACAACCGGATGCGCTACCCCTACAAGTTCTCGCAGACGCTCAACCTCAGCGGAAACATCCGCATCTCCGACGGGTGGAACATCAACTTCTCGTCGGGCTACGACTTCGACAATCACAAGATGAGCATGACCACGGCGAGCCTCTCGCGCGACCTCCATTGCTTCAACATGAGCGCCTCGGTCGTCCTCTCGCCCTACACGTCATACAACTTCACGTTCCGTTGCAACGCGGCCACGCTGACCGACGCACTCAAGTATGACAAACGCTCGGGCGTAAGCAACGCCATCCAGTGGTACTAAGCTACCGACAGCCCTGCCTCTCTCTGCCGCATCCCGAACGGTTCCCGAAGGCATCCCGAAGGTAAACAGGGGAAAAACTGAAGGAAAACTGAGGACAACGGCGGACAAGGCCAAAACTGCTGGAAAAGTTTCTCAGAAAGAAAAAAAGTAGCTATCTTTGCAACAAATTAGAAAAATAAGAGTTATTATCTATAAAGAAAAAATAACAACTACGTGATGACAACGGATTTTGTTCGCGGTAATCTTAAGAAAGTTTTGCTTCTCCTGATGCTGACATTCTGTGCGGCAGGAGTTTATGCGCAGTCGAGTATGTCCGACTCGCAAGTGATGGAATATATTGCCAAGGAATATCAGAAAGGCACTTCCCAGGCACAGATTGTCACCAAACTCATGCAAAATGGTGTACAAATATCACAGATACGGCGCGTCCGCGACCAGTATCAGCGCATGAAGAAGAACACCAGCATGGGTGCTGCAGACGGCGTGGAGCAAGGCGACGACCGCAGCCGTACGAACAACGGCCAGGTCACGCCGGGCAAGGAGAAACTCTCGCGCCAGCAGGTGGCTGAGCAGACGATGCAGGACTACAACCAGGCGCAGATGGAGTCGAACCAGTATTCCACCCAGCGACTGAAGGACCTGCGCGACCAAAAGACCGCCAACAAGAAATATGATGAGACCGATCCCGAGTTTATCCTGATGCAACAGGAGCTCAACGGCATCCTGCCGGGCGACACGGCCCAGATGTACGAGGAGCTGGTCGAGGCCTTGAAGCGCAAGAAGAAGCAGGTCTTCGGCCGAGACATCTTCAGCAACGAGAACCTCTCCTTCGAGCCCAATGTCAACATGGCCCTGCCCAAGAACTACCGCCTCGGCCCTGGCGACAACGTCTTCATCGACATCTATGGCGCCTCACAGAAGTCCATCCAGGCCACCGTGGCCCCGGACGGTGTCCTCACCATCGAGGGCTTCGGCCCCGTTCAGGTGAGCGGCCTGACCGTGGCCCAGGCCAACGCCCGCGTCAAGCAGCAGTTGGGCCGCCGCTACAGCAGTTCGAGCATCCGCCTCTCAGTGGGTCAGACCCACACCATCTTGGTCAATGTGATGGGTGAGGTCAACACGCCGGGCACCTATACTGTCTCTTCCTTTGCCACCGTATTCAACGCCCTCTACCTGGCTGGTGGCATCAGCGACCTGGGTACGCTCCGCAATATCAAGGTCTATCGCAACAACAAGCTTATCTCCGTCATCGATGTCTATGACTACATCCTCAACGGTCAGCAGCGTGGCAACGTCCACCTGGCCGACAACGATGTGATCGTGGTCGGAGCCTACGACTGCCTTGTCAACATCACGGGCAAGGTGAAGCGTCCGATGTACTACGAGATGAAACGCAACGAGAGCCTCGCCTCCCTCATCCGCTACGCAGGCGGTTTCTCTGGCGACGCCTATACGAAGTCCGTGCGCGTCTTCCGCAAGACGGGACGCGAATGGTCCATCTACAACGTCAACGAGTTTGACACCTCCAGCTTCGGCATGTCGGATGCCGACTCCGTGGATGTCGATTCCGTCATCGCCCGCTACGACAATATGGTGGAGGTGCGAGGCGCCGTGTTCCGCCCCGGTCAGTACGAGGTGGGCGGCGACATCAATACCGTTAAGTCGTTGCTGCAGGCTGCCGAAGGCGTGACCGAGGAGGCATTTACCGCCCGAGCCGTCATGCACCGTCTCAAGGCCGACCGCACCCTGGAAGTCGTCTCTGTCGATGTGGAGGGCATTCTGACGGGTCGTGCAGCCGACATCCCGCTGCAGAATGGCGACATTCTCTTCATACCAACACGTACGGACATGCAAGAGGAACGGACGCTGACCATAGACGGAGAGGTGCAATATCCCGGTATATATCAATATGCAGACAACGAGACGCTGGAGGACTTCATCCTTCAGGCAGGCGGACTGACCATGAAGGCCTCGACCGTACGTGTGGACGTGAGCCGCAGAATCATCAATCCCCGCGCCCTGGAGACGGACTCCGTCCTCGCCCAGACCTACACCTTCGCCCTGAAGGATGGCTTTGTCATCGACGGCGAACCGGGCTTCGTGCTCCAGCCATTCGACCAGGTGTTCGTCCACCGCAGCCCTGGCTACAACGAGCAGCAGAACGTGGAGGTGAGCGGTCAGGTACTGTTTGCCGGAACCTATACGCTCAAGACCCGCAACGCCCGCCTCTCCGACATCATGCGCCGTTGTGGTGGCCCGACCAATATGGCCTACGTCGCGGGTGCACACCTGGAGAGAAAGACCAACGAGACGGAGCGCATCCGTATGCAGGAGATTCAACGCATGGCGCGTGAGCAGCAGCAGAAGAATCTCCTGGAGATAGCCACCAGAAGTTCTAACGCAGCTGGTGCCACTACCGTGATGAAGCAAGCCAACGACGTGGAGATGCAACGCTACACCATCCCCGACTACTACCCCGTGGGTATCCGTCTGGACGAAGCCATGCGCAATCCTGGTGGCAACGCTGACATCATCCTCCGCGACGGCGACCGCCTGGTCATCCCCGAGTACAACGGTACGGTGAAAATCAACGGTGCCGTGCTCCACTCCAACACCGTGGGCTACGTAGCTGGCAAGAAGGTCTCCTACTACATCGATCAGGCAGGTGGCTTTGCGAGCGACGCGAAAAAGCGCCAGACCTATATTCTTTATATGAATGGTAGTGTGGCCCGCGTGGGCCATGACGCCAAGGTAGAGCCAGGATGTGAGATCTTCGTTCCGACCAAGGCCCAGAGCAAGATGTCGCTGGCTGAGACGCTGAGCATTGGCTCAAGCGCGGCATCCATCGCCGCCGTGATTGCCACCATCGCCAACCTCTTGAAGTAAACGATAGCAAGGAGCGAGCCGCACACGTCAGTTCCATCAACAAGGACACTTTGAAAAATCATGAACAGATTCGATATCAAGCGTAAATGGGAAGAGTTTCAGAAGAAGCGGGAGCAGAAGAAGGCAACCGCCTCTTCTGACAGCGAATCCAAAGACACGATAGAGGAATCCACCTTGGAGACCTCTACGGAGGAGCATGTGGACACACAGGCTGAAAGCCCATCCACTCCTTCCGCCCCCACCATAACCAAGGACACCACAACGACCAAGGACACCACAACGACCGACGAGGACGACACCATCGACCTGAGGGAGATAGGCCGTCGCCTCTGGAAGAAGAAATGGTGGTTTGTGGCCCTGCTGCCCGTAGCGGCAGTAGTCTCTGCCATCATCATCGTGGACGTGCCCCGCACCTACACGACCAGCACGACCATGGCGCCAGAGATAGAGAACCCTGTCAGCTCGGGTGGTGCTCTCAGTTCCATCGCAGCCTCCTTCGGTTTCGATATGTCTGCCGTCCAGAGTACGGATGCCATCTCTCCAACCCTCTACCCAGACTTGATGGAGGACAACGGCTTCGTGGCAAGCCTCTTCAACATCCGCGTCGTAACGGCGGACAAGTCGGTCGATACGACCTACTACGCCTACATGCGCTACCATCAGGACCAGTCTTGGCTCTCGCAGCAGGGCGACACGATTATGAAGAAGATCGAGAAGATGTTTCCCAAGTCCAACAACGAATTCAAGGGCAACACCTCCAAGAGTCAGTTCAACCCCTACTTCCTCTCCAAAAAAGACGACGGCATTGTCAACAAGATGCGCGACGACATAGGCATCAGCGTGGACAAGAAAACGGGCGTCATCTCTATCACCGCCACGGCACAGGACCCGCTAATCTGCCAGACGCTTGCCGACTCCGTGCGCGAGCGCCTGCAGAACTTCATCATCAAGTATCGTACCAACAAGGCACGCCGCGACGTGGAGTACTACGAGAAACTCGCCAACGACGCCCGCGCGGAATATGAGAAGACGCGCCGCCTCTATGCCAAGACGGCAGACGAGAATCTCGATGTGATCCTGGAGAGCGAGAAGTCGAAAATCGAGGATCTGGAGAACACGATGCAGATGCAATACAACACCTATACCGCAATGAACACGCAGCTGGAAGCAGCACGTGCGAAACTGCGCCAGTACACGCCCGTCTTCACTATGGTCAAGGGTGCCGACGTGCCTATCAAGGCCACGAGCCCGAAGCGCATGATCTTTGTTGCCTTCTGTGTGTTCCTGACCTTCTTCATTATTGCATTCTTCAGCGTCAAGGACCTGCTCTTCAAAAGCAAGCGATAAAGGACGAAGACCGTAAGCGCATCAATGGAAGCCAACAAGCGAATCATCCTCAACACATCCGTACAATATATCAAGGCAATAGTGACAACGATCTTGTCACTATTTTCCATGCGTATTGTACTGGAGGCTATCGGTGTCTCCGACTACGGCATCTTCTCCGTCGTCGGAGGCGTCATCGCCATGCTTGGCTTCATCACCAACGCCTTGGTCATCACGACCCAGCGCTATGTCTCCTACTATTATGGTCGCCACCGCACCAGCCAGGTAAAGCGCTTCTTCACCAACAGCTTGTTCCTCCACATCATCCTCGGTCTTCTCATTGGCTTGGCCCTCCTTGCCATCAAAGGACTGTTGATGAACGATTTTCTCAAGATCGACCCCGACCGCCTCGATGCGGCGAAGTCTGTCTATGACATCACGGTGGCGATACTCCTTGTCACCGTCGTCACCGCTCCTTTCAAAGCACTCTTCATAGCCAAAGAGAATATCGTCTTCATCTCTCTGGTCGAGATGGTCGATGCGATCCTAAAGTTGGCCTTAGCCTACCTACTGCTTTACATCCAGGCCGACAAGCTGCTGCTCTACGTCTTCATCCTCGCGGGCATCCAACTCCTCAACCTGCTGGCATTCGCTCTCTATGCCAACTGGCAGTTTCCTGAGTGTTCGCTCCTGATTCGCAAACGGGATATTAGCCGGATATACATCGGTCAACTGCTGGGCTTCGCAGGCTGGACCACCTACGGCATGGGAGCTGTGGCGGCGCGCAACCAAGGCATGGCCATCATTCTCAACATCTGTTTCAGTACAACGGTCAATGCAGCCTATGGTATCGCCAACCAGGTATTTGGAGCCATTTCCTTCTTGTCCACCTCGATCCTCAACGCGATGAATCCTCAGATCATGAAAGCGGAAGGCAACAAGGATCGCAAGAAGGTATTTGCCCTGGCGGAGAAAGAGAGCAAATACTCCACCATGCTGCTCATCATCATCCTCGTGCCGCTGATGTTTGAGATGCCTTCCATTCTCAATGTGTGGCTCACAAAGGTGCCAGATTACTGCGCCTTGTTCTGCAACGCCATCCTGCTGAGTTTCATCTGCGACCAACTGACAGCGGGCCTCAACACCATCAACCAGGCCATCGGCAAGATAAGAACCTATACGCTACTGATGTACACGCCGAAACTGGTCTACCTTCCCATCAGCTACATCCTTTTCCAAAACGGAGGTACAATAGCTGAGGCGATGGGCATGTTCGTCGCTATCGAACTGCTGGTGGCCTTGGCGCGTATTCCATACATACATTGGAAAGCCCAGATGAGCATGAAGGATTTCTTCCTCCATGTGATAGTCCCACTACTGCCCCCTGGCCCTTTTGGCCTGTGCCACGAGCGGCGGCTGCCAATTGCTATTCCATTTCAAGTACCGCTTCCTGCTGACGGGAGTACTCTCCGTTTCCGTCTCCTTCTTGGTAAGCTGGTTCACGGTCCTGGATCGCAACGAGCGCGGATATTTCAAAGAGCAAATCCTCAAACGAATCATTGGTAAGTGCGCAGTATGAGACTTAAGAAACTTGACATTCAAACCATCAAGAAAGAGAAGTTAGTCCAAATATGCTTCTACGCAGGCATACTTTTGGCTTTCTTTGGCTCCCCTGCACCCTTGGTTCTTGTGGCCTTTGGGCACACTGTACCCCCTTGCCCTCGGGCTTGCTCATCGGTACGGCAATGCTGATATCGAAAACCACAAAGGACAACTGGTTCACCAACGACCATTTTCTGGCTCCCGTCATGGGCTATGTAGCCATTTCCACCTATATGCTCGTCATCAACGAGACCAATATCAACGGCTACATCGTGAACGTCTTCCACACGGCCATCTTCTACTCGATCTTCCGCCTCAAAACGGAGAAAATGGAAGCTTTTATGACCTTCCTGTGCAAGGTTATGGGCGGTCTTCTTCTGGTTTCGATCCCCGCATTCTTCCTATACCTCGTTGGTTTCCCCTTTGTAGGTGTCGACGCTGTCTATGGTGACGATCTCTATTCATATACGAACTATTTCCTCTTTATGATTGACGATCGTACACTGTGGGCGTTTTTCCCTCGCTTCAGTTCGGTATTCCTTGAACCAGGCCACCTTGGAACAGCTGCAACCTTGTTGCTCTCCACGCAATTTGGTAAGTGGAAAAAATGGTATAATATAGTCCTCCTCGTAGCCCTGCTGCTCACGTTCTCCCTTGCAGCCTACGTCATCTACGTGGTTGTCATCTTCCTGAAGTTATGGGTTCAGCGCAAACAGTTTATCGGCAAACTGATCATGATGGTTGCTTTTATCAGCACCATCGTCGTGGGTTCTTTCTTTTATAATAATGGAGAGAATCTACTCCACGACCTCATCCTGATCCGCCTGGAGGTGGAGGACGGCGAGATGGCAGGCAACAATCGCGTGACGGAGGACTTCGACACCGACTTCGAGAAACTCTGTGAGTCATCTGCCGTCATCTTTGGCAAAAAGCGCGAAAACCCCGAGTTTGGTAACTCCGGCTACAAGGTCTTCATTTATGAAAACGGAATCGTCGGTACAGTGTTGATGCTCATATTCTATATCGCCTCACTTGGCAAAATCAGAGACCGCAGAGCAACGGCGAGTGCGTTTATCCTTGCACTCTTGGGCTTCATCGTACGCGGCTATCCGCTATGGTACAGCAACTACCTTACATATTACGACCTTGCCCATGAGGCACCACCCCTCCCTGATGACGCAGGGAAAAAGAAGAAAGAAAAGGAAAAATAGCTATGAACATCCTCTATATCCTCCACTCCACCTACCCCTTAGGCGGGGCATCCAAGTCTTTCCTGACACTTATCAAAGGAGTGCAGGAGCAGGGCCACACACCAATAGTAGTCGCTCCCGACAAAGAGGGCGTAGCAATTACGCTCCGGCAGATGGGTGTAGAGGTAATAACCATTCCCTTCCGCACCAATACCTACCCCGACTTGCGCAACGCCAAGGAAGCTATCCTGTTTCTTCCACGTCTCGTCGCACGACGTAGGCGAACGAGTGGCTAAACGGTTGGGAATACCCCATATCTACCATATACGCGAGTACGCCGATGTAGATTTCGGCCTACACTACTTCCCCTCCTCCAAAACATTCCACAAGCAACTGGCTGCGAACTACACCATTTGCATCACGAAAGCCATCCAGCAACACCACCACCTAGAGGGTAATCCGAAGTCTGTTGTCGTCTATAACGGAATCGTCATGGAGAAGGAGCAAGATGTCAAACAACTTCCCCCAACTCCCTATCTGCTCTACGCGGGCCGCATCGAAGAGACGAAAGGCCTCATGGATCTGGCCATTGCCTACACTCGATTTACAGAAAGAAATCGGTCTGCATGTTGTTCATTGGCTATCGCAGGAGAGGTGACTGATGCAATCTATTATCAGAAAGTCACACAATATTTAGAAGATAAGGGCGTTAAAGATAAAGTAACCTTCCTCGGCCCGCGCAAGGACATTCATCATCTGATGCGCCACGCCATCTCCACCATCGTGCCCTCCCGCTTCGAAGGCTTCGGCAGATGCCTCCCCGAGGCAATGCTCTGCAACTGCGTCACTATCGGCCGCGACACCGCAGGGACAAAAGAACAGTACGACAACGGCTTTCTGCTGACGGGAGAGGAAATCGGTTTCCGCTTCCACAACGTGGATGAATTGGTGTTATGCCTTGAGAAACTCTGCTCTGCAAGCAGCCAAGAACTGCAAGCCGTACGTGAGAGGGCATTGAGAACGGTCTCCGAATACTATACGCAGCAACGGTACATTAACAGCATTATCCAGTTTTACGAGAGAATCGAACGTGAAAGGAGTCATTAAACCTATAGCAGAAGGAATAGGACGGGGATTCAGCCTCGTCTTTCCACCCGTTTTGTTCAAACTTGTCAACGCATTCGGCGTACACATCTATACGGGCTATTATGCCCGCCGTTTCAAGCGTTGGGGCAAGTGTTCAATTCTCGGCTACCCACTGGAGCGCACCAACCGTTTAGACTTAGTTTCCATTGGTGATGACTGTGAGATTGACAAACACACCGTCATGACGGTCTTTCCACAAGGCAACGGAGAACCAGAGATAAAGATTGGCAACGGATGCCACATAGGGGCATACGCCCACCTAACTGCCACACGGGGCATAACGATTGGCGACAACCTACTGACGGGCACCAATGTTATCATTACCGACAATGCTCATGGCGCCACAGACACAATTGAGGCGCTCCAATGCGCACCCTCCAGCCGCCCATTACTGTCAAAAGGCGAGGTCATCATCGGCAATAATGTATGGCTGGCCAACAATGTCTGCATCCTACCTGGCGTGAAAATAGGCGACGGCGTAGTTGTTGCAGCCAACAGTTGTGTGACTCACGACTTGCCTGACTACTGCGTAGCCGCAGGCTGTCCAGCAAAAATCATCAAGAAAATAAATTAAGAAACTCATGAAAGCAAGAGTTATTGCATTTTACCTACCGCAGTTTCACCCCATCCCCGAGAACGACAACGTTTGGGGAAAGGGTTTCACCGAATGGCACAACGTCGTCAAGGGCAAGCCCCTGTTCAAGGGACACCACCAGCCACGCATCCCGACCGACTTGGGCTTCTACGACCTGCGTGTGCCCGAGGTGCGCGAAGAACAGGCGCAACTGGCTCGTGAAGCGGGCGTAGAGGGCTTTGCCTATTGGCATTACTGGCGCGGCAATGGAAAAATGCTGCTTGAAAGGCCATTCAACGAGGTCGTTGCCTCGGGTAAGCCCGATTTTCCTTTCTGTCTCGCCTGGGCCAATCACGACTGGACAACCAAGACGTGGCAGCGCGGCAAGGGTATGGCAGACTCTAAGGTCATCATCTCCAAACAGGAGTATCTCGGCGAACCCGACTACCGAATGCACTTCGAGTATGCACTCAAGGCCTTCAAGGACCATCGCTATATCACCGTCGATGACAAGCCCATCTTCCTCATCTGGGATCCATACCATTTCCCGGATGTGACGCTCTTTATGGACCTGTGGCGTAAATGGGCGAAGGAGAGTGGGCTCAAAGGCGTCCACTTCGTTGCCATGGGCCACTCCACCTCTACCGTGAAGCGCATGCCCGACGGTAGCACCAAGCGCGTATTGCCCAATCTGGAGTCGAGTGCGGAGCTTTATAATGACTTTCTCAGTTTTGGCTTCGACGCGGTCTGCTCTTTCGGCCGTCCCCGTGCCGAGATGATCTACACAGGCAAGTACAAGCGTATCTCGCAGATCTTCCTGCGCAAGCTGATACCACAACTCAAGACACTCTGTCTCGACTATCCGGAGGTGATGAAACATTGTTTTGCTCCCGAGGACAGTTGGGAAAATGTCTATCCCAATATCATGCCGCAGTGGGACCGTAGTCCGCGCGCCGGCAATATGGACGGTGTCTTCGTCAACGCAACGCCGGAGAACTTCAAGAAGCACATTCTCCAAGCCCTGGAAGTCATCAAGAACAAGAAGCCCGAGCACAAGATTCTCTTCCTTCGCTCCTGGAACGAATGGGGAGAGGGCAACTATGTTGAGCCCGACGAACTCTATGGCCACGGATTCCTTGATGCCATCCACGAGACGGTCTGGGAATAACACTGTTTCCACAGAGCATCAGTTTTCTCCACACCCAAGGCTGACTAAAGAGCAAAAGAATCATGAAGCGCGTCTTATTTGTCTCTCGAGACTACAATGCTAGAAACGACGGCGGAAGCGCGGTTGCCAAGCGCAACCTTGCCTTCCTCAAAGCCCTCGGCCTGCAAGTGGCGGAACTCACCATCGGGGTTCCGTCGCTGGCAGTTAGGCTGAAAAACGTCCTGCTCCGCGAGAGTTATGGCGACCGTCGGAGCTTGCGCAAACAATTGAAATACCATCTCTCACAACCCTATGACTTCGTCTTCTTCGACGGGTCTCACTATGGCGTTTATCTGCGAGAGTTTGCGCGCCACGGCTTCAAGACCATTTGCTTTTTCCACAACGTGGAAGTGGATTATTACCAGCAGAAATATAAAACCACCCATCAGCCTCAAGACAAGTTGATGGTGGGGTTCATAGCCCATAACGAACGCTGCTGCATCGACCACGCCTCCTATCTGATCACGCTCAACGAGCGCGACAACCGGCAGTTGCAGAAGCGCTACCACCGAGGGGCAGACTTCATCCTGCCCACCTCATTTGACGCCTACGATGCAGCAGAGCATCACGATCCCGTGAAATTGCCCGAACAATACGTGCTCTTTGTTGGCACCAATTTCTTTGCCAACAAGGAGGCGATGGATTATTATATAAAGGATATAGCCCCGTCGGTCCATATTCCCCTGATCGTCGTCGGCAACATCGCAGAGGCCTTTCAAGATGCTACCGCCATGCCCAACCTTCACTTCCTTGGAAGAGTGGACGATCTGGCGCCTTACTACCTACAGGCCACGGCTGTTGTCGCCCCCATCCTGTCGGGGTCGGGACTTAAGACCAAGACTGTAGAGGCCCTGCGCTATGGCAAATATGTCATTGGATCAGCAGAGGCTTTCGAGGGCATTCCCATCCTAAACTACCCAGGAGCAGGATGCGAATGCCACAACACGTCCGACTACATCTCCCTCATCAACTCCCTGAAGGTCGCCAAAACCAACGAGGCTTCCCTCCGACTATTTGACGAACAGTTCTCCACCGCCACACAGCTCAAGAGATTTAGCGAGTTCATCATGAGTACAGAGCAATAAGGCATACCTGGTTACTATTCGTGCGCCATCAACCGTTGCTCGGCCAGACGCTCATACTTCGTACCTGGCATTCCGTAGTTGGCGTATGGCCAGATGCTGATACCGCCACGGGGCGTAAATAGTCCAGTCACCTCAATATACTTAGGACTCATCAGCCGTATGAGATCCTTCATAATGATATTCACACAGTCCTCGTGGAAGTCGCCGTGATTTCTGAAACTAAACAAATAGAGTTTCAGGCTCTTGCTTTCCACCATCCTCTGGCTTGGGATGTAACTAATGCGAATTTCTGCAAAGTCGGGCTGTCCCGTGATAGGACAAAGACTGGTAAACTCGGGGCAGTTGAACCGCACCCAATAGTCGTTCTCTGGATGCTTGTTTTCAAACGTCTCCAGCACCTCGGGAGCATAGTCCATCTTGTATTGGGTCTTATGCCCCAATGCACTAAGTCCCTCCTCTTCTCTTCTAATGTTCTCCATCATGTGATGATAGTCAAATGGTTCATTTGTCGGGCTACCCGTACATGGCTGTTGCTCAGACAAGACCATTAGCGGGAAGCCCGACGATGGGCTGGTTAGCCCTGAAGTTCAAAAATCTTAAAGATGTTGTAGTTTACACCACGGTCATAGACCTCCCCTTCGTGACGTTTCAGCGCACGCACCACGCGGATAGTAATAGGCAATGCCACAACCTCATAGGCCGTCTTGAGCACCACCTGCCAGAGCATCAACTTCGGCAGTTCCGAGGCCGGTACCACGCCACCAAGCGCCAAGGGGAAAAAGATGAGCGAATCGAGGCTCTCTCCGGCAATCGTCGAGAGAATGGCACGAGCGGAAAAGCGGCGTGCGCCGTCGTGTAGCTTCATACGACTCATCACATAGGCATTGGCAAAACTACCGATAACGAATGCCACAAAAGAGGCAGCCGCAATACGAGGTGCCAATCCAAAGATGGCATGGAATCCCGCGTCGTTGTTCCAGTAGGGTGCACCAGGAATGGCGTCACAGATCGCACCCGTGGCTACGAAGAAGAAATTCATCGCAAAGCCTGTCCAAATGAGGAGGCGTGCCTTACCGTAGCCCCACACCTCGCAGACACAGTCGTTGATGATGTAGCTCACGGGGAAGACGATCAAGCCACCCGTTAGGCTGATTCCCAATACAGAGATTTGCTTTGTTTCAAGGATGTTTGCCGCAATCAGGCAAACACAAAAGAGAATGCTGAAAAGCATAAACAGCACACTCACCTGCTTTTTACTATTGTCCATGTTCTTGTTTTGTTAAAGGGGGTTGAGCAAGTACCCCTGTTTGCGGGTGCAAAGGTAGTGCAAATCGAAGACAATACAAAAAGAATTCCATTCTTTTTTATCGCTGAGATGAAGCCTACCTTATCCCTATAGTAGTTAATTTTCCTGAATCCCGCCTGAATGTAGGCGTTTTTTCCTACTTTTGCAAAAGAAATAAATTGAACTATAAACAACAAAGAACAAACATGAATATGAAAAAGACCGTATTGGCATTGGTACTTTTGTGCCAAGTGATGATGGCTTGCGGACAGCAGAAAGCCAAACAAACCGCTCCGCAGGGTGGCGATGACTTCGCGACGAAGATGGAGAACACGATCGCACAGTACAATGCATTGGAGTCCGAGGCAGAACAGTTGCTCAAAGGTGAGGAAAACGACGAGACCTTTGATCGGCTTGTCGCCCTTGGCCAGATCGCCGACTCCCTGTCAAAGGTACAGATCGACCTGCTGCTCAACATGCCAGAGGAAACACGCCAGTCGAAGACTCCGGCCAAGTATATACAGAAGCTCATGTATAACCTGGACTACGACCAGATGAAGAAACTCTGCGACCCCTCGACGGGCTACTACAACGAGCCAGAGATGGAGCAGCCCAAGAAGTTGCTCGCCGGTCTGGAGAGAAGGCGCCCAGGACAGATGTTTCACGAACTGACGATGAAAGACCTCAACGGCAAAGATGTGAAACTTAGCGATTATGTGGGCAAAGGAAAATATGTCCTCGTAGATTTCTGGGCTAGCTGGTGCGGTCCTTGCCGCCAGGAGATGCCCCACGTCGTGGCAGCCTACAAGCAGTATAAGGACAAAGGGCTGGAAATCGTTGGCGTATCCTTCGACAACAGGCAGGATGCATGGGCAGGAGCCGTGAAGAGCCTGGGCATGGAGTGGCCGCAGATGTCTGACCTGAAAGGCTGGCAGTGCGCTGCCTCCGAAGTCTATGGTGTGCGTTCTATCCCCTCCAACGTCCTTTTGGATCGCGAGGGCAAGATTGTTGCTGTCGATCTGCGTGGCGAGAATCTGCTGCAAGTGATTGGCGAACATCTGAAATAGAGATTAAAAAGAAACTGACATCGACACACGCAACTATCTTACATAGATAAAACCATAAACGGGATGACGCCAAAAGGTCGCCATCCCGTTTATGGTTTTATCTACACACCCATCAATCAGTTTTTCTTGGAAGATCCAACAAGCAATGAAGACAACCTCTCCATTCCTTGTGAAATGATGACGGGGCAAATCCTAAGTCAGGAATTTCAAACAGCGTAATTTATTCCTCTGTGGCAGCTTCCTCTGCCGTCTCGCCCTCAGCCTCCTCGGTCTCAGGCTCAAAATCGGTGATGCCAGCCTTGACAAGGATGTCATACCACTGCAGGAGCTTCTTGATGTCGCTATTGTGCACACGATCGCGATCGAAGTTGGGCAACACTTCGCCAAAGTATGCCTGGAGTTCTGTAGCCGAAGCCTTACGCCAGTCGAGCGAGCAAGGCTTTCCCTCCTCCTTGTCACGAACACTCGCAAGCACCGTACCCAGGGGAACGTCCTCCTCGTCGGTGTACATAGCAATGTCGGAGAGGCTGGTCACGCGGTCAGTGGCAAAAGCCGGACGACGCGTATGCGTCTCATCGAGCGTCTCCACAATGAGACTGTTGTTGCCACGGCTGACGAGCTTGTAAAGGCCTGGACGGCCTGCAATGGAAAGAATGGTCTGTTTCATTTCTTCTCTATAATCTTGTTTTAAATCTTGTTGTTTCGTTACTTCGTTCATGTTTCGTGAGTTGACTGGCCAAGAGCCTCCAACAGACTGTCGATCTGTGGCGAGAGCGGAATGATCCCGTCGTTCACAATCTCGAAATCACTTTTAGCACGCACCACGTCCTGTGGCAGTTGCCGTGAAATCCACGTCATGGCCTTCTCCCTGTCGATACCGTCGCGAGTCATCACTCGTTCCAAACGGGTTTCAATAGGCGCAGTGACACTGACGACATAGTCGGGATGGATACGCTCGTCGAAGCCGCTATCAAAGAGGATAGCCGATTCGAGCCATTGTGCTCCCGATCGCAGAAAGTCTTCGGCAACAGCAGGGTGGACGATATCATCGATGGCCCTCCCATGATCACGACTTTGGAGCAGATACTGCCTCAGTAGAGGTTTCTGAAGTTGCCCACCAGGAAAGAGATCTACACCAACGAGCGACGAGAGTTGCTCCTGCAAGGTCCGAGAAGTACGCATAAGACGCTTAGCAGCTGCATCGCAGTCATAGACCCTTATGCCCCGTTCTCCCAGCAAGCGGCAGACATAAGACTTACCGCCTCCTATTCCTCCTGTGATGGCAACTATCATACTTTCGCTATCTTTGCTCCACGAGATAATCCACCCACTCCGTGGCAGGTTTTGCCGAACGCACGCCAGCAGGAAGCGCATGGAGCGCAATATGACACTTGTCTCCCCCGCGCTTCAGCACCTCATTGTAATCGACCACCAAGCGGAATCCCGCCGGCGACAAGTCCTTACCATCAGATGTCTTCGGCATCCTTCGCAGGATACTCGTCCCCACGATGAAGCGTACCTCCACACTGCCAGGGAAAGTGCGAAGCACCTTGTCATCGGGCAGGTTGATACAATCGATAGGCACCAGCACACTCTCCTCAATGAGAACGTCAGCAACAAACTCGGCACGCACCTTATCGGGGATCAATTTCGCTCCTGTGATGCGGCGCAGCCCTATGTTGACGACCTTGCGATCCGTGAAGTTCTCTATGTCAATCCTTTGAGTATAGACAGCATGGATACTGTCGAGCAAGGACTTAGAGGCATAAACAGTCACACTGTCTGGGTAGAAACGAGTGCCAGCGAGGTAGTAGTTCTTCCTTGGCCGTACAGTACCAGAAAGTCTTACAGGCACCTTCTTGCAGAGGCCATAGTTGTAGAAGAACCTGACGCGGTCGTTCTTGATGGAAAGAATCTTCGAACTCTTGGAGAGCTGCTGGTAGATCTGCTTCTGAATGTCTGCCGCCGAGATGGATCCCGATCCCTTGCCGTCGGAGTAGGCAGAGAAATCAAAGAACAATGGGCGGAAGGGCGCATCGGCCAGATAAGCCGCTATCATATAACCCTTGTCGCGCACGGTGAAGCGGACCACACTGTCAGGCTCGTCGGTAATCACGACCTTGCGCGGTACGTCAGCCAGCCGAAGCGGTATGGTCATTTCCTTCTCATAGGTCTCGTTGAGGGTCATAATGAGCCAAAAGACACTACTGAGTATAAGGAAGAACAAAAAAATCAGAAACTGCTTGTTGAGTATTCTCAACAAGAGGTTTCTGACCTTTTCGAGGGCACGCCACATATTCTCCATACCGAGACGTCCTTTGTAGTCTGTGTTGAGCGTTCCGATTCTCTTCTCCCGGACTTATTTCTTCTGTCCGTCCGGGGTGTCCTCCACAGGGCGGAACACATAGTGCTTATCAACAGTGATAACCACGCCGCGAGCGATCTCCACATCCACCTTTTTGGTGTCCGTATCAATGTGCTTCACTGTGCCGTAGATACCACCACCCGTGACGACGGAGGCGCCATTCTGAAGCGAGTTCTGAAACTCGCGGATTTGCTTTTGTTTCTTCTGTTGAGGACGAATCATGAAGAGCCACATGATGGCAAAGACCATCATCAGAATCATGGGCAACGGACTTCCTTGCCCAGCCTGACCTTGTGCGGCCAGCAGAATGGATGTTGTCATTTTCGTATTATTTGTTATTGATGATTATTCTTGACTTGCCAACGGGGGCCGCCTATATGCCATGGCACCCACCATTGCTCACTCCCTATTATATATATAAGGAGAAACCCCTTGGCTTAGCGACGGGGCTGCATCGGCTTGAGAAGTCTGCCCGTATCAACCAAGTGGCGTGCAATGGCATCGAGCATGCCGTTGATATAGCCACCACTCTTCGGAGTGGAATAGAGTTTGGCCAAATCAACGTATTCGTTGATGGTGACGCTAATGGGGATGTTGGGGAAGGTCAGCATCTCTGCGATGGCGATCTGCATGAGCACGACGTCCATATAGGCCAAACGTGAAAAATTCCAGTTGCGGCTCGTCTCACTCATATAGCGCTGGTAGGTGTCGGCATTGAGAATGGTGCTGCGGAAGAGCTTCAGCGCATACTCGCGATCCTCTGTGTCGTCATATTCAGGCAGCAACTCTTGGTCAGCCTTGTTGGCCGGATCGAATCTTTTGATGGTCTTGAGGACGAAGGTATCGACGATCTCCTTGTCATCGTTCCAGGAGAGACTCTTCTCCTCCAGAATGGCGTCGAGATCCTCATTGCCCTGTATCAGCGTGCGGTAGATACGACGCCAGAGCTCGCGGTCGGTCTCATAATCCTCCGCATCACTCATCATATACTCCTGATAGAGGGGACTCCGCTCTATTTGGTCACAAAGTTTACGTACCGCCTCGACGTCGTTCTCCCAGCTCATCTTTTTATCCTCCATAAAGAGGTTGAGCTGCTTATTCTCCTCCAGCTGTGTGGCAAACTTATTGAACGCAAAACGCTGAGACGGGGTCTCCGTCCCCTCTCTTTCCGCGCGACGCGTAGCAATATCCACACGACGCCGCTCCTCCTGCGTGATGGCCACAATCAACCCAAGAAGGTAATTGTATAGGTCATAAGCCTTGGAGAGACTGAACAAGAGTTCTTTCTCGGCCGTATCCATGTTGTGATGGCCGTTCTGATAGTAGGCATAGGTTAACTGGACTATCTTGACTCGTATTAGCTTTCTGTTGATCATACTACTTCTTCTTGTGCAAACTTTGTTTCCGATAGTGCAAAAGTAGGGAAATAAATTGATTCACGCAAATTATAGTATTCTTTTTCTGTGTTTTTTGAATTATTTCTTGTTTTGTTCGGGTAAAAGCCGTAACTTTGCACCGCTTTTTTGCTGAGCACGTCTCGTGTGATGGTGAATTAAGGCAATTTCATAAAATCAATCTTAATTTAGAGTAACACAAAATGAAAGAGATTAACATTACAGGTCAGAAGCGTGAAGCCCTTGGAAAGAAAGCTTCTAAGCAGTACCGCAAGGAGGGTTTGGTGCCCTGCAACATCTATGGTGAGAAGAAGTGCGAGAACGGCCGTCCCGTCGCCATGTCTTTTGTCGCCCCGATGTCTGAGCTCCGCAAGCTCGTCTATACGCCGCACATCTACGTCGTCAACCTCATCATCGACGGCGAGAGCCATCCTGCTATCATGAAGGAGCTGCAGTTCCACCCGGTCACGGACGCTCTGCTCCACATCGACTTCTACGAGGTCAACGACCAGAAGCCTATCGTCATGGGTGTGCCCGTGAAGCTTCAGGGTCTCGCTGCTGGTGTTCGCGCTGGTGGTCGCATGAACCTCTCCATCCGCAAGATCAACGTCCTGGCTCCGTACCAGCAGATCCCCGAGCACCTCGACATCGACGTGACGAAGCTGGGTCTTGGCAAGAGCATCAAGGTCGGCGAGCTTTCCTTCGAGGGCTTGGAGCTGGTCACCCCGAAAGAGGTGGTTGTCTGCTCTGTCAAGGCTACCCGCAACTCTGCCGCTGCTGCCGCTGCCGCTACCGAAGAGGGCGAGGAGTAAAAGTAGGAGCCATAAAATAGGAAATGGACAAATATCTGATTTGTGGACTGGGCAATCCCGGAAGGGAGTACGAATCGACCCGCCACAATACAGGATTCATGGTATTGGACGCCTTCGCGAAGGCGTCCAATCTTGTTTTTGACGACCGCCGCTACGGCTTTCTGGCCGAGACCTCTATCAAGGGTCGCAAGGTCTTCCTACTTAAGCCTACCACCTTCATGAACCTCTCGGGCAATGCTGTGCGCTATTGGCTCGACAAAGAGAAGATAGACCAAAAGCGGCTTCTCGTCATCAGCGACGACGTAGCCCTACCCCTTGGCGCTTTTCGCCTGAAAGGCAGCGGTTCCAATGGGGGACACAACGGCCTGGGACACATCCAGCAACTGATCGGTACCAACTACGCTCGCCTGCGCATGGGGATCGGCAACGACTTCCCGCGCGGCGCACAAATCGACTGGGTGCTCGGCCGATACTCCGACGAGGACATGAAGCAGCTCCAGCCCGCCATCGACACAGCGGTGGAGATGATCAAGAGTTTCGTCCCATGGCGGGTATCGACATCACCATGAACCAATACAATAAGCTAGGAAAGAAATGAGTGACACAGCGAGGATAGACAAATGGTTGTGGGCGGCTCGCATATTCAAGACCCGCTCGATAGCTGCTGACGCATGCAAGAACGGACGCGTGACGATGGGTGGCGTCAATGTGAAACCCTCCCGCAGCATCAAGGCGGGCGAGGTAATCGATGTGCGCAAACCTCCCGTCACCTACTCCTTCAAGATTCTCAAGCCTATCGAGAGCCGCGTAGGAGCCAAGTTGATTCCCGAAGTCTATGAGAACGTCACCGACCCAAAGCAATACGAGATCCTGGAGATGAGCCGTATCAGCGGTTTCGTCGATCGCGCCCGTGGCACGGGTCGCCCGACAAAGAAGGACCGACGGCAGATGGATGCTTTCATCGAGCCCACCCTCTTTGGTTTTGACGACGAGGACGATGACTTTTAACACAAGGCTGGTTCCAAGAGCAAGTTGCTTGACGCTCTTGAAACCAGCCTTGACGTTGAGGCAGTACTGGCCTCTACAAACTGGACACGAACCTATTCACCCCTGCACCTGCCAAGATTGCTGAATATCAGATTTTGCTTTTAAAATAAGCCTTAAAGGCATAGTTGATAAAATGGTAGGAGGATCGCAAAAGACTCAGTCCTTCGATATCGCGATAGACACTCCACTGCCAGGGAAGCACCTTTAGCTTGTTGGCCGATATAGAGCCTGCCACGATGCGGTAGGCAGCATTGGTCGTATTGGTGTTTTTCGCTATGAACCCCTGCTTCAGGATAGAGAGCCACAACACATAGTCCTCATGGTGGACATGCAGAAACTCCACCTTGCCCACCTTCTGACGGTCATAGATACCCGTGAGGTTGCCTATCACATTGCCCGAGAGCAACTGGTTGTAGGTAGCACAAGGGGGAGCCTTGACGACGCGGTTGGCACGGTGGCCAGCCTCATCCATCTTCTCATAGTTGGAATAGACAATCGCCACCTTCTCGTCTTCGAAAAGCGGTATCTGCTGCTGCAGTTTCTCCGGAAACCACACATCGTCACTGTCAAGGAAGGCAATGTAGCGTCCTTTGGCATGCTTCACGCCCATGTTGCGGGGCGAGGAAGGCCGCCCCGTATGATGATCGTTGATGAGCAGGTGGATTCTCGAGTCTTGCTCTTGATATGTACGCACAATGTCACAGGAGTTGTCTTTCGACGCATCCTCGATAACGAGCAGTTCCCAATGGGGATAGGTCTGCTTGAGGACAGACGTTATCGCTTCGCCAACATAGCTGGCGGAGTTGTGCATTGGCATGATAATAGAGACCAGGTCATTGTGCATATATATCTTGCATTTTCATTTTGCGAATGCAAAAGTAACGATTTATTCTGACATACCAAACTTTTTTGCCTTCTAACCCGTCTGGCTTGTCAATTTCTACTCTCTACAATATCGGCTCCGCTTACAAACGCCCCCTCATCAGAAGCTGTCGTTTGTCGCAACAGAAGGTGCGAACGCGCAAGCCTACGTCCTACTTTTTAAGTGCATAGACCCTCACCCAGTCAAACTCTGTCTCGTAGGTGGCATCGAGTCTCGGTGCCTTCGACATGGTAGGTATCCAGGTGTGGTCGCCGACGCTCTGGTTGAGGATGATATAGAACGGGTGGTCGAAGGGCCACTGTTGTCCCTTGCGTGCCTTCTTTGTATTGAGGCGCTTGTAGGTGCCTACCACCTTGCCGTCCACCGTCCAGGTGAGCTGTCGTTTGTTCCACTCCAGTCCATAGACGTGCCACTGGGTAGCATCGACCTTGGCGTGGAAGGAATGGCGCGGCGTCTCGGCCTGCTTGGGATCGGTAGTCCAAAAGGAGTGAGCCGTATGGTAGGAGTCCGGATTGAGACCGAAGAACTCCACGATATCGATCTCGCCGCTATAAGGATGAGGCGGAGCAGGCTGCTTCGGCAGCAACCATGCAGCAGGGAAATTGCCCGGCAGCATATTGGTGCGCATCCGCAGTTCTATCTTGCCATACTGGAAAGCAAAGCTACTGCGCGTATCGACCGCTCCAGTGAGCATCGTGGCGGTATCACCGCGCTCACTGGTATTGGGGATGGCACGGCAGACCAGTTTGCCGTCGCGGATAAATACCACATCAGACGACTTACTGATCCAGTGGTTCCAGCGCGACGTACCGCGGACGCTCCGCTGCCACACCTTTGGATTGGGCTGGGCACCATCCTTCAAGTCAAACTCGTCACTGAACACCAACTGATAGCGTGACTTCGCATTTCCCCGTCTCGACTGGGAAAAAGAGCACATGACCATCAACAATACGGCGGAAATGGCCGCCACGACCCATATTTTTTTCATCATTCTGTTCTTGCTTTGAGTTGCAGCCTCGCTTCGACAAGTCGTAATAAACGGCCCACGAAGCAAAGCGATGCAAAAGTAATGGATTCTGCGCAACTATGCAAGCAATCGGCCTGAAAACCCGTCTCTTCAAGTCGATTTGTATTTTTAACGGAGAAATATTTGCACTATCAAGAATAATCCCTACCTTTGCAGCATGAAAGTAAAAAACGTAAGAAAACGTATCCATGCAGGGAGATTCTTTGCGGAGAGCACAATATTAGGGACGGAACTCCGTTATAGAAATGAAACTGAATGCTAATAATATGTTCATAAAGACAACGACACTAACCCCAACTATCCTGTTTGCGGAACAAGAAGCGGAGTACATTCCCGACGGAATGTCGAAGTCAGGACAGCTTTCCAAGCGTGTCTTCGATTTCATTGTATCGGCTTTCTGCCTCGTTGTTTTCTCGCCGCTGATGCTTCTATGCTATCTGCTGGTAAAGCGCGAAGATGGTGGTCCCGCCATCTTCAAGCAAGAGAGAATCGGCATGAATGGAGAACCGTTCTACATCTATAAGTTCAGAAGCATGAAGATGGATGCCGAGAAACATGGCCCGCAACTGACCAATCACGACGGCGATCACCGCATGACGAAGATCGGCCGCTTCCTCCGTGACCATCATCTCGATGAGCTGCCCCAGCTTTGGAACGTGTTCAAAGGCGACATGGCCTTTATCGGTCCACGACCGGAACGCAAGTTCTACATCGACCAGATCATTGAGCACGACCCGCGCTACATCAATCTCTATCAGATTCGACCGGGCGTGACCTCTTACGCCACGCTCCACAACGGCTACACCGACACGATGGAGAAGATGCTGCGTCGTCTGGAGCTCGACCTCTACTATCTGGAGCACCGCTCATGGCTTTTCGACTGCAAGATCCTGGCAGAGACCTTCTTCAGCATTGCTTTCGGAAAGAAGTTCTAACTGCTACAAAGTTTTAGCAGAAAGAGAACTCGTACGAGTTTCGCACAACCAAACCGTCTCATTATAGAGAAGACGCAAAACAGGCGCAAGAAGGATGTTTTCCTCTTGCGCCTGTTTTGCGTCTGTCACGATTCTCTAATAGGTATCGTGGTGCAGGCTCATATACTCATCGAAGAGCTGAAGACATTCCTCGCGATCCAGTTCCTCCATGTAGTCGCCGAGCTTCTCACGTCCCCCAAAGATGCCGTCAAACTGATCGTCGCGGAAACCAATGCGCCCGTTGTCGGCGATGGTACAACCATAATAGATCTTACGGATATTGGCCCACATACAGGCGCAGAGGCACATGTGGCAAGGCTCTCCCGTGGTGTAGAGTTCACAACCCGTGAGGTCGTAGGTGCCCAGATGGCGACCTGCGTCTCGGATGGCAGCCACCTCGCCATGACAGGTGGCGTCATGGTCACGTAGCACACAGTTGTGACCACGCCCCACTATCTGTCCATCCTTCACGATGACGGTACCGAAAGGTCCGCCGTGACCCGCTCTTATTCCCTCGCGAGCCTCCTCAATGGCCCGCTTCATCAGTTCATGTTTTGTCATATCTCATTCTTTCTTTGTTCGTAGTCATTCATGCGGTTCTATCGCAAAGAGCCGCCTTTCCATCATTTCCACCACCCGTTACAATCCGAAGAGCATGGGTAGGAGGAAGGTCATCGCCACACCGATGATCACCTGGAGTGGCAGTCCGATGCGGACATAGTCCATGAATGTATAGTGACCCGCCTTCATGACAAGCGCATTGGGCGGTGTGGAGAACGGCGAGGCGAAGCACATACTCGCACCGAGCGTCACGGCCAGCAGGAAGGCATAGGGGCTGACTCCCGTCTGCTGCGCTGCGGTGAAAGCGATAGGTGCCATAAGGACCGCGGTAGCCGTATTGCTGATAAACATAGTCAGCAGCGACGTCGTGAAATAGATACCGGCCAGTAGCGCATAGGGCCCCGCCTCGCCAAGTACGCCTACGAGCTGAGCCGACACCATCGCCGAGACACCCGTCTTCTCCAGTGCCGTGGACATCGGCATCATCGCCGCTATGAGCACGAGACTCTCCCAGTTGATGGTCTTATAGGCATCCTCCACTTTGCGGAAGCAGCCCGTCAGCACCGTTAGCAGGGCTGCGACGATGACTGCCGTGACAGGCTCGGCCCACCCCATCACCATAACGACCACCATCAGAAGCATGATGAGGGCAGCCATCGGTGCCTTGTAGTCGAGCGTCACCTTGCTGATGCTCTTGTCAGGGCGTCCCATCACGACCCAGTTGTCAAGTTCATTGTCAAGAGCCAACAAGTCTTCCCATTGCGCCTGTACCAGAAGCACGTCGCCACCATGGAGGTGTTTCTCGCCCAAGTCGTCATAGATATATTCCTCTCCGCGCCGGATACCCAAGACCGTCAGGCCATACTGCTCTCGTGGACGCGACTCACTGATGGTAGCCCCCACGAGTTTCGACGAGGGGAGCAGCACCAGTTCGGCTATACCGATGTCATAGAAGTCGATGGTAGCTCCCTTCATCCGTTCCAAGCCCCATTCGCGCTCCAGCTCCTCCATGCCTTCTTTGCGTCCCACCAGGTAGAGGATGTCGCCCTTGCCAATGACCGTGTCACCGGTGACGATGCTCTGACTGACGTTTCTCACCATACCAAGGGCGGTATTCTCCTCGTTGCGTATCTCCAGGATGGTCACGCCGTGGCGTGTCTTCACAGCCAGTTCCGACACCATGCGCCCCACCATTCCACTGCCAGCCGGGACATAGTAGCGGCGCAGACTGTCCGCCAGTTGATACTCCTCCACCAAGTCGTTGAGCGACTTGTCGGCCTCGGTATCGCGTTTGGCCCGCTGCTTTCGCACCAAGGTCTTGGAGAGTGGCAAGAGATAGACCACACCTATGGCGATCACAATCAAACCCACAGGCAGGAAAAGAGAAAAACGAGAGTCCCTCGTAGCCGCCCTCGATCAGCGCCTCGTTGATGACAAGGTTCGGAGGCGTACCAATGAGCGTGAGCATACCGCCCAGACTGCCGGCGAAGGCGAGGGGCATGAGCATCCGCCCGCTACTGAATCCGGCCTGTGCCGCCATACTGACGATGATAGGCATCATCAGCGCCACCGTACCCGTGTTGCTTACAAAGGCGCCAATCACCGAGGTGGTGAGCATGACGAGCAGGAAGGCGCGCGTCTCATTGCCCTGTGCAAGACTCATCATCCGCTTACCCGTCTCCCGTGCCAGTCCGGTTTGAAAGATGGCGCCACCTACGACGAAGAGGCCCGCCATCATGATGACGACAGAGGAGGAGAAGCCCGCCAAGGCTTCGGTGGGACTGAGCACGCCCGAAACCATCAATACGGCGAGGGCGGAAAGCGCGACCACGTCGCTACGGATGCGTCCCCAGATGAAGAGGGCGACGGTCAGACCAAGAACTATCAGTGTGAGTGTCATATTTTTAGGTTTATATTATAGGATCCCTCGCTTAATACTTACCGACTGCGGACGCTGAGGGCTGCGGACGCACTTTTTTGCGCACCCCGTTTCCCATCTCAGAAAGGCTACGCAAAGGTGGTACAAATATACAAAAAAAATGCCTGTTTCTAACAGGCCACCTTCTTGTTTTAGGGAAATGTTTGAGAAATTAAGTAGTTTTCAGTAAAAACGCCATTTCGACATGGCAAACAAAAAAAACACAAGTGCACGATATGGAAAACAAAAAGCCGCAAGGGCAGACAACCATCGTCATCCTCACCCTTGCGGACGTTTTCTCTGCTACTGATCAATCTTTTTGATTAGGCGAGCTTCAGGCTGGCCTTGATAGCCTCTATCTTCTGCTCAGCCCTTGCCTCGCAAGCGGCAAAGTCGGCAGCTTCTTTCAGCGTGTCCTTCACTTCGAGGTAGAATTTGATTTTCGGCTCCGTGCCCGACGGACGCACACTCACCTTCGTGCCATCCGTGCAGAACCACTGGAGCACATTGCTCGTCTCGGGCATCACGAGCTGCGTCTTCGTGCCGTCGGCCTGTGTGGCCTCCAGCGTCTTGTAGTCCTTCCACAAGCAGACAGGCACACCTGCCAACTCCTTCGGCGGGTTGGCACGGAAGTCGGTCATCATCTGCTGGATCTCCTCAGCACCCGTCTTGCCCGGACGCTCCACATTGATGGTGAACTCCTTGCTGTAGCCATATTCCTTGTAGATGTCCATGAGGATATCGTAGAGGGTCTTGCCGTGATCCTTGGCGTAAGCACAGATCTCGGCGAGCAGGGAGCAAGCACTCACGGCGTCCTTGTCGCGCACGAAGTCCTCGGCCAGGAAGCCATAGCTCTCTTCGCCACCACCGATATACTGCTGCTTACCCTCCGAGAGCTTGATCTCGCGGGCTATCCACTTGAAGCCCGTGTAGCAGTCGCGCATCTCGATATGGTTTTTCTCAGCTATCTCGCGAATCACCTCCGTGGTGACGATGGTCTTCACGATGAAGTCGGTCGGCTTCATCTTGCCCACCGCCTGACGATTGGTGATGATGTACCAAAGGAAGATCAGGCAGGTCTGGTTGCCATTGATGAGCACCCACTCTCCCTTGTCGTTCTTGCAAGCCATACCTACGCGGTCTGCGTCGGGATCGCTGGCCATGAGAATGTCGGCATCCAACTGTTTGGCGTCACGCAGTCCGAGGGTCAATGCCTCGGCAAACTCGGGGTTGGGACGATCGACAGTGGGGAAATTGCCGTCCTTCACCATCTGCTCAGCCACACAATGGACATTGTCGAAGCCCCAGTACTTCAGCGACTGCGGGATCAACACGCGGCCAGCACCATGCAGCGGTGTATAGACGATCTTCAGGTCGTGCTGATGGCGGATCACCTCGGGGTCGATGCAGATGGTCTTGATCTGCTCCAGATAGGGAGCATCCACGTCAGCACCCACCATTTGGATGAGGTCGTTGTTGCCTTCAAACTTCACATCGGCGATCGTGACCTTGCCCACCTCGTCGATGATGCCCTTGTCATGGGGAGCAAGCACCTGTGCGCCATCCTCCCAATAGGCCTTGTAGCCATTATACTCGCGCGGGTTGTGGCTGGCGGTGAGGTTCACACCTCCCTGCGCGCCAAAATGGCGGATAGCGAAGGAGCACTCGGGCGTGGGACGCATCTCGTCGAAGAGATAGACCTTGATGCCGTTGGCAGAGAAGATGTTGGCCACCGTGCGGGCGTAGAGATCGGAGTTGTTGCGACAGTCGTAGCACACCACCGTGCTGATCTGCTCCCGATCCTTGAAGTTCTTCTTCAGATAATTGGCAAATCCCTGGGTTGCCATTCCGACGGTATAGATGTTCATACGGTTGGTGCCTGCGCCCATAATGCCGCGCAAACCGCCTGTACCAAATTCCAGATCACGATAGAAAGACTCCACCAACTCGGTTTTGTCTGCATTGTCAAGCATGGCCTGAACGGCCTTGCGAGTGGTTTCATCGAAGTCGGGGGTCAGCCATTGCTTGGCCTTGGCCTCACACTGTGCGATAAGCGCTACATTGTTATCCATAGAAGTAATGTCTTGTTTTAATTGATACTCTACTCTATTTTTTTGCAAATATAACCAAAAAAAATGGAACGGGTGCAGCGATTAGGGATTTTTTTGTATTTTTGCAATTCAGAAGAACAGTGTCCTGTCCGTTGGAGAAGCTTTCCCCATCGCGATTGGCATATCACTCATTATTAAATAAAAAAGAGGAAATCACAATGGATCTCAACTTCAATGGCCTTCTGCTGGCCGTCTGTACTTTTCTCATCATCGGCATCTGCCACCCCATCGTCATCAAAACGGAATATTATTTCGGCACACGTCCTTGGATCGTCTTCCTCCTCATCGGACTGGGTTGCCTCGTTGCTGCCCTGTTTATCGGGTCTCTATTTTGGTCAGCAGTCTGTGGAGTGACGGGAGCAAGTTTTCTATGGGCCATCGGTGAACTCTTCGACCAAAAGAAGCGGGTGGAGAAGGGATGGTTTCCGATGAACCCGAAGCGGAAGGACGCATACCAGCGAGGGAAGGGAAAATAGAACGAACAGGCACGGGCAGACGCACCCAACCCATCAGAATACGGGCGGGCGCGTTAATCCCATCAGATATCCTTGGTCTGCTTATCGACCGCCTCCTGCGCCTTGCGGTTGGCCTCGGTGGCACTGGCCTTGCGATAATACTGCATCACCTTCTTGCCAAAGAGCGCAGCCATGGAGTCGGTGGAGAGATAGACCATGCGGCCGTCGTCGTGTCCCACGGAGTCGTTGGGGATGCGGTATCCGCGCTCATCGACGGTATCTTTGTAGATATAGAGCCAGCCGTTGTAGATATGCCAGCCCGTATAGACCGTGACGACAGGATACTCCACAGGACTTTCGTCCTCCAATGTGTTCTGCTTCTGTATGTAGCCGACGGGCGAGGCGAGGTTGTGGCTCATCAGCGTGAAGCCATACTCGCGGGGCACGAAGAGCGCCTCCTTCATCGAGTCGGTCATCTCTTCCATGATTTGCTCCTCGGTCTTTGTGGCACTGGGTTTCAACTTGGGCAACACCTGGAAGGTCCAGGTGCCTTTGAGTTGTTCCAGGTCTATGACCTCCAGCGCCTCATGCGGGTTGCGAGGATTGACCACGATGGCCAATTCGTCGCCGATGGCGATGTCTCCGAAGACCTGACGCTGCTTCATCGCCCTGACGATATTGTAGCGCACGGGGTCTCCTCCCTCGTTGCGGAGCACTACGATGACGGAGTCGGAACAACCGTCGCAAGCCAGTCCATAGACCGTATGGTCACCCTTCAGCCGCACTTCGTCAGAGATGGCGCCTTGGTCGCCATTGGTCGCCACGTCGGTGCAGGCTGCCAGGAAAGCTATCACAATGAAAAACAATGGATAGAGTATTCGCTTCATATTTTCAAGTACTTTTACGACACAAAGTTAGCCAAAAACTGCTAAAAAAGACAAGTGTCGGGCGTTTTTTTGAGATATTTTACCTAATTTTGCAGCCCGTATGGTTACGCCGTAACCTACTTTTTGTTGTAGAAGAAGAAATTGAATTTCGTTTATATGAAAAAAAAGATTCAGTTCAGTCTCGTCTATCGGGACATGTGGCAAAGTTCAGGAAAATTCCAACCGCGTAAAGATCAGTTGGAGCGTATAGCTCCCGTTATCATCGAGATGGGTTGCTTCTCCCGCGTGGAGACCAATGGTGGCGCCTTCGAGCAGGTCAGCCTTTTGGCTGGCGAAAACCCTAACGATGCCGTACGCGCATTCTGCAAACCTTTCAACGAGGTGGGTATCAAGACCCACATGCTCGACCGCGGCCTCAACGCACTGCGCATGTATCCCGTGCCCGATGATGTCCGCGCGATGATGTATCGCGTGAAGCACGCACAGGGTGTGGACATCCCCCGCATCTTCGACGGTCTGAACGACATTCGCAATATCGCTCCGTCCATCCGTTGGGCCAAGGAGGCAGGCATGACCCCGCAGGGCACGCTCTGCATCACCACCTCCCCCATCCACACGCTGGAATATTACAGCAAGCTCGCCGACGAGGAGATTGCTGCAGGAGCGGAGGAGATCTGTCTCAAGGACATGGCCGGCATCGGCCAGCCCGCCTTCCTCGGCCAGCTCACGAAGATGATCAAGGAGAAGCATCCCGACATCATCATCCAGTATCACGGCCACTCGGGCCCTGGTCTCTCGATGGCCTCCATACTGGAAGTGTGCAAGAACGGTTGCGACATCATCGATACAGCCATCGAGCCATTGTCATGGGGTAAGGTTCACCCAGACATCATCTCCGTCCTGAGCATGCTCCGCCATGCGGGATTCGACGTACCCGACATCAACATGGACGCCTACATGAAGGCCCGCGCGCTGACGCAGGAGTTCATCGACGAGTGGCTCGGCTACTTCATCAACCCGCAGAACAAGATCATGAGTTCGCTGCTCCTGACCTGTGGCCTGCCTGGTGGCATGATGGGATCAATGATGGCAGACCTCGGCGGCATCCAGACTTCCATCAACAACCTGCGCCGCAAGAAGGGCGAGAAAGAGCTCTCTACCGACGACCTGCTCGTGAAACTCTTCGACGAGGTGGCCTATGTGTGGCCGCGCGTGGGCTATCCTCCCTTGGTGACGCCGTTCTCACAATACACCAAGAACATCGCGCTGCTCAACCTCCTCACCCTGGAGCAGGGCAAGGGCCGCTTCGTGATGATGGACGACTCTATGTGGGGTATGATTCTCGGTCGTAGTGGCCGCGTGCCGGGAGAGATCGATCCGGTGCTGAAGGAGATCGCTGCCCAGAAGGGCCTTGAGTTTACCGAGGCCGACCCGCACACGCTGCTCCCCAACGCCCTGGACGACTTCCGCAAGGAGATGGCCGACAACGGATGGGACTGCGGCCAGGACGAGGAAGAGCTGTTTGAGCTCGCTATGCACCCAGAGCAGTATCGCAACTACAAGAGCGGACAGGCAAAGAAGAATTTCCTGGCCGATCTCCAGGCTGCCAAGGACAAGGAGCAGGGATCGACGATGAGCATCGAGGAGGCCACGGCCTTCAAGCATGCCAAGGCCGACGCCATCGTCTCGCCTGTCAAGGGACAGTTGTTCTGGGACTTCCAGGGCGACGGCGAGGCAGCTCCTGCCATCGAACCGTTCATCGGCAAGGAGTATAAGGAGGGCGACACCTTCTGCCACGTCATGGCCTCCTGGGGCGAACTGGTGGAAGTGCCCGCTTGCCTGGGTGGCAAACTGGTGGAGATCTGCGCCAAGCAGGGATCCAAGGTACGTAAGGGCGACGTGATAGCCTACATACAGCGAGAAGAGTAATGTACATGGTTTAGGACCACTCCTACCCATACGATGAACTATCAAAACATTATAGATCAATACTATTCAGAGGAGAATGCGCTACGGCGCATTCTCCTTGTGCATAGTCGGCAAGTGACAGAGCGGGCCTTGCGCATCGCGGATGCCCATCCCGAACTGGCGATCGACCGCCCGTTTGTACAGGAGGCAGCCATGCTCCACGATATCGGCATCTTCCTCTGCGATGCGCCGGGGATAGCTTGCCACGGCAAGGAGCCCTACATCTGCCACGGACGGTTGGGAGCAGAGCTGCTTCGCCAGGCTGGCTACCCACGCCACGCACGCGTCTGCGAGCGACACACGGGCGCAGGACTGACCAAGGCGGAGATCGTGGCACAACACCTGCCCATTCCCGCCCAGGATTTTCTGCCCGAGACGCTGGAAGAACGGCTGATCTGCTATGCCGACAAGTTCTACTCCAAGAGCCACCTCGACAGGGTGAAGACTCCGGAGCAGGCCGAGCGGAGCCTCTCCAAGTTTGGTCAGGAGGGCGTAGCACGCTTCCGCCAGTGGCGGCAACTCTTCGAACCTGACACCCTTTGACACCTACAACCTCCTCATGAAAATAGAAGAACTACGCACGCTCTACGCCTCGCTCCCACAACTGGGGGCCCTGACGAAGGTGTTGAAGGACGGGAAGACGCGCCATATCAGCCTCAACGGACTGGTCGCATCTGCTCCCGCCTTGTTTTTTGCGGCCTTTGCCGAACGATGCCCCTACCCCATCCTCTTCATCCTCGAAGATGCCGACACGGCAGGCTACTTCCACAACGACCTCAAGGCGCTGGGTATAGAACCCTTCCTCCTCCCCTCGTCCTACAGAAGGGCGGTCAAATACGGCCAACGCGATGCGGGAAGTGAGATTCTGCGCACAGAGACGATGGCGGCGCTTTCGGCTGAAAAGACAGAGGGCAAACCGCTTTACATCGTCACCGAACCGTCGGCGCTTGCCGAGCGGGTGGTCTCCAAAGAGCGACTGAACGACCAAACCATCCGACTGGAGACAGGACAGGAGGTGGAGGTGGTGGCACTGGAGAAGCAGCTGCGTGCGTTGGGATTCCAAGAGGTGGACTACGTCTATGAACCAGGACAGTTTGCCGTGCGCGGCAGCATCCTCGACGTCTATTCCTACAGTTCGGAATATCCCTTCCGCATCGACTTCTTCGGCGACGAGATCGACACGCTACGCACCTTTGAGGTCGAGACGCAACTCTCGCTCCAAAAGCGCAAACAGGTGGAGATCGTCCCCGAACTGGCTCAAGCGGACCATGAGCAACTGACGTCCTTCCTCCATCTGCTGCCCGAAGAGACGCTCATCGTGACCAAAGACCTCCACTATGTGGCCGACCGCATCGGAAAGATCTTCGACGAGGGCTTCTCCAAGAGTGCGCAGACAGAGCAGATGGAGGGCAAGAGCGAGGTGGAGCAGGAAGCCATCCGCCAACAGATGCTGGCCGAGACGAAATTGATAGGGCGCGGGAAGTTTCTCACCGATGCGCTTGGCTTCCGTCGCATTGAGACGGCGACCAGTCCGACCCACACCGCTGAGGCGGTCATCACCTGCGAGACAACGCCTCAACCTCTCTTCCACAAAAACTTTGACCTGCTGCTGCAGACGCTTCGCGATGACGCTGCGGGCGGCAAGCGGGTCTTCATCCTGGCCGATAGCCAAAAGCAGAACGATCGTCTGCGGGAGATCTTTGCCTCCAAAGTCTCTGAGAGCGGTGGCGCCCCTGTGGCATTCACACCCGTGGACCGCACGCTCCACGAGGGTTTCAACGACGAGACCCTGGGCGTGGCCCTCTATACCGACCACCAGATCTTCGATCGTTTCCATAAATACACGCTCCGATCGGACAAGGCGAAACAGGGAAAGATGGCGCTGACGATGAAGGAACTACGCGAGATGGAGCCAGGCGACTTTGTCGTCCATGTCGATTTCGGCATCGGCAAGTTTGCCGGACTGGTACGCGTGCCGGCTGGCGAGAGTTACCAGGAGATGATCCGGCTGGTCTATCAGCATGGCGACATCGCCGACGTATCCATCCACTCGCTCTACAAGATCAGCAAATACCGACGGGCGGAGTCGGGGGAAGCGCCACGCCTCTCCATCCTCGGCTCGGGCGCTTGGAACAAACTCAAGGAAAAGACGAAGAAGCGCATCAAGGACATAGCGCGCGACCTCATCAAGCTCTATGCCCAGCGCCGTCACGAGCGTGGCTTCGCCTTCTCTGCCGACAATTATATGCAGCACGAGCTGGAGGCATCGTTCCTCTATGAGGATACACCCGATCAACTGAAATCGACCCAACAGGTGAAGCACGACATGGAAAGCCCGCGTCCGATGGACCGCCTGGTCTGTGGCGACGTGGGATTTGGCAAGACGGAGGTGGCTATACGCGCCGCCTTCAAAGCCGCTTGCGACAACAAGCAGGTAGCCGTGCTGGTGCCGACCACAGTACTGGCCTTTCAGCATTTCAAGACGTTCTCCAAACGACTGCAGGGCATGCCGGTACGCGTGGACTACCTGTCGCGTGCACGCACGACCAAACAGACGCGACAGGTGACGGAGGACTTGGCGGCAGGCAAGATCGACATTCTTGTCGGCACCCACAAGCTCATCGGCAAGTCGGTGAAATGGAAAGACCTCGGACTGCTGATCATCGACGAAGAACAGAAGTTTGGCGTGGCGACGAAAGAGAAGCTCCGCCAACTGAAGACCAATGTCGATACGCTCACGCTCTCGGCCACACCCATCCCTCGCACACTACAGTTCTCGCTCATGGGGGCGAGGGACATGAGCATCATGCGCACACCTCCTCCCAACCGCTATCCCATACAAACGGAGATTGCCACCTTCTCCAGCGAGGTGATAGCGGATGCCATCAACTTCGAGATGAGCCGTGGCGGACAGGTGTTCTTCGTCAACGACCGTATCGCGGGACTGGCGCCAATAGCGGAAATGATCCACAAGTATGTGCCCGACTGCCGTGTGGGAATCGGCCACGGACAGATGTCACCCGAGGAGTTGGAGAAGATCGTGATGGGATTCATGAACTATGACTACGACGTGCTGCTCTCGACGACGATCGTGGAGAACGGTATCGACATCTCCAATGCCAATACCATCATCATCAACGACGCCCACCGCTTCGGCCTGTCCGACTTACACCAGATGCGTGGACGCGTGGGGCGGTCCAACCGCAAGGCGTTTTGCTACCTCCTTGCCCCGCCCCTGGCCAACCTCACGGCAGACGCTCGCCGCCGACTGGAGGCCCTTGAGACCTTCTCGGAACTGGGAAGCGGTTTTTCCATCGCCATGCAAGACCTCGACATACGCGGGGCGGGCAACCTCCTGGGAGCAGAGCAGAGCGGATTCATGGAGGACTTGGGCTACGAGACCTATCAGAAGATCCTCACCCAGGCCGTGACCGAACTGAAAAACGATGAGTTTCAAGATCTCTATGCGGAGCAGATCGCACAGGGCGAGGCCATCTCTGGCGACGACTTTGTGGACGACTGTGCCGTGGAGAGCGACCTGGAGATGTATTTCCCCGACAACTATGTGCCGGGCTCTTCGGAGCGAATGCTCCTCTACCGCGAACTGGACAATATCGAGCGCGACGAAGAACTGGAAGCCTACCGCCAGCGCCTCATCGACCGTTTTGGTCCTGTGCCCCGACAGGGTGAGGAACTGATGCTGGTCGTGCCGCTGCGAAGAGTAGGAAGACGCCTGGGCTGCGAAAAGATTATCCTTCGACAAGGCAGGATGCAGATGCAGTTTGTCTCCAACACACAGAGTGCTTTCTACCAAAGCGCAGCCTTCGAACGCGTCATCAACTACATCGGCTACCACCCTCGCCGCTGCAACCTAAAAGAAAAAAACGGGAAGCGGTCGATGGTCGTCTCGCAAGTGGCTTCGGTAAAAGAGGCCGTAGAGATCTTGAAGGACATCGACGAAGAGAAGCAATAGAGGGGGGTCACCTGCCCATCTTGTGGCCTCATTCTCCGGCGGTGCCTCCCTCTTCCTCCTCGCCAGGCAAGGGTTCCTCCACCCCCAGGGCCCAGGCGTATTTTTTCTCCCAGCGCCAGATCGTGGCGCGCGAGGCATGGGTGAGGCACTGTATCAGATTCTTGGACATGCCAAACCTTAATAGGTAGCATGCCTGCTTTTGCTGCTTGGTGACTTCGCCCGACTTGCCGAGCAGGGCCTCGGCAAACGAAGGATATGCCTGGTCCACGGCGTGGTAGAGCTGGTCCCAGTCGTCGCTGGTCAGCTCCTCCCCTCCCAATGCCGCCTTCCTGAACCTGAGGGCCACGTCCTCCGAGCTCTCCTCGAACTTCGACTGATGGAGCAGCTGCAGGAAGATCTTTCCTTCCCTTATCTTCTCTGCCAGCATCTTTTCGGTCTCCTGCAGTGTGGCGGCGTGGACAGTCAGTTTGTCGTTGGCCTTGTCCAGCTCTGCCTGGGTGTTCACCAGATCTTTCTTCGTTAGCGCCAAGTCCTCCTTCGACTCGCGCAGTTCCACCTCCTTGCGCTCCATCTCCTTGCGCAGCTCCTGTTCGTTGTGGGCCATCTGCTCTATCCGCTCCGAGAGTTCCAGCATCTTCCGCAGGTGTACGTTTCTCCGGTGTATGAAGACGATGGCGCCACCAGCCCCCAGGAGCGTGAAGACAAAGATCGAGACAAAGAGCGTCCTGGCATACATTTCCTTCTCGTCCCTCAGTTCCATTTCCTTCTTTTGGTCCATGTGGTACTTGTAGGCGTTGGTGAGCGTGGCAGCTTGCTCCTGGCGCCTGCCAAAGTCGAGGGTGTCGCTCAGCTGCATGTATAGCACGGCGTAGCGGTGGGCGTTGACGACATCTCCCTGCTCCTCGTACAGTCGAAACAGCTGCTTGGCGGCATCGTACATGTTGTTCTGGTCCTTGCCGTTGTCGATGATGCGCTGGCTATAGATGATGGCGGAGTCCCTTTTTCCCACACGCCATGTAGTAGTGGGCAAGGGCCTGGTCCTTCAGTACGGAAAAGTAGGGATTCAGCTCCTCCTTGATCAGGGGGGCGGCAGCGCTGTGCCTTCTTGATCTCTCCCAGTCCCGAGTAGTCCATCAGCAGGCGTATATAGGACTCCTGGTACGCCGATTGGTCCTTGGTAGTGTCGGCGATATGAAACGCTTTGTCATACTCCTTGACGGCTTCCTTCGCGTTGCCTGTGGCCTTGTAGGCTGCTCCCACGTGCATGTGGTCCACAACGTCTTCCGTGCCGAGTTCCTTGGAGATTCTCAGCTCCTCCTTCGACATCGCCAAAGCCTCCTTGTAGTTTTGCACCCTATATTGCAGGAAGTTCAGGTTGGAGTAGGTGTTGCGGAGCATGATGGAGTCGCAGTCAGGGTGTCCTATGGCGAAGTCGGTTGATTTGTAGAAATACTCCAAGGCGCGCGGACAGTCTTGCAGGTCGCGATAGACGCTGCCTGCATAGTAATAGACCTCTTGCTTCTCCTGGTCGCTGCCCTTCTTCCCAAAATATTCCACCAGTTCTTTGATCTTGGCATCGGATTTGGGCAGGATGTTGGCCTTGTCGCTCAGACGGATGTGGAGCAGGTCGTATTTCTTTTGGGCATACACGCTTCCGCGTCTCGCCTCTTGCTCGAGGGAGTCGAGCATGGCGAGAGCTTGCTTGGGATGGTCATTGCCTACCATCTTGATGTGCTCCATCTTGTCCAACGGACCCTCCTTGGAACAGGAGGCGAACAGGATGGCAAGCAATGCGCAGAGGTATCGAAAAGCGGTCTTCCCCATAGTGTGAACAATTTGTTTTTATGCTGCAAAGGTACGAAAAACCAAGGAAAGGCCCAAAGGATGAAACGACTTGTTTCATCCATTTGAGGCTTTTAGCCTGTTTCATCATGTTTCATCGTGTTTCATCGTGGCTCATCCGTGAAGGATAAAAATTATGTTGAAAAGCATAAAACGCCGTGCTTACCCTTTGTAAAAAGCTGATTATAAAAGGTTTACACCCTAGACACAAAGTGTTAAATAGTTTAACATTTTATGAAACAATATGAAACATCAACAATTTGGGAAGTATGAATCTTTTGCGTAAGTTTGCAAGCGAAATTAACAACAAATTGATACTTAAAAAAATATGAGAACAAAAACCTCCAAAGTCGTAATTATGCTTTTTATAGCATTGCTACAATGCTCTGTCGCATTCTCTGCTACAGATGCAACAACCCCCGTGCCCTTGTATTACTATAAGTACAACCCACCCGTTGTAGATGGCACAAATGGTCCTCGCAAGAATCCCCCACATCAGCTAACATTAAGCGTTTTGTTTGATCACGATAATGGGCAGTTGATATTTGAAGACCCACAAGGAGCTTCGTGTAGTTATTCGGTAGTATGTGCTGATGGCAGCATTGTGACCGAAGGATTTTTGGATTTTGAGATTCAGAAGGTTGCCTATGCATACCTGATTGGATTGAATCCTGGATCCTATACTTTAATCGTCGAGTACGGAGACTACGAGTATCATGGCGTAATAGAACTTTGAGCCTAAATGTGATGTCTCTTAGGTGGAATACTCTCTATTGTCAGATGGTTCTTATATCGAGTATTTTGAAATGTAAGAAAACGCCCATAAGCGAATTGCCTTTTCACAGCAAAAGAAATTAGCGAAGGCTATATTGTTTAACACTAAAAACAAACAATTATGAAAAAAGTCTTAAGATTTTGGATCTGGCTGTTTTTGTTCAGCCTTTTCTCTGCAACAACCTCGGCGCAAGTCCAAAGGTTCGTCCCCAAACAGGAGGCACTTTCCATTGCCCAAGGCCAATTTCGTGGTCAGGATGTCGATTACTACATTCTTGATGATTCCACTTCGTCAACATGGAACATCTTCGTGGATGCCGAACCTATGAAAGGTTGGCAGCATGATAGCTATATCATAAAGGTTCCCAAGCTTCTTGGCCCTAATTCTGGCCCGATTCAGACGATTCAGCAAAAAAATCCGCCATTGGGTAACTATGTTCCTCTGCTTGTGAAGAACAGATACGGGGGGTATGCTAACTCCAAGCCACATGTGGCTAAGCCTGTCTCTTCCAATGAGCCTAATGAAGCAGCCCAAAGAACTTATGCTATCATTCTTAGTGGTGGTGTCAATAAGCTTTATAATTATGAGAGGTATTGGAATGATTGTTCCTTTATATATCAGACCTTGGTCAACAAACATGGTATTCCCAAGGGGAATATAATTCCAATTATGTCTGACGGAAATGATCCTGCAGCAGATATGAACTGCACTATGGGAGGATTCAAATCACAGTCTCTTGATCTTGACTTTGATGGCATTCCAGACATCAGTCTCGCGGCTACGAAGCCCAATGTAAGAAAAGCACTGAACTCTTTAGCCAACAAGATGCGTAAAGACGATCATCTTTTCGTGTTCGTCATTGATCATGGTGGCTCAGACGACGATATTAGCAAATCATATATTTGTCTTTGGAATGGCGAACGACTGTATGACGAGCTTGCCTTAATGCTTAAGCCTTTCACCTCAAGACTTGTAAACGTAAATGTAGTTCTCGGCCAGTGTTATGCTGGTGGTTTTAATGACAATCTTGAGATGGTGGGCTGTGTGGTTGCCTCAGCAGCACAAGGCAATGAGTCTTCATGGGCTTGTTCAGACATCCCGTACGACGAGTTTGTCTATCAGTGGACGTGTGCGGTAAACGGGGCCACTCATACAGGAGAGCCAGTTGTTGCCGATGGCGATCGTAATGGACGGGTGACGATGCAGGAAGCGTTCGAATATGCAGAGCTCTATGACCGGCAGAAAAACTGGGAGACCCCACAATATACCTCTACACCCCTTTCTGTCGGTGAAGATCTGGCGTTCAACCATCTTGCACCTTCAGTGGACCTCTTTATCCAGGACAATTTAGGGGATACTGGCAAGGAGCCGAATACGAACAATCGAGGAATTTTGGAAGAGCCCGTCCATTTGGGTTCGTAATTACCCCGACGGTGAGTATGGGCATCAAAACCCCGTGTATTCTTCCGAACATCCTACAGCTTATGTTTACGTCCGTGTTCATAATAGAGGCAAGGAAAAATTTGATGGAAAAAACAAGTGGGTCGCTCTTTATTGGGCAAAAGCCTCCACTGGCATTTCTCAGAATGTGTGGAAAGGCCGCGAGACCGATGAGAATGGAGAACTGACGGGGAAAAACATTGATGTCCTTCCTATCGGATCAATTGAACCTGGTGAATATAAAGACTTGGAATTTGGATGGTTCCTGCCCAAAAATCTCGGCTCTCACTATAGTTTGATGGCAAGAATACTGGACACGCCTTACGATGATGCATATGTGGATGGCACAACCTATTTTGACGTATTAGGAAAAAATGATGAGGCACAAAAGAATTTGATAATTATCCGCAAAGCGGAATTGTCAGGCTATATAGACTTGCTTGTCCGTAGTCTGACATTAGTGGACGCTACATGTAGCATTGAGCTCGTTCCAGAAACTACTTTGGACGCAAGCCTGTATTCGAAGGCTAAAATATCCATGAGCTTGGATCGAACTCTTTGTACCGCTTGGGAGCGTGGAGGTATGAAAACGCAGGATTTGGAATACCCAGCCTATCAAGGAAACGCTGTAAACCGTGTAGTGAAATTCGTGTCACCAGACAGCCAGTTACAAGATCTTAAACTCAAAGCTGGTGAGTCTGGGGTGGTCCGTCTAAAATTCGAATTCTTTAAGCCTGATCTTTACAGTTCTATGTACACATTCGACCTGATACAAAAGGACAAGAATGGAAACATTATAGGTGGGCAAACTTTCAAGGTTGAATCCCCTACGGAACTTGGACCAGTAGAAATAACACCTGTCCCCATAGTTGGTGGACAATACCAGTTGGAAACAGACACGACCAGGGAATATAAAACGTTCAAATGGTTGGATGGAAATGGAGAAACGTTAAGCGAGCAGAATTCCGTGCGAGTGAACCCCAAAGCAACTGGTAACAAATATGTTCTCCTTGCTGCCAATGAGGAAGGCGATGTTGCGACGGGTTCCATCAACTTAGAAGGTAACGATGGAATTAAGGCTGTAGCCACACCAACTGCAAAAAGCCTGGAAGTAACATTGAAGCGCCCTGCTCCAACAGGGGCAATGGTTACGGTTACCTCGGTTATCGACGGTGGCTCAAAGGTCACAAGCGGTATGCCCGAAGGTGCGGAAGCTATAACCCTGGATATCTCAGGCCTTTCAAATGGTGTGTACGTTGTTTCTTATTCCATTAATTCGGAACAGATTGATCAGAAAAAAGTGAGTATAAACTAAGTATAAACAATAGTTTGGTTGGTCTGTTTGCAAAGACGGACCAGCCAAATTTTCAATTTCACAAATACTATTATGAAAACAAAACAAAACAACATGAAGGTTTTTCTAACAATGCTTCTTGGTTTTTCAGCATTGTCAGTACATGCTACAAGTGCACAACGGTTTAACGTTGCGGCGGCTGAAGCGGGAATTTGTGAAGTAGACGACCTACTTCCTACTGCCATGGCTCATGAGGGACAAGCGCTTCAATACCAACAATTTCGCACAGCGAAGTCCTCGGATAAAGAACATGAGTTCACGTGGAAGGAGGTGACGACGACCCGTGGCGGCGAGTTGGCAGAGATATTGGGCGACCAAAAAGAGGAGATAGACTCCCTGGTGATCAATGGCCCTGTCAACAGCGCAGATTTTGAAACCCTGTTTCATTCGTCTCTCTATGGTTATCTCTCCGCCATCAACCTGAAGGGTGCCGAGTTGGAGAACAATGCCGTGCCTGCCTATGCCTTCTACCGTGACGGCGAGCAGCACCAGGGGGAAACGTTTTATTATATACATCTGAGGAGGATTATCCTGCCCGAAAACGTGGAGAGCATCGGCAATAGTGCTTTTTACCAGGCCCTTGCCCTGCAGGAACTCAACTTCCCCTCCTCGCTCCGTAGCGTAGGAGACTATGCTTTCTATAACACCCCAATACGGATGAACCCCTTGGTGCTTCCCGAAGGTTTCGAGAAAATCGGTGCTAACGCATTCTGTCATTGCGGAAAACTCTCCGAGGTCATACTGCCCTCCACGATAAAGCAGATAGGCGACGAGGCTTTCTCCACCACGAAGATTTCCTCGGTCAATCTGCCCGAGGGTCTTGAGAGCATTGGGTGGCGTGCTTTTTGGGACACTTCTCTAAAGGAAGTCTCCATTCCTAACTCCTGCCTGAACTTTGGCACCGATTACGTCGGCGAGAATTTTGCCATGAACCGGTATCTTGAGAAGATTCATTTGCCGGAGGGAATGACGGAGATCCCTTATGGATTTGTCTGCAATGACATCATGCTGCGCGAGATCAATATTCCGCACACGGTAAAGCATATCGGGAAGAGAGCCTTGGCACAGTGCACGTCATTGAAGCGCCTGGAGTTTCCTTTGGGAATGCAGTCTCTTGGAGAGGGTGCCTTGGGCTATCTTGACTCTTTGGAGTGCATTGTCTTCCCCGCCTCGATGAAATCTTTGGGCACTAAGAGTTGCGTCCACTGGAGGGACATCAAGGAGATCTATTGCGCCGCCACGGAGCCCCCTGTGTGCGATCCTACGGACGGCGGTGTCTTTTCTGGCTTTGATTTCCCCGATGGCTTAAACACCCCCGTTGTCTATGTGCCCAAGGGCAGCATCAACAAGTACAAGGACACTTCTCGCAACTGCATGGGCTGGGAGAAATTCTGGAACTATGTCGAGATTGGTCACCCAAGAAAAAATAATTTCATGCACAATCAAAAAGACAAAACCGGAAAATTTTGTCTATCCAACGTCTCAAATATTTTCCGCGTATGGGACGAATCCTATTTTACTCTCATTTTTCCGCGTCACCCAGGGTGTAAATCAAAGTGTTGATTATCAGACACTTATAAGCTTGCTCCAAAAAAGTGACGAAGTCAGGAAAAGACAAAACCGGAAAATTATGGCTCAGGAGAGATTGTCTATCCACGGACAATCTCCCCTGAGCCGATATTCAAAGAAATTTAGAAGAAGTTACTAAAATTTCAGAGAGACATTACAGAATTCCCTTCTCTCTTAGCCTCAGTGGCAGGAAAATCGTAAAACTTTGATGTCTCACAATACGGGGTAAGCCGATGGCTTATGTTAAAAAAAACTTACACTCCTTTCTTGCTCAGCATCGCCAATTTCTTCTTAAGAAAATAAACGACAATGCCATTAAAAGGATAATAGACAGCATGACCATTACCATCATCATGCTTGTTAGACCACTTTTCTAGTTGATCCTTAACATCTTTCTGCGTCCACAAAATATGTTTTCCTCTTTTGGAGATTATTCCTTCAATAACTCCTCGTAGAGTCTGCTCCCTATTACGCTTCAAAATCTCATGATTTAAATTCAATTTTTCGTTGAGTTCCTTATCCCAACTTGCATTGCTTGACAATATTGTGCCATTAAGGCTATATCTAATACTATCAGTACACTCCTTTTTGAGAGGTGACCACTCGATAATATCGTTACCTTTCCTTACATCACAATGACTTTCTCCACCCCCTATCTGGCCAGGACAGCACATCAGCAGATTTCCATAGCTGAAAACTTCATCAGGATACTTATCACGACAATGCCAATGCTCTATACGATGATCTTCTGTGGACATTTTATCCCTTACAGGAATTCGACGTTCACAATAGGCACATAAATAGCCCTGCTCACGATACAGAGATTCCTGTAGTGCAGGAATACCGCTGAACTGTACCCCAGGAATATTCTTGTATTCTGTCCACTCCTTGGGTTCTGCTGATTTTCTTATATGCATATTCTTCTATTTTTCAAGAAACAACAACATTGATTCTGCACGTGATAGCTCTGGAATTGTGTCAGAATACTTTTCACGCATTGAGCCTAATTCCGACTTTGCCTCAGCAAACTTCTCCTCATCGATTAATGTAAAAAGATGTTTCAACTTTTCTTCCACCTCTGCCACACGGGAGCGTTTGCCCATATAAGTCTCTAGAATCGTAGAGGCATCCATACCATAAGTCACAATTGACTCAGCAGTATAATTACCATTCTGATATTGCAAATGAACCACTTCATTATCATCATTAGTCTCCACACTCGACAACACCATTGGAGCATGAGAAGAAACTATGAACTGAATTTTAGGAAATGCTCGATGAAGAGATTGCAAGACTACCGACTGCAATTCCGGATGCAGATGCAAATCCACTTCATCTATCAGCACAACTCCCTGCGTTTCATGACAACACTCCATTCCGTATTTCTTGCCATTCAGAATATAACAACGTACAGACAAGTCCGTCACAATATTTACAAGTCTCTTGTAACCATCACTCAAATTTCGTGAATCAATTTCTCTGCCATCGATAAAATGGAAATAGACAGCTTTCTGCAATGGACGTATTGACACATTTCTGATAATATTACACCCTCTATCACCCAAAGCTTCCTTTATTGCGCATAGCACAACTTCTATTTCGCTAAGCGACTTCTGCCCTTCTTGCAGGATGAGCAATCGATGCATCCAATAATCAAAGAATCCATCCCCCTGCAAACATTCGTAATAACCGAACGAACGAGGTTGGTAATACTTACAGAAGATAGAACGATCTAACTTGCGACTACTGTGAATGTCTTCTGTTGAGAAAGCAGCGAAAATTGGTAGGGCTATACTCCCATCATCTTCTGTTGAAAGATCATGATATAACGAATGAGTATAATCACGCAAAGGCTTGATACCAGAAATTGCAGTACGATTTTTCTTGCCAGTTCGGCTCAGAATCATATTTTTAAACTCTGCTAAATCATAGGATATGTTCACTTGTCGTTCTAAAGACTCTACTCCATCACGCACCTCGCTCATAAAATCATCATTAGAGATTCCAATAAAACGAGTATTACTATCGGAAAAACCTGAGAAAAATGAGCTCATTGCTATCTTTAGACCACGCAGGATAGAAGTCTTACCACAACCGTTCACACCAAACAGTAAGTTTACAGTTGGTTTGAACTGCAAGTGATATTCTCCGAAGCAACGGAAATTATTGAAAGTTATCGACGTTATATTCATATGATATTTCTAATTGATACTTGCCTACAAAAGTACGACTAAAAAAAGCAATTTGCCAAATATTTCTCTTATTATTTACGCTCAACTATTACTTTTTCTGCAAAAAATGAATTCTGCAAGGATACCACCGCCCTAATATGCCCATGGCGATAGTGATGATGCATGGGGTATAGACCAAGATATTGAAGATAGCTCCCAAGTCATCGCTTTTCGCACGAAACCCCAAGAGCATCTGCAAGAGATATTGTATGGCAAGTCCCGTCATACCTGCAAGTATCAGCCAGCGTGACCACTCATAGCGTCGGTGCGCCCACTTCATGTGCAGGCGGGTGATGCCGAGGATAAGGGCATTGATGAGCATGAATATGAAAATGCGAACAGGGGCTTTCATGTTCAACGAACGATGTACAAGGCTGTTTACCGTGAACTCAACCAAGCTTGTGTAAGGTATTTCCAACTTGACAGTTTTGTTTGTTCACTATTTTGACAAGTCGAAATATGTATCTCTTGGCTGCTGGCAGAGATTGGGGGTAGCAACCATTGGACGGATCAAACAGGGGGAAAGGTATGGGGAAAGGACGCAATGAAGGTTTTTGGCCTAGGATGGACTTTGTTAAATGGATACGGAGAAATAGTTAATGGGTCGTTAATTCATGCTAATCGGCTTGCATTCGGCGGGACGGAAGGTTATCTTTGTATAGAGGCTGCGCCAAGGCAAATGGTGAGCCAGGCTTCTTGGCATGAACGGCAGGAAGAGGCGAATGGATAAAATGTAAAAAAGAATCAAAAGAAACAATGATGAAAAAGTTAAATTTCTTATCAATCTCTCCGGTTGGGAGTCGGAAAAGACCGTTCTCGTATCGGTCTCGTATCAATCCCGTATTGATCCCGTATCGATCCCGTATCGTTCCCGTATCGTTCTCCTATCGTTCTCCTATCGTTCTCGCTTCCGGAAGCGGAAACAATACGGAAACAATACGGAAACAATATGAGGTCGATATATGCTGGAAGGGAGGACGATACGTGGTAGGTACATGGTGAAGCGTGGCAGATGTCAGGACAGGGAGAGGAGCAAAGGCAGCCCGTTGAGAAGGACCAAAAAAGAACCGAACCAACGGATGCTGATTCGGCTCTGTGCTTAACGTATTATCTTTTCTTCTCTGCTAACCCACAGCGAAAATCATTTGCCGTCGCAGCAGTTGGAATGGCATCCCTCCTTGATCACCTCCTCCTTGGTAGTGAGGCGCGTCTTGTAGCCAATCTTCTCCAGCGACTTCTGAATCTTCTCCACTGTGGTCTTGTCGGCATCATAGACTACCGTGATCTTCTGCGTCTCGGCAGAAGCCTGGATGTCCTTCACACCCTTGACGAAGCGAAGGTTCTCCTTCACCTTGTTCTCACACTTTCCACACTCCAGTTCGGGATTGGTAGTGAGGATGACCGTCTTGATATCCTTGGCCGAAACAGCCACCACCGTGAGCAGCATCAGCAAAAATCCAAAAAATCTCTTCATAACTTGATTCTCCTTGATTATCTTTTTTTACATATTTTTGTTCGTATGAAACCTCTCTCCGACGAAAACAATTCTTCGTTGTCCTCTTAGAAGTGAGCACGGATGCCCGCATAGACCATGGCTCCGCTGATCGGTCCATAGACGAGCGTAGAGTCGAAACTGTCGCTCCACGGATTCTCACAACCGATGATCGGATGCTTCTGCTTGTAGCCCGTCAGATTCTCTCCACCCGCATAGACAGCGAAGTTGCGGAACTCGCGCGTGACCTGGACATTGAGCGTGGGATAAGCCTTGTAGGTATTGTCCCAAGAGGCAGAACCGTCGGCCAGCGTGTAGGACTGAGGCAGACGACCACCGCCATTGAGGGCGAAGGTGGCATCAAACTGCCAAAGCCCCAGACCCGGCTTGTAGCTTGCCGTAAACAAGCCTTTGTAGCGACTCTGCAACGGTTTGGCGCGCAGCACACCACCATAGGTGGCCCGCACGAGGTTGTAGCGGTAAGCGGCCGTGAGGTCGAGACCCTTGATGGGCGTGATGCTGGCATCCACCTGGAAGGTATGGGAGTAGCTACTACCATCCAAGTCGGAGATCGTGATGGTCTTCGGATCGCTATCGTAGTCGATGATGGTTTGGTTGAGGAAGTGGGTATAGAAGTACTCCGCATTGATCTTCAACGTCTTATCAGCGATGGGAATCATAAAGGCCGTGCTGACACCATAGTTCCAAGCCTCCTCCTGGCCCAGTTTGCCGATCACGAGTTGGCGGCCGCTGGCCATGACATAGTTGCTCTCAGCCAGCACGTGCGGCGAGCGGTAGCCCTTGCCCGCCGACAGGCGAAGCGTGACCACATCGTTCATCACCCACTTCACATGAGCGCGCGGCGTGAGGAACGTGCCATAGACGTTGCTATGATCGACACGGAGACCCGCCATAGCCACGAAACGCTGGTGGAGGTTGAACGTATATTGCGCATAGGCACCGGGGACGGTCTCGCTTTCGATCATCGTCTGCGTGGGGAGCGTCGCGTCGTGGACAAGGCGCACATTCTGATGGAGGTAGTCGTGGTTGAGGCTCAGACCCGTCGAGAGATTGTGCTCATGGCCGAGGTTGGTCTCAAAAACCAGCGAGGCGTAGGCATTCTTCTCGTTGACGTCATAGATCTTCAGTCCGTAGCCCGCCTTCTGCTGGTGCATGGAGACATTGCCCATCAGGGCGATACTGCTCTCCTGCTCGTTCTCGAAGACGTAGGCATGCTTCATCGAAGCCTCGTAACGGTTAGTCTCAATATCTATTTTATACAGAGGCTGACCATGGGGATTGGCGTGGCCTTTCACCTGTCCCGTGTTGCGGTCCTCCTTGAGTGCTCCGATGCTGCCATGGAAGATATACTTACCCGAACGAGCCCACCAGCGATTCTGGATGTTGTACTGTCTCACCTGCGGATCGTCCTGGAATCCATCGCCATTGCCATCATGATGATTCCAGTTGTTCTCAAAGTGGGTCAGCAGCTCGGTGGCGCAATTCTCATTGCCATTGATATGGAGATTGGCCATCGCATTGGCCTCAAACTTACCCATGCTGCTGCCATAGAGATTGAACTGCACCTGCTGCTCGTCCTCCGGTTTCAGATACTGGACGTTGATCTGTCCCGTCATGGCCTCGTAGCCGTTCTTGACGGAGGCGTTGCCCTTCGACACCTGGATGCTGTTCATCCAAGATCCAGGGACGTAGCCCAAGGCAAAGGGAGCAGCCGAACCGCGGAAGTTGGGCAACAGCTCGGACAACATCTGCACATAGGTGCCGCCGAGGCCCAGGAGCTTGATCTGCTTCGCTCCCGTGGCAGCGTCCGAATAGTTGACATCCACGGAAGGGTTGTTGACGAAACTCTCGCCGAGGTTGCAGCAAGCGGCCTTGAAGAGCTCGCCCTTGAGCATCGCCTGGCCGTTGATGGCACCACCCATCGAGCGGACGGTCTGTCGCTTGGTGATCGTCACCTCGTTGATATGCTGGTCGGGCAGCATCACCTCGGTCGTATCCGAAGCGATGGAGACGGGATCTACGGAGCTCGCCGCCCCACTCTGGGCATGGACAAGCGTGGGCAACAGCAGGGAGGCTGCCGCAATGACGCACTTATTCTTACTCTTTCTGTGATTCATTTTTCTTGATAATAATGAGGTCGGTACACTCGTTTGTACTTTGACGGTGCAAAATTAGGGGAAAACTCTAGCAAGGAATCTTGGAGGGTGGAAGGTGGGACTCGAACCCACGACATTCAGAACCACAATCTGACGCTCTAACCAACTGAACTACGTCCACCATGTTACACTCAACAAGCTTTCTCGTTAAGCGGGTGCAAAGGTAGAAAGAATATTTCGTTCGCGCAAATTTTTGCGGCATTATTTTTCAAAAAAAGTACTTTTTACCCTGTAAAACACTTAGCAGCTCCCTTTTTCTCCTTGTTAGATATACAAAAAGAAGCATCGGACTCAGGGCGGAGACATTGCCGACGGAGAAGTCCTCGGCTCACCATGCCACGCTACTCGGCCGCATGGCCATGGCTGTTGGACTCCGTCTTGCTCTGGCTGCTGCCACTCACCGTCCCCGTAGTATCCTCGGGAGCGGGCTGCTCTATCTCCTCAGGCACCTCCTCTTCCACTTCGGGCTGTTCGGGTTGCTCGACGATCGTGTCAACCTGCGTTTGCGGTTTGTCGTCCACCACCGGTTCCTCATAAGGAATGGTATCGGCAGGCAGGACATCAGGCTGCTCGGGCTGCGACGACGAGGTAGAGAACATGGCGAAGCCTATCACGGCCACTACCAGCACCACTACCGCCACGCCTATCCACAGCCAGCGCCGGTTGGGGCGGTCGTCCTCGTCCACCGTGGCTGCATGCCAAGGATTCTTCGGGCCGCCACCCGTGGGTCGGGGCGCCTCGTAGTGCTCACCCTTGGCAGCATTGGGCAGCGTGATCTGCATCACGCCATGACACTCCGGACATTGGCATTCGACCGTCATGCCCGGTTCGGCATCGATGATAAACTGCGTTCCGCAGTTGTCGCAAGTAATCTGATATTTCATTTATTACTCCTTTCCAAGTTTGATCAAGACTGTGCTTGACAGTGCTTCTCCAGTTCAGGCTTCACGGCCTGGAGCACCCTTTCGGTCGCTCCCGTGAGTTTTTCGACAAAGGCAGCTGCCCGTCCCGCACTCTCCTGGAGGAAAGCCTCATCCTTGGTGAAACGGTCCATCAGCTGAGCAAAGCCCGCATCATCAGAGACCTCGAAGCCACCCTGGGCCGCTATCAGTCCCTGCGCCTCCTGGAAATGCTTGTTGTTGGGTCCGAAGAGGACCGGCATACCCCATACCGCAGCCTCCAGCACATTGTGGATGCCCACACCGAAGCCTCCACCCACATAGGCCACGCGGCCATAGTGATAGACCGAGGAGAGAAGTCCGAAGCAGTCGATGATCAAGACGTCGGCATCGGCCACGGTCTCCACGCTCGACTGGGTGTAGCGGGGCCACCTTCTTGCCTTGCAGCAACTGGCGGATCTGCGCCAGGTGCTCCTCCTTGATGACATGAGGGGCGATGATGAGTTTCCACTCGGGATGGGAGGCAAAATAGCGAAGGAAGAGTTCCTCGTCGGGCAACCAAGAGGACCCTGCCACGAAGACACGGTCCGAGTCGCCGACAAAGCGCTCCACCAGGGGCAACTGCTTGCGCGCCTCCCTCACCTGGAGCACGCGGTCGAAACGGGTGTCGCCCACAACCTCCACCTGGTCGATGCCTATCGAGGAGAGCAGCAGGCTACTCTCCTCGTTCTGAACGAAGAAGCGGCTGAAGCAGCGCAACACGCGGCCATACTGCCGTCCGTAGGGACGGAAGAAGATCTGACCAGGGCGGAAGATGCTGCTCACGCTATAGGTCGGCACCCCGCGATGGTTCAAGATATGGAGGTAGTTGTACCAAAACTCATACTTCACGAAAAAGGCCATGACAGGGCGTACCGTGCGAAGGAAGCGGCGCGCGTTGCCGACGGTGTCGATTGGGAGGTAGGTGATGATGTCCGCCCCCTTGTAGTCCTTGCGCACCTCGTAGCCCGAAGGCGAGAAGAAGGTGAGCAGGATCTTGTAGTCGGGAAACTCGCGGCGTATGGCCTCCATCAACGGACGGCCTTGCTCAAACTCGCCGAGCGACGCGGCATGAAACCAGACATAGCGAGCCGAAGGATCGACCCGCTGCTGAAGCACGCCAAAGGCTGCTTGCTCGCCACGCCACATCTTGCGCACCTTCGAGTCGAAGCGCGCAGCAATGCGGACGCCCAGTTGCATGGCATACATGATGAAGTTGTACATTACCTCTTGTAGGGTTGATGATTAGCTAATGACGTGAGAGACAGAATGGCGGGCGCGCCCGCCCGTTCTTATCCCAGTTCGCTGATGGCGCGATGGAGGCGACGGAGGGTCTCCTCCTTGCCGAGGAAGGCCGAGATGTCAAACATACCGGGACCCTTGCCGATACCGACAAGCGCCAGGCGGAACGCGTTCATCACGTCGCCGAGCTTGTAGCCCTTCTCCTCGACCCACTTCATCACCACTGGTTCCTGGCCCTCTACCGAGAAGTCCTCGACCTCCTGGAGCACCTGCGCCAGTTCGGTCATCTGCTGGGCGGAATACTCCTTCCAGCGCTTCTTCGCCGTCTTCTCGTCATACTCCGTAGGAGCGATGAAGAAGAAGGCGCAAAGCGGCCACAACTCATGGACGAAATCGACACGGTCCTTCATCATGTGGACCACCTGGCGCACACGATCCATGGTCGTATCGACGCCATTGTTGGCCACGATGGGCGCGAAGAGACCTGCGATCTCCTCGTCGCTCTTCCGCAACATATACTCGTGGTTGAACCAAATCGCTTTCTTGTAGTCGAACTTCGCTCCTGCCTTAGAGCACTTCGTGATGTCGAAGGCCTCCATCAGTTCGTCGAGCGAGAACATCTCCTGCTCCGTGCCCGGATTCCATCCCAGCAGGGCAAGGAAATTGACCACCGCCTCGGGGAAATAGCCACTCTCGCGGAAGCCCGTGCTGACCTCGCCCGTCTTCGGGTCTTCCCACTCCAGGGGGAAGACGGGGAATCCGAGGCGGTCGCCATCACGCTTCGAGAGTTTACCCTTGCCCTCAGGCTTGAGCAGCAACGGCAGGTGGGCGAAGCGCGGCATGGTGTCCTCCCAGCCGAAAGCACGGTAGAGCAGGACGTGGAGGGGCGCACTCGGGAGCCACTCCTCGCCACGGATCACGTGGCTAATGCCCATCAAGTGGTCATCGACAATATTGGCCAAGTGGTAGGTGGGCAGCTCGTCGTGGCTCTTGTAGAGCACCTTGTCGTCGAGGATATCGGTCTTGACGTGGACGTCGCCACGGATCATATCGTGGACCACGACCTCCTCGCCCGGCTCCACGAGGAAACGGACGACATACTGCTCGCCGTCGTCGATGAGCTGCTTGACCTCCTCGGCAGAACGCGTGAGCGAGTTGCGCATCGTCAATCGCGTGTGGGCGTCATACTGGAAGTTCTTCACCTCAGCACGCTTCTGCTCCAGTTCCTCGGGCGTATCGAAGGCATAGTAGGCCTTGCCCTCGTCGAGGAGCTGCTGCACATACTCCTTATAGATCTCCCTGCGCTCGCTCTGACGGTACGGGCCGTGGCTTCCACCGAAGCTGACACCCTCGTCAAAGTGGATACCCAACCAGCGGAACGACTCCAGGATATACTCTTCCGCTCCCGGTACGAAGCGGCTGGAGTCTGTGTCCTCAATGCGGAACACCAGCGATCCATGATGCTGGCGGGCAAACAAATAGTTGAACAAAGCCGTGCGAACACCGCCAATATGCAACGCTCCCGTGGGACTGGGTGCAAAGCGAACCCGCACCTGCGAAGACGCTGCTTCTGCTGTAAATTTTTCTTCCATCATAAATTGATAAGCGTGGATAGCCTAAAATTTTCGGCAAAAGTAATGCTTTTTTTCGATTATACCATATTTTTTTCGTAATTTCGCCGAGTAAAGGCATTTATGCCCTTATACCAAGGGCTAAGAACCAACCAAAACGAACATTACGCATCATGAAGCAATTCAGACATAACGGCACCAGCAACTGGCCTTCCATCCTTACGCGCATAGCGCTCGTGCTGACGAGCGTGACCATCATCGTCCTGTTTTTGCCCCGCGACAGCAGCCGACTTCTGCACTATAGCGAGGGCCAGCCGTGGACGGACGGCGCCCTGATCGCTCCCATCGACTTCCCCGTCTTCAAGTCGGAGGCGACCCTGAAGTACGAGCGCGACTCCGTGCGCGAACGCTTCCAGCCCTACTTCAACTGGGACGACCGCGTGGAGGAGCAGTCGCTCCAGGCGTTTCATGAGAAGTTCAAGGACGGCATACCGGGACTGACGGGCAACTACGTCCAGATCATCGCCCATAGGTTGCACCAGATCTACGAGCGCGGCGTGCTCGACCCCACCCAGCTGGCGCAGTATAGCGATGGCGACACGACGACGGCCATCCGCGTCGTGACGGGCAAGGAGGCCGTGACGCTGCCCACGGATAGCGTGCTGACGACGCTCGGCGCCTACCAATACCTCTTCCTCGACGACCGTCTGATGCCGGTGAGGGCCAAGTTGCAGGCTTGCAACCTCAACGATTTCATCTCGCCCAACCTCCGCTACGACCGAAGCCGGAGCGAGATGGAACTCAACGACAATCTCAGCCTCATCACGCAGGCAAGCGGAATGGTGCTCAAGGGGCAGCGCATCATCACCCAGGGCGACATCGTCACCTCGCGGATGATGCTCGTGCTCAACTCCTACGAGCGCGCCATGGCGAAGCAGAGCGCCTCGGAGAACGAATTGCGATCGACCATAGCGGGACAGACCATCTACATCCTGCTGCTCGTCTCGCTCTTCACCCTCTATCTAGCACTCTTCCGCAAGGACTACTTCACGAAGCCGCGATCCATAGCCATGCTCTACGCCTTGCTCGTCTTCTTCCCGCTCCTGACGTCCTTCATGATGAAGCACCCGTTCTTCAGCATCTATATCATCCCGTTTGCCATCTCGCCCATCTTCGGGCGCGTCTTCATGGATTCGCGAACGGCCTTCATCCAGCACGTCACGACCATCCTCATCTGTGCCGTGGCCGTGAAATACCAGTATGAGTTTATCACCGTACAGCTGGTGGCGGGCCTCGTGGCAATCTACTCGCTCCGCGAACTGTCGCGAAGGAGTCAGATATTCCTCACGGCGATCCTCGTCACGGCTGCCTCGGCGCTGGTCTATTTCGCGCTCCAGCTCATCCAGACGGATGATGTCTCGAAGCTCGACCGCGCCATCTACTACCACTTCACGATCAATGGTTTCTTCCTCCTCTTCACCTATCCCTTGATGCTGGTGATCGAGAAGGCCTTCGGATTCACCTCGACGGTGACGCTCTTCGAGCTTTCCAATACAAACAACCCGTTGCTTCGCGAACTGAGCGAGAAGGCGCCGGGCACGTTCCAGCACTCCATCACCGTGGGCAACCTGGGAGCGGAGATAGCCAACAAGATTGGGGCCAAGGCGCAACTGGTGCGTACGGGGGCGCTCTACCATGACATCGGAAAGATGGAGAATGCGGTCTATTTCACGGAGAACCAGGCGGGCTTCAACCCGCACGACAAACTGTCGGACACGGAGAGCGCGGCCATCATCATCGGCCACGTCACGGAAGGACTGCGCCTGGCCGAGGAGCACCACCTGCCACAGGTCATCCGCGACTTCATCGCCACGCACCACGGCACAGGACTGACGCGCTACTTCTACATCAAATATACCAACGAGCATCCCGACGAGGAGGTCGATGAGAGCCTGTTCCGCTATTCGGGTCCGAACCCGTTCACGCGTGAGCAAGCGATTCTGATGATCTGCGACACGGTAGAGGCGGCTTCGCGATCCCTCAAGGAGTATTCTCCCGAGAGCATCAGCGCCTTGGTCGATAGTATCATCCAGTCACAGGTGCGCGAGGGCTTCTTCAACGACTGCCCCATCACCTTCCGCGACCTGCAGACGGCCAAGAACGTGCTCATCGGGCGCCTGAAGTCGATTTACCACACCCGTATCTCCTACCCCGAACTCAGCGAGGAGGCTCGCAAGAAGGTGGAAGAGAAGAAAGAGGAGGAGGAAAAGAAGCGGGAAGAACTTACCGAGCAAGTGACGGAAGGCACGGAGAAGAAAGAGGAAGAGAACGTATAATTGGAATAAAATAGACAAACGTCCTGCCTCGACAGGACATCGGGTAAAAAAGAGAATGGGACTCATCGGCCTTCGTCATGTGAAGGCTTGGTGAGTCCCTTTCTTCTGTTGCTTCTATTTTTCCTATCGCTATTAGGGCACGACCACTACAGGCTGCGGCGATAGATCTCTATCACTTCGTCGCGGGTCAAGGTGTGGTAGCCACCGGTATTGCGGGGACAGACGTCGGCATACTTTTCGATGTCGGCTTCCTTGGCATCGACCTCCGTGATGGTCATGGCGAGGCCGAGCTCGCGCATCCAGGACTCCATCGTCTCCAGTCCTTCGAGGGCCACGGCCTTGTCGTCCTTGCCCTCGGGACGCACGTCCCATACGGCGAGGGCCAGGCGCTTGAAGCGGGCCACGGCCTCGTCGCTCTTCTCTATCAGCAGGCGGTAGTAGGCACCCGAGACTGCCGAGAGCGTATGGCCATGGATGGCATTGGTAAAGGCTGCCACGGCCTGTCCCAGCATGTGGACCTCCCAGTCCGTGGCCTTGCCACACTCCGTCAGACCATTGAGGCCCCACGTGGCCGTCCACATGATATTGCTGCGCGCCTCATAGTCCTCGGGGTTGACCAAGGCCTTGCGCGAACTGACGATCAGCGAGCGCATGAGGCCCTCGGCCAGGTAGTCGCTCGTGTTGTCATCGCTTCCCGAGAGATACTGCTCCAGGATGTGGGACATGATGTCGTAGATGCCCGCCACCATGTGATACTTCGGGACGGTGTAGGTAAACTCCGGGTTGAGGATGGCAAAGTCAGGATTGCGGAAGTGGTTGAACAACTTCAGTTCCTCCTTGTGCGAGGAGATGACCGATCCACTATTCATTTCCGAACCCGTGCCCGCCATGGTCAGCACCACGCCCACGGGCGTCCAGCGACTGTCGAGTTTGCCGAAATGCTTGAAATAGTAGTCCCACGGATCGCGCTCCTGGTAGGCTGAGGCCGAGACCGCCTTGGCATAGTCGGCCGTAGAACCGCCACCGACGGCGAGGATGAGATCCACCCCCTCCTCACGCACCTTGCGAGCACCCTCCAGCACTTTCTCGATGTCCGGATTGGGCAAGACGCCTCCGTCCTCGATGATGGTCTTGCCCGCCTCGCGCAGCACCTTGACCACCTGGTCATAGATGCCAAAGCGCTTGATGGATCCTCCGCCATAGGAGAGCATGACCTTCGGACCATAGTTTTTGAGTTCGTCGCCGAGCAAGCCCAGCGCGTCCTTACCAAAATGTACTTTGGTAGCGTTGTGATAAGTGAAGTTTCCTAACATAACCTTTCTTCTTTATGTGATTGATAACGCTTGCAAAGGTAGCCATTTTCTCTCGATCTTCCTAAACCCTTTTTGGGGAAAAACTTACCCAAAGGACGGAAATCAGTCCTCCAGCGCAGCAAGGAAACTGCGGATGCTGGGGAAGAGCAAGTTGCTCCCCTCCCCCGCCAAAGCCTCGTTGGGGAGCGGTCCCGAGTTGATGGCGACCGTGAAGCAGCCTGCTGCCACGCCCGCTCTCACCCCTAAGGGAGCGTTTTCGACCACGATGCCCTGCCACGGCTGCAAGTTGCCCGCCTTGCGCAGTCCCGCGAGATAAGGATCGGGCGCCGGCTTGCCGTTCTTCACGTCATAAGCCGTAGTGATGTGTGCCTCGTCGAGGAAGTCGCCGAAGTCGTGGAGCAAGCGCTGGATGAGCGGCCGCTGTCCGCTGCCCGTGACGACATTGATGCTCAGTCCGCGAGACGCAAACCAGCCCATCAGTTGGCGCACGCCGTCGAAGATACGCGTCTCCGGCAACTCATGGAAGTAGCGCGTCTTGACGTCATACATCCTTTGTGCCTCCGCCTCATCGACCTCGCGCCCCAGTTGGCGCTTCACATAGTCGCGGATCGTGTCCACACCCCTTGCCCCCTCTGTGGCATAGGCATCGGCCTCCGTGAAATGGATTCCGAAGTCGCTCATGGCACGCTTCCATGCCTTCGCATGATGGGGCATACTATCATAGAGCACGCCGTCCATATCAAACAGTACGGCCTTGGGGTCAAACCGTTCGTAGCCGTGCTGATCCAAATAGTGCTTGATCTCGTTGTCGAACATAATCACTTGATTCCATCAAAAAGGCGACGTGTCAGAGTCGGAAAAAAGCCGTTAGGCCCTTGCCTTCCGAGACACGCCGCCATGCTATTGCTATCTCTCTTTACGCCTCCTGGCTCAGACGCTCCCTGGATGGCCTTGCTCTCAGCCTCATATCCCGGTTTGTCGAGCAGGGCGAACATATTCTTCTTATACGCCTCCACGCCCGGCTGGTTGAAGGGGTTGACGCCGAGGACGTTGCCACTAATGCCACAGCCGATCTCGAAGAAGTAGATGAGCTGGCCGATGTAGTAGGCATTGAGGCGCGGCAGGGTGATACGGATCTGCGGCACTCCTCCGTCGGAATGGGCCAGGCGCGTGCCCAGCTCCGCCATTTTGTTGACCTCATCGACGCGCTTCCCCTCCAGGAAGTTGAGGCCGTCGAGGTTCTCCTCGTCGTGCGGGAAGAGGAGCTCATGCTCGGGTGTCTCCACGCTCAACACGGTCTCCCAGATGGAGCGCTCGCCCTCCTGGATCCATTGTCCCATGGAGTGGAGGTCGGTCGTGAAGTCGCAAGACGCGGGGAAGATGCCCTTATGATCCTTGCCCTCGCTCTCTCCATAGAGCTGCTTCCACCACTCGGCCACGAAATGGAGCTTCGGCTGGAAGTTGGCCATGATCTCGATCTTCTTGCCCGCCTTCTGGTAGAGCGCGTTGCGCACGGCTGCATACTGCGCCGCGATATTGTCGCAGTAGGGAACGTCCAGTCCTGTGGCCTTCTCCATGTCCTGGGCGCCCGCCACGAGCTGGCGGATATCAAATCCTGCCACGGCGATCGGGAGCAGACCCACCGGCGTGAGAACCGAGAAGCGTCCACCCACGTTGTCGGGGATGACGAACGTCTTGTAGCCCTCCTTGTCGGCAGCCGCACGGGCCGCACCCTTGTGGGCGTCGGTGATGGCGACGATCACGTCCTTGGCCGCCTCCTTGCCCCGCTCGGCCTCACATTGCTTCTTCAGCAGGCGGAAAGTGAGGGCCGTCTCCGTGGTCGTGCCGCTCTTGGAGATATTGATCACGCCAAAGCGCTTACCCTTCAGATAGGTGGTCAGTTCGTAGAGGTAGTCCTCGCCAATGTTGTTGCCGGCAAAGAGGATGACCGGGTTGCGGTCGTCGCGGACCAGCCACGAGAAACTATTGCCCAGGGCCTCAATGATGGCGCGTGCGCCGAGGTAAGAGCCTCCAATACCGGCCACGACGACATAGTCGCACTGGCTGCGGAGCGTGTCGGCCACGGCCTGCACCTCGTCGAGAAACTCCGGTGTGATGCTCGACGGCAGATGCAGCCATCCGAGGAAGTCATTGCCCGGGCAGGTGCCCTGCTCCAAAGCGGTCTGAGCCGCTGCTACCTGAGGTGCGTAAGCCTCCAGGGTCCCCGGATCGAGGAAGGAGAGCGCCTTGGTGATGTCTAAACGAATCTTTTCCATAAACCTATTGTGTGATTTGTTGTGTTATTGTGTTGCGAATGGGTGGTATCCATCCTTGTTATCCTTATTATATATATCCTATCGCCTCACGCCCCCGGATTGGTCATGTTCCTGATGGCCTCGGCGGCATTGGCCCTCTCGTAGAGGATGCGATAGACGGTGTCGAGCGTCGGCGTATGCAGGTGGACGTGGTGGGAGCGAAGCTCCTGGGCGATGACGTACATACACTTCGTGCCGAAATAGCCCTCGGCGATCATCTCCATCTCGGCCTGGGCCGCCTTGACGGTATAGCCCCTCCCGATCATGGCGCCAAACGTGTAGTTGCGCGAGAGGCGCGAGTAGCCCGTGACGAGCTGGTCGCCCAGATAGACCGTGTCGAGCATGTCTCGCCAGATGGGGTTGAGGGCATTGAGGAATGCGTTCATCTCCTGCATGGCGTTGGTCATGAGCACGGCGTGGAAGTTGTCGCCAAAGTCGAGCGATCGGCAGATGCCAGCACAGATGGCATAGACGTTCTTCAGCACGGCCGCATACTCGATGCCGACCACGTCGCGTGAGGTCTTGGTCTTGATGTAGTGGGAGCGGAGCACGCTGCTGAAGTCCTGGGCCCGCGCCTCGTCCGTGCAGCCCACGGTCAGGTAGGTGAGGCGCTGCTGGGCCACCTCCTCGGCATGGGAGGGTCCGCCGATGCAGGCCAGTTGGCCCTCGGGCACGCCAAAGCGCCTGTGGACATACTCCGTGAAGACCGTGTTCTCGCCCGGCACGACCCCCTTGATGGCCGTAACGACAAACTTGTCGCGCATGGGCACGCGCACCTTGTCGAGCAGTTCCTTCGTATAAGGCGACGGCGTGACGAAGAGCAGCGTGTCGTAGTGGGAGACGATGTAGTTGATGTCCGACGAGAAGTCTATCTCCGCGACGTCGAAGGCGAGGTTGCGGAGATAGCCCGGGTTGTGTCGGAGCAGCTTGAAGCGGTCGATGGTAATCGGACGACGCACATACCACCCTATCTCGTGGGTGTGCTCCACTATCACCTTGGCCAAGGCCGTAGCCCAACTGCCGCTACCTATGACAGCTATACGTCCGTTTACCATCGCGCTTCCCGTAGTTGACTATTTTTATATGGAGCAATCCTTCGACCTATGCCTCCGTCTCAGCCGGGGTCACAGCGTCTATCCAGCGCTGGATCTCATCGACCGACGGCTTCTCATAGCCGAGTTTATACTTCTTGTTGATCTCGCCGAGCTTCTGCTGCAGGCCCTGAGCCTTCTCGCCACAGATGTCGGAGAGGAGGTTGAAGCCCGCCTTGCGGAGCACATAGACCCACTCCTCAGGCACGCCGATCTTGGCCCAGGCCTCGATGCTGTCCTGCGGCATCTTCTTCTCCGGCTTCATCTGGGGGAAGAGGATTACCTCCTGGATGGTCTCCTGGCCCGTCATGAGCATCGTCAGACGGTCGATACCGATACCGATACCGCTGGTCGGCGGCATGCCGTACTGCAGGGCGCGGAGGAAGTCGTGGTCGATGATCATGGCCTCGTCGTCTCCCTTCTCGCTCAGGCGCATCTGCTCCTTGAAGCGCATCTCCTGGTCGATGGGGTCGTTGAGCTCGGAGTAGGCGTTGGCCACCTCCTTGCCGTTGACCATCAGCTCGAAGCGCTCGGTCAGTCCGGGCTTGCTGCGATGCATCTTCGTCAGCGGCGACATCTCGACGGGGTAGTCCGTGATGAAGGTCGGCTGGATGAACGTGCCCTCGCAGAACTCTCCGAAGAGTTCGTCGATGAGTTTGCCCTTGCCCATGGTCTCATCGACCTCCATGCCCTTGGAAAGGCAGAAGGCGCGGATCTCCTCCTCGGTCTTGTCCGTGCAGTCAAAGCCCGTCTTCTCCTGGATGGCCTCCAGGATGGGGAGGCGGCGGAAGGGAGCCTTGAAGGAGATGACGTGGTCGCCATGCTTCACCTCCGTGGCGCCGTTGTTGACGGCCTTGCAGATGGTCTCGAGCAGCTGCTCGGTGAAGGCCATCATCCAGTTGTAGTCCTTATACTGCACATAGAGCTCCATGCAGGTAAACTCGGGGTTGTGGAACTTGTCCATACCCTCGTTGCGGAAGTTCTTGCCGATCTCATAGACGCCCTCAAATCCGCCTACGATCAGTCGCTTCAGATAGAGCTCGGTGGCGATACGCATGTACATATCGACGTTGAGGGCATTGAAATGGGTGATGAAGGGGCGGGCCGAGGCGCCTCCGGCGATGGACTGGAGGGTCGGGGTCTCGACCTCGGTATAGCCGTGGCGGTCGAAGAAGGCGCGCATGGTGCGGAGCACGGTGGCACGCTTGAGGAAGGTGTCCTTGACGCCGTCGTTGACGACGAGATCGACATAACGGCGACGGGCGCGCAACTCGGGGTCGTCAAACTTGTCATAGGCCACGCCGTCCTTGTACTTGACGATGGGCAGCGGCTTTTGAGGCTCTTCGACAGGAGGACGAGCTCCTGGCGTGGACGCTGATCTCGCCCATCTGGGTCTTGAAGACGAAGCCACGCACGCCGATGAAGTCGCCGATGTCGAGCAACTTCTTGAAGACTACGTTGTATAAGTTTTTGTCCTCGCCCGGGCAAATGTCGTCGCGGGTGATGTAAACTTGGATTCTGCCTTTGCTATCCTGAAGTTCGACAAAGCTGGCCTTGCCCATGATACGGCGGCTCATCATACGTCCTGCAATGACCACCTCGCGCTTCTCGTCCTCCTTAAATTCGTCTCTGATCTCGGTAGAGAAAGCGTTGGTAGGATATTCTGCTGCGGGATACGGGTCGATACCCATCTCGCGCAGCTGCTGTAAACTTTGTCGGCGGCCAATCTCCTGGTCGCTCATTTCTAAAATGTTCATATTACCTAAGATATGATTCTATAATTATTTCTACGTTTGCAAAGATACAAAGAATATTCCGAAGGGCGTATCTTTTTACTGTTTTTTAGCGTATTGCGGGGAAAACAACCGCGGAAACAGCGTGTCGCGGGGAAAAGAATTGCGAAAATAGTAGAAAACAACCGGTATAACAAATAACGGGTCCATCGCCGGGACACACAAGAAAAACAACTTGAACAACATGTACATCAAGTAACAACGCTTCGCCAAATCAGCAGCAAATGTGTCCAAGGCGAAGCGTTGTATTTAGTTGTTTACCTTGCAGCAAGATTGTGACACGCAAAGCGTGTAAAGTTGTAACTTGTTGTAAAAGTTGTATTGGTTGTTTTCCCTACTCAGCAGGCCGCTTTGACGCTACCGGGCCACCTGCTTGACGACCGTGCCATCGGCGTTCCTGCGGAGGACGATGCCGTGGCGCGTGGGCTGGCGGAGTCTGCGTCCGTCAGGACTGTAGCAGACTGAGGGCGCGGGGGTGTCGAGGCGCGGGCGGGAGAGGATGGAGGTGGAAGGCAACGACTGCAAGCGGGGCGTGACATAGGAGTCGGCATAATAGACGCGGTCGGGCCCCACATTGACGAGCAGGGTCTGGGTCTTGTACTCGGTCTCGTAGGTCTCCGTGGAGGGATTGTAGTTGAGGACCAGCATATCCTTCAGGTCGAAGGGGTCGAGCTGGGAGGATTCGGGCAGATAGTCTGCAGGCATGGCGAAGAGGTGGAGACAAGACCACGTATCGACACCAAGGTATTGCGGAAGGACGGTGATGCGGTTGTCGCGCCATTCGCCCACCACCCAGTAGGTCTCGTCCCTGTTGGAGCTATAGGGCAACTGCCAGTAGATCTTGTCGCCATCGCAGACGGCAGGCACCTCCTCGTCCATATCATCCTCTATGAAGGGGTTATAATGGACGAAATGGATGGTCTGCTCGGGCTTTCCCTCAGGCTTCTGCGTGGGCTCATAGCGGAGCGGTACGATCGTGGTCAGTCCCTCGCCATAGCAGCTCCAGCCGCCCGTGGCCGTGGCCAGTCCGAGGATGTAGCGGGGCATTCCTTGTTCGTCGAGTCCCCCGTCCACCAGGGCGAGCGTGTCGCCACGCAGGGTGAAGCGGACGTCGGTCTCAGCCTCGTCGGGCAGGCAGTCGAGCTCCCCATCGCCTCGGTCGCTGAGCACCATGCGGCGCGCATAGAATACGGTCCCATCGTCGCCCTCAAACATCGCCTGGGGCAGGCGCGCCACGAGGGTGTCGCCCCCCGCACGGTCGAGTTTGAGCCACGTGTCGGTGGGAAAGAAGACGAAGGGATTGGACAAATAGACGCTACCATCCTCGGCCTCCACATAGTCGGCCGTATAATACTCCACGCTGTCGAGGTAGGCCACCCCCTCTCCCGGGTCATAGAAGCTGGTGGCGCTCCTCACCTGGTGGGCATGGATCGTGCCCTCGGGCGCCTCGTAGCGGATGGACTCCGCACCTGGAAAACTCGTCTGCGCCGCCAAGCCCAGCGAGAGGAGGGAGGCAGCGACCAATGGTAATAGTCTGATTTTGTTCATATCGTAAGTAGTTTAAAAATTGGTGAATACTGCGTAGCGAGCGGAGCGCCCTTAGGCGAACGGAGACCACGACTTCCCCTGCTTTAGGCGAGGAGGTACCACATGTAGCCGCCAAAGGTGAGCACGAGGACGGCTCCCTCCCATCGCTCGATGGTATATTTGGTGAAGGAGAAAAACCAGATCATGATGGTCGAGACGAGCATCATGTAGAGATCCACGTTGGTGATGCCCTCGATGTGCATGGGCGAGATCATGCCCGTGAGGCCCAGGATGAAGAGGATGTTGAGGACGTTGCTGCCCAGCACGTTGCCGATGGCAATGCCACTATTGCCCTTCTTGGCCGCCACGACGCTCGTGGCCAGTTCGGGCAGCGAGGTGCCGCCCGCCACAATGGTCAGTCCGATGACGGCGTCGCTCACGCTCAGCGCGCGTGCCACCTCGGTAGCGCCTCCGACAAAGAGGTTGCTGCCGCCGATGAGGGCGGCCAGGCCCACGACCATCCACAGTACGGCCAGCCAGCCCTTCATGGGTTGCTTGGCAGAAGCCTCGTCGGCTGCGGCCTCCTGGGCTGTCTGACCTTGGGTTGTCTCTCCTTGGGCAGGCTGCGCGACAGGCTGGGCCGAGGTGGCGCCCTTGATCGTGAGGCGCATGAAGACGAGGAAGAAGACGAAGAGAATGGCGCCGTCGAGGCGTGTGATGACCCAGTCGTTCTGACACATCATGAGTAGGACGACCGAGGCCACGAGGGCGCAGGGCACGTCTTTGAAGACCGTGGATCGCAGGATCGTCATAGGGGCCACGAGGGCGGCCACGCCGACGATGAGCAGGGCGTTGAAGATATTGCTTCCCACGACATTGCCCACGGCCAGGTCAGGAGTGCCCTTGAGGGCGGAGACGACGCTGACGCAGAGCTCGGGCATGGAGGTGCCCAGGGCGACAATGGTCAGTCCGATGACTATCTGGGGCACGCGGAGCCGCTCGGCCACGGCCACCGCCCCCTCGGTGAGTCGGTCGGCGCCCCAAAGGACGAGCACCACGCCCACCACGATCCACAAAGCGTTTAGCAACATACTTTTCTTTCTGTTTTATTTCTACTTTTTTAATGATGTCTCCCTCGGTCTCTCGGTCCTTGGAAGGAGCGAGATTCGCATCCGCCAAAAGGCGAAAAGCGTATCCCCGATGCAAAAATACGAAAAAACCCTGAATGCCAAAACATTCAGGGCTCATTTTTCTATTTTTGACTATAAAGGGAAAGAACAAGCAACAAGACGTGGACAAACGTCCTGCTTATAGGGGAAAACAACTCATACAACCAATACAATCATGAACAACGCTTCGCCTTGAGCAATCTTGCTGCAAGGTAAACAACAAAATACAACAAAGGGTTCCATGAAATGGAACGCTTCGCCAGGACAAAATGTCAGGAAATATCCAAGGCGAAGCGTTGTATATTGTTGTTTCACTACAAGCAACCTTTAGTTGCACGGGCCTCGAAGAGGCAATGTCCCCGCGAAGCGTTGTTCAAAGTTGTAAAAGTTGTTCAAGTTGTTTTCCTTCATCAGCAAGCGATACAGGTCGAAAACCATCACGCTGCTTTGCAAACGGGCGTCAGAAGGGGCGTCCTCCGGGATGACCCATGGGCGGACGGCCACCCGGAGGTCCCATGGGCGGGCGTCCACCCGGAGGTCCCATCATCGGGCCGTCGTCACCACGGCGCACGCCTGCTGGGTGCTGCGGCTTGCCCCCGAAGAGGTTGAAGCGATAGGAGATCGTCAGGAGCGCGTAGCTATTGATGCTGTTATACTCCGTATCCGTGCGGCCCATGGCGTTGACCACGCGCGAGAGGTTGCTCTGCTGGTGGAGGATGTCGTAGAGCTGGAGCGAGATCGTGAGCGGCTTACCACGCAGGAAGCTCTGCGCCACCTGGGCGTTCCAAAGCAGTTCGTTGCTGTTGAGCGAGGCGTCGTTGTAGCCTCGGCGACTGTTCATGTGGAGGTCCGTGGAGAGGCTCGTGCCCCAGGGGGCCGTGAGGTTGATGGATCCACCATAGGCGAAGCGCCAGGTGTTGAGGTTCTGCGCCGACTGCAGCTGGTTCTTCGTGTGGTTGTACTCCACCGACCCGTCAAGGGCCACCTCCAGCCAACTGTTACGATAGCTGAACGTCAGTCGCTCGCTGAGGTTGGTCTGGTTGGTGATGTTGCGCTCCACGAGGCTCTGCCGCGACTGCTGCAGGAGCGAGGCGTAGCGGTTGACATCGACGGTCGTGAAGGTATTGACATTCCATACGCCCAGGGGTGTCGATGCTCGTGTTGAACATCACGCCCGCGTTCAGGTTCCAGTTGCCATTGATGTTGACGGGCCTCACCACGCGGGCTCCCGAACTGGCGTCGTAGGTCACGCTATTGCCGATGGCGTTGTGGACGGAGGCGAAGTGGAAGAAGGTCATCCACGACTGCGTGTATCTCTGCCGGTAGCCATTGTAGAACATGTGGATGCGGTGGGTGAAGGCGGGACGCAGGCCCGGGTTGCCGACGCTCACGTTCTGCGGGTCGGTATTGTCCGTGATGTCGAGCAGCTGGCTCATCGTGGGCTGCGTGGCCGATCCGCGGTAGAAGAGGCGGAGGTTGCTCTGTGGCGAGAACTTATAGCGGAAGTCGATCGTCGGACTCCAGTCGAAGGAGTTGCGCACGGTATCGACATGCACGCCGAGGTAGTCCTGCTGGTAGATGCTGTGCTGCGGCTGGAGCTGCACGCCGGCGTTGAATCGCCACTTCTCCTGGTTCATGCGGATCATGAGCTGTATGTTCTGCGTATGCGTCTTGTACTCCGAGTAGCGGCTCAGCGACTGGTCGAAGTAGTTGCCGAGGGGCTGCTGCAGCAGGGCGAGGTAGCTGCCCCAGGAGCGGTAGGCGGGCTCGACGCCGTCGAAGTAGCCGCCGCCGAGCGAGGAGAAGTCGTAGGTGGATCGGTCGCTCTTGCTCAGGGCGTAGTTGTACTGGTAGGCCAGCTGCAGGTAGGTGCGGCGGGCGATGGGCTCGCTATAGGTGGCCTCCACGCCGATGCCGTGGCTCTTGGTGGGCATGAGGTTGTAGCGGTAGGCGCGGTAGATGGAGTCCTGGCCCATGGCGTCGAGCAGCTGGTAGTATTGCAGGTCCTGGGTGGAGAAGGTCTTGGCGTCGGCATCGTTGTAGTTGCCCTGGAGCCGGAGTGTGACGTTGCGCCCGTTGGCCGAGAGCTTGCGGTTGACCTGCAGCGAGGCCTGCGCCGAGGTGTTGTCGCCATAGGTCACGGTCGTGTTGCGCTGGCGGTTGACCAGGGTGCCCTGGGCCTGCATGGTCGCGAGCAGGTCTTCGGCGAGCGGGTCGTCGCCCTGGGCATAGGGATCTTCTGAGAAGGTGGCCGAGGTGCTCACGTCGAGGCCGTCGCTCTTGCTGAGCTGCAGGCTTGGCCGGAACATCACGTTCCACATCGAGTCGGGGGTCCACTCCAGGCGGAAGCGCCCGTCCCAGCTGTTGGACCGCGTGTACTGCTGGCTGATGCGGCGCGTGTAGGCGTGCTGCGAGGCCAGGAAGTTGTCGGAGAAGACCTTGGCCTGCAGGTCGCCGTTGTTGTGGTTCCAGCGCAGGGATCCGTCCCATTGCCAGGTCTTGCCGTTGTCGTAGTTCATGTTGATGCCGGCCATCTTGGTGTTGTTGAGCCCCTGGCGGGTCTGTCCGAATCCGCCCCGTCGGCCTCCGCCAAACATCATGTCGCCGACGTTGTTGGCCGAGAGGAAACCCATCATGCGGAAGTTGTCCTTGAAGTAGGCCGCCATGCCGCGCTCGCTATAGCGCCCGTGGTTGCCCACGGAGAGGTTGATGTTGGAGAAGAATCCTTTGTTCATGCCCTGCTTCATGCCGAAGTCGAGCACGGTCTGCTCCTCGCCGTCGTCGATGCCCGTGACGCGGGCCAGGTCGCTCTTCTGGTCGTATGCCTTCACCTTGTCGATGATGGAGACGGGGAGGTTCTTCATGGCCGTCTTGGTGTCGCCGGTCATAAACTCCTTGCCATCGACCAGGATCTTCTTCACCTCCTTGCCGTTGATCTTGATCGACCCGTCGTCGCCTATCTCTGCGCCGGGCAGCACCTTGACCAGGGCCTCGACGGTCGATCCCTCGGCCACGCGGTAGGCGGAGGCGTTATACTGGAAGGTGTCGTTCTTGAGCACGACCTTCGGGGCCTGGGCGGCGATCGTCACTTCGCGCAGCACGTGCTCGTCGGCTTGGAGCGTGAGGGCGCCGGCGTCTTGGTCCTTGCCTCCGGAGACCACGATGTCGTGGCAGAGCGTGCGCATACCGACGAAGGAGACCTTGAGGATGTAGCGGCCGTCGCGCGGGGCGGCGAGCGCAAAGCGGCCTGTGTCGTCGCTCGTCGTGCCCGAGACGTAGGTGCTGTCCGATCCCAGCAGCTGGACGACGGCGTAGCCGAGGGGCTGCTTGTGCTGGCCGTCGATGAGCGTGCCCGAGACCGTCTGTGCCTGGGCCGAGACGATTCCCACCAGAGGGGAGTGCCACCAGGACTATACTGATTCTCTTTCTTATATCCATCTTGTTCTTGTGTAGTTACTATTGTTTTGCTCTTGTTCTTGCTTTTGCTCTTGTCCTTGCTTTTGCTTTCTATCTATCGCTTTGTCCTGTCTTAGGACGCGCCAGCGCCCTGATGGTTTAAAATGGGCTAGCAGAAAACGCAACCTGCTGATGGGGAAAAACAACAAATACAACTTTTACAACAAGTAACAACGCTTTCGATAAGCCATGCGCAGAACCGAGCTCGCTCGAGTTTAGCCATGGCGAGAAAGGGTACCATGAAATGGAACCTACACGCTTCGCGCATATTGCAATCCTGCCTTGGTTAGCATGGACCTCGAAGAGGCAATGTCCCTGCGAAGCGTTGTTCATAGTTGTAAAAGTTGTTCAAGTTGTTTTTCTATCATGTCCTGGCGAAGCATTGTATCAGTTGTTGTCTATATGCCCTGGCGAAGCATTGCTCGTGTCGTCTCGGTCTGCCCTTACAATCTTGCACACTACGCCGGGTGGATGCGCAAGAACGGAAGCCGAAATGTGTATTATTGTTAAAACAACCAGCTTTTGACCGTCGTTACGACGAAAAATGATAATTTTGTATAAAGTAAGAACAGACAAAGACAAGGAAACAGATATGGAACAGAGAATCATCCTATCAGATCGTTTCGAGAGCGATCTCGCGCTGTGTATCTCCGAGTGTGAGCACGATGGCATCTTCGTCATCTGCGACACCAGTTCTCATCGCTTCTGCTGGAGCGAGATGGCCCACTTCCCCACCCTGCGCCAGGCAGAGGTGATCACGATCGTCGATGGCGACGCCAACAAGAACCTGCGCCAGCTCACGCGCGTCTGGGAGCGGCTGCAGAAGGGCGGGGCCAACCGCCACTCGCTCGTCATCAATCTCGGCGGCGGCATGGTGACGGACCTCGGCGGATTCGCGGCAGCGACCTTCAAGCGGGGCCTCAGTTTCATCAACGTCCCCACCACGCTGCTGGCCATGGTCGATGCGAGCGTGGGAGGCAAGACGGGCATCAACTTCGGGGGCATGAAGAACGAGATCGGCACCTTCCAGGATGCTTCCCGCGTCATCATCAATACCGACTGGCTCAAGACGCTCGACACGGACGACCTTCGCAGCGGCTATGCCGAGATGCTGAAGCACGGTCTCCTCGACAGCCAGGAGCGATGGGCCCGACTCGTCGGCTTCGACCTCTCGCAGCCCGACTGGCACGAGCTGGCCAAGATGATCGAGGCGAGCATCGACATCAAGCTCCGCTACGTCAGGCGCGACCCGCTGGAGAAGGACTTCCGCAAGTCGCTCAACCTCGGCCATACCTTCGGCCATGCCATCGAGGAGTGGTCGCTCAGCCGACAGGCGCTGCCCCATGGCCATGCCGTCGCCTTCGGACTGGTCTGCGAACTCTATCTCTCTACGCTCCGCACGGGCTTCCCCACGGAGCAGATGCAGCAGACCGTGCGCTTCGTACGCGAGTTCTACGGCACGCCGGCCATCAGTTGCGCCAGGACTACGACGAGCTCGTCACGCTCATGCACCACGACAAGAAGTCGCACCACGGAGAGATCCGTTCCGTGCTCCTGAGTGGTTTCGGCCGGCCCATCATCGACCAGACCGTCGGCGACGAGGAGGCTCGCCAGGCGCTCGACTTCCTTCGCGAGGGGGGCCTAAAGCGCTCTCCCTCCCTCTTGCTTCGGGTTCTTCCGGAAAATCGAGTGATAGGGTTTGTGCTGTTGCCAATACGTCCTGCTGAGTTAGGGAAAACAACAAATACAACTTTTACAACAAGTAACAACCTACGCGCTGTCGCGCGTATTGCACTCCTGCTGCAAGGTAAACAACAAAATACAACGCTTCGCCAGGACATTACGCCAGGAGAAATCAGCAGGAAATGTGTCCAAGGCGAAGCGTTGTTCATAGTTGTTTCCATTGCAGCAAGCCTTATGTCTGCATGGGCCTCGAAGAGGCGATGTCCCCGCGAAGCGTTGTATCTTGTTGTAAAAGTTGTTCAAGTTGTTTTCCATGTGTCCACGTTGCATCACTCCATTTTCCGGAAGAACCTTGTTTCGACCCGGGGCCCTGCCTGCCTCGGGTTGCGCCACGGCCTACGTGGCTCAAGATCCCCCTTCCGAGACCCGCCTCTCAGAGGGGGATTTTTCTATGCCACAGTTTCTTTTCTTCCATGATTTTCTTGCTGGTTTAAGTTGTCGAAATGATTGCCTATCTCTCTATTTTCAGAAGCCAGTCGATAGCGGAGCACACATGAATGCTTTTGCCTTCTACCACCATATCACGTGTCGGAGTCATGGCTATGAGCGTCAGCTTGTCACAACGCAAAGCTATTGAGGCTTTCACAAGCGAGCTCGTCTCGCGCTTGAAGGTCTTTGGGCTGTCGATGTCGTATGCCACTTGTATCAGCTCCACGGCCTTGTCTTGGTTGCACACTACAAAATCCACCTCTTTGGTGCGCGGCGACTCTTTGTAGTAGTATATGTCCAAGAAGTCGTTGCTACACCTGCGCAGCAGTTCTATATAGACAACATTCTCCAAGCGCCAACCAATATTTTCGGGCGCAAAAGAATTTTCACGATTGTTCTGCAGCCCACAATCCACGATATACGCCTTGGCGTTTCTTATGCGCTCTTTGCTCTTGAAGGAATGCTTGGAAAGCAATTGTATGAGAAATGCCTGGCGCAAATAACCGACGTATTTCTTTGCCGTTTGATCCGTTATCTTCAACACTTGAGAGATGCTATCGTAGTTGACCTCCTGGCACACATTGTTGATCAGGTGGTTGGCTATTTTCCGCAGGGCATCCGTGTTGCGGATTTTGAAACGTTGCTGTATGTCTTTTGTGATGATGGCCTCCATGAGGCTCTGTACGTATCCGCGCTTATTGCGCAAGTTCTGCATTTCCGGAAAACCTCCATCATTGATATAGTCAATAAATGCCGCTTTCTTTTCGGCCTCGGCTTTTGTTGTGATGCCACGAGTGTCGATGCGACGGAAACAACAATATTCTCGAAAAGAGAATGGGAACAAATGGATTTCATTGTAACGGCCCGTCAAATGTGTTGCCAACTCTCCACTGAGCAGTTTGGCATTACTTCCCGTTACCACAACGTGTAGATTGGAGCGTAGAAGACGGTTGACAAACAAATGCCACCCATCAACATTTTGTATCTCATCGAGAAAGATATACTGTATATCAGTACCATATACCTGATAGATACAAGAAAGCAACGTATTCAGGTCTTCTGTTTGCAATTTTGCGAAACGGTCATCGTCAAAGTTGGCGTAGCCATAGTCTATGCCATGCTCTAAAAGCACCTTATGGCAAAGGGTCGATTTACCACTTCGCCTCACTCCTATCACGACTTGTGCAAGGGGACTGTCAAACTCGAACAACGCCTCCTCGTTCCGTTTTACCCATTGTTCGGGATGATAGTTGCCGACATATTCTTTTTGCTCTGCCAACACTTGAAGCATGATTCTTTCTTCCACCATAACCGTAAGCTTATTGATTTATTCAAGTGCAAAAATACTGAAAATATTGAAAACGAGCAATTTAGCGACTTTAAAATTCGCTAAAATGCAGATTTCTGACCTTTCTATCACGCTAAAATGCAGATTTTTGATGTTTCTATCACGCTAAAATGCAGTTTTCACGTCGTCCTATCACGCTAAAATGCAACAGACCGTCGGCGACGAGGAGGCTCGCCAGGCGCTCGACTTCCTGCGCGAGGGGGCGTAGGGGATTTCTTTGGTTCATCCGGAAAATGGAGTGATAGGGGCGTTGGGCTGTTACCAATACGTCCTGCTGAGTTAGGGAAAACAACAAATACAACTTTTACAACAAGTAACAACACACGCTTCGCGTGTATAACAATCTTGCTGCAAGGTAAACAACAAAATACAAGGCTTCGCCAGGACATTATGCCAGGACATTATGCCAGAACAATTAGCAGGAAACGTGTCCAAGGCGAAGCGTTGTTCATAGTTGTTTCCCTTGCAGCAAGCCTTAGTCCGCATGGGCCTCGAAGAGGCGATGTCCTGGCGAAGCTATTCCATTTCATGGCACTCTTTCTCGCCATGGCATAACTTGAGCAAGCTCAGTTCTGCTCATGGCTTACCGAAAGAGTTGTTACTTGTTGTAAAAGTTGTTCAAGTTGTTTTTTCTGTGTGTCCACGTCGATTCACTCCATTTTCCGGAAGAACCATTTCTTTTCTCTCTTTGGGGCTGAGGGGGCGCCTGGCCTGTCACAGGTTGGGCCCGCCCTTTGTGTGTCAGTATGTCAAAGACCGTGGAGACATGGATTCTGCAGGGGAGGCGGACGTCTGCCGTGGCCAATCGGGAGGCGGGCCTACCCAAGAATCGTGTTCATGCTGCAAAGTTAAGTCTTTCTGCCAACCCAGCCGTGCGATACGATGCGATTGGGTGCGATTGGGTGAGATAACGGGTGATGAGGGTGGAAGGAGACGCAAGGAGACGGAAATACCCTTCTGTCGAAGCTTCGAGCAAATGGCTGGGGCCAGCGAGGGAAGGGCCATCACAGGAAGGGCCTCAGAGAGGAGGACATCCTGCGGGAGGGCCTTGGAGAAAAGAGGCATCACAGCACTTGAGAAGCCTCGGACAAAAGAAGAGCGTTCCAGTTGTTCCAGTATTCCAGTTGTTCCAGTATTCCAGTTGTTCCAATTAATTTCGAGACACCCCCATTTTTCTCTCATTACCTATAACTACTTAATAACTAATTAGTTATATAGTATATATAGGGGTAATAGGATTTTGCATACCCTCAAAAAATAACTGGAACAACTGGAACTGGAACAAACCCCCAAACACCCTTTTTTCTCTAAAAGGCTTATTACCAACAGATTATCCCTTTCTACTACTTTACTTTCACCTCTATATTCGACAACATAGTCGATATGATAGCTGATAAAAGCCGAAGAAAATGGGATAAAATAGATCTCGCAAGCCTCACTTTCCTGTCTTTAGGCCGCAGAATTGACTACGAAAGTGGTACATCAAAATCAAGGTTTCACCACGATTTGAGGATATCTTTTTCACAAAAACGCATGTTGAAAAGAAAAACCAAGGGCAATCAATCAAAAAACGATCGCATGAAAAATGGGGAAAATGGTTCATCCGAAAAATAGCGTGTCAGGGTTGTTTGCGTTGTTTCGATGCAGCCTGCTGAGTAGGGAAAACAACAAGAACAATAAGTACAACGTATAACAACGCTTTCGATAAGCCATGCGAAGAAACTGAGCTCGCTCGAGTTTTGCCATGACGAGAAAGAATAGCAGGAGAACGTTCCTGTAAGAGCTTGTAGCCTGTCCGGCAACAGTAATAAGATGCGCTACCCCGAAGAAATCCCGAAGGCTTACCGAAGAAAGGGAATAAGACAGAAGAGGACAAAAGAGGACAGAAAACACGAGGAGAAGACGGCTGGAGCGAGGTAGTTTTCTCCACCAAAAGCCCAGTATTACCATTCCAAGACTGGCGGACAAACAAGGCAAAAGGTTGACGCAGATCAAGATTGGGGGGGTAAAACAGGTTTTTAGAATGAAAACAATACAAATCAACAATTAAAAACTTGGAAGTTTAGAGTAATTTCAATAATTTTGCGCCGTCAAAATGGAGACAAGGCCCGGACCAGTCGTTTTTTAGGCAGATCTTCGCGCCCCACACACCATAGAGACGCAAAGGAGGGTAGTAGATTGTCAGGACATGCCCACGGCTTGATTGACCACAACCACCCATTATTACCATTCGACAAGGACTTAGCAAACAGAGTAGCTTCTATCACCATAGGAGCCGACTCTGCAGCGCCATGCCCTTCGGACAGAGGAATAAATCAAAACAAGTTTATACACAAGATCAATTTTTATGAGAACTACAACATTGCAATCTTCCAAGGCATCATCCAGCCTTTGGAAACTTTTCGCAGCCCTGCTACTCGTGTGGATTCTTGTCCCCATAGGGCAGGCTTCGGCACAAAATAAAGCGACGGAAAACAACGGAACAGAAAATACTATTGGAGGTGTTGACAACCTTTATGGCATTGATCCTTCGTCAACTTATTGTACTAATGGGACAAATGAAACCAACGGTGATAAGATTGTGTGTCTGTATAACGTCGGGGCAAAAAAGTTTCTGAGTATTGGTGGTAAGTGGGGTACTCATGCCTCGCTAAATGTTTCACCATATTCCATTTATATGAGATGGAATAGTGGTTCATCAACGTATTTCCTGCAAAACAAAGTGGAAGGTTCTGGAACTGGCCAATATATGGGAATCTTCAAGGATAAAGATGGGGTAAATGGGGTCTTTATGGATAGAAAGGAAAATTGCGCTATCACATTTGAACCAGCCGAGGGCTATTCAGAAACGAACAAGGTGTATCTCGTCACCTGACTTCGTCATTGCGTCACCCAAAAATCCTCATCAAAGAGTTTAGCTATTTTCTGATGCCTTGCCATCAGCATGGTTTGCGTATAAACCTCCTTGTTTAGAGGAAGCTTGATCTGTATCGTTGTGATTGTCTTTGCCAATGCAAGCACCTTGTCCACGCTCATCTTAATCTCTGAGACTTTCAGCATGCGATCCAACTCCTTGTATACTTTCAAAGCCACAAAGCAGATGCATATATGGGCTTCAATACGTTTGGTGTAAAATGAAACATGGGACGTATCTCTATCTTTGATTTCGCTATACGGAAGGCCCGCTCTACATGCCAAAGGTTGTGATATGCTGTGTATACATCCTGTATTGGTATATCCGTATTAGTGAGATAGCCTTTTAGACCGTCCCATTTGGAGTCATCGGCAATACGGTCATAGTTGATGGCGACTTTCACTTCACCATCCATAGACAAAAACTTATTGTAACCTCTTTTTTGTTGATATTGCCTTTTGTGAGCGCACCATGCTTATAAGCCTTTTCCAACCTGCGTATTCCTTTTTCTCTATTGTAGGCATCTTTCTTTGCACGGTCATCTGTATAGCCGACCAAGAGACGACGTCCGCCGCCTTTGTCATATTCAACCATCTGGCAGTTGCGCTTGGGTTGCTCCAATATCCAGCTTTTGACCTCCTGACTTTCATTCTTTATCTTCACACCTATTATATACTTGTAGCCGTGCGCTTCAAGTTCCGCTATATTGGCATTGTTCATCAGTCCGAATCTGCCACCACAATGAAGTTTTCCAATCCGTATTTGCTTACAAACTCGTTTATCGTCGGCAGCATCGTGTGGCCTTCATATTTGTTGCCCTCATGGATGCAATAGGCAAGCGGATAGCCGCCAAGGCTAACAAGCAGGCCGAGTATGATCTGAGGATTACTGTGACGTCCCTCTTTAGAAAAGCCTGTCTTGCGCAATTCGTCCTCATAATCCGCTTCAAAGTAAAGTGTGGTGACATCATAAAACAACACGCCGATATTGCCACCGAACAGTTTTGCAGTATGGCGCACGCTGATGTCCTGTACGATTTCGTGCTGATGGTCGCTAAGCTTGTCAAGATAGCGATAGATTTTTGAGAGATCCACATCTTCGTCAAAGTGGTTTTTCAGATATTCCACCGTAGCAGCCTTGCTCGTTGGATATGCCAAACGAGCCTTTTTACAAGCTTGCGGAACACTTCGTCATCAATCCTGTTGAAACCGATCCGGTCAAATGTACGGTCCAATATCAGGTCACAACCATTGAGAAGGATATTGCTCACATTGGACAATACACGACGGACTTCATCACGCTCACGGTCACACGCCTCACGTTCCTCGCCGAAAAGGTCAAGCTGCGGATGGCGGCGTGATTTCTCTTTGGAATCCATTCTTTTGCTTCATTCACAAGATTATCGACCTCTCCCTCATTATAGGCAACTCCAATTGTGACAAGTTCCTTCATCTTGCCACAAAATTTTCTCGGCAACTATAACTCCGATATTGCCGAACGATGTTTTTCTTTCGGACAAACATAGTTAAAATACCTTTCGCGTCACCCAATATTCGGTGATGCAAAGATACAAAATATTGTTTGTCAATCAGTTATAAAATACGTGTTTTTTGAGTGACGAAGTCAGGAAAAAGTTTCTGAGTATTGGTGGTAAGTGGGGTACTCATGCCTCGCTAAATGTTTCACCATATTCCATTTATATGAGATGGAATAGTGGTTCATCAACGTATTTCCTGCAAAACAAAGTGGAAGGTTCTGGAACTGGCCAATATATGGGAATCTTCAAGGATAAAGATGGGGTAAATGGGGTCTTTATGGATAGAAAGGAAAATTGCGCTATCACATTTGAACCAGCCGAGGGCTATTCAGAAACGAACAAGGTGTATCTCGTCAAAATCAACTCATTCAATCCAAGTAAGCAATTAGGTTATCTCACTGCTTATCCCAACGACGAGAATAAATTCTGCAATTATGAGACAAACCTGGCAGCAAAGAACACCCCGGAATACAAGAATCAGGAATGGAAGGTCATTACAAAGAATGAGTATTACCTGCTCTTCAACACAAACCCTGCATATATGAAGTCGCCTGTCGATGCCTCTTTCCTTATCACATGTCCTGATTTCAGAATACATGATGCCGGTGCTGCAAAATGGATAATCAAAAGTGAAGACAAATCTGCTGACGTGAACAGCCACGTACGTTTCGGAGATGAAACGATGTATAAGACGTATGACAAAGTTAGCAACTCAAAAGATGATGGTTTTACAGGTAGGACTGAGGCTCATCAACAAAAATACGGCAAGTATTTCTATTGCTACACCAAAGGTCTGCGCGGCTTCACATTCTATCAGGACGTGAAGGTACACAAGGGAGGATGGTACCTGCTGCGATGCAACGGATTCAGCACAGCGAACAGTTCGGAGAACATCACTACGAACGGCAAAACGCTTGCAAACTTGTTCATTACGGTGCTCGGTGCCGACGGCAAACCGAATGAAAAGATATACTCAGCAGCAACCCTCGACGGTATAAGTCAGGGTGATGCATATCAGCTTGCCAAAACACACAATGGCAAGGCATACGAAGGAGCCGGTATCGGACATGCCTTCTTCGAGGGAGAGTATGAGAACCAGGTGCAGATATGTCTCGACAAAGCCCCGAATGGGGAAAAAATATCAGACAAGAATCCTGTTACGCTCCGCATAGGCTTCTACGTAGACCCTACAGACAAGTCGGAGGTTGACGCCAACGAGCTGACTGCCGTGGACAACTTCAAACTGCTTTATGCCGGACCGCGACGCAACCCGGAGCTGATTCTCGACGAGGAATCGACCGACCTGCGCTATCTGACCATGGCGACAGACGAATACAAGAACAGCGTGCTGCATCTGAACCGCAAGCTGAACGACAACATGTGGAACTCGCTCATTCTGCCCGTCGATCTGACATGGGGACAGATGAAGCGTACGTTCGGAGACGCCGTGAAGGTGGCAAAACTTGCGGCGCTGACGGAAAACAGCGTACAATTCGTGACCGTGGAGCCAAAGAACGACGATGACGTGATGGTAACAGCATTCGAGCCATATATCGTCTTCCCGCCATACACACAGGTGAAGTCGACAGCCTACACCGTAGACCGATTCTACACATCAGAGGGCGAGGACAACAGCGAATGGCTGGGCACCAACTACGAGAAATCTAAGGACGAAAAGAACCGACTGACGAAGACCATTGATGCCGACCACTACGACATCACGATGGTGTCGCTCAACAGGGAGAAGCTGAATGAGTATGTAAACACCACCAATTGGGAGTCAAAAACAACCTTCTCTGCCACCGGCGGCAACCATGGCACGATGACCTGCAAAGGCACAATGGCGAAGACATACGACAATGGCAAGATCATCCCAGGCCGTGACGACCTCAATGGCGACTTCTTCATGTACAAGGGAAAGCTCATCCAGGTGCCGCACGGCGAAAAGGAGGATCACGAGCGCTATCAATACGGACTGAAGGCGTTCCGCTGCTGGTTTGAGCTGACGGGCAACACGAAACCTGGAAACACGCTCTCGCTCATGATCGACGGCGTGGAGGACAGCGCCACGAGCATCGACGACATCCACGGCAGCAGCAATAGCACATCCTACAAGCGTGGCATAGATGGCGTATTCAACATGAACGGACAGATGGTGCGCCGCGACAATAGCCTGGAGGGCTTGCCCAAGGGAATGTATGTAGTAAACGGAAAGAAAGTCATTATCAAATAACAAAACGACAATAACAGCGACACAAAATGAAGAAGATTTATATCGCTCCCAAGATAGATGTGATCATCCTCGACACCCTCTGCGACGCAACCTTACAGACGTGCAGCGTCTTCAAAGGCAAGCTCAACGATGAGCGCATCAGCTACTTTGATGTGGTCGGCGAGGAGAAGACCAAGACCGAAGCCGAATACACAGGCTTGTGGGGAGAGTCGAAGAGCAGCAAGTGGGGCGACGATTAATACTCCCCACAGCTGCCATAGCAGCTGATCATCCTTAAATGCCAAGGGCTGGATTCCGAATCGGGATCCAGCCCTTTGTCGTAGGAGGGGAATCTATGCGGGAGACCCGCAAACGTTAAGGACAAGAGGCCCTACTCGTAGTGCATGCTCTTGGCGGGATGGATACGGGAGACGAGGAAGGAGGGCACGACGAGGGCGGCAACGCAGACCAGGAGCGTGGCCACGTTGAGGGCCAGGACGATAGGCCAGGAGATCTCGACGGGGACCGTGCTGACGTAGTAGGTCTGGGGATCGAGGCGCACGAAACCCGTGAGGTGCTGGAGGGCGATGAGGCCCAGGCCCAAGGCGTTGCCCCAAAGCAGGCCCTTGACCAGCACAAAGGTGGCAAACCACAGGAAGACGTGGCGCACTTGCTGGTTTTTGGCTCCCAGGGCCTTGAGCACGCCGATCATCTGCGTGCGCTCCAGGATGATGATGAGCAAGCCCGAGACCATCGTGACGATCGCCACGGCGATCATCAGCCCGAGGATGAGCCAGACGTTGAGGTCCATCAGCTCCAGCCAGGAGAAGATCTGCGGATTCATCTCCGTGACCGTGGCGGAGGAATAAGTCTCGCCATAGTGGTCGGTGGTGCGGTTGACGCGCTTCACGACCTGGTGCTCCACCTCGTCGATCTGGCTAAAGTTGCTCACCAGCATCTCCGCCCCGCTAAACTGGTCCTCCTGCCAGCCGTTGAGGCGGTTGGCGGTATAGAGGTCGGTGAAGCACATCTGCTGGTCATACTGCTTGAGGTTGGTCTCGTAGATGCCCGTGATGGTGAAGCGGCGCGTGCGCACCCCTTGGTGGTTGATGAAATAGGCGAAGATGCGCTCCCCACACTTCACGCGCAACTGGTCGGCAATGGTCTTGGAGATGAGCAGCCGCTGCGTGGAGGAGGAGTCGGAGAAATGGGGAATCGACCCCTCCACCATATTTTGGTGGATGAAGGTCGTGTCGTATTCAGGACCGACGCCCTTGAGGGCCACGCCCAGGAAGTCGTCGTCGGTCTTGAGGATGCCCTGTGTCATCGCGTAGCGCTCCACGTGGCGCACGCCCGGTATGGCGCGGAGGGCGGTCGTCATGGAGTCGTCCATCTGTATCGGATACTGGTCGGAGGACATCAGGCTGGCGATATTGGCCACGGTGATATGGCTTCCGAAGCCCACGACCTTGTCGCGGATCGTATGTTTGAAACCGAGGATCACGCTCACCGTGACGATCATCACGGCCAGACCGATGGCCACACCTGCCGTAGCGATGCGGATGGCAGGCTTGGCCACCTTCTGACTTCCAGCTCCCTTGCCGTAGATACGGCGTGCGATAAACAGGGGGAAATTCATAGTGTTTCTATTGAGATGAATGCGTAGCAGACCGGACCCACAATCGTCCGGCATCATATAAAGGGAAAGGAGCCGGGAGCCGCTCCTTGGGCGACTCCCCGCTCCCTATAGGGGAATGTGATAGACTTACTTCACGCGGCCGGGATAAGCCTCCAGGCCCTTCTCCAGGCAGACGAGAGCCTTGCGCAGCTCGTCGCAGCAGAGCACATAGGCCAGGCGCACCTCGTCGAGGCCGGCACCCTTGGTGCTGTAGAAGCCGCTCGCGGGGGCCATCATGACGGTCTCGCCCTCGTAGGAGAACTCCTCCAGGAGCCAGCGGCAAAACTTCTCGGCATTGTCCACGGGCAACTTGGCGACCGTGTAGAACGCGCCCTTCGGCATCGGAGAGAAGACGCCCGGGATCTGGTTCAGACCGTTGACGAGGCAGTTGCGACGCTCCACATACTCCTTCTGCACACCCTCGATATAGCTCTCGGGAGCCTCCAGCGAGGCCTCGGCAATGATCTGACCCATCAAGGGGGGAGAGAGACGGGCCTGGCAGAACTTCAGCACGGCCTTGCGCACCTCGGTATTCTTGGTGATGATAGCGCCGATACGGATGCCACACTCAGAGTAGCGCTTGGAGACGGAATCGACAAGGATGACGTTATTCTCGATACCCTCCAGGTGCATGGCCGAGGTGTAGGGCTCGTCGGTATAGATATACTCGCGATAGACCTCGTCGGCGAAGAGGTAGAGGTCGTGCTTCTTCACGATGTCGCGGATCTGCTCCATCTCCTGGCGGGTATAGACATAGCCCGTGGGATTGTTGGGGTTGCAGATCAGGATGGCACGCGTGTTGGCGTTGATGAGTTTCTCAAACTCCTCGACGGCGGGCAGGGCAAAGCCATTGTCGATGCTCGTGTGGATGGAGCGCACCTTGGCGCCCACCATCAGGGCAAAGGACATGTAGTTGGCATAGGCGGGCTCGGTGATGATGATCTCGTCGCCAGGGTTGAGGGTGGACATGAAGCCAAAGAGCAAGGCCTCGGATCCGCCCGTGGTGACGATGATGTCGTCGGGCACCAGATTGATGTTGTGCTTGGCGTAGTAGCCCACGAGCTTGTTGCGATAGCTCTCAATGCCCTGGCTGGGCGAATAGGCCAACACTTTGGCATCGACCTTCTTCAGAGCGTCGAGACCACATTGCGGCGTATGCACGTCGGGCTGGCCGATGTTCAGGTGATAAACTTTCGTTCCGCGCGCCTTGGCTGCATTGGCCAGGGGTGCGAGCTTGCGGATAGGCGATTCGGGCACAATAAGGCCACGTGCTGAGATTTCCGGCATAATTCTTTTAGTTATTTAATACGGTTGCCCCGATTGCACGGGGATTGACTCTTGTGTATGAAACTTGTATTTTGCCACAAAGTTACACCAATTCGGCCAAACGGCAAAGGCAAAGGCGAAAAACTTTGCCCCCGCGGGGCATTTGTGGGATTTTCTTGCTACTTTTGCATGTCGAAAGCGGTCTCCCCGAGGGGTAGCCACCACTTTTCGGGGCCTATCTCGGCAAGCGGGACGGGCCCACGCAAGACAAGAGATCAGATAAAAAAAAGAAAACATACATATATATAATGAGAAGCAGAACAGCCAACTGGTTTGAGACCCGCGTCCGCTACGACAAGATGATGGAGGACGGACAGAACAAGAAAACCACGGAGACCTACGTGGTGGATGCCTATACCTTCGGCGAGGCCGAGGAGGCCATCACCAAGGAGATGAGCGCATATATCAACGGAGAGTTTGAGGTGAAGGCCATCACGCCGGCCACCTATGGCGAGATCTTCTTCAGTGACGCGGATGGCGACGACAAGTGGTTCAAGTGCAAACTGGCCTTTATCACGCTCGACGACAAGACGCAGAAGGAGAAGCGCACGAGCGTCTATTATCTCGTGCAGGCGGCCTCGGTGAGCGGCGCCGTGAAGCATGTGGACGAGGTGATGGGATCGACCATGATCGACTACGAGATCACCGCCATCGCCGACACCAAGGTGATGGACATCTTCGAGCACGACAACCGCGCCAAGGCCGAGGGACAGAACGAGGAGGCGAAGCCGGAGTACGAGGAGCAGTAGGCTTGTTCCAATATTCCAATATTCCAGTATTCCAGTTTCCAATAAGACAGTATTCCAGTTTTCCAAAAGGACAGAAGACTGTTTTCCAAAAGGACAGTATTCCAGTTTTCCAAAAGGACAGAAGACTGTTTCATCATAATCATATAGGAGAAAGCATACGATGGTAGATGTAGCAAAAAACTTAAAAGAGGTGCTCGGCCATCTGCCCGAGGGGGTGGAGCTGGTGGCCATCAGCAAGTATCATCCCAACGAGTATATCCTGCCGGCCTACGAGGCGGGACAACGCATCTTCGGCGAGAGCCATGAGCAGGAGTTGCGACAGAAGGTGGAGACGCTGCCAAAGGACATCCAATGGCACTTCATCGGCCACCTGCAGACAAACAAGGTGAAATATATCGCGCCCTACATCTCGATGGTGGAGGCGGTCGATACGCCCAAGTTGCTCCGCGAAATCAACAAACAGGCGGCGAAGCACGACCGCGTCATCGACGTCTTGCTCGAACTCCATATCGCCGAGGAGGAGACGAAGTATGGACTGACCCTGGAGGCCTGCCGCGAGCTGCTGGAGGCGGGAGAATGGCGCGAGATGAAGAACGTACACATCAGCGGCCTGATGATGATGGCGTCCAACGTGGAGGACGAGGACCAGATACGCCGCGAGATGCTCACGGCAGCCGACTTCTTCGACGAGGTGAAGGCGCGCTATTTTGCCGACGACCCCGGATTCCGCGTCCGCTCCTGGGGCATGAGCCACGACTACCAGATAGCCGTCACGTGCCGGAGCAACCAGGTGCGCGTGGGCACGGCCATCTTCGGCCCTCGCGTCTATTGACGCAAGCCCCACGCGTATTGACGCAAGAGAAGAGGTCAGCCCTTGCCTTCTATTTGGCGCAGCTCCACATAGCCGTGCATGACGGCATAGACGGTAAGGGCGGGGACACTCTTCACGCCGAGCTTCTCGCAGATGTTCTTGCGATGGGTGTTGACGGTCGGCAGGCTGATATGGAGGCGGTCGGCGATCTCCTTGCTCATCAGTCCGCGGACCACGAGCGAGAGCACCTCCACCTCGCGCGGGGTGAGGGTGGGACGCGGCGCGTCGGTCTCGGCCGTCGGCAGGTTGCGACCGCCCGAGTGGCCTTGCTGCACAAGGCGCAGCACCTCGCAGACGAGCGCCTCCTCGGCCACGCCCACACAGAGGTGGCGGAAACCTGCCAACTGGGAGTGGGGGTCGGAGGAGAGGGTCAGCACGAGGGTCTTGCGGCGGCGGTCCATAAACCAAAGGTGATGGGCCACGGCCACGGACTGGGCCACGAAATAGTGATAACAGTCCTCACCGCCCCCGGCAAGGAAGGCATCGAAGGTGGGGTAAACATCCACGGCCATCATCGGCACCACGGTCTGCAAGAGCTGGCGCAATCCTATCGTGGCCAACACGTTGGGATCGACAATGGCGATATGGGGGCGGCCTGAGGCCATCTTTCCTTTCTCCATAGGGTGCAAAATTAGTGATTTATCGGCAGAAGAAAGAAGCCGCGCGCCCTTTTCTTCACCATGATACCTGCTTATAAGGGGAAAACAACCAAAACAACTCGCTTTGAAAAAGAAACGCAGCCATATTATCCTACCCGAGGGCATAGCGGGAGAAGTGTTGCTCCACGCCTGTTGCGCGCCCTGCTCGTCGGCCATCGTCGAATGGTTGATGGCACACGACCTGCGCCCCACGATCTTCTACTTCAATCCCAACATCTTTCCGGCGCACGAATACGAGATACGCAAGGAGGAGAGCAAGCGCCACGCCGAGACGCTGGGCCTACGCTGGATAGACGGCGACTACGACCACGCCAGTTGGCGGGAGGCCATGAAAGGGCTGGAGCGCGAGCCCGAGCGCGGACGACGTTGCGAGGCGTGTTTTGCCTACCGCATGCAGGCCACGGCCCACATGGCGCAGCAGACCGGAATCGGCTTCTTTGCCACGACGCTCGCCTCCTCGCGATGGAAGGACCTGGAGCAGGTGAACGCGGCCGGTCTGGCAGCAGCCGAGGCCGTCCCTGGCACGACCTTCTGGGCTCAAAACTGGCGCAAGGACGGACTGCAGGAACGGCACAATCAACTGCTCAAGGAGTATCAGTTCTACAACCAGCTCTACTGCGGCTGCGAGTTTAGTCTCGCCTCCTCCAAGGCCATGGAGCGGGAGGCGGAGAAGGAGAAGAAGGAAGAAAGGGAGGAAGAAATGGAGAAAGAATAAGAGGAAGAAATGAAAGAAGAATAAGAGGAAGAAATGGAGGAAGAAATGGAGGAAGAATAAAGGTTTCATCCGATATTTGGAGCAGCAGGAAGCGTAGTATTTTGACCTGTACGGTTGAAACGGGCTGAAAGCCCAAAAAGCCCCTAGCCCAGGGCATCGCCCTGGGTATAATAGCAATCAACAAGACGCCCTGTAAGGGCAAAAGAATTGTTTATAGCCTACTTCTTTAAAGCTTTTGCCCTTTCAGGGCGATAGGTTGGTGGTCATAATTACCCAGGGCGTCGCCCTGGGCTAAGAGCTTCTGCCCTTTCAGGGCGTATTGGGTAATTTCAACCGTACAGGTCGAGTATTTTTCCAACACGGCCTGCTAAATTGGGAAAACAACTTGAACAACTTTTACAACTTTGAACAACGCTTCGCGGGGACATCGCCTCTTCGAGGCCCATGCTGACCAAGGATTGCTGCAAGGGAAACAACTATGAACAACGCTTCGCCAGGACAGCAAGGATGTACACACAATGCGAAGCTGTTCCATTCCATGGCACCCTTGTTGTATTTTGTTGTTTTCCTTGCAGCAGGATTGCTACACGCAAAAGCGTGTAGGTTGTAACTTGTTGTAAAAGTAGTATTGGTTGTTTTCCCTAACTCAGCAGGATTGTGACACGCAAAAGCATGCAAAGTTCCATTTCATGGTACCCTTTCTCGCCATGGCAAAGCTCGAGCGAGCTCGGTTTTGCACATGGCTTATCGAAAGCGTTGTAACTTGTTGTAAAATTTGTATTGGTTGTTTTTCCTAACTCAGCAGGACGTATTGGCAACAGCACAAACCCGATCACTTGATTTTCCGGATGAACTTTTTTTTCTAAGCGAACCAGCGCAAGCTACATGAGCGGACTCATCAGGCGGACCAACGACTCCCAGAGGCGGAGGAGAAGGCCGCGGGAAGCGCCCTCGCGTAGCTGGTCGAGGGGAATGCTGTCGGCCTCATCGTCGAGGAAGACCTGCTTGACACGGAGGGCCATGGCCTGGTCATAGAAAAACACATTGGATTCGAAATCGTGCTCAAAACTACGGAAATCGACATTGGTGGAACCGATGGTCGCCAGGAGGTCGTCGCTCACGAGGAGCTTGCTATGGTTGAAGCCACGGTCGTAGAACAAGACGCGGACGCCCGCATCGGCTATCTCCTTGACAAAGGAGCGGCTGGCCCAGGCCACAAACTTGGAGTCGGCCTTGCGCGGAATCATCAGGCGCACATCCACCCCCGAGAGGGCGGCCGTGCGGAGGGCGAAGAGGACGGGCTCGGTAGGCAGGAAGTAGGGGGTCTCGATATAGACATACTGCCGCGCGCTATGGATGACGCGGACGAAGCCCTGCTCGATCTTCGGCCAGGGGTCGATGGGATTGCTCGTGACGACTTGGGCGAGACACTCCGTCTGGGGCAAGGGAAACTCGGGGTAATAGCGGCGGTCCGTGATGAGCGTGCGATCGACGAAGAACCAATCAACCAGGAAGGCGCGCTGGAGTCCATAGACGACATTGCCATGGATGCGTACCATCGTGTCGCGCCAGGCCTGCGCGCCGAGACCCTTCACGTAGCGAAGCGCGATATTCATGCCGCCGACATAGCCCACCCGCCCGTCGAAGACGGCTATCTTGCGATGGTTGCGGTAGTTGACCTTGCTGGTGAAGGCCGGAAAGCGGACGGGCATGAAGGCATGGACCTCCACCCCACCCTCACGCATCCGCTCATAGAAGCGGGAGGGGACGCTCCAGCAACCCACGTCGTCGTGGATGACGCGCACCTCCACGCCCTCGGAAGCCTTGGCGATCAGGGCGTCGCTCACGAGGCGGCCCAAGGGGTCGTCCTCGAAGAGGAAGAAGTCGAGGTGGATATGGTCGCGAGCGGAGGCGATGTCGCGGAGCAACTGGGGGAAGAACTCATAACCGTTGAGGTAGATCTCGGTCTCGTTGCGATGGAAAGCGGGGGCAAAATCCTGACTGTCAAAGAGATGGACGAGGCGCTGGTAGAGCGGAGGAATCTTCAGGCTGGCCTGGGCGTGAGACTCCAGCATCGACCGACGCGAAAGCTGGTCGAGGCTATGCTGGGAGATGGCACGCTCCTTGCGCACGTTCTGTCCGAAGAAGAAGTAAAGGATGATGCCCACCACGGGCAGGAACATCAGCACGAGCACCCAGGCCATGGTCTTGGCCGGCTGACGGTTGTCGAGCAGGATGGTGACCATGGCGGCGACGGCAAGCGTCATGTAGAGGGCGAGAAATATCCAATGCAGGTAGTCCATAGCGCGTGGTGTGGAGGGGTGGTGGGCAGGAGGCTAACAGTCAGCGGGAGGCGCGAAGGGCGCTTCGTCCGGGTTGGACCGATTCCGGTCTATACGGCGCATGACCTCCCTGACGTGATCAGACAGATCGGGATATTTGCTGATCTCATGCAACTCCAGGGCGGCCTCTTTGTAGCAGGCGCGCATGGCGTAGATCGAGACGCGCGTGGCCAGAAGGAAACCAGCAAACTCGCAGTATTCGCTATCCTGAGCAGCCTCATAGACGCCCACATGCTTGCCCGTCTCCTCCTCGACGCGGCGCTGGATTTCAGTCAACAGCGACTCGATATAGCTGATCACTCGCGGATCGTTGTTGTTGGCGAGGTTGTTGACCATCTCGCACACGTGGGCTATGTTGTCCGTGCCGTCGAGCAGCGAGAGGTAGTAGTGGCCGATGTCGTACTGTCTCATCTCGTCATAGCAGTAGCCGAGCATGAAGCAGACCTCATAGAACTGGCCACGCTCCTTGGAGGAGAGTTGATCGACGGATCCTCTCCAAAGGACGAAGGCATTGCGGAGCAGGAGCATCGCCTCGAAGAAGCGCTTGCTCTGGAAGAGCTGCGTGCCGCGATAGAGCGCCCCGGCCAGCGAGCGGGTCGTCACACGGGCCACGGCGCGCTGCTCCTCAGTCATCTTGCCGATCTGTCCGTGGACCAACTTGTCCTTGGCGTCGGTCCACATATACTGGAACTCGTCGCGGAGCTGCTTCTCGTTCTTGAGATCGTAGGCCATGAGCAGGGAGCAGGCCGTGGGATGGGCGTTGACACAGTCGGCAGGATTCTCGAGGGTAGCGAGGCGGGGCGTGAGGACGACCGTGGTCTGGAAGAAGAGGGCCTCTGGCGAGGTTTCGCGGGCCACCAGGGAGACCGTGAGGTAGCGACGCTCGTCGGGATCCTCAGGCTGGAAGAAGACGAGCTGGAGGGTAGCACAACGGCGGGCAAACTGGCCGTCGGAGACGAGGGCGTCGGAAAGGACGTAGTCGGCCATCTTCGAGCGAAGCTGGGCGTCCTGGCTGGCGTCCATGACGAGGGAGAGACCGTCGCCCGCAACGCTCAGGAGCGAGGGTACAAAGGATTTGATACCCACGGCATCTTGGACCAACTCGGAGAGCGTGATGTGATGAACGGCGCTTTCGCGCACAGACATTGTGTCCTCGCTCTTATCCAACTCGTGCTCGCGGATCATCAGGATCAAGCGCTTGTACTGCTCCTCAATTTCCTCAGGGCTGTTCGCGCCGTATTTCTTCCTTTTCTCCTTGACGGTATCCATCCAGCGGACAAAGGCGTCGCGCCAGGAGAACATCTCCTTCATGCTTTGCGTCAACATTCCCTTGGCCCGCGAGGGTTCGAGGTAGAGGTTGTCGAAGAAATGGACATTGACGTGGAGGTGGTCTTCGTCGAAGGTATAAACGGCACGAAGACCGATAGACGCAAGGTTGACCTGGTTGCAGATCTCGCGTACCAGTTCGACAAGCTCTTTGTCCACACTCAAGAAGATGGGGTAGCAAAGGCGCAGAAAGGTATCGTCCTTGGCGATGCGCACAAGGAAATTGCCTCCTTGGTACTCATAGCTGGCCACACGGCTTTGGTCTCGCTCGTCCTCCCAGGTGGGCGTGCAGCCGATGCTGGCAAGGGTGGTTTCGAGCAATTGGCAGAGTGCTTTCTGGTCGAGGCGGGGCGCTTCGTTCGCTTTTTCGCTTTCTGCTGCATTAGCAGGTTGCAAGAGGTCTTTCAATTTGTCTATGATCATTTTGATTGTTCCTTTCCTTATTATTATATAGCGTGTGGCAATAGAGAGCGTGTGGTGCCAAGGCTATCTGGCGGCTTCCAGCATAGCGTCGAGGGGCGAAGCTATACGATATCGCTGCCCAACTTGCGTGCCACGGCGTTGCGCACGGTCTGCCAGTTTTTGATTTCCTCCATCATCTGCTTCATCTCCTCGGTGCTGATACCGATCGCCAGGGCCTTCTTCAGCCGGTCCTGAAGCACCTTGAGCTGGTGCTCGATGTAGTCGAGGCGGAAGTCCATGACGAGGTGGACCACGGTATCTCGAAGCCGCTCCACGCTCTCCTTCATCTGAAGGCTCTCGGAGAGCTGGTAGGCATCGGTGCTCATGCTGGCCGCGAGGGTCTGGATCTCGATGTCGGGATGGTGGCGGAAATACTTGCCCGCATCAAAAGGTCCCTTCTCCGACTGCTCCACGGCTTCGGCGAGGATGCGGTTGTAGAGGGGATCGGAGAAGACGAGCTGGTCCTGGGCCAGGTCGTAGGCGATATACTGTGCCACGTTGAGGTCGAAATGCTGACCGGAAGTCTCATCCTCCACATCAGGGAGGATCACCTCGCCACCATGGCGGATGACGGTCTCGATGAGCATCTTCTCCACCTTCGAGGCCTGCTGCATGGGACTGGCGGGGGCGAAGGGCTGCGGCTGACTGGCCTGGCTTGCCTGCGCACGCTCCTCCTCGCGCTGGCGCGCCTCCTTGCCCTGGTAGATGAAGCGGTTCATCTGGGCGATGAGCGTATCCTCGCGCACGTCGGTCCTGTGGGCACACTCGCGGAGGTAACTGGCGCGGACAATAGGGTCGCGGATGACGGCAATACTCCTGACGATCTGATTGACGGCCTCGGCGCGGCGCACGGGGTCGGTGACGCCATGCAGGAGTGCCTTAGGGGTCTGGAAGACGATGAAGTCGGTACGGTTTTGCTCGATATAGGCCTGGAGCTCCTCGGAGGACCGGCTGCGGGCGAAGTCGTCGGGGTCTTGGCCGTCAGGGAGGAAGAGCACCTTGACATTCATGCCCTCGGAGAGCAGCAGGTCCGTACCGCGCAGGGCGGCCTTTTGGCCAGCCTCGTCGCCATCATAGACGAGGGTGACGTTGGGGGTGAAGCGATGGATGAGCTTGATCTGGGGAATGGTGAGGGCCGTTCCCGAACCCGCCACGACATTCTCCACGCCGCGCTGGCTCAGACTGATCACGTCGGCCTGGCCTTCCACGAGCAGGGCCTCGCCCTGCTTGCTCATGGCGCGCTTCGCCAGGTCGATGCCGTAGAGTTCGTTGGTCTTGTGGTAGATCTCGGAGTCGGGCGAGTTGACATACTTCATGCGCACGCCATGGGTGCGGGTGTCGAGGACGCGGCCCGTGAAGCCCACTACCTTGCCGCTCATGGTGATCCAGGGGAAGATGACACGGCCGGCAAAGCGATCGGTCAACGAGCCGTCGGAGCGCTCATAGCAGAGGCCCGACTTGAGGAGGACGTCTTTCTGGAATCCCTCGCGCTGGGCAGCATCGGTCATGGCGTGGCCACTGGCGAGGCAGAAGCCCAGGCGAAACTTGCGGATGGTGTCGTCGCGAAAACCGCGCTGGCGGAAGTATTGGAGTCCGATGGCCTGACCATCAGGGTTGTTGAGGAGGGTGTCCTCGAAGTATTTGGCCGCCCACTCGTTGGCCAGGAAGAGGGGAGTCGCGCTCCGTGGCCTGGCGACGCTCCTCGTCGGTCAGTTCGCGGTCGTGGATCTCGATATGGTAGCGGTTGGCCAACCAGCGCAGGGCCTCGGGATAGGTCTTCTGCTCGTGCTTCATGATGAAGTTGACGGCATTGCCCGCCTCGCCACAGGCGAAGCATTTATAGACTCCCTTCGACGGACTGACGGAGAACGACGGCGTCTTGTCGTCGTGGAAAGGACACAATCCCGTATAGCTCGTGCCGCGCTTGCGGAGCGTCACAAACTCGGAGATGACATCGACGATGTCGGTCGCATCCATGATCCTATCTATCGTAGCCCGGTCTATCATACTTTGTCTTTGCGTATGAGCTGATTGTCTTTTAATCTTTGCAAAGATACAAACTTTTGGATAACAAGCCAACGATTACCTCAAATTTAATCCCACAATCGTCCTCTGCATGCTGGAGAAAACCAGTTTTCTCGTCTTACGCAACCTTAACACGCCAAAATGCGGAGAATAGAAAAAATTTTTGTACCTTTGCATCTTGAAAAAACAACAAGGAAGTCAATGCGCGAATATACCGACGAGGAGCTGGCACAACTGCTCGACAAAGACATTTTTCACCATATCTCAGAAGCCGCCGACAGTCTGGGCGTAGATTGCTACGTCGTGGGCGGCTATGTACGCGACATCTTTTTGGAACGCCCGTCCAACGACATCGACGTGGTGGTGGTAGGAAGCGGCATAGCCGTAGCCGAGAAACTGAGGAAGATCCTGGGAAGGCGGGCGCACGTGAGCGTGTTTCGCAATTTCGGGACGGCACAGGTGAAATACCACGGTATGGAGGTGGAGTTTGTCGGCGCACGAAAGGAGAGCTACAGCCACGACTCGCGGAAGCCTATCGTGGAGGATGGAACGCTGGAGGACGACCAGGACCGTCGCGACTTCACCATCAACGCCATGGCCGTCTGTCTGAACAAGGCGCGCTTTGGCGAACTGGTAGATCCCTTCGACGGCATAGGCGATCTCTGGGAGGGCATCATCCGCACGCCCCTGGACCCGGACGTCACCTTCTCGGACGATCCACTACGAATGCTGCGTTGTGTGAGGTTTGCCACCCAACTCAACTTTTCATCGAGGAGGAGACCTTCGAGGCGCTCTCACGCAACGCCGAGCGCATCCGTATCATCAGCGGGGAGCGCATAGCCGAGGAGTTGTGCAAGATCATGGCTTCGCAATATCCGAGCAAGGGATTCTTCGAGCTGCAGCGCTGCGGACTGCTGGGCCTCATCATTCCCGAACTGACGGCCCTCGACCTCGTGGAGACGCGCAACGGCAGGGCACACAAGAACAACTTCCACCACACGCTGGAGGTGCTGGAGAACGTGGCACGGGCCGAAGAGCGACGCTACGAGCAGGAGAAGCAGGAGAATCCCGAGCAGCCTCCTTTCAAGGCCAATATCTGGCTGCGCTGGGCAGCCCTCTTCCACGACATCGGCAAGCCCAAGAGCAAGCGCTGGGACAATCAGCTGGGCTGGACTTTCCACAACCACAACGACATCGGGGCCAGGATGGTGCCGGAGATGTTCAGGAGGATGAAACTGCCGCTGGACAGCAAGATGAAGTATGTGCAGAAGCTCGTGGAGCTCCACATGCGACCGATCGCCATTGCCGACGACGTGGTGACGGACTCGGCCGTGAGAAGGCTCATCAACGACGCGGGCGACGACATAGACGACCTCATGATGCTCTGCGAGGCTGACATCACGAGCAAGAATCAGGTGAGGAAGAAGCAGTTTTTGGAGAACTTCCGCATCGTCAGGGAGAAGATAGCCGACCTCAAGGAGCGCGACTACAAGCGTCTGCTGCAGCCGGTCATCGACGGCAACGAAATCATGGAGCTCTTCCATCTGAAACCGTCCCGCGAGGTGGGCGAACTGAAGAAGGCGCTCAAGGAGGCCGTGCTGGAAAATATCGTGCCCAACGAGCGAGAGCCGCTCTTGGCGCTGCTCAGAGAGAAGGCCAAGGAGCTGGGTGTGGGATGACCTGTGGACCAGGAAACTGGACGAGGACAAGCATGAACCCACAAGTCCGATAGGTAGAAAAAATCACGTACGAGGAGTAACGGTAAAGGCCAAGAGTAGCCTTTACCATTACTAACTCGGAATAATTATAGTTAAAAAAACTTTGCGAAGTACGCCTTTCTGAATGGAAATGGGTACTTTTGCATAGTTGAAAACTGGTTGCGTTGCATTAGTCTTCCAATATCCCGCTATCAATCAGAGGATTAACCGCAGCGGGAGAACAAACAAATCGTTTTCAGAAAACAAAAATAAAGAATCATTTATAGGTATGAAGAAAAACAAGTTTTTGCTGTTTGCTGCCATCGCTATGGCAGTACTTACGAGTTGCGGAGGCGGCCAGAAAGGACTGCCCACGAGCAACGAGTATCCGGTAGTGACAATTGGTCCGGCCAACGCCCAGTTGAAGACCACCTACCCTGCCACTATCAAAGGCGTACAGGACGTGGAAGTACGTCCGAAAATCTCGGGTTTCATCACCAAGCTCTATGTCCATGAGGGCCAGGCGGTAAGAGCAGGCCAGGTGCTCTTCGAGCTCGACAACGCCACCTACCAGGCAGCCGTCCGTGCTGCTCAGGCACAGATCAACCAGGCCGAGGCCAGCGTACGTTCAGCTCAGGCAGGCATCCAGACGGCAAACGCCTCGCTCAACTCGGCACAGGCGCAGGCTGCCACGGCGCAGTTGACCTACAACAACAGCCAAAACCTCTATAATAATAAGGTGATCGGAGAATATGAGCTGCAGACCGCTCGCAACAGCTATCAGACCGCTCAGGCTGGCGTGCGCCAAGCTCAGAGCAGCGTTAGCTCGGCCAATGCAGGCCTGAAGCAGGCAGAGGCTGCCGTAGCAGCCGCCAAGGCACAGCTCGCCACGGCCAGGGAGAACCTTTCCTTCTGCTATGTGAAGAGCCCGGCCAATGGCGTGGTGGGCAACCTGCCCTACAAGGTGGGCGCACTCGTCAGCCCGTCCTCGGCACAGCCCGTGACGACGGTCAGCGACATCTCGACCATCGAGGTCTATTTCTCCATGTCGGAGAGCGACATCCTCAACCTCACGCGCAGCAACAATGGTCTGGCGGGAGCCATCAACAGCTTCCCGGCCCTGAGCCTCCAGCTCACCGACGGTTCGACCTACAACCACGAGGGCAAGGTGGTCAAGACCTCGGGCATCATCGACCCGACTACGGGTTCGCTCTCCATCATCGCCCGCTTCCCCAACCCAGAGCGTCTGCTCAAGAGTGGTGGCGCAGGCCAGGTGATCATCGCCAAGAATAATAACCACGCCATCCTCGTGCCGATGGAGGCCACGACGCAGGTGCAGGACAAGTACTTCGTCTATAAGGTGGACGGCAACGGCAAAGTGCACTACACGGAGGTGACGATAGATCCGCAGAACGACGGCAACAACTATATCATCACCAGCGGACTGAAGATGGGCGACCGCATTGTGGTCAAGGGTCTGACGGGCCTCACCGACGGACAAGAGATCAAGGCCCTCACGCTCCAGGAGTATGATGCTGCTATGAAGAATGCCGCCGAGCTGGGTGCCAAGCAGGGATCGTCAGAGGGCTTCCTCGACGCCATGACGAGCAAGGGCGACAAGAAGTAAACCAAGAGAGTGCCATCGGGAGGAGGACGCTGTCCGCCTCCCATCATGGTCAACACATAAAAGAAGAAAACAATGACATTTACTAATTTTATCAAGCGACCGGTACTCTCGACGGTGATCTCCATCTTCTTCGTACTCCTGGGTACGATCGGACTGGTGTCGCTGCCTATCGAGCAGTACCCGAACATTGCGCCACCTACCATTAGCGTGATGGCCAACTATCCGGGCGCTGACGCACAGACGGTGCTCAACTCCGTGGTCACGCCGCTGGAGGAGAGCATCAACGGTGTGGAGAACATGACCTACATCACCTCGTCAGCAAGCAATAGCGGCCTGGCACAGATCACGGTCTTCTTCAAGCAGGGATCCAACGCCGATATGGCTGCCGTCAACGTCAACAACCGTGTGCAGCAGGCTCAGGCTCTGCTCCCGGCAGAGGTGACCAAAGCGGGTGTGACAGTTTCGAAGCGACAGAGCTCCAACGTCATCATGTACTCGCTGACCACGGACGACGGACGCTACGACACGAAGTTCCTCAACAACTACAACAACATCAACGTCTCGCCGGCACTGAAGCGTGTCAACGGTGTGGGTGACGTGCAGAGCCCGTCCACGGCCGACTACACAATCCGTATCTGGCTCGACCCGGTGAAGATGAAGAACTACGGCCTCATGCCGTCCAACATCACGGCAGCCCTGGCCGAGCAGAACCTGGAGGCTTCTCCGGGTACGATCGGCGAGCAGAGCGACGTGGCCTACCAGTACACGCTCCGCTACAAGGGCCGTATGAAAACGTCGGAGGAGTATGGCAACATCGTCCTCACGAGCAATACCAATGGTCAGACGCTCCACCTCAAGGATGTGGCCAGAATAGAACTGGGTCAGCAGTCCTACGGCGTGCAACTGAAGAACAACGGCCATCCTGCCGTGATGGGTATGGTGCAGCAGATTGCAGGATCCAACGCAACCCAGATAGCCAAGGACGTGAAGGCCGAGCTGGAGCGCCAGGCAAAGAACTTCCCACCGGGACTGAAATATACCATCGAGCAGGACGTGACGGAGTTCCTCTACGCCTCTATCGAGGAGGTGATCTTCACGCTCTTCATCACCCTGCTGCTGGTGTTCTTCGTCGTCTATATCTTCCTCCAGGACTTCCGCTCCACGCTGATCCCGATGATTGCCGTGCCGGTCGCCTTAATAGGTACGTTCTTCTTCCTGTGGATCTTCGGATTCTCCATCAACTTGCTGACGCTGTCGGCCCTCTTGCTGGCTATCGCCATTGTGGTCGATGACGCCATCGTGGTTGTCGAGGCCGTTCACGCCAAGCTCGACATGGGCTACAAGAGCGCGCTCACGGCCAGTATCGACGCCATGAACGAGATCTCGAGTGCTATCATCTCCATCACGCTGGTGATGTCGGCCGTGTTCGTCCCTGTATCGTTCATCGGTGGTATGAGTGGTACGTTCTACCGCGAGTTTGGTATCACGATGGCTATCTCCATCTTGATCTCTGCCGTCAACGCCCTGACACTCTCTCCAGCCCTTTGCGCCATCTTCCTGAAGCCGAAGGACGAGGAGGCGGAGGCCAACGGTGGCAAGAAGATGTCTTTCGTCGATCGCTTCCACGCGGGCTTCAACCAGTCGTTCGACAAGATTACAAACAAGTATAAGAAGGGTGTAGAGCGCATCATCAACAACCGCATCGTGACGGGTATCTCTGTCGTGGCGGGCATCGTGGCGCTGGTCTTCTTCATGGGTACGACCAAGACGGGTTTGATCCCTGACGAGGATACGGGTACGCTCTTCTGTACCATCTCTCTCCCCCCGTCAACGGGCCAGGACAAGACGCTGGAGGTTGGCGAGAAGATCGACGCCATGCTGGCCACCAACCCGTGGATCGAGCGTCGTGAGATGATTGCAGGTTACAACTTCATCGCTGGTGCCGGTTCTGACCAGGCCACCTTCATCATCAAGCTGAAACCGTTTGACGAGCGTAAGTGGGGTATGATAGACCGCGTCAAGTCCGTGTTCACGGGTGCGGGTATCGCAGGATTGTTTATCGATCCGAGTTCGTCCAACTCCGTGCTGGGTATGATCTATAAGCAGACTGCCACCGTCAAAGGTGCACAGATTCTGGCCTTCGCGCCGCCTATGGTGTCCGGATTCTCGGCTACCAACGGTCTGACCTTCTCTATGGAGGACCGCACGGGTGGCGACCTCAACAAGTTCTACGACGTGACGCAGAAGTTCCTCAAGGCGCTGGGTGAGCGCGAGGAGATCCAGCGAGCCATGACCTCCTACAACCCGAACTATCCGCAGTATATGGTCAACATCGACGTAGCCAAAGCCAAGCAGGCCGGTACGTCGCCCCAGGCCATCCTCTCCACGATGTCGGGCTACTTCGGTGGTCAGTACGCCAGCAACTTCAACGCCTTCGGTAAGCTCTACCGTGTCTATATACAGGGTAGCCCCGAGAGCCGCATGACAATCGACAAGCTCAACGATGTCTATATACGCACCAACAACGGCATGTCGCCCATCAACGAGTTTGTCACGCTGAAGAGAACCTACGGTCCTTCCAGCATCGACCGCTTCAACCTCTTCACCGCCATCACCATCAACGCCACGGCTGCCGACGGCTATTCCTCTGGTCAGGCCATCAAGGCTGTGGAAGAAGTGGCCAAGCAGACGCTGCCCGACGGCTACACCTACGAGTATTCGGGTCTGACCCGATCGGAGCAGGAGTCGAGCAGTTCGACGGGTATGATCTTCATCCTCTGCTTCATCTTCGTCTATCTGATCCTCTCCGCACAGTATGAGAGCTACCTGCTGCCGCTGGCCGTATTGCTCTCCGTGCCGTTTGGTCTTGCGGGTGCTTTCATCTTCACCCAGCTCTTCGGCCATAGCAACGACATCTACATGCAGATCTCGCTGATCATGTTGATCGGTCTGTTGGCCAAGAACGCCATCTTGATTGTGCAGTTCGCCCTGGAGCGCCGCCAGACGGGTATGGCCATCCGCTATGCAGCCATCCTCGGTGCCGTGGCTCGTCTGCGCCCGATCCTCATGACCTCACTGGCCATGGTCATCGGTCTGCTGCCGCTGATGTTTGCCTCGGGTGTGGGCCGCAACGGTAACCAGACACTGGGCGCTGCCGCCGTCGGTGGTATGTTGATCGGTACAATCTGCCAGGTGTTCGTCGTCCCGTCGCTCTTCGCCATCTTCCAGTGGCTGCAGGAGCGCATCAAGCCGCTCGAGTTCCACGATGAGGAGAACGAGGAGGTGGTCCGTGAACTGGAGCAGTACGCCCAGGGACCTGCCGGCGACTACAAGGTGGAGAACGCCCCGATGTAAAATAGCTGAGTAGCCATTCCGCTCCCCTGCCCCACTGAGGACGAGGGAGCGGGAGGCTCCCACACAATATAATAAGGATACATATAATAATAGACAATATGACAATCAAAAATATGACGCGCATGACGGGTGGTCGCCTGCTGCTCCTGGCGGGTCTCGCCACCCTCTCGCTGACGGGATGCAAGAGCCTCTATGGCGACTACGAGCGTCCCGAGGTGAAGACGGACGGCATCGTGCGCGACCCCGTAAACGACCAGGCGACGCTGGAGGGCAGCAACGACTTCGGCAACCTGCCGTGGAGAAGCGTCTTTACCGACCCGCAGTTGCAATCGCTGATCGAGAAAGCATTGGCCAACAACCCGAACCTTCTCAACGCCATGCTCAACGTGGACATTGCCGAGTCGCAACTCAAGGCCGCCAAGCTCGCCTACCTTCCCTCGCTGGTACTCGCCCCGACGGGCACCATCACCCACATGGGTGAGGGCGCAGAGGCCAACAAGAGCTACACGCTGCCCCTCGCGGCCAGCTGGAACGTGGACCTCTTCGGTACGCTCCGTTCTTCGAAGAAGGCTGCCGCCATGTCGCTCCTTCAGACCAAGGACTACCAGCTGGCAGTACAGACACGCCTCATCAGCAATGTCGCCAACCTCTACTACACGCTCCTCATGCTCGACAAGCAGATGGAGATCGTCACGGACATGGAGAACCTCACGAAGGACACCTGGGACATGATGAAACTGCAGATGGAGTTTGGACGCGCCCGCTCTACGAGCGTGCAGAGTGCGGAGGCTGCCTACTATAGCGTGAAGAACCAGAGCGTGAACATCAAGCGACAGATCCGCGAGAGTGAAAACTCCCTCAGCCTCCTGCTGGGAGAACCTGCTCAGACCATCGCTCGTGGCAAACTCGACGGCCAGTCGCTGCCAGAGAACTACGCTGGTGGCGTGGGTGTACAACTGCTGAGCAACCGCCCCGACGTACACGCTAACGAGATGGCGCTCGCCAGCTGCTTCTATGGTGTACAGAACGCACGCAGCCGCTTCTATCCGTCCATCAACATCACGGCCAACGCAGGCTGGACGAACGGACAGGGTACGATCAATCCGGCCAAGTTCTTGGTGCAGGCCGTAGGTTCCCTCACCCAGCCGCTCTTCATGAAGGGTCAGCTGAAGGCGGGGCTTCGTGTGGCTGAGGACCAGTATAAGCAGGCTTACAACACCTGGCAGAACTCCATCCTCACGGCAGGATCGGAGGTGAGCAACGCTCTCGTGGCCTACAACGCAGCCAAGGAGAGCGAGGAACTGGAGCAGAAGCGCATCGACGTGCTCAAGAAGAACGTCGAGGATATCGAACTGCTCTACAAGCAGAGTTCAAGTACCTACCTGGAGGTCATCACGGCACAGCAGAACCTGCTCAACGCCCAGGTCTCACAGGTGCAGGATCAGTTCACGAAATTGCAGTCGATCGTCAACCTCTACTATGCCCTTGGCGGTGGTAGCAATTAACTAATAAGACAGTAAGATTATGAGTAGCACAATAATCAGTCCGAAGGCCGAGGTGTCTCCCAAGGCACGTATCGGCGAAGGTTGCAAAATATTCCCGTTTGTCTATATCGAGGACGACGTGGTGATTGGTGACAACTGTATCATCTTCCCCTTCGTGTCAATCCTCAACGGCACACGCATGGGCAACGGCAACAAGATCCACCAAGGCTCCGTCATCGCTGCCTTGCCGCAGGATTTCAATTTCAAGGGTGCCAACTCGCAGGTCGTCATGGGCGACATGAACATCATCCGCGAGAATGTGGTCATCAACCGTGGCACGCACGAGGGTGGCAAGACGGTCTTGGGCTCCAACAACGTGCTCATGGAGGGTGTGCATATCTCTCACGACACACGCGTGAGCAATTCTTGCGTGATCGGCTATGGCACGAAGATAGCGGGCGATTGCGAGATCGAGGACGGAGTGATCTTCTCCTCATCGGTCATCGAGAATGCCAGGACGCGCGTGGGTCGTGGCGCGATGATCCAGGCTGGAACGACCTTCTCAAAGGACGTCCCGCCCTATATCGTAGCTGGTGGAACGCCGGTAGGCTATGGTGGTGTCAACACCACGATGGCACGGGCTACAGGAATAGATGAGAAGGTGATCAAACATATCGCCAACGCCTACCGCCTGCTTTTCCATGGTCAAAACTCGGTGTTCGATGTTTGCCACCAGATTGTCGAGCAGGTGCCTGACTCGGAGGAAATTCGCATTATCGTCGATTTCCTTCGCAGTACAAAAGAAGGAATCATTAGTAAATTATAGTTTCATACCTATCGTAATTTACAAGAAAGAGGGAATGACCGTGAGGTCACTCCCTCTTTGCTTTATCATTCTGGCCCAGACGAAAGAGGACGTTAGGCCTGCAATAGGATGGCGAAAAAAATGAGCCGACTCGATACAGAGCCTCATCAATAGGAGGCGGTACACTCGATACCCAACGCCTTCACGCGATCGCGGATGGCGTCGAGCTCCTCATGGGTGGCCTTTTCCAAAAACTGTCCAGGTGTCTCGCGGTCGATGGTGTAAATCATCACTTCGCGAGGCGCGATATATTTCACGGCCTCCAACCACGGGGCAACATACTCTTCTCCTACATTGGTCACATCCTCGCCCTCATCGTTCTTTCCACGAAGGAACATTGTCTGGACAATACATTGCCCGTCAAAGGACTTCATGCCATCTATGATCTTCTTCACATCATAGGAAGGCAACGCTGGACGATCAAGGCGTTTTATGTAATCGGGGTTGACCGTATCGAGCTTGAGGATGTTGTTATCGACCTTGGCCAAAGCAGCATGGACCGCAGGGCGATGGATGAAAGTCGAGTTGCTCAAGACAGAGATCTTGGCCTCAGGACAGTAGGCGTCGCGCAGACGGATGGTTTCGTCGATGATCTCGGGAAAGTGAGGATTACTGGTCGGTTCGCCATTGCCTGCAAAAGTCATCACGTCGGGATGGACTCCCTCGTCATGCATCTCCTTGAGTTTCGCCTCCAGTGCGCGGGAGACCACCTCGGTGGTCGGGAAGGGAGTATGCGTGCGATGGTCGGCGTTGTAGCCACACTCGCAGTAGATACAGTCGAAACTACAGAGTTTGCCGTCGGCAGGTATAAGATTGATGCCCAAGGATATTCCGAGCCGCCGACTGTGCACGGGCCCATAGATGGGCGATGGAAATAGAATTGTTGACATAATCGTGTTCGTATGTTTATTTCTTGCAAAAGTACAACATTCTTTTCACACACCCAATCTTTTCACTTAGTTTGTTGTCAGCAATCGCATAAGCAAGAAACAGGAAAAGGGGGTTGAAAAGGACGAAGAACCAAATAAAACTTAATATATTTGCCTATTTTGCAATTTTACGTTACCTTTGCAGCAACATTGGCTTATTGGCCTTATTGCGATTTTTAGAATAAGAAAGTAGAAGTTAGTTTCAGCAATGAAAAAGAAACGCAATCAAGCCCGCAATCACCGCAGTTTGCAGGTTATCACGCTATGTATCAGCACGGCCATGGTGCTGGTTCTGATAGGTATAGTCGTATTAACCGTATTCACAGGACGCAACCTCTCCAACTATGTGAAGGAGAACCTCACCGTCACCATGGTATTGCAACCCGACCTCACTCCCTCTGAGTGTGCAGCATTGTGCAAAAAGGTGCAACGCTTCAACTACATCACCAACGTGGAATACACGAGCAAGGAGCAAGCCCTCAAAGAAGGCACGAAGGAACTGGGTGCGAATCCAGCCGAGTTTGCTGGCGAAAACCCCTTTACGGCAGAGATCGAGTTGCGCCTGAAGGCCAACTACGCCAACAACGACTCTATCAAGAAGATTGCCGCCGACCTAAAGCAGTTTAACGGCGTCTCTGACGTGACCTACCGACAGGACCTGGTCAATAGTGTGAACCAAATGTTGCGCAAGATCAGTTTCGTACTGCTGATCATCGCAGCACTCCTGACGGTCGTCTCGTTCTCCTTGATCAACAACACCATCCGCCTCAGCATCTATGCGCGTCGCTTCGCGATACACACCATGAAACTCGTGGGTGCCTCGTGGGGCTTCATCCGACTGCCTTTCCTGCGCATGGCCGTGGGACTAGGCTTGCTCTCTGCCGTCATGGCATTGATCGTGCTGGGAGCCGGCATGCTCGCTCTCTACAACTATGAGCCGGAGATGCTGACGATCATCAATGGCGAGGTCATGGCCTTTACAGCGCTGGTAGTCCTGGCCGTAGGCATCATCCTCACCACAATCTGCTCCTGGCTCTCGGTCAACAAATTCCTGCGCATGAAGGCGGGAGACCTCTACAAGATTTAATCGCCGCCCGAAATGGGTCGGCCTCACTATCACGAGAAGGAAATAATACAAACATAGAATATGGATAAAAGTAAATTAGCTTTCGGCCGCATCAACTACATCCTGCTTGTAGTAGGTGTGGCGATCGTCGTCATTGGCTTCATCCTGATGAGCGGCGGCACATCGACCAAGGAGATGTTCAATCCCGAGGTGTTCAGCCCGACGCGTATCAAGGTGGCGCCTGTCGTCACGCTGGTGGGTTATATTACCATCATCGCCTCCATCCTCGTTCGTCCGAAGGGCGGAGAGGCAGGAGCCGAGATGGCAACACAATCGTCTGAAACCAACGTCACGGAGGCATAATGGACCTGATAGAAACCATCATCATCGCCATCGTAGAGGGATTGACCGAGTTTCTTCCCGTTTCTTCCACAGGCCACATGATCATCGCACAAAACCTGTTGGGAGTGCCGAGCACGCCGTTTGTCAAGGCCTTCACGGTCATCATCCAGTTTGGCGCCATCCTCTCGGTGGTCTTGCTCTACTGGAAGCGCTTCTTCCAACTCAACCATACGCCAGCACCAGAGGGCAGCACGTCGCTCCAGAAGTTCCTTCACAAGTGGGACTTCTACTGGAAGATCTTCGTTGCCTTCGTTCCTGCCGTCGTGCTGGGTGGTCTCCTCAATGGCGTGATAGAGCATCTGCTCGGCAGCGTCACGATCGTTGCTATCATGCTGGTTGTTGGTGGTGTCTTCATGTTGTTCTGCGACAAGTGGTTCTGCCATGGCAAGGAGACCAACCCCGTCACCGAGAAGCGTGCGTTCCGCATCGGCCTCTGCCAGTGTCTGGCCATGATACCTGGTGTCAGCCGCAGTATGGCGACCATCGTCGGTGGTATGGCCAACGGACTGACGCGTAAGCGCGCGGCAGAGTTTTCCTTCTTCCTGGCCGTGCCCACCATGTTGGCTGCCACGTGCCTGGAGGTGTTGAAGATGATCCTGGCTGGCGAATTCGACGACATGTCGGGCAATATCTCCACGCTGCTCATCGGCAGTTTGGTCTCGTTTGTGGTAGCCATCCTTGCCATGAAATGGTTTGTCAGTTTCATTGCTAAATATGGCTTCAAACTCTTTGGCTGGTACCGCATCATCGTCGGACTGCTCATCCTGGGACTGCTCCTCACGGGCCACTCACTCCAAATGGTTGACTAAGCCGGGATGACGATCAATTTCAAAGAAGGGATACTCATCCCCATCGACAAGCCCTATGGCGTGACGAGTTTCAAGGCCCTCGCCCACATCCGCTACCTCTGCTCCCACGCCTTGGGTGGCAAGGTGAAGATGGGACACGCTGGCACACTCGATCCGCTCGCCACGGGCGTCTTGGTGCTTGCCACGGGAAAAAAGACGAAGCAGATCGAGACACTGCAGCAACACACGAAGGAGTATGTCGCCACGATACAGCTGGGGGCGACGACCGTGAGCTACGACATGGAGCACCCGGTCAGCGCCACCTTCCCCACGGAGCATATCACCCGAGAGCTGATTCTTGAGACGCTGCAGCAGTTTATTGGCGAGATAGAACAGATACCGCCTACCTACAGTGCAGTAAAGGTCAACGGCGTCCGCGCCTATGACGTGCGCCGCAATGGCGAGCACATAGAGCTCAAACCCAAGCACGTCCGCATCGACGAGATAGAAGTGGTGTCGTTTGATGCCGAAAAGATGCAGCTCGTCCTGCGCGTAGTCTGCGGCAAGGGCACCTATATCCGTGCCTTGGCCCGAGATTTGGGCCGCGCACTCTCCTCGGGAGCTTACCTCACCTCCCTCCGTCGCACACAAGTGGGCGACGTGCGGGTGGAGAACTGTCTTTCCTACGACCATTTTGAAGAGTGGCTGGCACAGCAAACAATAGAAAAAGAAAACAAGTAAGATATGAAACTATCGCAGTTTAAATTCGATTTGCCACAGGACTTGGTGGCACTCTATCCCCATTCCTCCACCCATACCATCACTCGACCCAACGGAACAACCGCCGAGTTTGACGTGGTAAGGCCCGACGAGGCGCGGCTGATGGTGCTCCACAAGCAATCGGAGACGATAGACCTGTATCATAAGGACGAGGAGGGCAACCCGATAGAGGGCGACTACATCCTCTTCAAGGATCTTGTGAACTATTTTGGAGAGGGAGACACCTTCGTCTTCAACGATACCAAAGTGTTCCCCGCCCGTCTCTACGGCACGAAGGAGAAGACGGATGCCAAGATCGAGGTGTTCCTGCTCCGCGAACTCAATCCCGAGATGCGCCTGTGGGACGTACTCGTCGAACCGGCACGCAAGATTCGTATTGGCAACAAACTCTTCTTTGAGGAGTCGGGCACCATGGTGGCTGAAGTGATCGACAACACCACCTCAAGAGGGCGCACCCTGCGTTTCCTCTACGACTGCCCGCACGATGAGTTCAAGAAAGAGCTCTTCGCCCTGGGCGAGGCACCACTGCCCCGATATATCATCGACAACCGTCCGAAGGAGGAAGGACAGGACTTTGCCCATGCCACCGAAGAGGACATGGAGCACTTCCAGACTCCGTTCGCCAAACACGAGGGTGCTGTCACGGCTCCCAGCACGGGCATCCACTTCTCGCGCGAGATGCTCAAGATGATGGAGATACGAGGCATCAATCCTGCCTATGTCACCCTTCATTGCGGTTTGGGCAATTTCCACAAGATTGAGGTGGAGGACCTGACGAAGCACAAGATGGACTCGGAGCAGATGTTCATCACGTCTGAAGCCTGCGAGATCGTCAACGACACGAAGCGCAAGGGCCATCATGTGTGCAGCATTGGAGTAAGTGTGGTCAAAGCCACTGAGACGGCTGTGGGCACAGACGGCCTGCTGAAGGAGTTTGAGGGATGGACCAACAAGTTTATCTTCCCTCCCTACAACTTCGGCTTGTCCGACTCGATGGTAGCCAACTTCTACCACCCCTACTCTACGCTGCTGATGACTCAGTGTGCATTTGGAGGCTACGACATGGTGATGAAGGCATACGAACTGGCTGTCGCCAACGGTTACAAATTTGGATGCTACGGAGACAGTCTGCTCATCCTCAACGACTAATCAGCCTTGCTACATCGTCTGTATCTCTCCTTGGGTTCCAATCTTGGCAACCGTAGGCAACTGCTCCAGTCAGCCATCGCCCTACTGAGGGAGCGTGTCGGCTCGGTGGAACGCATATCTTGCTTTATAGAGACGGCACCATGGGGCTTCGAGAGCGAACATCAGTTTCTCAATGCCTGCGTCTGCATCAACACCAGGATGACCCCACGCGAGGTGCTGGAAGCTACGAAACAGATAGAGCGTGAACTGGGCAGGACACGGAAGTCGTCCAATGGTCAATATGCTGACCGCCCGATAGACATCGACATTCTCCTCTATGATGACATACAGGTAAACGAACCCGATTTGGTCATTCCGCACCCCCACATGGAGGAACGCGATTTTGTCATGATTCCTTTACAAGAAATCAGACCCGAAAAACAGGGGTAAGCCCTGCTATCAACAACAAAGGTTTTTCTCTTTCGTGAGAAAAACCTTTGTCGTTATCATACCCTTTAGAAGGGGGATAATATGCTTCGTCAACGATATTAGGTTCGTTGGGCTACGAAGTTAACTTCATCACCCCACGAAGTTAACTTCATCGGCCCACGAAGTTAACTTCATCAGCCAACGAAGCTAAATGCATATTTTCACCCCTTTTTCTATACTTTTGGTCTATTTTAGACTCTTTTCCCGCTACAACGAGTCTATGTGGCGTTTGAAGCAGGATTTGATGAGAGACTGCCTTTGAAAAGAAAAACGAATTGTTTAGATTTTTCGTTTAGATTTAAGGCAATCATCATACACCATCAGTCCTTTCACCGTTAGTAGATATTTCTGGCGAGGATGACGTGGCGAATTTGGGTATTTCATTTTTACCAATCCTTCTGTAATGGCTGGCGTAAGAGAATATTCAAGGAAATTGGGGCGGTTCTTCAAGCCAACAGCTTCCATCATTTCCTTTACGCTCTTTTCATCTGTGCCAATTGTAACAAGCAACCGTTTTATGTTTTCTGATAAGATTGATACCGAATTATCAGAACTTGCATGGGCAGTTGTATGGATGCTTGTATGGGTGCTTGTATGGGTGGAATCTACATCGTTATAACCTACAAGCATATAGCGGTTCTTCAGCTCATGATGTTCACCCATCAACAAATTACGGAAAAACTTAATAAGGAAAGACTTATTGGGTTCTATACCCTTTGACGGATTACGATAGTTCGCACGAACAAGGGCATTGCGGAAATACCACGAGTTGTCGGCAAATAAATCGTTATCGACCTTGAATCAATTGAGCGCAAATATTTAATGACAAACACCGCAGTGGTTCGCGTGTTGCCCTCACGGAACGGATGGTTTTGCCATAGCAACGTTACAAAATCTACAATGTGATCAATAATTTCATCCGTGTTCAATCCTTTGTAGCTAAAGTTCTTTTCTTGTTGAATGTCATATCGTAACGCCATCATAATGTCGGCAGCACGTCCATACACAACGCTATCGCCACGTAACACCCATTCCTTTTTGCTGATGTCATAGGGCCGCAGTTTACCTGCATGTTTGAATACGCCCTCGAACAAGTGCCTATGGATATTCAAAAACTCCAACGCGGTGAACGAGAAAGACTGCTCATTCAGCAACTTGGCAATATTGGCAGCTACTCGATCAGCCTCTTCCTTTTCTGCATCGTCTTCGTCATGTGTTGTTTTGTTGACATAGTACGACTTCAACTGTTCACGCACATCATCAATGGTAATGTCACCTTCAATATGCCTAACAGCCGTCTCCTTCAGATAGTCGGAAACCTTCAGACCATCCACATCCTGCAGACCGATAGCCGTACGCCATACCGAAGCCCTCTCGCGCTTATGTGGCTCTGCCACGCGCTCGTAGGCTTCGAAATCAAGATATTGTTGTTTATGCTTATTCATAATGATATAAAACTATTAATAAGGAACAGCCATATCAATTAAGTCCGACAGAGCGGTTTCTATATCTTGTTCATATTGCAAGCCTGCTGATTTCAATAACATTGTATTTGCTATTCTGTCAGTGAAGACTATTGCTGACTTCTAGCATATAGATATCTTTTTAGATTATCCACTATACAACATTAATCATCTTGATGTTTTTTACAACCTTCCACCCTGCTCCTCAATAAGCTGTTGGATGGCAAGTTTGAGTTGATCCATATCATGGAAAACGACTCCATGCATTCCCTCCTTTCGCGCGCCCTCAATATTGTCTGGGCGGTCATCTATGAAGACGCACTCCTCGGGACGCACACCAAACTTCGAAAGAAACAACTCGTAGATTTCTCTTTCGGGCTTCAAGTAGTGACAGGTGTAAGAGATAAGGCAATCCTCCAGGGAAGAGAATACCCGAGGGAAACGGGCGATAACCTCATGTACTTTCGCAGACCAGTTGCTCAGACCCAACAAACGGTAGCCCTCAGCTTTGAGCTGGCACATCCATTCATACATTCCCTCCGTCTCTCCCGTAAACATATCAGCGAAATGCTTGTCGAAACGATCTATCGCATCGGCATACTCGGGCCATTGACGTTGCTGACGCTCTATATAGTAATGGAAAGGATGAAGGGCGCGATCTACCTCGTCGCTAAAACTATGCGGCAGCGCTTGGGCAAAAAACTGACGAGCCTTCTCCTCGCTATGAAAATAATCCGAGAAATAGGCGATGAAATCATGCTGCACGAGGACGCCGCCGAAGTCGAAAACAATGTTTTTTATCATCTTAATCGTTATTATATGCGATGGGTATGAAATGGTTGATAAGTTGGATTCAAGAGCATGGCTTCTCGACATCACTCAACTTCCTTTCTGCAAAACTACTAAAAAGAATTGAGTTGGCCAAATCGGAGGAAGCGAAAACAAAGATTTAGGCGAATAGAAGGAGGATTCTCGTGCTTTTTTCATACTTTTGCATTGCGGAAAGGAGGGGCGACCTATCAAGTTCATACGACAGTCCCCAACGACTTTCTTATAACTAAGCACAAACAAAGAATGATGATTGAATGGTTCATAGGCGTGGTCATCGGCCTGGCGATCGGGTTGACCATCGGTATTCTACTACAGAAATCGAAACTCGTAGGCCAGCTGCAAGCCTTGGAAGGTGAGGCAGCGGGACTCCGCCGACAGATGGAGGGAGAGCGGTCTGCAGCAGCAAAGCAAGTAACGCAGATCCGAGAGGACGCTTCGCGGCAAATGCGACAACTCACGGATCGCGACGAGGCGCTGCTTGCGAACGAGCGCAATCTGCATGACCGGGAGATGGAAACAGTGCGTAGCGCACATGCCAAGCAGATCGCGTCGCTCGAATCACAGATAGCGGAGGAGCGCAGACATGCCACAGAACTACGGGAGGAGAACAACCGCCAATGGGCGCAGCGCCTTGATACGCTCCGCGAGGAGATGCGGAAGAATGCGGCCGAACAGTTGGCTGCCAAACAACGATCCCTACAGGAGGACAACCGCCAGCAGATGGATGAGCTACTCAAACCGATCAAGGAACAGTTTGCCGACTTCAAGCGGACGGTGGAGGAAAACAGGGCACAAAGTGAGTTGAACAAGAAGGATCTGCAGAACACATTCGAATCGACGATGCGCCTCTTCCAGCAGCAACAGCAGCAGGCAGTAGCTTCAATGAAGGAGCAGACGGCTCGCATCGGTTCAGACGCTGCCAACCTCACCCGCGCGCTCAAGGGCGACAGCAAGCAGCAGGGCGACTGGGGAGAGATGGTCTTGGCTACCCTTTTGGAGAATAGCGGACTGCGCAAGAACGAGGAGTACTTTGTACAAGAGCAGACCAAAGACAGCGAGGGCAGAAGTTTCCGCCCCGACATCATCGTTCGCTTCCCAGAAGGTCGGAGCGTGGTGATCGACTCCAAAGTCTCTTTGACGGCCTATGCCAATGCCGTGGCTACCGAGGACGACGCACAGCGCGACCGCTTGCTGCGCGAGCATGTGCAAAGCGTACGACGCCACGTCGATGAACTGGCAGAGAAGGACTACAGCAAGTTGGTGGATGACGCTATCGGTTTTGTCCTGATGTTCATTCCCAACGAGTCGGGCTACATCGCCGCCATGCGACAGCAGCCGGACCTGGGTCGATACGCCTATCAAAAACACATCATCATCATCTCTCCCAGCAATCTTCTGATGGCCTTACAACTGGCGTACAACCTCTGGCAGTACGACCGACAAAACAAGAATGTGGAGAAGATCGTCAAGGCTGCAGCCGACCTGTACGACAAGGTGGCGGGATTTGGAGACACCTTCTCCTCGCTCGGCGACCTGATAGCGCGCCTGTCGGGGGCGTTTGAGAAAGCAAGACTGCAACTCTATGATGGCAAGGGCAACGTGATGCGCCGCATCGAAGGACTCAAGTCGCTCGGCGTAACACCCAAAAAGAGTATCAAAGACCTCGACGACCATGCGTTGACCAGCTCAGGGGATGACACGCAGACTTAAGAATAGGGGCACATAAAAAAGATCTTCATTAATATATATAAGGAGAAAACGGATGATAAGAGCTTCTTTTGAGAGTGACTACAATAACGGCTGCCTACCGGAGATTCTCCGCCGCCTGTCGGAGACCAACGATGAGAAGTCGAGCGGCTATGGTTTCGACCCTTATACCGAAAGGGCAAAGGACCGGATCCGCAAGGCGTGCGACATGACGGAGGCAGAAGTCCATTTCCTTGTGGGCGGCACACAGACCAATGCTACAACCATCGACTCGCTGCTGCAGGGCTGCGAGGGTGTGCTTTCGGTCGATACGGGGCACATCAACGTCCATGAATCAGGGGCCGTAGAGGCTTTCGGACACAAGGTATTGGTACTTCCTGGTATAGCTGGAGGCAAGATGGCTGCCTCGCAGATCAACGACTACATGCGCAAGTTTCTCGCCGACGAGACCTACCCACACATGGTACAGCCTGGCATGGTCTATATCACACTTCCAACGGAACTTGGCGCACTCTATTCGCGCAAGGAATTGGCCGACATCTATACTGTATGCCAACAGTACGGACTGCGACTCTATGTCGATGGGGCACGGCTCGGTTACGGGCTGATGGCGGAAGGCAACGACATCGACCTGCCGTTTCTTGCACATCATTGCGACGCCTTCCACATAGGAGGCACGAAGGTGGGAGCGTTGCTGGGCGAAGCCTTGGTCTATACCAACACGCGCGCACCCAAATACATCTTCACCATCATCAAGCGACACGGTGCATTGCTCGCCAAGGGTCGTGTCTTGGGCTTGCAGTTTGACACGCTCTTCACGGACGACCTCTACTTTCGCGTCTCTCGCCATGCGATCAACATGGCCCAAGCATTGCGAAAGGTCTTCGCCAAGCATGGCTTGTCCCTCGGCATCGACTCGCCAACCAACCAGCAGTTTGTCATCCTCTCCAAAGAACAGAAACAACAGTTGGCGGAAGAGATAGCCTTCGAGATATGGGAACCCCTCTCCGATGATCGCTTGCTATGCCGCTTTGTGACCTGCTGGGCCACAACGGAGGCCGACATCGTGGCCCTCGACGAGGCATTGGCACACATATTGGAGGTAAACACCTGATACTCGATCTATTTCATTAAAGAACAGTAGAAGGTAAATAGAATTATAACACTTTTTGGGCGCAGGGGGAATTGTTTAGGATACTCCCCCGCGCCATTTTTCTTAATACACTTCTTATTCTTTCTTGATTTTCCAATCGCTGATTGTTCGCGGGGTACTGTCAAAACTAATACCCACTTTTACCAGCCGCTTACCTTCAGCATGATAAGGCAGCATGTAGCCCTTTTCGTCTATTTGTGCCAAAGCTTCCTCGGCACTCTTGTCAACCTTCAGTTCGAAGACGTATATCGTGTCTGGCATGTGCATTACGGCATCAGCTCTGCCGATGGCACTCTTCACCTCCGTGCGGATATAGATGTTGAGGAAACTGAACATCAGATAGAAGATAGTCTGATAGTGCTTCTCGCTATGGTTCTCCAGATCGTATGGGATCGTGGCCATATAGGTGCGCATGTGTTCCAATGCTGCTTCGATATCATTGCGGTAAACCGCCTTGCAAAATCCCAAGAGGAAGGCGTCGTTGTCGGAACGGCGAGGGTTCACATAGTGCGGTATCAGCGAATTGAGCAAACCATCACGGACCTCCTTGTTAGGGATGCCCAAAGTGTATTCGCGAAACATCGGATCATACTTCTTGATGGTCAGATAACCGCTCTGATAAAGCAAAGGCAAGGCGTCTGTCATTTCCTCTGTCGATTGGTCGAAGGAATTCAGTACTGCCTCCTGGCCCTCCAAAGAGGCAAGATTGACATGATACTTATCCAACAATTTCAAGAGGAAAGATGGCGTGCCCGAACCAAACCAATAAGGAGCAATGTCGCATGCATTCAGCGCCTTCACCAGGCTGAACGGATTGAAGACATCCTCTGATTTCTTGCTGAAATGATAGCCGTCATAGAATCGCGTCAGCTCTTTCAGGCACTCCTCATACGTCATGCCAAGGGCTTCGCCCAATGCCTCAACATCTAGTTTCATCTGCGTAGTAAGCTCCGTCATACTGATGCCGCAGATGGCCGAATACTGGTCGAACATACTGATATTGTCGAGGTTGTTGAGCTCGCTGAAGATGCTGAGTTGCGAAAACTTAGTGATGCCCGTGATGAAAGTGAACTCCAGGTATGGGTCGAGCTTCTTTAGCGGACTGTAGAAGTTTTGCATGATGCGGCGAAGCGGTTGCAGGTTTTCCTTCTCATGCACCACATCCAGCAAAGGGGCGTCGTATTCATCAATGATGACAACTGCTTTTTCGCCTGTCTGCTTATAAGCTCGCTTTACGATTCCATCCAGTCTTTCGTTAGGATAGTTTTCCCCTTCACCCTTACCATAAAGTTCTTCATAGGGCAAAAGCTGTAGATTAAGATAACTATTCAACGCGTCTGCATCAATGTGCTTGGCACCGCTGAGGTCGAAATGAAGCACGGGATGCTTCACCCATTCCTTCTCGTAGTCAGCAATGGCCAATCCATCGAAAAGTTCTTTTCTTCCTTCGAAATAGGCTTGGAGGGTAGAGGCAAAGAGCGACTTGCCGAATCGTCTTGGACGACTCAGAAAGATAAACTTCATACCTTTTTCTCTAAAATCCACGATGTATTGGGTCTTATCTATATAGAGATATTTTTTCTCGCGGATTTCTTCAAATGTCTGTATTCCTACGGGATATTTGTTGACTATTTTTGCCATGTTCCACTCGCTTTGCATTTTGCGCTACTAAGTTACGAAAAAAAATGAAATACTCAAGCATATATACTATTTATTTAATAAGTAAAACTCTGAGATACCTTGCACTATTCGTAATATGACAATGGGGAAACCGCACTTGTAGCACCGTTTCCCCATCATTGTTTTGCATTTATCTACGGCTCTGCTTATTCCTTGTTGGCACGCTTGCGCTCCAAGTGGTCAAGAATGATCTTGCGCATACGGATGCTCTTCGGAGTCACTTCGACATACTCATCCGCCTTGATATACTCAAGACACTCCTCGAGGCTCATCTCCACCTTCGGAATGACGCGGGCCTTGTCGTCGCTACCGCTTGCGCGCACATTGGTAAGCTGCTTGGCCTTTGTCACATTGATGACAAGGTCGTTCTCGTGGATATGCTCGCCAACCACCTCGCCGCCATAGACTTCGTCACCCGGATCAATGAAGAAACTACCACGGTCTTGCAGTTTGTCGATAGCATAGGCGTAGGCTGTTCCAGTCTCCAAAGCAAGCATCGAACCGTTGGTTCTTCTGACGATCTCTCCCTTGTACGGCTGGTAATCCTTGAAGCGATGGGCCATGATGGCCTCTCCCTGGCTGGCCGTGAGCACGTTGGTACGCAGGCCAATAATGCCACGCGATGGTATTTCGAAGGTGATATTGACACGGTCGCCCTCAGTATCCATTCCCAAGAGGTCGCCCTTTCTGCGCGTCACCATATCAATCATCTTTGACGAGAAGTCGTTGGGCACATTGATGGTCAATTCCTCAATAGGCTCGCACTTCTGGCCATCGATCTCCTTATAAATCACTTGCGGCTGGCCTACCTGCAACTCGTATCCCTCACGACGCATGGTCTCAACAAGCACGCTGAGATGGAGGACACCACGACCACTAACAATCCACTTGTCGGTAGAACCCTCAAAGAGGCTTGACACGCAGGGCAAGATTCTTCTCAAGCTCCTTTTGCAAGCGATCGTTGATATGGCGGGAAGTGCAGAACTTGCCCTCGCGACCAAAGAAGGGAGAGTCGTTGATAGTGAAGAGCATCGACATGGTCGGCTCATCGACGGCAATGGGAGGAAGCGGCTCCGGGTGTTCGAAATCAGAAATCGTATCGCCAATCTCAAAACGCTCCAAGCCAATGACGGCACAGATATCACCCGAGCTGACGGCATCGGTCTTCTTGTGCCCCATACCCTCGAAGGTGTGCAACTCCTTGATTTTTGTCTTCTCCTGCGTGCCATCGCGGTGGCAGATGGTGATGTTCATGCCATTGCGAATCGTACCTCTGTGGACACGTCCCACAGCAATACGTCCTGTGTAGCTGGAGTAGTCCAGCGACGTGATGAGCATCTGCGGCGTACCCTCAAGGACGCGGGGAGCTGGAATAACTTCCAGAATCTTGTCGAGCAAATAATCGATATTGTCCGTCGGAGTTTTGAAATCTGGACCCATCCAGCCATTCTTGGCCGAACCATAGACGACGGGGAAGTCCAACTGATCCTCTGTCGCATTGAGGTCGCACATCAGGTCGAAGACCATCTCATAGACTTCCTCCGGGCGGCAGTTGGGCTTGTCCACCTTGTTGACCACCACGATGGGCTTCAGCCCTATCTGTAGGGCCTTTTGAAGCACGAAACGGGTCTGCGGCATCGGGCCCTCAAAGGCATCGACGAGGAGCAAACAACCATCGGCCATATTGAGCACGCGCTCCACCTCTCCACCGAAATCAGAGTGACCCGGCGTGTCGAGGATATTGATTTTCACACCTTTCCAGTTGATACTGACGTTCTTACTCAGAATGGTTATACCGCGCTCTCGCTCCAGATCGTTGGCGTCGAGCACTTCACCGCTGTTATCCTGTCCATCGCGGAAGAGTTTGCCCGCGAGCATCATCTTATCGACCAACGTTGTCTTGCCGTGATCGACATGTGCAATGACTGCAATGTTACGAATATCTTGCATTTTACCTTAAAACTATCGTCGTTATGGAAAATCCTGTGCAAAGGTACGAAGATAATCCGAAATATAACTGACTTAGAGCATTTTTCCGTCCAGAAAGGTGCTTGTATGGAAAAAAAGTAGTAACTTTGCACCCGCACTTTCGGAAAGTCCGATGCATTCGACACCGCTGCGTACAGATTGATGACTTACGAGGCGGGGGAAGGATGTAATGGTGCATTCATTTAATCATCAAAACAAAATGTACTTAGACAAAACTAAGAAGCAAGAGATCTTTACCCAGTTCGGTCACGACCAGAAAGCAGAGGACACGGGTTCCGCTGAGAGCCAGATTGCCCTCTTCACCTACCGCATCAAGCACCTCACGGAGCATGTGAAGAAGCACCACAAGGACTTCGTCACCACGCGCTCTCTGACCCAGCTGGTCGGTAAGCGTCGCGCTTTGCTCGACTATCTCTACGAGCGCGACATCGAGCGTTACCGCGCTATCATCAAGGCTCTTGGCTTGCGTAAGTAATCAAAGTGCATTCCGCGCGCTTTCCATTTCGCGAAAGCGCACGGAAGCTGACTTTCGCATCATTTGAGATGAGTATCATTCCATTCCAAAGGTCGAAAGACTGGGAATAGAATGATATTTTTTTATAAAAAGCAACCGAAGAGAAAGAGTCTTCGGTCGCTTTTTTATTGTTTATTTTCGTGTGTTGTCGTAGAGATACTCGCCGTAGGTGATTTGTGCTATCGGGAGGTCAACATACTTGATATTGTAGTTGTAATTGTCGGGATTGGGGCCTGTCAGGTCTTCCTCGTAGAGCAACGCTATGCCGTCGCGTCCGTTGAAGGCCATTGTGGAATAGGCCGAATGAGTCTTGCTCACATCAAAGCGCCTCCATCCCGTAGCCAGTTCGCTGACCTGCTGCACGCCTTCGCCACACGCTTTGTAATAGATGCCTACCCTGCTACGATCCGTACCAAACGGAAGCGACTGCAGGATGAGGTGGGTGCGCTTTCCGGTTCTCACACTACGCACAGGAAGAACTAACGTCTCGCCATTGCAGCGTGCTCCGTAGAGACCCAGCGTGGTCGCATCGGCTGACAAGACGGGCTGTTCCCATGCTCCTTCAGCCCTTGACGGATTGGTGTAGTGGAAGATATTGAGGTAGCGCCCGTCTGCGTCGCGCGCCCTACAGTTGAGCAACACATCACCATTGGGCAACTCCACCAATTTCGCCTCGTCGCCCTGGGGTGCGGGTTGCACCTGCATGCCACCAAGAATATCCCAGGTCTGACCGAAGTCGTCGGAGAAGACCACCATCGCTCCCAGATTGCTGGCCAAGGAAGCATAGAGCCTTTGAGGACACATCGGCCTCAGCGGGCGGCTGCTCTGACAGATGCGTCCACTCGTGAAGAAAGTTTTCATCACAGCGCCATGAAACAGGGGATAGATCTCACGCGTCACCTCCTGTGCACTATCCTTGACGATCGTGTTGCCATCCAAATGGAAATAGGCACGATAAACTCCAATGGGGTCGCGGAGCGTGGAATTCCAATAACACACATCCCCATAGGCACACATCAGGAGAATCCGTCCCGTCTGTGCGTCATAGGCCGTCGCTGCATCGCCAAAACTGAACAAGCGCCCGTTGTCGTGCTTACCAGCCTTCAGCAAGGTCATCTCCTCTCCCCATCGTTTGTCAAAGACTTTGGCTACAATATCGTTTTGCAAGGTGGCACGCTGTCCCACATCGCCTCCTTCTGGGCGATAGTCACTAAAGGCCACCACTTTGCCATCGGCCAATCGCAGGATAGAGGGAATGCGGTAGTTGCCGCCGAAGACCGTGGTCTGTGCCAAAGCCGCCAAGGAAACCGTTGCCCAAGCAAGGGCAGTCATCATCATCCGTTTCATGATTTCTCCTCCTCTGATCTCAACTCGCGTCCCTCATAGCGGTTGAGTGCTTCAATCCACTCCGGCCATACCTCCGTAGATACGCCTTTCTCCAAATCGTAGGCCACCATGATGCTGAAGCCCTCACACTTCACCTCGCCCGTCTTGCGGTCGATGAGTCGTTGCGAGAGTTTCATACTGCGGCGACCAATATGCGTGATAGCCGTCTGCACCTCCACGTCATCCGTCGTATAAACCTGCCCAAGGAAGTTGAACTCGATGTGGGCGATGACCATGGCGTGGTCGCGGTGGAAGATATCAGCTCCTACCTTCTCGAAATAATCCACCTTGGCGGTGTCATAATACTGCAGATAAACACTGTTGTTGACGTGACCAAAGCGGTCAGCATCCGTGAAGCGAAACTGGATTGGCATCGTATGATGATACTCGATGCGCGCGTCCTCCTCTATTTCGCGTTGCTTCTTCTTGTCTTGTTCTGTCATTGTTTGTGCCTTTACAACCATTTTGCAATTATGCTGCAAAGGTACGAAAAATCTTGATATGCGCAAAATACCGAGCACAAGACACGCTATCTATGGAAGAACGCAGACAGAAAGTCGCCCTTGACTGCCCCTACTGGCGAGAATCAAGGGCACAGCAGAATTCCCGAATAGACGCGCCCCGACTGGATACCCAGACGTCGGGCTGAGAAATACTGCTCGCATTGCGTGTAAGTGCAGCTATTGGAGTCGGCGATTTGCTCCATCGGCACCCCCAAGTCCTGCAGTTGCAAGCGGTTGCATAAGGGCAAGTTGATGTGCCACTTATCTTCTTTGCGCGCTATCAGTCGCATGTCAAAATCAGCCTCAGCAAAGGCTTGCCACACCTCGTCACCCACCTCGAAGGCATGAAGGGAAATGGCGGGCCCGATAACGGCACGCAAGTCGGATGGCTGTGTATGATATTGGGTGGCCATCGTGTGCAGCACATGGCCAATGATGCGCTGCTGGGTGCCCCGCCAGCCAGCATGAACTGCGGCAGTGGCCTGATGGATGGGATCATAGAGGAGCACAGGGACACAATCGGCAGTGGAGACACCGATACAGACCCCGGGCTGATTGGTCGTCAAAGCGTCCACACCCTCAAGGAGGGCAGCACGCTCGGAGGAAGAACTACGCAGCAACTGCGCATCGACAACCCGTGTCTCTGTACCATGCACCTGGTGGGGGACCAGTATTTGATCCACCTCCACTCCCAAGGCTCTCGCCAGCCTACGGCGGTTCTCGGCGATATGTTCCGCCGTATCACCACAGTAGGCATTGATATTCATCGAGGCATAGGAACCCTGGCTCACGCCGCCAGGACGCATGGTGCTGAAAGCAAGGACACCTTTACCAAGGGCGTAACGGGCCAAGGCAATGTCCGTGTCCTCGTAAAACGGTCTAATCGACATACTCGTAGTCGTCCAAAAGCTCGATGTCGTCCTCGTCCGCCTCAGCAGCCTCCTCCGCATCAAACTCCTCATCTTTGTATTCCGAGGCGATGATGTCGCGGTGAACGAGCGTATCCTCAGCAGTAATCTCCTGAAGTTTGTTGCTCTCGGCATTGAGTTCACGCCACAACACATCCTTCAGTTCGCTGATACCGAAACCCGTCACGGCAGAGATAAACACCACAGGCAGATCGGTCGGCAGCGTCTCGCGCAGCATTTCCATCAACTCCTCGTCCAGCAGGTCACACTTAGTGACTGCCAGTACGCGGTGCTTTTGCAGCATCTCGGGGTTGAAGTTGGCCAGTTCGTTCAACAGGATCTCATACTCACGCTTGATATCGTCAGTGTCGCCAGGAACCATGAAGAGCAACAAGGAGTTGCGCTCGATATGGCGCAGGAAGCGAAGACCCAGTCCCCTACCCTCACTGGCGCCCTCGATGATACCCGGGATATCTGCCATCACAAAGCTCTGGTGGTCACGATAGCTGACAATACCCAGCGATGGTTCCATCGTGGTGAAGGGATAGTTGGCAATCTTCGGCTTTGCGCTCGACAAAGCCGAGAGAAGCGTGGATTTGCCTGCATTGGGGAAGCCGACCAAACCCACATCGGCAAGGAGCTTGAGCTCCATGATCACCGTCATCTCCTGTGCAGGCTCACCCGGCTGTGCGTAGCGCGGAGCCTGGTTGGTGGCGGTGCGAAACTGGAAGTTGCCCAGTCCACCGCGTCCTCCCTTCAGGAGCATCACAGTCTGGCCATCATGCGTCACATCACAGACATACTTTCCAGTCTCGGCATCATAGACCACCGTACCACAGGGCACGTCGATGTAAATGTCCTTACCATCGGTGCCGTGGCATTTATCCCTTCCTCCATTGCCTCCATGCTCCGCATAGATATGGCGCTGATAGCGCAAGTGGAGCAACGTCCAATAGTTGTGGTTGCCACGGAGATAGATACTGCCTCCCTTGCCACCGTCGCCACCATCTGGGCCGCCATTGGGATTATACTTGATATGCTTGAGGTGCATGGATCCTTTGCCGCCCTTGCCCGAGCGACAGCGTATTTTCACATAATCTACGAAGTTTGATTCCATTTCTTATCTTTTCAAAATAGGGAATGAGGAAAGGGGTTGTGGAAAACGGAGGAGTATGAGACCCACGCACGTTCGGCAAAGGTCCCATACTCCTTTATATTAACAAGAGAGTTTACAGTTTGTCGACCACCTCGCAGACGCGACCAAAGATCTCGTCGATAGTGCCGAGACCCTCCACATGACGGTGGATGCCCTCCTTTTCATACCAGTCGATGAGGGGAGCTGTCTGAGAATGATAGACATTGAGACGCTTCTTGATGGTCTCCTCATTGTCGTCGCTGCGTCCGGACTGCTGGCCGCGAAGCAAGAGACGCTTCATCAGCTCATCCTCTGGTACGAACAGCTCGATCATAGCTGCCACCTCATGGCCGCGCTCGGCAAGCATCTTCTTCAAAGCCTCAGCCTGCGGGATGGTGCGGGGGAAGCCATCAAAGATGACACCCTTGTGGTCGGCACCAAAACTGTCATAGACGCTGGCGAGGATATCGATCATCAGTTCGTCGGGAATCAACTGACCCTGGTCGATATAGCCCTTGGCCGTCTTGCCAAGTTCCGTTCCGTTTTTGATCTCGCTACGCAACACATCACCCGTGGAGATGTGGCCCAGACCGTACTTCTCAATCAGTTTGTCACTCTGCGTGCCCTTACCAGCACCAGGTGCACCAAAAATTACGATATTCTTCATATATAAATAAATGTGCGCAGTCGTAACGTATTGGCCAAAGCACACAAGTCTCACTTCCTCCCACAAAACACCTGCAGGAGGAAGTAACAGACCACGCCTATGGTTCAATCCGGTCTGACCGCCAAAGGTTTACTTTTCGACCAATGTGTAGATGTCACGCAAGCCGCGTCCCTGCTGATCGTAGTCGAGACCATAACCAACGATGAAGTCGATGGGGATACGCAGTGCTGCATACTCCACGTCAAGAGGCACGGTGAGCTTGCCCGGCTTGAGCAGCAATGTGCAGATACGGATACTGTTGGGCTGATACTTCTTCAATTCCTCCACCATGTGCTTCATGGTGCGGCCCGTATCGACGATATCCTCCACGATGACGATGTTGCGTCCCTTGATATCAGCGGACAAGCCTATAACTTCCTTGACGACGCCCGTAGATTCCGTCGCCTCATAAGACTGGAGGCGAACGAAAGAGACCTCGCTCGGAATAGTGATGCAGCGCACCAAGTCCGCGGCAAAGACAAACGAGCCATTGAGAACGGCCAAAAAGATGGGGTTTTTACCCTGTAAATCGTGGTTGATGCGATCGGCTACGGCACGAACGCGCTGCTGAATCTCCTCCTCGGTGATGGACACCTCAAAGGTTTTGTCCTTGATTGTTACTCTGCTCATGACATTGCGTTGATTATTTTGCGCAAAATTACGAAAAATAAAGCAAACAACGGTCCTATAATACGACATTTTTTTGTAATTTTGCATCGTCATGAAGATTTTCACAAGCACCCAACTCCATGAGTTGGACAAATACACGATAGAAAAGGATCAAATCAACTCGATTGACCTGATGGAGCGTTCGGCGAAGGTCCTCACTATGGCCATCACCGAAGAGTGGACCGACCGCACGCCAGTAGTCATCTTTGCCGGACCGGGCAACAACGGAGGCGACGCCCTGGCCGTAGGGCGGCTGCTGCTGGAGCGTGGCTATCATGTGAAGATCTACCTCTTCAACACCTCCAAGCACCTCTCCCCCGACTGTGCGGCCAACCTCCAGCGACTTCGCGACGACATTCACCCGAAGAAGCTCACCGAAGTGACGACACAGTTTGACCCGCCCGAGCTACCCAAAGGCACAGTCGTCATCGACGGTCTGTTTGGCTCAGGCCTCAACAAGCCACTCACAGGCGGTTTTGCCTCGCTGGTGAAATATATCAACCAATGCCCCGCCACCGTTGTCAGCATCGACCTGCCATCGGGACTAATGGCAGAGGACAACACGTTCAACGTCCGTAGCAACATCATCCGTGCCGACCTGACGCTGACGCTCCACCAGAAGAAACTCTCCTTCTTCTTTGCCGACAACCAGCAGTTTATCGGACGCGTACGGGTGTTGGACATCCGACTGAGCCAGCAGTATGTGGAACAGACCGACGCGCGCTACGCGCTGGCAGAAGAGGCGCTGATCCGTGCGCACATCCGCCACAGAGGCGAGTTCGTCAACAAAGGGATGATGGGACACGCCCTCCTCGTAGCTGGTAGCTACGGTATGGCTGGTGCCTCTATCCTCGCCTCACGGGCTTGCATGCGGGCTGGTGTGGGCAAACTCAGCGTAGCTACCCCGAGGTTCAATAGCGCCATCATGCAGATCAGCGTGCCTGAGGCAGTGCTCCGCATCGACGAGGACAATGCCGTATTCTCGGAAGCAATCGACGCTACCGACTACGACGCCTTGGCAATCGGACCAGGACTGGGTCAGCAGGAGACGACTGCCATCGCCATGATCACGCAGATCAGACGCACACAGTGTCCCATCGTGGCTGATGCCGACGCGCTGAACATTCTCTCTGGCCACCGCACCTGGATGCAGCAGTTGCCGAAGGGAATGATCTTGACTCCCCATCCGCGCGAATTCGACCGTCTGCTCGGAGCAACACCAGGCAGCGACTACGAACGACTGCAACGGTGCTCCGAAATGGCCAAATCTCTTCACGCGTACATTATATTAAAGGGACACTATTCGGCGCTCTGTCTGCCAGACGGGCATGTGATCTTCAACACGACGGGCAATAGCGGTATGGCGACGGCAGGAAGCGGCGACGTGCTCACCGGCATCCTCCTCGGCCTACTCGCACGAGGCTACCAGCCCGCAGACGCAGCCATGATGGGAATGTACCTCCACGGACTGGCAGGCGACTTGGCTGCCAAGGCGCTGGGAAAAGAGAGCCTCATAGCCAGCGACCTCATCGAACACCTGCCTCAAGCCTTTATGAGGTTGTCGGAGTAAATGGATTTCACATGGGGCTGTCTGGGTAATCGGATTCCACATGGGGGGTGCCGGAGTAAATGGATTCTCCATGAAACTGGCGGATCAGAACGAAGCTTCACGATACATCTGAAAGCACGATAGCCATGTAGGGACAGAATAGAAACGACCCATACAACCTTCGCACCTATTAGAAGTCAACCGAAAGACTTCCTCGTTGCGAGCGTTGTATGGGTCGTTTGCGTATTACTATGATCAGAGACAAAAGAGGATTAGGACAAGCCCCTATCAGGATAAGCCCAATAGGGGCAAATCTGCTAATCCTTTCTTAGTATCCAAAGGAGCGGATGCGGATCCTACTTTTTCTCCTCTCCCCAGCCCTGGGAACGAAGTTCAAACTCCTGGGCGTCGCGCATGATCAGGTAGCGACCAAACTGCTCCTTGGTGATATAGCCGATCTGGCGAATGCCTTCCATAGACTCTATCTTCTCATGATCTCCGATGGGGACGGTAAACAGAAGTTCATAATCCTCACCTCCGCTCAAGGCGGCAGTAGTAAGATTCATATTAAACTCCTCGCAAGCCGCCGCCGTCTGGTAGTCGATGGGGATGTTCTTCTCATAGACACGACAGCCACAATGGCTTTGCTCACAGAGGTGGCGAAGCTCCGCAGCCAGTCCATCTGAGACATCCGTCATAGACGTGGGACGGACGCCAGCTTGACGGAGCAGTTGCAAGACGTCTCCACGCGCCTCGGGCTTCAACTGTCGGTCGATGAGGTATTCCTTACCCGCAAAGTCGGGCTGAAAACCCTCTATGGCCGCACGATTGTTTTGCAAAGCCTGAATCTTCGCCTGATCGCCTTCGGCCTTTGCCTGACGCATCTCCTTGTTGTATTCGTCCACCTGCTGATAATAGACAGACTTCTCGCGCTCCAGGATCTGCAGTCCCATGTAGGCAGCCCCCAGGTCTCCAGAGACACAGATGAGGTCGGTCTCCTTCGCTCCACGACGATAGACCACCTCCTCCTTGGTCACCTCACCGACACAAGTCAGCGCAATGGCCAGACCTGTGAAGGAAGACGTGGTGTCGCCACCTACAATATCAACTCCCCACTTGTCGCACGCCTTTTGCAAGCCCTGATAGAAAGCATCCAGGTCCTCGACCTTAAACCGTTTTCCCAGGCCGATGCTGACAGTCAGTTGGCGCGGCGTACCGTTCATGGCAAAGACATTGCTGATCGTCGCCATAACCGCCTTGTAGGCCAGGTGCTCCATGTCAATGTACGTCAGGTCAAACTGGACACCCTCCATGAAGAGTTGCGAGGTGATAAGCGTCAGCTTATCGCCACTGTCGATCACCGCACAATCGTCGCCTGGCCCCATCAAGGTAGAGGCATTGTGTGTGGGAAGTGCCTTGGTCAGTCGATCGATCAGACCAAACTCCCCTATCTCGTTGATTTCCATTTCTGCTTTATATATACCTATATATATTTCTCCTTATATATATTATATGAGTAGGCCCACGTTCAGCCGACCATCCGTCTATGACCGACGAATCATCTCGCGCATGAGTTCCGTCATGTGGGGCTGAGCCGCATTGGCAGCCTCCTGCACCTCCTCGTGGCTCACCTCCACGGGCACGTCGAAACCACCCAAGTCGGTGATGACACTCACGCCGAAGACTCTGATGCCACTATGGCGCGCCACAATCACCTCGGGAACGGTGCTCATTCCCACTGCGTCGCCACCGAGAAGGCGATACATACGATACTCCGCCGGCGTTTCGAAAGTCGGGCCCTGGACGCCCACATAGACACCATGCTGGAGTTTGATACCCTTCTCGCGCCCAATCTCGTCAGCCAGCGCCACCAGTTCGTGGTCATAAGCCTCGTGCATATCCGGGAAGCGAGGACCGATGGGGTCGTTCTTGCCACGCAAGGGATGCTCGGGGAAGAAGTTGATATGGTCCGTGATGACCATCAGGTCGCCCACATGGAAGTCGGGGTTCATACCTCCCGAGGCATTGCTGACGAAGAGCGTCTCTATCTCCAGCGCACGCATGACGCGCACCGGGAACGTCACCTCCTTCATGGCGTAGCCCTCATAGAAATGGAAACGGCCCTCCATGGCCATGATGTCCTTGCCTCCGAGTTTGCCAAAGATCAGTTTTCCTGCATGACCCTCTACCGTAGAGACGGGAAAATGGGGAATATCCTTATAGGAAAACTCATAACTGTCGGTTATTTCTGAAGCTAATTGTCCGAGGCCCGTGCCCAGAATGATGGCGGTTTTTGGACTTGTGTGCATCCTTGCTTTGAGCCAGGAGACTGTTTCTTGAATTTTTTCGTACATAACTGATAATCTTATCATTGAATTTTTCTTCCTGATCCAGCATAAACTGGATTCTCAGCGGAAGGACATAAAGACACTTTCGCAACGCTTCGCTCAGCCCCTCGACACGCTCCAGTCGCGCAGCGTCCTTCTCCGTCGTGATGACGAGTTTGGGCTCCGGCAGACTTTCGAACACCTCGTTGATTCTCCGAATGTCCTTGGCCTTGAACGCATGGTGGTCGGGGAAGGACAACGGCGTGATGAGGCTGGAGGGCTTGACAGGCTCCATTGGCCTTGTGGCGATGTCGAGCGGGCTCCCCGTGACATAAGGTGTGAGATCCAGCTCCATTTGTCGTGGCGAGGCAATGCCCGTGAGCAGCAGCACATGGTGGTTGAGGATGCTGTCGAGCGTTCTTCTTTCTTCTCCGAAGAGCCTGTGGAGCTCGTCGTAGGCCAGACACGAGAAATACAACTCCTGGTAGGGGAAGAGATTCATGGCCTTTGTCAGCACCCGGTAATCGACCGGCTTAAGATCAGGCGGACACTTGGTGATAATCACAATGTCGGCACGGTCCTTCCCACTCTTCGGCTCGCGGAGCCTTCCCGCAGGCAACAACTCATCGTAGAGGATAAGGCGATGGTAATCGACGAGCAAGATATTGATGCCCGGTTTGACATAGCGGTGCTGGTAGGCGTCGTCGAGGAGCACGACATCGGTGTCGCAAGTAGCCTCGTCGGAAGTGAGGCGATCGATACCCTCGCAGCGCTTCTTGTCCACCGCGACATGGATCTTCGGAAACTTGCGCTTCATCTGGTACGGCTCGTCTCCTATCAGCCTCATCGGCGTATCGTCCTCTGCCAGCAGATAGCCCCGGCTCTTGCGCTTATAGCCCCTGCTGAGCACCGCCACCTTTGCCTTGTCCTGCAACAAGCGGATGAGATACTCCACATGCGGCGTTTTGCCCGATCCGCCCACGGTGATATTGCCCACCGAGATGACGGGCACACTGAAACTCCGGCTTCGGAGAATGCCCAATTCGAAGAGTTGGTTGCGAAAGCCCACGCCCAGCCCGTAGAGCCAGCTCAGGGGGCGCAACCAGTCGTATATTTTGATGAAATCGCCTTCCACAACACTTTTCGGAGATTAGGAGGATTAATGAATATTCGGTTCGAACGGCAGACGTGCCTGGAGCGGATTCTGCGCCTGGAGATCTCTGATGAGGGCAAACGGCTCATAGTAAGCCCCCAGCGACTGCCGCATCTGCTCGTCGAGATAGTTGCCACGGGCTGCTCCTGGGAGATCGAGCAACTGCGAAAGGTAGTCGGGGAGCACCGGATAGGCCGTAGAATGCCACTGCGTGAGCTTCGCCAGTTGGGCCGCCTTGCGCAGAGCCACCTCGACGCCACCGAGCTGGTCGACAAGACCGATCCTCAGGGCGTCCTGCCCCAACCACACATGACCCTGGGCCACCTGCTCCACCTGATCAACCTTGAGACGGCGGCCATCGGCCACACGCTGACGGAAGAGCTTATAACCACGGTCGATATACGACTCCAGGTGGCTGAGTTCATCGGCGGTGAACGGACGCGAGCGCGTACCAAAGAGCGCATATTTGTTGGTTTTCACCTCATCAAACTTCAGTCCCAGTTTTTCCCTGAGCAGTCCGCTCACATCGGGGAACATGCCAAAGATACCAATGGATCCGGTCAGCGTATTGGGCTCAGCCACAATCCAGTTGGCCGGACAACTGATGTAGTAGCCACCCGATGCAGCATAACTACCCATCGAGACGACGACGGGCTTCACCTTTTTCAGTTCCATTACCTGGTGCCAGATCTGCTCGGAAGCATAGGCCGATCCACCCGGGCTGTTGACGCGCAGCACCACAGCCTTCACGTCCTTGTCCTTGGCGAGATCCTGCAAGTCGGCACAGACCTTCTGTGCGTCGATCACACTCTCGCGCGAAGGCATGGCGACCACACCATCAACGATGTCGCCCACAGCGTAATAGACGGCGATCTCGTCGCCCTTCTTGTCCTCAGGTCCAGCAGCCAGCAAGTCGGACATGCTCACCTGCGGAATCTCGTCATCGGGCGAGAGACCCATTTTTTTCTTCACCGTCTGGCGTACCTGGTCCGTATAGAGCAACCCATCCACCATCCGCATCCGCACATAGTCCTGGGGAGCAGCCAGCGAGACGAGGCTGTCGGCGTAGGCATTAAGTTGCTGAGCCGTGAGGCTGCGGCTCTTGCCCACGGCGGAGACAACGTTCTGCCAGATACCCGTGAGGTAGGTCGTGGTCTGCTGGCGGTCCGCATCGCTCATCTTCTCGCCCGTAAACATCTCCGTGGCGCTCTTGTACGTGCCAACCTTTGCCACCTGCATGCGGACATTGAGTTTGGCCAATAGGTCCTTGACGAAGACCGGTTCAGATCCCAGGCCGTGCCAATCGACTTGTCCCTGCGGATTGAGATAGACCTTGTCGGCCACCGAGGCGAGATAATAAGCCCCCTGCGTATAGGAGTCGCCATAGGCGATGATCCACTTTCCGGCCTTGCGGAACTCCTCCAGTTCGCGACGGATGGCAGCGAGCGAGGCGTAGGAATCGGGGGCAAACGCACCCGCCTCGATATAGATACCCTTGACTTTATCACTCTCCTTGGCTTGGCGGATGGCCTCCGTCATCGTGGCAAGTCCCAGCTTCGGGATTCGGTCGCCGAACAGCGAGGCGAGCACGTCGTCGTTGGCCCGCTCCGAGAGCGACCCCGTGAGCCTGAGCACCAGTACGGAGTTGTCCGCCACTGGAGCCGTCTCGCTCTGGGAGAGCGCCATGCCCACCAGGCTGACCACCATGAAAAAGCCCGTGATGAAACCTACAAGCAGCACACCGACCGCCGTAGCCAATACGTTTTTGAAAAAGTCCTTCATATACTAACAATCTGTTTATTCCGTGTAACCATTCGTGCCGGCGAGAGAGATTCTATGTGCCGAAATCACTTCTGCCACGAGACGCTGCCAGCCCTTGCTGCGAACCCTAACCCGACCATAGTGCAGGCGGGCGCATCTCCTTTGCAAAGATAGCAATAAAAGACGGTATCTCAAAATTTATGCCATTACAATTCCATTTTTTGTGCCATCTGCTTGGTATAATGGGAAACATTTGGTACTTTTGCAGCCAAAAATAACTCAAAAACAATTGACGGCTGACAGCCAAGACAATCATGACAAATGAATCTCAACAGCGGGAAGACCGCGCGTCGGGCAAGAAATCGGGTCTCTTCGGATGGATTCCGAAAGGCTTGACCTGCCTACTCATCGTTGGTGCGCTCTTCGGTTACATCGGATACCGAATGGGTGCTGCCCCCATGCTCAACACCGTGATGCACACCGCACACGACCTTCTACTCAACACTTGCTTCTACCTCATGGCCATCTGTGTGCTCACGGGCGCGCTGGGCAAGGTGTTTGTGGAGTTTGGCGTAGTGGATCTCATCGAGAAGATCCTGCGCCCGCTCATGAAGCCTGTTTTCAACCTCCCGGGTGTGGCCTCGCTGGGCGCTGTCCTGACCTTCCTCAGCGACAACCCCGCCATCATCACGCTGGCAAAGGACACCCACTTCAGTGGCTACTTCAAGAAGTTCCAGTACATCTCCCTGACCAACTTCGGTACGGCCTTCGGTATGGGCCTCATCGTGATCGTCTTCATGATGGGGCAGGGCTACATGATGGAGCCGCTCATCGGTTTCCTCGGTGCCTGTACAGGCTGCGTCGTCTCCACCCGCTGCATGCAGTATTTCGTGCTGAAAGCCTATCCCGCCTACCGCGAGGAGAACGCTCTCGACTCCCAGAAGTTCAAGGAAATGCCGGAGAAGGTGATCCACGAGGAGGAGAAATCGACCTTCCTGCGCACGCTCAACTCGCTGCTCGACGGTGGCAAATCGGGTGTGGAGGTAGGAATGTCCATCATCCCGGGTGTGCTGATCATCTCCACGCTGGTCATGATCCTCACGTTTGGCGCAAGCAAGGACGGCACCTTCACGGGCGCAGCCTACGAGGGTATCGAGCTGCTGCCGGCCCTGGCCAACAAGATCAACTTCATCCTGGAACCGCTGTTCGGCCTGAACGATCCTCACCAGATCGCCTTCCCCATCACCGCTCTTGGTGCTGTGGGCGCTGCGCTGAGCTTGATTCCCAACTTCGCAGCCCAGGGCTGGATCGACGGCAACGCCATCGCTGTCTGCACCGCCATCGGTATGTGCTGGTCGGGCTACCTCAGTACCCATACAGCCATGCTCGACGCCATTGGCTATCGTGAGCTGACCTCCAAGGCTATTCTCTCCCACACCATCGGCGGTCTCTGCGCCGCGCTGATGGCCCACTGGCTGTTCATGCTCTACCAGCTGGTGGCTTAGCCACCCTGGCCACAGGCTGCCGCCGAGGCTCGACAAGCCATCATCGGCGCTCCACTGCCAACTCGCTACACAAAGCCGCACCTATTGATTGGACGTCAATAAGTGCGGCTTTTGCTTATCCCCCTGTCTGTGAGGACGGCGTCAGACGAGGCCCAGCTTCTCCAACTTCTGCTGGCAAGCCAAGGCACGGCGGGCTTTCTCCAACATATCGGCGTGGTCGAAAGCCAAAGGCGGAAGATCGTCCAGGGAAAACCACTGGGCGCAGGCCGCATCGTCGCCTCCCACCACCTTCTGGCAGTCGATCAACTCATAGTAGGCGATACTGATCGTGCGCCCTCGCGGATCGCGGTCGAGGCGGGTGAAGGTGTGAAACTGTCTGACGTGGTCCAATTCCAGTCCCGTCTCCTCCTTGAGTTCTCGCAGCGCACCCACCTCGGCGGTCTCATCCATATTGAGAAATCCACCCGGAAACGCCCACTGACCCTTGTAGGGGTCTCTGCCCCGCTGTATCAGAAGCACCTTCATCTGGGAATCCACCATCGCGAAGAGGACGACGTCGGTCGTCACCGCTGGGCGCGGATACTTGTAGCAGTAACCCTGCTCTGTCTTGTTCTCTTCCATAAAATCAATTCCTTGAACTTATTTTTTCGTTTTGGCCGGCACCATCTCCACCCGGATCTTGCCCACATAGACCGCATGCTTGCCGTTCTGATCGACCGGCACCTCACGTCCTGCTGGGTCCTTGACATACTGCATCTGGCGGAAATAGCTATGGCTGTGTCCACCCAGCACCAGGTCTATGCCTTCCACGGCCGCTATCACGTCATCATCGCTCACCTCCTCTATCTTCCATCCGAGATGGGAGAGACAGATGATCAGGTCGCAATGCTTGGCCCGCAGCGTCTGCACCATCTCGCGGGCCGCGGCTATCGGGTCGTGATAGCGAATGGGCTCAAAGTTTTTGTGATCGACCAGCCCGTCGAGCTCGGGACAGAGGCCGAAGACGCCGATCCTCAGTCCCTTGCGCTTGAGGATGACGTAGGGTTTGACGAGGCCGTCGAGCTCCGTACCCGTGAAGTCGTAGTTGGCACAGAGGATGGGAAAGTTGAGGCGGCGGAAGACCCGTGCCATATTGTCGAGTCCGAAGTCGAACTCATGGTTGCCGATGGTTCCGGCGTCATAGTGCATGAGGTTCATCAGTCCGCTCTCCACATCGCCCTTGTAGAGAGTATAGTAGGCCGACCCCTGCGAGAAGTCGCCCGAGTCGAAGAGCAACAAATCGGGATCCTTGGCACGCTCCTCCTTGATCATAGCCACGCGCCGCATGAAGCCTCCGCGGCCCGCCGTCATGGTGTCGCTGAGCATCTCCGAGAGCGGGAAAATCGTGCTATGTGTGTCGTTGGTATGAAGGATGGTCAGCATCTTCTGTTTCTGCGCCCATGCGCCCACGGAGGAGCAAAGCAGCAGGGCGACAATGAATATGGAGTAAGTTTTGTTCATGAGTCTTGTCGGATATGATCAATTATTGGATGACGATTCGGCCCTCGCGGCGCGCATCTACCCGCTCGCCCTTGCTGGCCTTCTCCTGGAAATAGCGCTCGATGACGAAGCGACTGTCGTTCTCCTTTCCGCCCGGCTCGTGGACGTCGGTCTTGCGCTTGAAAGCCGAGAGCTGGTCGTTGCCCTGCGCCACATAGTCGAGCGTGGCTATACGGTAGCGGCCCTGAGGATCTATCTCCTGACCGTGGAGCCGGGCCGCGATCAGTTGTCCGTCCTTGGTGATGGCCAGTTCCACACCGTGGCTCACGCCTTCGCCACCGCGGTGGGCTATCTCGCGGAAGAGCAGCAGCAGGTCTTCGCCCGTGAGGGTGAGGAAGCAGATCTTGTTCTCAAACGGGGCGACATTGAGGATGTCGTCCTTGGTCACCTTGCCTGCCGGCAGGTTGGCCCGGATGCCACCCATGTTGTACACGCCCAACTGCGGTTGCTCGCCAAAGTTTGTTCCCGCCCAGACCATGATGTCGGCCAGCAGGTTGCTCAGGTCGCTCTCCGGTCGGCCCGTGGCCATCTGGTGGGTTGTCTCCCCTACCACGGGGAACATCAACGAATCGACCTCCCGCTGGTAGGGAGCGATGAAAGCCATGGCCTCGGCGTCGGGACGGGCGTCGTAGCGCGCATCGACCACGAGGCGCGAACGATCCATCGAGGCTACTTCGTAAGGACTGGAACAGGCCGCGAGGGCGAGGAAAGATCCTGCCACACAGGCCGTCCCCATCAGAAGACTAGCGATTTTCTTCATATTTCTATTTGTATCTATATGTATCTATATCGTTCGTGTCTGTTTGCGAATAAGCCGCTGCAGGCCACCAACCTACTGGCGATCGGGGAGGCTGCGTTGTCAGCTTTTCTGCAAAGTTAGCCAAAATAATTCATCCCGAGGGTCTGTTGTGAGGAATAATTTGTGTTAAAGGCGCATAATTTCCCACGCCATCCACTTTTGTTCGTCATTTTTTGCGTACCTTTGCACCCGCTTTTCGGCGGAACCGCTGACCATGGAAGAGTCATGAGCCACGTTACGTTGGAGCAACCAATAACATTAAACTGTACAAAGAAATGGATTTAATCAAAGTTGCAGAAGAAGCATTTGCAACCGGCAAGCAGTTTCCGGAGTTCCGTGCCGGTGACACTGTAACCGTCGCTTACAAGATCACCGAGGGTAACAAGGAGCGTATTCAGCTCTACCGTGGTGTCGTGATCAAGATCATCGGCCATGGCGAGAAGAGACGTTTCACCGTCCGCAAGATGTCTGGTACGATCGGTGTGGAGCGTATCTTCCCGATCGAGTCTCCGAACATCGACTCTATCGAGGTGAACAAGCGTGGTAAGGTGCGTCGCGCCAAGCTCTACTACCTGCGCAACCTCACCGGTAAGGCAGCCCGTATCAAGGAGAAGCGTACCGTCGCCGCCAAGTAAGCAACTTGCCAGTGCAAACGGCCATAGGCCAAAAGAAATAAGAAAAGGCTCGTCCTCATTGCAGGGCGGGCCTTTTCTTATTGTGTTTTCGGGGACTGGTCCTCAGAATGGCTTTTGAAGTCGAAGGCTGGTTGCCATTCCGAGGGACCAGATTCAGTCCTTGTAGTTGAGCGCGGCATCATTGGTGCCGTGGAGGGCCTTCTGCAGGTCCTTCCAGTCCTGGAAACCTGCGAAGAGGGCGAGGCGGTCGAGGGTGCGCTGCGAAGGCTTCTCGGGTTTGGCCGCCGATACCCATTTCCAGAGCCTGCGGAGGGAATGGGGAGCCAGATGGATGCTCCGTGCCTCCAGCCGCTTCGACAACCGCTCGAAATCGGAAGGATGCTCGAGCCGGTCGGAGGGGCGACGGCCCCAGTCCGTGATGATTTTTTTTATCTCTCGTTTCATGTCTTTTAGTTACATAACTGCCCGCAAAATTACTGCAATTTGCAGACATTGCAAAATAAAATGCCACGAATTTTGGTCTCACCCTCATTTTGTTGACGACCAGCAGGCGGACAGGTGCCACGAGCCCCACGGCGACTATCTTGACGCATCAACAGGAAATCAAGACTTTTGGTGACAGAGCCGAACGCTTCGGGTCAAATCTTGGATAAAACTGAGAAAAGCCCTCAAAAACTTGCAGGAGTTGGAAAAACCCACTATCTTTGCATTATTGTTCAACGGAATAGAACCAAAGACAAAATAAAGAGTATGAGATTATTGAAAAGACTTACAGTTATCTCGCTGCTGATGCTGCCGTGCTGCTACGCCAGCGCACAGTCGGCCAACGGCGAAAGTATTGTCATCAGCGAGAATGCGACTGAGCTCGGCAAGGTCGATCTGAGCGAGGTAAACCGCATCTCCTTCACCGAGGAGGCGCTCTCTGTAGATAAGAAGGACGGCACCAACGAGCGCTACAGCTACAAGGCGACCGTCAGTTTCATCGACAACAGTACGGACGGCATTGGCAAGGCCGAGGCCGTGGCGAACAACTTGCGTGTCTATGCGCGCGAGAACCTTATATATATAGAAGGCGCTGAGCAGGGCCGCGTAGAGGTGTTTGCCCTCAACGGCACGCAGTGTCTCGCGGTGGCACAGTGGAGCGGTCAGCCCGTGGATGTGAGCGCGCTGCCGAAGGGCATCTATGTGCTCAAGGTGGGCAACGCCTCCTTCAAGTTCAAGAAATAAGGACGGCCTGCCAAAGCACGTCTTTCTGGCTTAGACGGCACAGGCGCACCACGTCGCTTGTGCCGCTTTTTTGTAAACGAACATCATCAAAACAAGATAACGAACATGGAGTTTTTGAAGTTTGAACCACTACTGAAGCAGACGATTTGGGGTGGTGACAAGATTATCCCGTTCAAGCACCTGGAGAAGTCCCTCGACCAGGTGGGCGAGAGCTGGGAGGTGTCGGGCGTGAAAGACAACGAGACAGTTGTCGCCAACGGCGAATACAAGGGCTGGAAACTCAACGACGTGCTGGCGGAGCAGAAAGAGCTGCTGGTCGGCAAGGAGAACTACGCGCGCTACGGCAATTTGTTCCCCCTGCTCATCAAGTTTATCGACGCGCGCCAGCAACTCTCCATCCAGGTGCACCCCAACGACGAGCAGGCTCAGCAGAAGGGGCTGCCGCGCGGCAAGACCGAGATGTGGTATGTGATGAAAAGCGACCCCACGGCCTCGCTGCGCAGCGGCCTGAAGCAGCAGATCACACCTGCAGAGTATAAGCAGATGGTGGAGGACGACACCATCACCGACGCTCTGGCGGAATATCCTGTCAAGGACGGCGATGTTTTCTTCCTCCCCGCGGGCCGCATCCACAGCATCGGCGCGGGCTGCTTCCTGGCCGAGATCCAGGAGACCAGCGACGTCACTTACCGCATCTACGACTTCAAGCGCAAGGACAAGGACGGCAACTATCGCCAGCTCCACACCGCCGAGGCTGCCGAATGTATCGACTACGACGTGCTGCCCGACTACCGCACCCACTACCAGCCGGCCAAGAACGAGGGCGTGGAACTGGTCCGCTGCCAGCATTTCACCACCTCGGTCTATGACATCGACGAGCCCATGCTCATCGACTATTCCGAGCTCGACAGTTTCGTGATCCTCATCGCCATGGAGGGCATTGGCACGCTGCAGGTGGATGGCGGCAAGGAGACCTCGCTCATAGAGGGCGAGAGCGTTCTCATCCCGGCTACGGCCAAAGAAGTAGTGGTCAGAGGCACGGTGAAGTTTCTCGAGACCTACGCCTAGGACTGCGAGGGCTTCCCTTTCCCCTACAAGTAGTGGACAGCTGCACGACAACTGTCCACTACTTGTTTTTTCCTATTTTCCAACAGTTCACCCTGTTGTATTCCTTATAGAGGATTCTTTTGCTTCCTTTATAAACGCTTCTGTTGTTTCCGTTATAGATGATTCTATTGTTTCCTTGTTGACTACCCGATTATTTCCCTATATTTTTCCCGACCTTTTCCTGGTTGAGAAGGAGCCTCATCGGCGCGCCTTCCATTGCGCTGCCGCCGCGGGCGAGGTGAAGAATACTCCCTGCATATCCATACCTCCCGTATAGCGGATGGCGTCGCGGCTGGCCGGGATGACGGAGATTTCGGCTCGCCCATTGCTGAACACGTCGAGATAGACCTGGTAGGAATCGAGGCGGTAGCGACACGTCGCCTTGATGCGGACGTGGCCCTCCTTGACCTGGGTTTCCTCGTAGCTGTCCAAGGGCGCGATAAAGATCATGCCCGGGCCTTTCGCCGGATCGGCCATATAGACCTGGCCAAAATAGGGCAGGAAGAATCCGATGGAGTCGCGTCCCACCTCCACGCCCCAGTCGTCGTTGAGGCGGACGCCGGGAGCCCGCTGCGGGTACATATAGTCGGCAAAAATGCGATACTTGCGCTGGGCAAGCCGCTGGCTCACGACCGAGGCCGTGATGCGGTCCTGCTCCGACTTACTGAGTTGGCGTCCCTCGGCGTCGAAGAGCGTCGTCGTGGCGCAAGAGGCCAAGACCAGCGCGGTCAAGGCAAAAAATAATAGTCGTTTCATTTTAATTCCTCCTATTTTATATTCCTCCTATTTTATAAAGCAATCGTTCCACCCACGCGGCCCACTAATCGTTGCCAATGGCTTCCACCTTCGGTGCAGTCACCTTGTCGATCTTGGGAGCAGCCACGGAGGGCTGCGGAGGAGCCGAAGGCGTAGGCACGGTCTGGGAGGGTTGCGACCCCATCTCCTCCACGGCTTCCACATCCTGGTCCGTCGCCGGCATGGGAGCCAGGGCCTTGCGCTCCTTCTCCCGCTCGGCGCGCTCCTTGGCCTCGCGCTCACGGTCGGCCCGCTGTGCCGAGTCGGCCTTCGCACTCTTCATCACGTCGCGCCAAAGATAGTTGCCAAGCACGTCGAGCGTGTCATAGACCGACTTATTCCGCCCCGTGGCTGCCTCGTCCATCATCTCTGGCGAGACCGGACCACGGTCGTCGTCGTTGAGGAGATAGACAAAGACGCCGCCCAGCAGCAGGATGGCCAGCAAGAAGAGGACGATGCGCAGAGCCCGGGAGGTCAGACAGCCCCTCAGACCACTTTTATTGGGTTGTGTCATTGCTTCTTTTTTCTTTTCCTGCAAAAGTAAATGAATTTTGATGAAGCACAAAATATTTCCACTTGTTTTTCATTTTCTCGGCACAAAGAACGGCCTTTTAAGATGAAAAGTAGTAATTTTGCAGCCCGATTATGTACACACCAGTTTACAACAAGCGCCGTGTACTGAAGTTTAAGCAGTTCAACAACCACGGCTATTCCCTCTTTAGCGTCTTGGGCAAAGAGGTGATCATCGGCGTGCTGAGCGTAGCCACGCTCCGCTGTGCCGATGCAGCCGCGCAGACCACGTCCGTCGCCGTCGAACCCGACACGACCTGGCAGCGCACTGTGGAGATGAACGAAGTAAACGTCACAGGCACGAGGGCGCCGCTGACCGTACGTCAGCAAGCGAGAATGGTAACTGTACTGAGTCGCAGCGACATAGCGGCTGCGCCGGTACAAAGTGTCAACGACCTGTTGAAATACGCCACGGGAGTGGACGTGAGGCAGAAAGGCCCGCTGGGGGCGCTCACCGACGTGAGCATCCGAGGCGGCAACAGCGAGCAGGTGGCGATCCTGCTCAACGGCATCAACATCTGCGACCCACAGACGGGTCACAACGCGATGGACCTGCCGGTCAGCCTGGGGGAAATAGAGCGCATCGAGGTGCTCGAAGGACCCGCGGCCCGCGTCTATGGCACATCGTCGCTACTCGGAGCGATCAACATCGTCACGCGGATCGACGCGAAGAGCGGGGCGACAGCCCATCTCGAGGGCGGCAGCTACGGCTACCTGGCGGCAGGGGGCCACGGCAACATCAGTTCCCAACGCTGGCGCAACCAGCTCTCAGCCACCTACCTGCGCAGCGACGGCTACCAGCGCAGCAAGGCGGGATCGCTCAACAGCGACTACCGCACGGCAAAGGCTTTCTATCAAGGACAATACGACGACCCCAACGTGGCCCTGCGGTGGCAAGCAGGACTGAGCAGCAAGGACTATGGGTCGAACACTTACTATAGCGCGCGCTTCGACGACCAGTTTGAGCACACCCTCAAGACCTTCTTGTCGCTGAAGGGTGAGAACCGAAGCGGACGACTCCATTTCCGTCCGGGCCATCTACTGGAACCACCAGGAGGATCGCTTCGAACTGATACGCGGGTCGGAGGCGAAAGTGCCCTACAACTACCACCGCACGGAGGTCTTCGGACTCAACCTCAACGCCTACTTCGACTGGACGCTGGGGCGCACGGCCTTCGGAGCAGAGATGCGCAACGAGGACATCCTCAGCACCAATCTGGGCGACCCGCTCGACAGGAAGCACGCCATCCACGGGACGGAGCGCTTCTACACCAACGGCCTCAACCGCACCAATCTCCAGCTTTTCCTGGAACACAACATCGCCCTCGGACCGCTCTTCGTCTCGGCAGGACTGACGGCGGCGAAGAACACGCAGGCCGACATGGACTGGCGAGTCTATCCCGGCCTCGACGTGAGCCTGAGGCTGGACAGCCACTGGCAGGCGTTCGCCAACTTCAACACCTCGCTCAGAATGCCGTCCTTCACGGAGCTCTACTACTCCGTCGGGGGACATAAGGCGGACCGCCACCTGAAGCCAGAGGAACTGAGCGCCGTCGAGGGCGGACTGCGCTACACCAGCCGCGCCATCGAGGCGAAGGCGAGCGTCTTCTACAATCGTCACCGCAACTTGATCGACTGGATCAGCGACGGCGAGACCGACGAGACGGGCGGCACGCTGTGGAAGAGCGTCAACTTCGGGCACATCAAGGCCCTCGGCGTGCAGGCCTCGCTACAGGCCAACATGAGGCAACTGCTGCCGGGTCAGCACTTCTTCGATCGCTTCTCGCTGGGCTACACCTGGCTCAACCAGCGCGAAAACCTGCCCGAAGGCATCGTCAGCCAGTATGCGCTGGAGTATCTGAAGAACAAATTCTCGGCTCAGGCCGACTTCCGCCTCCTGCCGCAACTGGCTCTCCGCGTGGGCTATCGGTTGCAGCACCGCATGGGAAGCTACCTCGACGCCGACAACGTGCGCCACAGCTACGCCTCCTATGGTGTGCTCGACGCGCGCCTGCAATGGTCGGAACCGAGATGGAACGCTTACGTCGAGGGCAACAACCTGCTGGACAAGGAGTATCGCGACTATGGCAATGTGGCGCAGCCGGGCGTCTGGGTGGTGGCTGGAGTCGCCGTCAAGATCTTTTAGCGCGGTGAAGCACCATCGTGATGTAAAATATACAATTATTAGGTAAAAAGCAAAAGGATGACCAGGCGGGAACCGGGGAGCTTCTTCCCTTCCCGCCTTTTTCTTTGCTTCTCTTCACATTATATTTCTTTGTATCTCTTTGAAAAACATACCTCTACATCTTTCCCCTTCTTACGCCGAAATACCGAAAATCAAAAACGTGACAACGTGACAATGTAACAACGTCCTAATGCAAAATAGAAAACGTTAAACGTTAAGATGTAAGTTCGGCGAATCGCCCACCCCACCTGCGCGTCCAGCTGATTTCCCATCAGCCTGAGCCAAGAGACCCCGAAAAGGAGTCATATCTTACCACCGGCCGTGTACATAAGTTACCTCCAAGCGCGGACATAAGCAACCCTCGGCAAGGCCTCGAATGGTGCTATAGACAGAATGCAAGAGGAGGGAAAAAGGGAAAGAAAAGAGAGAAGGAAAAAGAACAAAGGGACAAGGAAAGGCAAACAAGTAGAAAACGTGGCAAAAGAAAAATAGCAAGGAGAAATAAGACTAAAACTAATGATACTAAACTTTTTTCACACTTTACCCCCCGAATGCAATTTTTTCATAGATTTATTTGCACAATTGCTCGAGAAAACGTAAATTTGCAGCATAGAGTTTGTGCAACACGCTTTGATTCCTGAGACAATCAGATTCGATGCAACCTAAGATTGGAAATAACTACGGATTATTAACATTAAAAGAATAGAATTATGAAGAAGATTTTGATATGTGCGATAGCCTTGTTTTGCCTGACGACAAGTACCACGGCACAGACCGCCAAAGAGGTGCAAAAGCAGAGGAAGGAAATCTATAAGATGTCCAAGGAGGAACTGAACCAGAAGGCTACCAAGGACGCCCGCAAGGCGGCCAAGGAATATAAGAAGGAGGGCTGGAAGGCGGCTCCCGGCGCACTGCCCCTGGAGAAGCAGCTGGACCGTCTCTATCTGATGAGGATGGAGGTGGACGCGGATATGTATCCAAAATATCTGACGGGCGAGGCCATGAGCATCGCCGAAAGCTATGATGCGGCCAAGATACAGGCCATGGAACTGGCAAGGCTGAACCTCGCAGGACAGTTGCAGTCGGAAGTGACGGCCCTGGTGGAAAACTCCGTGGGCAACCAGCAGATGTCGCGCGAGGAGGCTGCCTCGATCACGCAGACCATCATGGAGTCGAAGGCTCTCTTCTCGCAGAACTTAGGCCGCGTGGTGCCCGTGCTGGAGTGCTACCGCGAGAAGGACAACAAGAACAAGGAGGTGCGCGTGGTGATCAGCTACAACACCGAGATGGCCACCGAGATGGCCAAGCGGCTGATACGCCAGGAACTGGAGAAGAAGGGCGAGCAACTCAGAAGCAAGTTTGACCAGATTCAAAAATGATCTACAGGATACTATCCATACTGATCTGTGGGGTGTTCTCCATCGGCTGCCTGGCTCAAAGGGTGAAGACGGTGGGTGGAGAATACACCTACGTGGCGCCCAAGAACATGTCGCCGGAAGAGGCTGAGCGCGTCGCCTTTGAGCGTCTGAAGACAAAGCTCATCGCAGAGGAGTTTGGCACGGTCGTCTCGCAGACCAACCTGACCAAGGTGGAAAACCAAAACGGCCAGTCGAACATCGATTTCTCCTCCTACGGAGGCAGCGAGGTGAAGGGCGAATGGATAGAGACGGTCAAGGGCCCACACTTCGAAAACGGATTTGTCGATGGACTGGTGGTGGTGAAGGTGTCGGCCAGAGGCAAGATCCGCGAGATCGTCTCCTCCAAGGTGGAGTTTGACTCGCGCATCCTGCGCAACGGCACGGAAGACCGCTACGAGGCCGACCGATTTCGCGAGGGCGACGATCTCTACATCTCCTTCGCTGCCCCCGTGGACGGCTATGTGGCGGCCTATCTGATCGACAACGAGAACACGGCCTACTGCCTACTGCCCTACAAGGGGCAGAAAGAGGGCAACGTGCGCGTGGAGGCCGGCAAGCGCTACGTCTTCGGATCGGTGGGCTGCGCAGCGCCAGAGGAGAAACCGATCGTGGACGAATACTTCATGACCTGCTCGCAGCAGCAGGAGGGCAACCAGCTCTATGTGGTCTTCTCGCCCAACGCATTCTACAAGAAGATGGACTGCGAGATCGACAAAGGATTGCCACGATTGCTCTCGGCAGACGCCTTCCAGGAGTGGCTCTCGGCCTGCAGGATGAAGGATCCACAGATGAACGTCAGCAGAAAGATCCTCACCGTGACGAAGAAATAGGCTCGTCGCGCGAAAGTTCCTCTGATCCAAGAGACCAAGGCTATCGGGTAAGAATGGGCCGCACAGTAGTAAAAAAATGCCCAGTCAAAACATAAGGACCAGACGATGAAAAGATACTATATCCTATTATTGGGCTTGTGCGTGATGAGCAGTATCCAGGCACAGGACAACGACCCGCGCAAGGCTTTCGACCGATTCGCGCAGCGGTCGAAGCAGAAGTTTGACGACTTCCGTAGCAGAGCCAATGAGCAGTATGCCGAGGCCATGAAGCGGGCGTGGGAACGATTCAACGCCCAGCCCGCCGTGCCACGGCCCAAGGACGAGACCGTCCCGCCCGTCGTCCTGCCCGAGGAGGACCGCGACAAACCGATAGAGACGCGGCCCGTGCCCATCAAGGATGTGGTGACGCCGCCCGCGCCTGCTCCTCAGCCCGCGCCCGTCTCGCCTGTCGAGGAGCGTCCGCAGCCGAAGGATCAGACCGTAGGCTTCGTCTATTGCGGGACGAAACTCGAAGTGCGCATGAACGCCAGCTCGCGGCCCAGACTCTCCTCCTGCGACAACGACGCGCTGGCAGCAGCATGGAGCCGACTGGCCAAGGACGACGCGCTCAACAACACGCTGCGCGACTGCCTCGACCTGCGCCAGGAACTGCAACTCTGCGACTGGGCCTACCTCAACATGATCCACGCCCTGGCTCAAAAGGCCTTCGGGGAGAGCAACGAGGCCACGCTGCTGACGGCCTACCTCTACTGTCAGAGTGGCTACCAGATGCGACTGGCGCGCAACAGCGAACGCGTCGTGCTGCTCTTCGCCAGCAACCACGCCATCTACAACAGCGGCTACTACCGACTGGAGAACACCAACTTCTATCCCTTCGGGGGCGAAGAGCCGCTGCTGGAGATCTGCGACGCGAAGTTTCCGAAGGAGCAGCCCATGTCGCTCCTCATCCCACGCGCACAGCAGTTGGCGCAGCAACCTTCCACGCCGAGGACGCTGACGTCGAAACGCTACGCCGACATCAGCGTGACGACGAGCGTGAACAAGAACATGATAGACTTCTACGACAGCTACCCGACCTCGGAGGTCAACGACAACTTCATGACGCGCTGGGCAATGTATGGCAACACGCCACTCGACGACCGGGTGAAGGCAGAGCTCTACCCCGCCCTGCGGGCCAAGATAGCGGGAGGCGGAGAGCTGGAGGCGGCCAACAAACTGCTCAACTGGGTGCAGACGGCCTTCGAGTATGAATATGACGAGGTGGTGTGGGGCCACGACCGGGCGTTCTTCGCCGAGGAGACGCTCTACTATCCCTACTGCGACTGCGAGGACCGCGCCATCCTCTACACCAGGCTCGTGCGCGACCTGCTGGGCCTGAAGACCATACTGGTCTATTACCCGGGCCACCTGGCCTGCGCCGTCGGCTTCGAAGGCCAAGTGGCGGGCGACTACATCCTCCTCGACGGGAAACGATTCGTCGTCACCGACCCGACCTATATCGGGGCCAGTGTGGGAATGACCATGCCGGGAATGGACAACAGTCAGGCAAGCGTCATCCTCCTGAAATAGTCCCCAGTGAAATAAAAAAGCTGAAAAAGGCGATAGGCCAAGCCAAAAAGCCGCAGCAACGGATCAATGAAAGAAAAAGAAACAAACCAAACAACGACAGGGAAACCGAAGCGCAGGGCCAGGTGGCGCCATCACGTGGTGGTGACGCTGCTCGCCGTGACCATCATGACCCTGTTTGCCATCATCACCATCAAGGTGGACTACCTGGCTCCCGTCAAGCGGGCCCTCGCCGGATTCTCCTTCACGGACGTCTATTACCAGATAGAGACGGAGGGCAGCGATCCCGACACCTGCCGCTACATCACCATCGTAGATCTGACGAGAGTGACGGAACGGGGACAGATCGCCAAGGTGCTGAGAGACATCGAGGCCGCCCACCCGAAGGTGATCGGCATGGACTGCGTCTTCGAGGGAGAGGGCGAGGACATGGAGGGCAACAACGCCATCGTGGAGGTCGCGGAGCAATACAAGAACATCGTCTTTGCAAAGAAACTGCAGGACTGGAAGGGCGACAGCGTCGGCTACACCAAGGCCACGAGGTCTTTCTTCGCCGACTTTGTCGATATCACGGAGGGCACGGTCAACATGCCACGCCTGCTCTACGACAATATGAAGCGGAAATACCCCCTGGCGGAGCGCTACAAAGGGAAACAATTCCCTTCCTTCATCGCCCAAATCTCCAACCGCTATGCGGACCGCGACCTCGTGAAAGGGCGCACCGACGACATCAACATCAACTTCTCGCCCACGGCCTTCCGGGTGCTGCAGCCCGAGGAAGTGAAGGCTCATCCAGAGCTCATCGAGGGACAGATCGTCCTCTTCGGGTCGGTCTATGAGGAGGTAGATATGCACTGGACGCCCGTGGGCAAGATAGCAGGTGTGGAACTGCTGGCCTACAGCATCCAGAGTCTCGTGGAGCAGAAGGAGATCCACAAGGTCTCGGGAGCCGCGTTCTGGATCATCTCCCTGCTCATCGTCCTGCTCATCGAAGTGATGCAATCGCGCTACCTCGACAAGACAAAACACTCGCCCAACGAGTTTGTGCGCTACGTGGCGAGTTCGCCCTATGTGATGAACATCCTCACCTACCTCTTCACGACGGTGTTTATCGGAGCGAGCTTCGTCGTCTTCAGCAAGTATCACGTCAGTTTCAACCTGGCCTGGGCCTTATCTACCATCGCTTTCCTGGGCCTGTCGCGCAATATGTACAATTCCCTGAGAGACTACTTCCAGTCGATCAAGGACAAGCATAAACAGTCAAAAAACATCAGTCTATGACAAGAATCAAATATCTTCTCCTCACCGCAATCTGCCTGGTCTGTGCGCAGGCCTACGGCCAGTCGCTGCTCGTATATCATGTGGTGGGACAGGTGAGCTACCGCGTCAACGGCGTCTCCAAACCGCTGGTCATGAACACGAAGGTGACGGCGCAGACAAGCATCACCGTGCCCTACGGAGGCAAGGTGGAACTGCTCAACGAACAGAGCAAACAGCGCGTCACGATCAAGCAGCCAGGACAGGGCACGATCAAGCAGCTCTCGGCGGCCCGCGGCAACAGCGTCTCGCAACTGTCCGGGAAATATATCGCCTACGTCAAGAAGCAGCTCGGCAACAAGAACCTGGTCTCGCAGAAACGCTACACGGACTTCGTAACCGTGACGCGCGAACTCGACTCCGTGGAGGTGGCAGCACCCAAGCAGGAGCTCTCCTTCGCCGACCGCTTCAACCAGTTTAAGAAGCAGTCGGAGCAGAAGTACCTGAGTTTCAGACAGGAGTGCAACAAGCAATATACCGACTTCGTGCGCCAGGCGTGGGAGCGATTTGGCGCAGAGCCTCCCGTGAAGCGTCCCGAAGAGCCGAAGGTGGAGCCAGTGGTCTATCAAGACACGTTGGCCACATCGAAGTTCTTATTCTTCGGACGCAAGAAAAAGAAGGCCAAAGTCCAGGGCGACGAGGCGACGGCCCGCGCCCCTCAGCGTCCTGAGCCCGTGGAGCCGATCGAGCGCGTGGCGCTCAGCGAGGAGGAGACGGAGTATGGATCCATGCCGTTTGTGTTCTTCGGCAACGAACTCTCGGTACACCTGGACGAGACGAAGCGATTCAATATCGGCGAGATCAATCCCAACCGCATAGCGGACATCCTGCTCTACCTCAGCGGATTGACCTACGACAACCTGGTCTGCGACTGTCTGGCCCTGCGCGACAAGCACCAGCTCTGCGACTGGGCCTACCTGCTGATGCTCAAGGGCATTACGGACCAGTTTTGTGGTGCTGACACCAACGAGTCGGCGCTGCTTCTGGGCTACCTCTACTATCAGTCGGGCTACAAGATCCGCTTTGCCTCGGACGACAACGACCATCTTTACCTGCTCGTCGCCTCCAACGACGTGATCTACGACAAACCGTCCTACGTCATCAATGGCGAGAAATTCTACCCTGTCCACGACGTGGACGTGGCGCTGAACATCTGTACGGCGAAGTTTCCCAAGGAGAGCAATCTCTCTCTGCGCATCGACAAAGCGATAGAGTTTGACAAGATGGCTACGGAGGTGCGCACGATCACGTCGGAACGATTCCCAGACCTCCACATCGACGTCGCGGTCAACAAAAACCTCATCGACTTCTACAACGAGTATCCCTCGTCCTACACCAACAACGACATCTACACCTTCTGGGCCATCTATGCCGACACGCCGATGAACGAGGACGTGAAGACGCAGATCTATCCCGCCCTGAGGGAGTATATCAAGGGCAAGAGCGAGGCGGAGGCCGTCGGCAGCCTGCTCAACCTGGTGCAGACGGGACTGGAATATAAGTTCGACAAAGAAGTGTGGGGCGTGGAGGACCGTGCGTTCTTTGCCGAGGAGACCCTTTTCTATCCCTACTGCGACTGCGAGGACCGCGCCATCCTCCTGACGCGCCTCGTCCGCGACCTGCTCGGACTGGAGTGCGTCCTCATCTACTATCCGGGCCACATGGCCTGCGCCGTCCATTTCTCCGAGCCAGTCGATGGCGACTATTACACCTACGGCGAGAAGGACTTCACGGTCTGCGACCCGACTTATATCGGAGCGCCCATCGGCCGACAGATGCCCGACTTTGCCGACAAGGAGGCCACGCTGATCCCGATCAAAACAAAATAGCCCATCAACACAGAATCAGTCTGTCAAAACAAAAAAAGTCCATCCATATAGATCGGACGAAACCAAGAGAGAGAGCATCATAGTATTTTACCTATTAAAATAATTACACTTATGAAACATTTTTATTACTATATGGGACTCGCCTGCCTACTGGGTTGTCCGCTCCAACTTTCGGCGCAAGAGGCAGAAAAGGCGGAAGCGTCACGCACCCATGAGGTGAATGTGAAACTGGACAAGACGCCAGATGGATTTGCCAACCACTATAGTGCGTTCTACTACTACAGTGGGAAGGAAATCTTCACCATGCGCAACTACCTCATGAAGACGGCCGACAAGGTGACCTCGCTCTACATCAACCCAGCCGGAGGTTCCTATGCTTTCATCGACAGCAGAAAGGAGAAGAACACGGTGATGGTGTACCGCCTGCTCGAAAAGGATTGGCAGATCGGCAAGGTGGGGACGACGAAACAATATAAGCCTACGGCCATCTGCTATTCGCCAGACGCAAGGTTTCTGTACGTGATGGGCAGCGACTCCAGGGTGCACGTTTTTTCCACACGCAAGACGCAGGAGGTCAACAGCTTTGCCATCAACGGCGTAGGAACACGACTCGACGCCAGTGCCAACGGCTACTTCCTCGTGGCCAGTTCGAAGGAGAAGATACAGATCATCAACCTCGACAACCAGACTGTACGCACCTCTATCCCGCTCAACGCGGAACTGCGCGACCTGGCTTTCTCGTCCAACTGCAAACTGATGGCGGTACTGACGGCCGACGGAGCGTGCGACATCTACGACACCAAGACCTTTGAGGTGACGAAGCACTACGACGCTATGGGTCTGGCGCGCAAATGCTTCTTCCACCCGGAGAACAAATACCTCACCGTCGTCACGGGCGACCAGCGCATCGCCTTCATCAACCTGTTCAACGACCAGGACCGACAATATCTGGACGCGAAGGAGGCTGGCGTCAACTATCTCAACTACTCCAAGACGGTGAAGAACGACATCTACCTGGCCTACAACACAAGCAAGAGCCTGGTCTTCACGCCAGTAGGATTTCTCACACCGAATCGCCAAGAGCGACTGAAGGACGAGCTCAACAGGAGGATGGACGACTGGATGGAGCGAATGGAGGGCGAGAGCCTCGATGACTACAACGCTCGCATGAACGAAGAGTCGCGACTCAGACAGATGCGTCTCTTCGAAGCGGATATCGCCACGGGAATGGCAGGCAATATCCTGAGCGCATCGGAGATAAAGACGGGCAACTACAACGCAGAGATGAGCATGTTGACCCTCGACTTCGACAACATGGCAAGCATCTATCTGACCGTGCCGCTCAACGAACTGGAGACGTTCATGGACGTGAACGACCTGGAGTTTGTCAACACCAAGTATGGCCTCAACGAGAAGGACGAGTTTGAGATCGTCTATACCGAGGTGATCAACAAGCGGACGGGCAAGACCTATATCTTCGACAATACGGAACGCAAGTCGCTGGCCTTCCTGGAGGCAGACGACAACTTCGTGCCCTTCGAGCAACTGCAGGGAGCGAAGATGGAGCAACTCCTGCTGGAGGAGATCAAGAACAACATCATGCAGGAGGCACAGGACCAGAACTTCATCTCCGACCACACGAAGATCGACGTCCGCACGAAGGTGATCAACACCACGGATGCCTCGGGAAAGAACATCTACAACTATGATGTCGAGGTGTCCTATACCGTCGATGAGGAATATTCGGCCACGGACGACTTCGCTCCGGGTCGCTTCAAGTGTGAGGAGTCCAACGCGGCCCTGGCGATGCTGGCCATCGTAAAGGAAGCACTCACGGGCGACTTCTCGAAATACATGGTCGAGGGCAAGCAGGTGAAGGTGCAGATCACGGGTATGGCCGATGCACTGCCCTTCCGCCGCACGGTGGCCTACGACGGCTGCTATGGTGACTTCGACCAGGAGCCTGTATATAAGAACGACGAACTGAGCAACATCACCGTCACCGAAGCCACGGGTATCAGCGAGAACGAGCAGCTGGCCTATCTGCGCGCCATGGGCGTGAAGGACTATCTGGACCGCAACATCCCAGCCTTTGGAAAGATGCGAACGACGTTTGACACCTATATCGAGGTTTCGCAGAACAAGGGTGGAGCCTATCGTCGCATCGGCGTGAAACTCACCTTTGTGGACGCGCTCTAACCATCGAATTCTCATTAGATTGTGTATGAAAAAGGTTTTTATAGCCATTTCCCTATTACTCTTATCGTCGGGCAGCTGGCTGGCTGCCCAGACGATAATGGATTCCAATACGGCGTATAAGGAGTTTGTGCGGCTGGCCAACGAGGACACAGACAAGGTTCTGACCTACGACGCATTGTATCGTTGCTATGCTGCAACCTACGTCGTCATGACTACTTCGGAGAAGACGAGTTCCGAATATAGCCAGGCGACCTATAATATGACGCATATCCTCCCGTTCCTGCCCAATGCCGCGGCCTTCTACAGTCGCGGTATGAGCGCAGGCAACGCCGTGAAGTTTGCACGCGCCTATGTCGATGTGGCCAACTTGCCTGCCTTTGCCGACGGAGGTTATCGGTCGCAGACGGCCTATGCGCAACTGTCCTACTACGCTGCAGCCAGCCTGGTCAACCAGCGACAGTATGGAGAGGCCATTCCCTACCTGCAGTCCTACATCCGTTCGGGCGAGGACAAATACCGCAAGACGGTGTTCATCAACCTCGTCAAGGCGTGTGCCGCCTCCAACCAGTACGACCTGGCCATCGTCACGCTGGAGCAAGCCACGGAGAATTATCCTACCGACTACGACTTCGTCTCGGCGGCGGTGAACCTCTGTATCGACCACAACGACAACGAACGGCTGCAGCACTTTGTCTCCAAGGGGCTCGCGCTACAACCAGAGGACGCGACGCTGCTCAACATACAGGGCAAACTCTATGAGGAGAAGCGCGAGTTCAAACAGGCACTCAGCGTGTACCAAAAGCTGCAGGAGACGCATCCCAAGGCTCTGGACGTGCTGAAACACCTGGCCATCAACAGCTATAATCTTGGTGTGGAAAACTACAATAAGACGCTCGAGCTCAGGGAGGATCCCAACGTTCTCTTCTATGAGGCGGAGGCGAAGGAGTATTTCACCCAGGCCATCGACCACCTGCGCAACATCCTCATCAGCGATCCGCTCTCGCTGAAGTACACGCAGGCATTGGCTGTCGCCTATATCTGTACGGGCGACAAGGAGAACTTCGGGCTGGTCAACTACAAACTGGCTTCGCTGGGCGGAGGAAAGATCGAGGAGAATGTCATCCCGCGCTTCATCGACTTCGTACAGGAGGCTGGACCCACCGTGGCGGCCATTCCAAGTGCCGATGCAGGCGACCAGCAGGAGTCCTTGGCGGAAGGTCAGCTACAGGGCATCCCAGCCTACTCGGCCTTTGCCGTGCCGTTCATAGAGAGCCGTATCGGCAAATGGCAGGAGAAGGACCCCTATGAGACGCTGGATGAATACCGCAACCGCGTGACGGAGCAGAGCCGCGAGGAGAAACTCAAGGAGATGCAGCAGCTCGCCCAGCAGGAGTTTATCAGTCTCTACGAGACGAGAGTGAACCTTCGCCATTTGGAACTGCGGCCCTACGACGCAGAGAATGAAGTGTTTCTCGTCACCTCGCCCGAGGTAGGCGAAATGATCATCCCGGTGCCAAGAAGCAATGACGAGGCCAAGATCTTCGCATCCAATTGGAACGGAATGCAGTTTAAGGACCCGAAGTACTTCATCGACAACGACCATCTGGCGATAGCCAGCCTGACGATCATCACACCTTCGGGCAAGCGCTACCAGTATGACAACGCCGCCGCACTCAACTACACGGTGACGAACGTCGATGTGCATTTCGACCCGATCAACGCGGATATGCTCGCTGCCAACAGTTCCATCAACCAGCAGACAATCAAGGAGCAGAACGTGAAACTGGGTTCTTCGGATGTTGATGAAAACATTCCCGAGACGCCGACCGACAACACGCGGACCTTTGCCGTCATCATCGCCAACCAGCACTATACGAACATCTCGGGTGGCGACGTGTTGCTGGCACTCAACGACGGATCGACAATGGCGAAATACTGCCACCAGACCTTGGGAATGCCGAAGGAGAACGTGCGCTACTATGCTGACGCCTCCTATGGCACGATGCTGCGAGCCATACAGGACATCAAGCAGATTGCGACCTCCTTCCATGGAGACATCAATATCGTCTTCTATTATGCGGGCCACGGCATTCCTAACGAGCAGACGAAAGACGCCTACCTTCTGCCGACCGACGCGGACGGACTACAGACGGAGGGCTGCTACTCGCTCAACCGGCTCTACGCCGAACTGGGTTCTACTGGCGCCAAGCAGATCGTGGTGTTCCTCGACGCTTGCTTCTCGGGATCCAAGCGTGGCGAAGGCATGCTGGCCATGGCACGCGGCATAGGTGTGAAACCGAAGCGAGAAGACCCCAATGGCAATATGGTGGTGTTCACCGCAGCCTCGGGAGAAGAGACAGCCTATCCTTATTCCGTCAAGGGACACGGCCTCTTCACCTACTACCTGCTGAAGAAACTTCAGGAAACACAGGGCGACGTCACCTTGGGCGAACTGGGATCGTATGTCTCCGAAAACGTGCGGCAGCAGTCGGCGGTGATCAACCGCAAGCCCCAGAATCCCACTCTCACACCGTCCTCTGCCCTCGCCGAGAGCTGGCAGGACTTGAAGTTAAGATAGCAAAACCCGTGTAGCTCTTCCGACCGAGCAAACAAGACTCCTTGGAGCTCAACAAGCAAAACTACTTGGAGTTAAACCCTGATCGGTCATTAGAAAATGACAAGAAGCGTTTTCTAATGACCGACTTGGGGTAAATATAACAACATATTTCTGAAATACAAGCTCATAGATGATAATATCCTTGAACTGTCCAAGCGCCTAAAGTTCCAGGCTCAGCAGGAGTCATTGACAGAAGCATGGAAACCATACATAAAGGATCCTGATACGGTCTATACCGATGCAACGTGCTACGAAAGTGCCATGCGTTACCCAACAGACGCAAAGTTGCTATGAGAAGGCGTAGAGAAGATACATACAATGTGTAAGGCAAGTAGGGAACTCGGCATTCACCGCATGAGGACCAAGTACCATCGACTCGAATTACGATAAAACTCCGAAAAAGCAGAAGAGGACAACCTCAGATGGCATACCCTCGTCTATAGATATTGAATTCTTAGAATCAAACGACAATACTGATAGCGTTGAATCTGTTCGTGTTGAAAAATCGCAAATTCCTTAACATGAGCCGAATAACGTGTTAAAAAATCCCCCAAACTGCGTTGCAATGCCTTGGGCTTGTTGTCAAAGAGGCAATACGCTCCCAAGGCAGAAATAAGGTTCATGATAAAGTTGCTTACGGACCTATGGCGTGAGTGTACAATTTGTGCGTGTTCTCCAACATGTCGTTGAGAGATTCGATAATCCACTCACCCGTGCGCTGCGGTTTCACAGATGCCGAAATTCACCACGGTCTACCAATTAATCATTTTATTTGACATAAAAGGTAAAAATGGGTAAAACTCCCTACTAGAACCACAGGAGGCATTAGCGGCAAAATCATGCCAAAAATAGTATATTGACTTCGTTGGGCAACGAAGTTATATTCATCGGCCTACGAAGTTATATTCATCGGTCTACGAAGTTATATTCATCGGTCTACGAAGTTAACTTCATCGCCCGATGAATATAACTTCATAAAAAGGGGTGAAAACCCCATTTACCCATGCTAATACCGCTACCTTGTCATTAATGACAAAAATATTTACATCAGCAGCTTTGAAAAAGGATTGCAGAGTGAGACCTTTTGTTGGCACGGCTAAATAGATGGGGGAAATAGAAGGGAAGCGGAAGAAATTGTAAGGGGAATTCATGAGCTTAGCGGCCTGTGCTGGACGTTGAACTTAACCTGAAACTCGTGGATCCCATTATGGAATGAGTAGGCGATGGTCCAGTGGTGATAGTTGCAGATGCTCTTTACGATAGCCAGTCCAAGGCCGTTGCCTTTTTGGCTCTTCGTGCGGTAGAAGCGGGAGAAAACGTGATTCTGATCAAGGGCTGGGTCGGTGGACGTATTGGCGACGGTCAGGCGGTCGTCGTTGACGATGATCTTTACGAATGAGACCCGCTGCCCTGTCTTGTAGGTAATGGGGCTGTTGTGGCGGATAGCATTGACTGCAAGATTTGTGATCATGCTCTCAAGCAGCGGCTCGTTGCAATGGAGAGTGAGCGACGTATCGCTAAGTTCTATAACAACATCCATGCCAGGAGCGAGGGTTTCCATTTGAGGAATCACCGCCCGTATCTTGTCGCACAGGTCGATATTTGTCATTGCCGCATATTGATTGTTCTCTATCTTCGAGAGGAGCAGGAGGTTGCGGCTAAGACGTGACATACGGCACAACTCCTGATAGATTTGCTGTATCTCACGGTTTTGGCGTTCCGTAAGTTCGCTATCTTGAAGTAAATTGTCGAGCTTGCTCTGTACGACGGCTATGGGAGTCTGCAACTCATGCGACGCGTTCTCAGTGAACTCCTTCTGAACCTTGTAGCTTCTGACGCTTGCCGTCATTAATTCAGTCAACGTATCGTTGAGTTCGTCAAACTCCTTCGTACCCGAATGGGATAGCTGCGGCACCTGCCCGCTCTCCACCTTGAAAGTCTTTATTTCACGCAAAGTGTAGTTGAACGGACGCCACAGGCGTTGCGGCACATAGCGCATGATGACCAGCACGGCAATGAGAATGATGGCGATGATGGCGAAAAACTGTATGAGCAGACCTTCTATTGTGTCCCTCTCTAAGTCGATATCGGGATTGGTAATCTCATACTGTCTTACCAATTCGGCAAGGTCTTCAACGTAATAATTTGTTGTGATAAGGTAAAGCAAAGGTATTGCCAGCACCATCAGTATGGCCATGCAGATGACGAAGCGTGTCATCAGCCGTCGCGTCAATGTTGTCTCTTTCATTCTTTCCATTGGTAGCCTGTTCCATAAATAGTTTTGATGCAGTCTTTTACACCCGCCTTGGCGAGTTTTGCCTTCAGATTCTTGATGTGGCTATAGATGAAGTCGAAAGAATCCATCATGTCAGCCATCTCGCCGCTGAGGGATTCGGCAATGGCCGCCTTCGACAATACCTTGTTGCGATTGCTGATAAAGAAAAGCAGAAGATTGTACTCAGTGCGTGTCAGGTCAATAACCTGACTATGCTGTGTGTGCGGCGAGGACGCCACATCTCCTACTGCTTGAACGGTCTTCTGCAACAAGTCTATCCTCAGACCGCCTGACTGTATAACGTTGTTTGCCGTGAATTCCCTTCGGCGGATAAGCGCATAGATGCGCATCGACAATTCCGGCAGTGCGAATGGTTTGGACAGATAGTCATCGGCTCCAATCTCCAATCCGCTGACACGGTCGTCGATGGAATCTTTGGCAGAAATGATTATCACGCCAGTGCTGCTGCGTCGCCGCCTTATCTCACGCAGTATGTCAAGACCATCGCCACCAGGCAGCATTAGGTCAAGCAGAATGCAATCGTAGTCGTAAACTACTGCCTTCATCTTTGCGTCGGCAAACGTGAAAGCCTGCTCACAGAGGTAGTCTTGACTTTCCAAGTATTTGCATATACTGTCGCTCAGTCGCCGCTCGTCTTCTATTATCAACACCTTCATGTTATCCATAACGGCAGAAAAGAAGTTATATTGTTGGGGTCAGAATCTTATTGAAGCCGCTGCGGCAAGTGCTAACATGGTGAAGGTGAATGTGCTCAGCATGAATGTTGGCTGTCGATCGGTTTGGTAGCTATTTATGACCTTTCCAAAGCGTTTGAGCACGAATGCTGCGATGGACCAACCGAGTAGAGCCCCACAGACTATGTCGCCGAGGAAATGAACACCAAGGTAGATACGAGAGTAGCACATCATCACAGTGAACGCAATCAGGACGAAACGAGTCAAGCGGTTGCGAAACACGTAGATGAGCATCGTGGTCATGCCTACAGTGTTGGCGGCGTGGCTTGACACAAACCCATTCATGCCACCACGATAGTCGTTTACGTAGTGCAGCAGGTTGCACACCGATGGGTCATGAGAGGGGCGCAGCCGACCTACCAACGGCTTTATAACACCCGAGGAAAGCTGGTCGCACAATGTGAGCACAACGATAAACGATACGACGAAGACCAGCTTTTCCCTCATCTTGCCAGGATGCATGGCTAAAACGGCGGCCAAGGCCGTCAGCTCAAGCGGGATCCACGTCAGCTTTTGGGAATAAAGATACCAGAAGCTATCGGCTGTTGACGAACCATCGTAATTCAATATGAGCATGGCCTGCTTGTCAATATGGTTCAGTATGGCGAGAGCGGCATTGACAAGAGCCGCAAGCAAAGGCAAGAACCTCCAAAGCAGCACGACGACGAGTGACGCAAAGATCAGCACCATCGCATCGCCTATAGTGATGCGCAGCTTCGCAGTAAAAGGCCTTAATTGCACAAAGAAAAGTGTTCTGTCCATATATTCCGCATTAATTGTCTGTTCAGCCGCAAAAATATAGGGCAAGTTTGTAGCCATTTTGAAGATTTGGCGAGACTACAAAATATCTACAGATTTGAAGCAAAGTTTAACTGTGAAGTAGGGGAAATCGATGACCAAATGCTGATAGGCATCAAAGTGCTTCGCGCAGCACTCCCCATAATGTTTTATCGGACAGCAATAAAAGTGGAATAAAAAAAAGAGACAGCCTCTTGCGAGAACTGTCCCAATGAAAGGAGGAGTGGTACCTCTTGGAGTTGAACCAAGGACACATGGATTTTCAGTCCATTGCTCTACCACCTGAGCTAAGGTACCTTTCAGCAAGTCGTTGTTTTTCGATTGCGGGTGCAAAGTTAGAGATTTATTTTTATCCCACCAAATATTCCCAAGAGAAAGTTTAAAAATTAACCCCTATTAACGGTTTAAACATTTTTCTCCTACTTTAAATGACCGATTTGCTCCCTTGATTCATCATATCTCGAATTAATAGTCGGACGGAGGAGTCCTGCGTGAAGATCGGGGAAAAAGGAAAAGACCCTATGGTAAGAATTGTAAGATCAGGAAAGAAGGGAATAATCCTCATCTTTCCCTATTCAATGACAAACTTTTGCTTGACGCTCTTGGCCTTGATACGGAAGGAGACTTCGAGCGACCGGGGCTCATCCTTCAAGCAATTTTCTGTGGAGAAGGTGACGAGGTAGTCTTGCCCATCGCGGCTGAACTGCAAGTTTTCGGCACAGTCTGATCGGAGGGTCGGCGTACCCGAGGGAGTGATCTTGCGACCATCATACTCCATCCACACGCGGTAAGACCCCTTGTCTATCTGCTTGCCGTGGAGAGAGATCTTCGAGGGAGCCTTCCTATAGAGTGCGGCAATCCCTTCTGCCCACGCCTTGCGGCGCTTGTCGAAGAAATAACTCACACACTCCTTGATTTCCACGCTACCCCGGTCTATGTCCTCGACAGAGGAAATCGAAGAGAGGCGCGCATAGAGTGTCTCCGTCTTTTCTACCATCTCGCGGTCTATTTTCAAGAACTCATTCAGGTACTCATTGCGCACGCTCTCGGGAAAAGGATAGAGCATACAATACTCATAGGAGACCTCGTGCGTCTTCTTGTCCTGGCGTTTCTCCCAGTAGGTTGCCAAGGTGTTGGCCGCCGAGATATTGGTAAGGAAAGGCATGACTGCCGACTGCGTGGAAGAATTGTTGATAAACTCCTCCGTAAACTCCGAACCAGCCGTGGCGTTGACATTCCTGACATAGACACTCGACTCAGAATAGACATTGATGGCAATAGAACTGATGATCTCCATGCGCAAAGCCTGCATGCAAGCCTGGCGCGCCTCTTCAAGCGTAGCCTTCTCGGCGCCAAGTGCTATCACCTCGTCACCACTCCGTCCCACCCAGTCGGGACGCCGCTTCTCACTACGGTCCAGCACCTTGTAGTCCTGGGCAAAGGCCGAGGACACAAGCACCGCCAGACACAGTATCATCCACAGTTTTCTCATCACTACATCGACTCTATGGGAGTATTCAACTCCATTTCCATTTCCTTCTCCCGCTGCTGATCCTCATACCACTTCGCAATACGCTTGCTTGCGGTGCGAACAAAGCGGACGATCTGAGGGTCGTTGACACGGATGCTGCCGATGAGTTGGTCCATCGCCTTCTCCTTGTCGCCCACCACATCGGTCTGCAGCGAGACGGATTGACTGTAATAGACGCTGCCGTCCACAGTATTCACCGCCGTGAAGGTGACTTCGGCAGAGAGCACCGTCACGTCCCGGACCAATCCCGCTGAACGTTTGGTATCCTTGACGTCGAGGTCGGCCTTGATGCCAAACAGCGTAGTGCCAGCCCCTGCGCCAACCTTGTTTTTGGCAATGATACGTTCCACCTTATTCTGCAACGCCAGTTTCTGCTGATCCGTCAGATGAGATCCTTCGGGCATGATCGCCACAAAGGTCACCGGCTTCTGACGCGTCTCTGCGCGATCCGTAGCCTCATCTTCCTGTCCCGACTGCGCCAGTACTAAGGCCGGCGACAGTAGCGCAAGAAGCAAGATCACATATTTCAAATATCTTCTCATAGGATCGGGGATTTGGATGATTACTTGAGGAATATTACCGAGGATTACTATCGAGGAAAACTACTGGATCGTGACGATCACCTTCTGGCCCATGACATCAATCTTCGCCAGATGATCATCGCCAAGAAGTTCGGCCATCTGTTTGCGCAAGGCCGCATGGAAACCAGAGGTTTTGTACGACTGCCCCTTCTCATCAAAGTAAGGCACACGCAGTGTCGCTCCCAGATACTTCTCGCTGCTCATGCTGATTCGCTCATTGCCATTGACGGCCATTTGTCGCAACCAAGCCTCGAAAGCATCTTTGAAGATCGCGCCATTGTCCAGTTCGTCCTCAAAGCTGAAGTCATCGACATTCTGATCAATGACCAGATTTAGTTCCACCTCCAAACCATTGATGGCAATGGCATTGAAAGCATTCTGCAACTGCTGGAAGAACGAATTGCGCTGCTGCTGATTGGCCTTGGCATTGATCGTCTGCTCCAGCACCAACAGCGAGTCGCCACGGTTCTGTCCAATCAGTTTTGTGCTGGCCAATGTCGTGCTCGTGAAAGCCTCCACAGCCGTCATCTCCACCGTCACGGTGACAATTCCAGTGCTTCCCACAGACTGGTTGCACCTCACCAGGACTTTCACATCTGTGCCTGCATTCTGCAACATTTTCTCCACAGCCTCCGACTGCGATCCCTGCAAGAGAATATCGTTGTTTTGGAGGTTTTGGATCATCGTCTTGTAGTTCTTCGTCAGATAGCCCCGCTTGCAAAACATCATCTCCACACTCGACGCAGCCACACGGTTCATGGAGTTGCCCTCCAGCACTTCCATCTGATTCTCGTCCTGCCTCACAAACGGAACGATGGTGATAGAAGGGAGATTCGTGCGCGCCACGGTGCCTACATTGGCCCCCACCACGCCTGCAGCCTTCATCAACGGCTGCAGGTAGAACGTCGCCTCTACCTCAGCCCGCACCCTGCCATTCTCCTTGGTATATTTGCCCAAGTCCTGACAGTTGGCCACCACCGTAGCGTAGCGGTCCTCCTCAAACATGCGGCGATCGTAGTCCTCATCGACAATGGCCCACAGCGGCTGACCGTTGTTCACACCCTTCACACCCACATGGAGCAGGGTGTAGAGCGCCGACTTCTGCGCCATCACGAGCGCCTCCTTTTTGTTGTCTCCCAAACCCGAGCAGCGCAGCGTCACCGTGTTCTTGGCTGAGGAGACCGAGACGACCTGCACGTCGGTGGAGTAATTACCAGTCTGCTGGGCAAACGCGGAGACCGACAGCAGGGTCCAAAGCAGAAAGAATGCGGTTTTCTTCATAGTGGAGTCTCTTTTGATGGTGGACGGCGACCACCGGGAGACAGGAGACAGCGCCAGGGCTGCCACACTCCCGATGGGCGCGACCCACCTTTGCAAGTGATAAAAATCCGATCTATTTAAATACCAGGACTATTAGATACCGATCTTGTCCAGCAGTCCCACCTTCTTGCGGGTCTTGACGTAGAGCGTGCCACCACCGTTGAACTCGGCAAAGATTTCCTCGCCACCCTTGGAGACCTTGCAGAGCGTCAGATCATGCGCCTGCACCTCGTCCACGCTGAGTTCGCCAATCTTCACCTGGATGGTACGCGTACCCACCGTCTTCTGCTTGAAAACCTCAAACTTCGTATCCTTGGCAATACCGTTGTCCGTGCCTGCATTGACATAGACCATGACGGCCTTGCCCTTGTTCGCCTTGTCGATATCCACAATCTGGCAGACGATGGGGAAGTTCTCCTCGATAAACTGGAAGAGCGGGTTGGCGGTGAGCACCGTCTTCGCAGACGTAATGCTCTCCACGGCAGACGCGAAAGCCTTGCTCTGACTGTTGTCGCTATTGGAACCATCGAAGCTCATCTGCTTGGTACCCTTCACCGAACTGGTCTTGGGATCAATGACCTTGCCCGTGAGGGTAATCTTGCAACTGGCCGAACCCGAGTTGTACGAATAGGCGATATCATCCACCGTGAACGCCAGGTAGTACTGCACACCCAGCTTCATCGACACGGCCAGTCGCTCGGCCACCATGTCAGATCCTGCCGTGACGTCGTCCTGCGAGTTGTGCTGGTCGATAAAGCTACTGGCTCGCTCACTATCCGAGGTGATCACGATCACACGACCCGACTGCGTGAGCGCCGTAGCAACCGCATTGAGGACGGTCAGTTTGTCACTACTGCTTCCTGCCGAGATCTTATCGACAAAGACGGTAGGCTTGGCCGTAGCCACAACCTCCTCATCCTGCGCATGAACTAACAACGTGGGCATCAAAAACAGCGCCCACATCAAAACAATTTTGGTAAAACTAGTCTTCTTCATTTCAGTATTTTTGTTTTTTTTGTTTCAATTCTTTGTTTCAGTTTTTTAGGCTAATAAGTTTTAGGAAACGCCTGCATAAGCATTTTTCCTCACCTCTTTCACCCCTACTCCTTCACTCTCGGTTTCTTACAGACAACGAAACATTGGAGGCCTCATCTCTTGCCCTGCTTCACAAAGATTGCCGAGGTGTAGCCTATCTTATGCAAAGATAGCGCAAACCGAGAGCAGAACGTCAAGCTTGCTTGTTCGTTATGCCGAGGTGTAGCCTATCTTATGCAAAGATAAAAACAAAATTTGTAATAATCAGCCTTTTTAAAGAAATATTTTCAATCAAGACGTATTTTTACTTCCTCACCTCGGAGATTGTCCATTTTTCAAGATATTCCCTTATCATTCTCCCTCATAAAAATCATTTTAGCCCATAAAGAAGGAGGATTGGAAGAATTTTCGTACCTTTGCCACATGAAGAAGTTTTTGACCCTCATTTTGCTTTTCATGGCGATCTGCGCGCAAGCGCAAGTCGCCCGCCCCAAGCTGGTCGTGGGGCTCGTCGTCGACCAGATGCGCTGGGACTACCTCTACTACTATTATAACGAGTATGGAGAAGGCGGCCTCAAGCGGCTGCTCTCCGAAGGCTACTCCTGCGAGAACTGCCAGATCAACTACGCCCCCGCTATCACGGCCCTGGGCCATACGAGCGTCTTTACCGGTTCCGTGCCCTCCATCCACGGCATTGCAGGCAACTGGTTCTACATCGACGACAAAGGGACGGAGAACTGCCAGGACACCACGGCCTATACCATCGGCGGCGAGAAGTCGCGCGCTGGCCAGCGTAGTCCCCACCTGATGCGCACCTCGACCATCGGCGACGAACTGCGCCTGAGCAACGACTACCAGTCGCGCGTGGTGGGCGTGGCCCTCAAGGACCGTGCCGCCATCCTGCCCGCTGGCCATTCGGCCAATGCTGCCTACTGGTGGGACGACGCCGCGGGCCATTTCGTGACAAGCAGCTACTATATGAATGCGCTGCCGAAATGGGCTGCCGACTTCAACAAGCAGCACCACACGGCGCCCAAATACAACATCAAGACCTCGACGGAGGGCGTGACCATGACCTTCCTTATGGCCGAGGCCGCACTGAAGGGCGAGCGACTCGGACAGGGCGACGCCACCGACATGCTCACGGTGAGCATCTCCTCGACCGACGCCATCGGCCACAAGTTTTCGACCCGCGGCAAGGAGAACCACGACGTCTATATGCAGCTTGACAAAGACCTGGCAGCCTTTCTCCAAACGCTGGATGCCACGGTAGGCAAAGGAAACTACCTTTTCTTCCTCACCGCCGACCATGGTGCGGCCCACAACTACAACATGCTCCGCTCGCATAAGTATCCTGCCGCGGATGGGACTACGACGCTACCACGCAGGCGCTCAACGACCATCTGAAAGACAAGTTCCACCTGACGGAGAATCCCGTCTTCCCCGAGGACAACTACCAGTTCACGTTCAACAAAGGCGTCCTCGCCAAGGCCGACGTAGATCTCGACGACGCCGTGGAGGAAGCCGTGAAATGGTTGAAGCAGCAGAAGGACTTCATCTATGTGGTTGACAACGAGCACCTGACCGAGGCTGCCATCCCCGCCCCCATCAAGGAGCGGCTCATCAATGGCTACTGCCACGGCCGAAGCGGCGAGATCACGGTCGTCACGCGCCCGCAATACTTCGGAGGCAAGGACGACCCGCAATACAAAGGCACCCAGCACGGTCAGCCCTTCCCCTACGACACCCACATTCCCTGCATCTACTACGGATGGAACGTGCCCCACGGCGAGACGACCCAGGAAACCCACATCACCGACATCGCCGCCACGGTCTGCGCCCTGCTCCACATCCAGATGCCCAACGGCTGTATCGGCACGCCGACCCAGCTGAAATAAGCCACCAAGACATCAGAATCTCATGCACATAGCCATAGCCGGCAATATCGGATCGGGAAAATCGACGCTCACGCGGCTCCTCGCCCGCCACTACGGATGGAAGCCCCACTACGAGCAGGTAGCCCACAACCCATACCTCGAGGACTACTATCGCGACATCAAGCGGTGGTCGTTCCCGCTGGAGGTCTTCTACCTCAAGGAGCGGTTCAAGGACCTGCTGCAGCTCCAGAAGCAACAGGAGGACATCGTGCAGGACCGATCCATCTACGAGGGCGTCTATGTCTTCACGGCCAACAACCACGATCTCGGCAACCTCGACGACCGCGACTTCGAGACCTACATGGAACTGTTTGAGGACATGACCGACGTGGTCCGCTACCCCGACCTGATGGTCTATCTCCGCTGCTCCGTGGGCCACCTCGCGAGCAACATCGAGAAGCGTGGACGAAGCTACGAGGAGCAGATGCCGCTGCGCTACCTCGAAAGCCTCAACCGCCGCTACGAAGACTTCATCACGAAGCAATACCAGGGGCGGGTGCTCATCATCGAGGCCGACGAGCTCGACTTCCTGGCCAACCCGTCCGACCTCGGCTTCATCACGGACAAGATCGACCGCGAGTTGTTCGGCCTCTTCCCCGACAAATAAAGGTCTGGACGCATCCCCAATAAATAAAAAGGTAAAAACTACACAAAAGCAGCTATATCATGCACATTGCTATCGCCGGAAACATTGGTGCGGGAAAGACCACCCTCACCCGACTGTTGGCCAAACGCTACGGATGGACTCCCCACTACGAGCCCGTGGACAACAATCCGTACCTCGAAGACTACTATGGAGACATGGAGCGGTGGTCGTTCAATCTCCAGATCTATTTCCTCAACAAGCGGTTTCGCGATGTCGTGGCCATCGCCAAGTCGGAGAAGACCGTCATCCAGGACCGCACGATCTTCGAGGATGCGCGCATCTTCGCTCCCAACCTCCACGACATGGGACTGATGAGCGACCGCGACTTCGCCAACTATACCGACCTCTTCGACCTCATGATGAGTCTCGTCAAGTTGCCCGACCTCCTTATATATATAAGATCCAGCATTCCCCACCTCATAGAGCACATCCAGCGTCGCGGCCGCGACTACGAGCAGACCATCCGCATCGACTATCTGCGCGGACTGGGCGAACGCTACGAGGAGTGGATCAAGACTTACCAGGGCCCGATGATCATCGTCGATGGCGACAAGAACGACTTCCTCGACAATCCGGCCGACTTCCAGCGCATCACCGAGATGATCGACGAGCGGCTCTACGGTCTGTTCCCACTCGACAACAAGGACTAAGCCTCTCCTCCACTACTATAGACAAGGGCGGACCGATTGCGGCCCGCCCTTGCTCTGTAAGTATTCATTTGGGAAAAGTGTTCATCCGAAAAAGGAATGACAGCCCAAGTTGCCACACCTTCAGCCCCGCCTATCCGAGGTTTGCAATGTCCTCCTCCGTGCGCTCCATGATGCCGGCGGCAAGGTTGTCGCCCGCCTGCACGATGGTGACCAGCGGCGAGAGCGTCTTGGCCGAGTCGTAGCTCCGCTCGTCCTCATAGGAGTTGAAGTTGAGGCCGAAGGCCCCCATGTGCCAACGGATCGCCATCATCTCCTCGTCCGTCAAGTCGAGGCCCGAGAGCAGCAGCATGATCACCGACTTCTCGCCATGGCCCAGCGGCAACTTATTATAGACCACATTCCATCCTGGGACGTCCTCCCAGACTCCCAGCGCGTTCTTCTTGCGCTTCGTGGTGGGCTTGTAGATGTTGGTCTTGCAGACGTCGTGAAGCAGCGAGGCGACGATGACGTTCTCCTTCTTCACCTCCTTGCCCAGGTTCTCGTCGAGCTGGCACATGGCCTCCCACACCTTCAGCGCAGCCCGGCACACGTTGAGCGAGTGCTCACACAGTCCTCCTGGCACATTGAGGTGGTGGCCCGCCGAAGCAGGCGCGTCGAAGAAGCCATCCTTCTCCAAGTCCTCAATCACATAATCCATTCCGTCGCGGTTCACTGAGCGCAACAATGCCTCAAACTCCGCCTGATTTGCCTTTTTGTCTATATTCATCTTACAATATCTTTATTCTGTCTTTTCGCCACAAAGGTACAACTTTCGGTTGAATTCACGTTCTGCCGCCGACCTTTTTTCACCTTTTCTCGCTTTCCACCGTGCGAAATGACAAGAGGCGAGACTTGACCCAGGTTAAGCAAATAGCATTTTTAACGATTTTACAACAACATTTACCCTCGGGTATTTGGTAATGATAAAATAAAAGTGTACTTTTGCGGTGTCATAATAAATTAACGTATTATAATTATAAAATCATTAATCTCATGGCAGTAAATTACAAAGAGCTTGGACTCGTCAACACACGAGAGATGTTCAAGAGAGCCGTCAAGGGCGGCTATGCGATCCCCGCATTCAACTTCAACAACCTTGAGCAGCTTCAGGCAATCATCACCGCGGCTTCCGAGACGAAGTCGCCCGTCATCCTTCAGGTTTCCAAAGGTGCCCGCGCTTACGCCAACCCGATCCTCCTCCGCTACATGGCCGAGGGTGCGGTAGAGTATGCCAAGTCACTGGGCTGCAACCATCCCGAGATCGTCCTGCACCTCGATCACGGCGATTCCTTCGAGTTGGTGAAGGGCTGCGTGGACCTGGGCTTCTCTTCTGTTATGATTGACGGCTCATCGCTGCCATACGAGGAAAACATCGAACTGACGAAGAAGTGCGTGGAGTACGCCCACCAGTTTGATGTGACCGTAGAGGCTGAGCTCGGTGTGCTCGCCGGCGTTGAGGACGAGGTCAGCTCCGAGGAGAGCCACTACACTCGCCCCGAGGAGGTCATCGACTTCTCTACCCGTACCGGTTGCGACTCGCTCGCCATCTCCATCGGTACGAGCCACGGCGCTTACAAGTTCAAGCCCGAGCAGTGCACGCGCGACCCGAAGACCGGTCGTCTCGTTCCTCCTCCCTTGGCCTTCGACATTCTCCACGAGATCGAGGAGAAGCTCCCCGGCTTCCCCATCGTCCTCCACGGATCTTCCTCAGTGCCTGAGGAGTATGTGAAGATCATCGACCAGTACGGTGGCAACCTGCCCAACGCCGTAGGTATCCCCGAGGAGCAGCTCCGCGAGGCTTCCAAGAGCGCCGTCTGCAAGATCAACATCGACTCCGACTCCCGCCTGGCCTACACCGCCGGTGTGCGTGAGACCCTGGCCCAGCATCCCGACTACTTCGACCCGCGCCAGTATGGCAAGGTGGCCCGTAAGTACATGACGGAGATGTACTCCCACAAGATCATTGATGTGCTCGGCAGCGACCACAAGCTCATCAACTGCGACTAATCGTTCGCCTATCCCGCCCTGCTGAGGGCGACCATACTATCACACAGGGTGTGTCCAAAGCCTCTCGGGGCTTTCGGCACACCCTGTTCCTTTTTCCCCACGAGCGCTTCTTGCAGGCGTCTTGAATTAAGATATAAAACGGGATTTTACAAAGTGTTAGTATTGTGCATTTTGCCAATTCAGATAAAATGCGTAATTTTGCGGCAAAATAGAAGAATTCATGCAAGCAGAAAGCAACGAGAAGCCTTCAAGGACCGACAGCCAGTTTGAGCAAGCATTGGCCGTTTGCCGCCAAGTGTTCACCCCCAAGCTCCAGGACTATGGCGCTTCGTGGCGCATCATGCGCCCCCAGACCGTCACCGACCAGCTGTTTATCAAGGCCAAGCGCATCCGCACCATTGAGACCACCGGCGAAAACCACGTGGGCGACGGCGTGCGGGGCGAGTTTATCGCACTCGTCAACTACGGCCTTGTCGGCATCATCCAGCTCTCGCTGCCCTGCGCCGACCGCATCGACATCACTCCCGACGAGGCCCTGGCCCTCTACGACGAGCACGTCGCCGAGACCTTCGCGCTGATGAAGCGCAAGAACCACGACTACGGCGAGGCGTGGAGAGACATGCGCGTGAGCAGCTACACCGACTTGATCCTCACCAAGATAGAACGCATCAAGGAGATCGAGGACCACTGCGGAGAGACACTGGTGAGCGAAGGCATCGCCAGCAACTATATGGACATTATCAACTACGCCCTCTTCGGCATCATCCGCATCGACGAGCAGGCGAACCAAGCAGCAGGCAAGGGAGAATAATAACCCAAAGCTGGAAGCAAGACAATGATCCAAAGCTGCAAGGAAGCATTATAGCCCAAGCAGCAAGTAAGAGAAATCAATAATCCAAGGGGCGAGCAAATCGCCCTAAGACTGGCGAAAGCCAACACAGCAGACCGTATGGAAGAGAAGAAGCACGACAACAAGACAGCCCACCAGCAGGCCAAGCCCTCCGTGAAGCGGGAGGAGGCCGGCTGGGGATGGCGTATGGCCGTCAACCTCTGCCGCTTGCCGCTCTCCCTGGCTCTCATCTTCTCGGGCTTTGTCAAGGCCATCGACCCGCTGGGCACCCAGTACAAGATCGGCGACTACCTCGAAGCGCTCCACCTGGAGCAGTACGCCCCCTCCTGGGCCACGCTCACCACGAGCGTCCTGCTCTCCGCCGTGGAGTTCTGCCTCGGCGTCTTCCTGCTCTTCGCCATCCGAAGGAGAAAGGTGAGCCGCGTGATCGTAGCCTTCATGGCCATCATGACCGCCATCACGGTGTGGCTTTGGGGCTGGGAGCCCATCAAGGACTGCGGATGCTTCGGCGACGCCATCCACCTCACCAACGGCGAGACGCTGCTGAAGAACCTCCTGCTGCTCGCCATGGCTGCGGTTGTGGCGTGGAAACCGTTCTGCATGGTGCGCTTCATCTCGAAGACCAACCAGTGGATCGTCATCAACTACACGCTGCTCTTCATCCTCGTCTCCTCGGCCCTGAGCCTTTGGTATCTGCCGCCCTTCGACTTCCGCCCCTACCATATCGGAGCCGACATCCGCAAGGGAATGGAGATCCCCGCAGGAGCCAAGCAGCCGAAGTTTGAGACAACATTCATTCTGGAGAAGGGCGGCGTGCGCAAGGAGTTTACGCTCGACAACTACCCCGACTCCACCTGGACCTTCATCGACAGCAAGACCGTGGAGGTAGAGAAGGGCTACGAGCCCCCCATCCACGATTTCTCCATCACCGATCCCGCAACCGACGACGACCTCACGGAGCAGGTGCTGGCCGACAAGGGCTACACTTTCGTCCTCGTGGCCCCCTACCTCGAACTGGCCGACGCCACCAATTTCGGCGAGATAGACCGCATCTACGAGTATGCGCAGGACCACCACTACGGCTTCATCGCCCTGACGGCAAGCGAGGACAAGGCCGTAGCCCACTGGCGCGACATCACTGGCGCAGAATACCCGTTCTACATCACCGACGGGACAACGCTCAAGACCGTCATACGGAGCAACCCCGGGCTGCTGCTGCTGCGCCACGGCGTGGTCATCAACAAGTGGAGCCACAACGGGCTGCCCACCGCCGAGGAGCTCGCCAAACCTTTGGAGAAAAGCGCCCTGGGCAAGAGGCCTCCCGACGAGGTCTCCCAGCGCGTGACGCTGATCGTGCTGTGCTTCGTGCTGCCGCTCTTCGTCCTGACACTGGCCGACCGCACCTGGCAGTGGACGAAGTGGGTCCGACGGAGGAGAAAGCAAAACAACATGCCATCGGAAGCGGAGCAAGAGCCGTAGCGGCCAGACCCACTGGCCTTCGCCACAAGGCGCGCCCCACTTTCCTTCATGAGATATCACAGAGTATTTAACTTATTTTTTAAACACAAAAAGAAATGAGAAAGAAAATTGTAGCAGGTAACTGGAAAATGAACGAGACCCCAGGAGGGCGTTCAGTTGGCTAAAGACATCAACGATCTGTTGAAGGCAGACAAGCCCAACTGCGATGTCGTCATCTGCACACCGTTCATTCACCTGGCCAGCGTAGCTCCGGTCCTCGACAAGGAGATCGTAGGCCTCGGTGCAGAAAACTGCGCCGACAAGGAAAAGGGTGCCTACACGGGCGAGGTGTCAGCCGCCATGGTGAAGAGCACGGGCGCCGACTACGTCATCCTTGGCCACTCTGAGCGTCGTCAGTACTACCACGAGACGGCTGAGATCCTGAAGGAGAAGACCCTCCTGGCCCTGAAGAACAACCTCAAGGTGATCTTCTGCTGCGGCGAGACGCTGGAAGAGCGCGAGCAGAACAAGCAGAACGAGGTCGTCAAGGCCGAGCTGGAGCAGAGTATCTTCAACCTCACTGCCGAGGAGTGGAAGAACATCGTGATCGCTTACGAGCCGATCTGGGCCATTGGCACGGGCAAGACCGCTACGTCCGACGAGGCCGAGGAGATGCTGGCCTATATCCGCTCCATCGTTGCTGAGAAGTACGGCCAAGGCCGTGGCTGACGAGACCTCCATTCTCTACGGTGGCAGCTGCAAGCCCAGCAATGCCAAGGAGCTCTTCGCCAAGCCCGACATCGACGGCGGACTCATCGGTGGCGCCTCGCTGAAGGCTGCCGACTTCAAGGGCATCATCGACGCCTGGAAGGACTAATCCATCACCATCATCCAGCGTGAGCCAGAGAGGCCTGGCGGTCTCTCCGGCCCACGCTTTTACCCACCCCCATTGACGACACATAAACGCCATCTGCCATGACAAGAATCGTCCTCTACCTCATCCTCCTCCTGATCCCCGCCATGGGCCTCCATGCGCAGGGCAAGGTCACTGTGACCCAAAGTTCGGCCATCGACGCGGTGGTCAACGGCAAGAAGAGCCCTCAGAACGACAAGCGCATGAGCCGCGAGGAGCGGCGCGCGGCCAAAAGGGCCGAGAAGGAGCGCCAAAAGCAAGAGAAGATTCGGCGGAAGAATCAGCAACTGATGGTGCCGTCACAACCCAGCGGCTCCAAGCAGCGCGGCGACGCCCCGAGGGTGCAACTGCCCAGCAACCGTCCGCCAGCCGCCAAAGAACCCAAGATCACGGTCCAGGAACCTACGGGCGAGGCTCGCGACTACAAGCGCATGGTGCTCGTCCGCAGACCCATACGCCGACAAGTGGGCACGGAGACCCGGCAAGTACTCCGTCGCAAGGCACCCAGGAGAGGCAAGGGCTTCCGCATCGCCGTCTATTCGGGCGGCAACACGCGGGAGGACCGCAACAAGGCCGAACTGGCGGGACAGAAGGTGAAGGACGCCCTGCCCGACCAGCCCGTCTATGTCCACTTCTACTCCCCACGGTGGATGTGCCTTGTGGGCAATTTTGAAGAATACAAGGATGCACAGAAGGCACTGTGGAAGGTCAAGAAGGCCGGCTACAAGAGCGCCAACATCATCCGAAAATAATAAGCGCAGGACACGGCTTCCTGCCAACCTATAGAAAGTAAGAACATCATATACCATTCTCTCTCATGAATCCAGAGACACAATTCCGCGAGGGACTCGACGAACTCGCAGAACACTACAAGAGCGTCCTCACCCTGCTCGGCGAGGATGCTGACCGCGAGGGCCTGCAGAAGACCCCCATGCGCGTGGCCAAGGCCATGCAGATCCTCACCCGTGGCTACACGCAGGACCCTCACAAGGTGCTCACCGACGCCCTCTTCGAGGAGAAATACAACCAGATGGTCATCGTCCGCGACATCGACTTCTTCTCCATGTGCGAGCACCACATGCTGCCGTTCTACGGCAAGGTGCACGTGGCCTACATCCCCAACGGCCATATCACTGGCCTGAGCAAGATCGCACGCGTGGTCGATATCTTCAGCCACAGACTCCAGGTGCAGGAGCGACTCACGCTCCAGGTACAGGAGTGCATCCAGGAGACCCTCAAGCCGCTGGGCACGATGGTCGTCTGCGAGGCGCGCCACATGTGCATGATGATGCGTGGCGTGGAGAAGCAAAACTCCATCACCACCACCTCCTCCTTCAGCGGAGCCTTCAACCAGCGCCAAGACGCGCGAGGAGTTTATGAACCTGCTCCGCAGCGAGACCAAGCGCATCTGATGGCCGTAGCGGGTCGGATGGCCATCGTGTCTTTCATGGCTGGCACATCTCTATGGTAAAATCAAGTATAGCAAATTATAGCATAGCAAGCAATCATCATTCTATATTCAAAACTTAAAGCAAAACAACAATGAAGAAAATCTTAAGCCTCCTGGCCGTTTGCATGATCTTCGTCGGTCTGGCCTCCTGTGGCGATGACGACGACCTCAAGCCCACTCCCAACCCTGGCACAGGCAAGGATAGTACGAGAACCTACCTCACGCCCGAGGAGCGTGCCGCCCAGTTGCGCGACATGCAGGGTGTGTACAAAGGCTGGGCCTACTTCAAGTACAACGACAACATCAGCCGCTACAAGGACTCGGCCATGGTCTCGGCCACCGTCACGTCCAACGACTCGCTCATGGTGATCAAGAACCTGCCGCTGAGGATCATCACCAACCGCCTCGACCGTAGCTACGCTCAGCACCTCGACAGCACGGCCGTCATCCCCGACATCGAGGCTACCGTGCGCATCTACCTGCCCGCTGGCTACACGGCCGACCGCGCCAACATGTATGAGCACTGGTTCTGGTTCCTGCCCCGCGGCAAGAACTACCAGATGACGTTCCCCGTCACCTACGACGGCCAGGAGCGCAACATGACGCTCACCTTCGCGCCCAACTACAGTTCGTTTGCCAGCAACGGCGCCTTCCTCATCCGCCGCATGCTCTTCAACGTCATCATCAGTTCGGTGTCGCTCGAGGGAGTCTTCAACAACCAGGCCATCAACGAGATCCTGGAGCCGCGTTTGATCAGACAGTAGTCCGCCATGAAACTGATCTCTTGGAATGTCAACGGGCTGCGCGCCTGTGTCGGCAAGGGCTTCAAGGAGGCCTTTGCCCAGCTCGACGCCGACTTCTTCTGCCTGCAGGAGACGAAGATGCAGGAGGGCCAGCTCGACCTGGCTTTCCCCGGCTATCACTCCTACTGGAACTCGGCGGAGAAGAAGGGATATAGCGGCACGGCCGTCTTCACGCGCCACGAGCCTCTCAGCGTCAGCAAGGGCATAGGCATCGAGGAGCACGACCACGAGGGGCGCGTCCTCACGCTGGAGATGGCCGACTTCTTCCTGGTCTGCGTCTATACGCCCAACTCCCAGGACCAGCTGCGCCGCCTCTCCTACCGCATGCAGTGGGAGGAGGACTTTCAGGCCTATCTCCACCGGCTGGACAGCCAGAAGCCCGTCATCGTCTGTGGCGACCTCAATGTGGCCCACGAGGAGATCGACATCAAGAATCCGAAGACCAACCGCCGCAGCGCGGGCTTCACCGACGAGGAGCGCGAAAAGATGACGACGCTGCTCAAAAGTGGCTTCACCGACTCCTTCCGCAGCCTCTACCCCACGCAGGTGACCTACTCCTGGTGGTCGTACCGCTTTCATGCGCGCGAGAAGAACGCCGGGTGGCGTATCGACTACTTCCTCCTCTCCGACCGACTGACGGAGCGGATGGAGGACGCGAAGATCCACACCGAGATCTTCGGTTCGGACCACTGCCCCATCGAGCTTGACATCAGCCTATGAGGGATCAGGTCAAGACACTTATCATCTTTGCAATCGTCCTGGCGGCACTCGGCTTCTACGCCGTAGTGCCGCTCAGACTTACCTATGCAGACGTCGGCCTGCGCAAGATCTCCTTGCTGGCCGACGATTCGCCGTCTGCACCCTCCGCTACAGATCCGTCGTCCCCTGCGGGCGGTCCGTCGGCTTCTTCTGATGGTCAAAGGCTCAGCAACCCGTCGGCGGGGAAGTCCCGGGCGAAGAAGCCCCTTGCTGGTCCGGTCCGCATCCTCTTCGTCGGCGACTCAATGCTCGAAGAGCTCTCCCGCCGTCTCGACGACTATGCCGTGGCCAATGGCCACACGCTGCAGACCGTCGTCTGGTATGGTTCGACGACGGAGAAATGGGGCATGACGCAGACGCTCCGCCACCTGATAGCGGAGTATAAGCCCACCTACCTGTGGGTGTGCCTGGGCGGCAACGAACTCTTCGTGCGCGACCTGGAGGAGCGCGACGCCTATATCAAACTGCTGCTGGCGCAGGCGGGCGACCTGCCGTTGGTGTGGATCGGACCGCCCTGCTGGAAGTCAGACACTGGCATCAACGACCTCATACGCCGCAACGTGGGCGATGGCAGTTTCTTCGACAGTAGCCAGCTGACCTTGAAGCGCAAGAAGGACGGACGCCACCCCACCCACCAAGCTGCCGCCGACTGGGGCGACCAAGTGGCAGCATGGATGCAAAGCGAGGCCTGCGACCAGCCCCTCGCCATGCGTAGGCCCGACAAGGCGGCCCGCTGCCCCATGCGCCTGCTGCAGCCCTCCTTTGCGGGGTTCAACAAATAGTCCTGTACGGGTTTCGACAAGTAATCCTGCCCGCCCCTCCCCCACTCTCACCAAGAAGTCTATCATGTCATCATCCACGATTCTTCCCTCGATCTTCCACTTCCTCACATCCTCCGATGCGACGTGGTCCTTCGCGTCCATAGCGTTCATGGCGACCTTCCTGGTGTTCTTCCTCGGCTACCTGCTGCTCGAGCCCTCTCGCCGACGCCGGCGTCTGCTGGCCTACACGACGGCTTTCAGCCTCTTCTTCGCCTTCAAGGCCAACGGCCTGCTGATGCTCCTCCTCCCCACGACGACGCTGCTCTCGTGGTGGATCACGCGCCGCATGGCAGCCGAGACGACGACGCAGCGCCGCCGTGGCCTGCTCGTCGCCAACATCCTCATCACGCTCCTGCCACTTCTCTACTTCAAGTACTCGGGTTCCTTCGTCAGTTCCATCAGCGCCATGATGGGAGAGAACCTGCCCGTGGGCAAACTCTTCATGCCGCTGGGCATTTCCTTCTACACCTTCCAGGCCATCAGCTACACGGTCGATGTCTATCGCCGACGCTTTCCCGCCACCACGCCGCTGCTGGAATACACCTTCTACCTCACCTTCTTCCCCCTCCTCATGGCGGGACCCATCACGCGCGCTGAAGTACTCATCCCGCAGGAGCACGCCGACCCGCTGCCTCCACGCGGTCCGCTGGCCTACCAGGGCTTGTGGCTGATTCTCCTGGGCATCGTCAAGAAGGTGATCATCGCCGACTACATCGCCCAGTACAACAACTGGATCTTCGACACGCCCACCGACTACACGGGTTTCGAGTGCCTCATGGGCGTGATCGGATTCTCCGTGCAGATCTTCTGCGACTTCTCGGGCTATAGCGACCTGGCGATCGGACTGGCCGCCCTGATGGGTTTCCGCCTGCAGGACAACTTCCGCTTCCCCTACCAGGCCACGAGCCTCACGGAGTTTTGGCACCGCTGGCACATCTCCCTCTCCACCTGGTTTCGCGACTACGTCTATATCCCGCTGGGGGGCAACCGCCGTGGAGAGCTGCGCACCTACCTCAACCACCTTGCCACTATGCTCATCGCAGGCGTATGGCATGGGGCCACGGGCATGTTCGTCGTCTGGGGCCTGCTCCACGGCGTGGGCCTCGTGGTCAATAAGTTTTTCCACCGCCACGTCTTCGTGCAGATTCCGCCCTCGCCCTTTGCCAAGCCGCTGGCCTGGCTGACAACGTTTGGCTATGTGGCCTTCGCGTGGATCTTCTTCCGTGCGCCCTCACCCACCACGGCGCTCCAGCTGCTCCATCAGATCTCCTCCGACTGCTCCCTGACGGAGTTCCTCCCCTTCCTCGCCGCGCGCCCCCTGTGGACGGTGCTCACCCTGGTGGCCCTGGAGCTCCACTCCGTCCGCGAGCGCGACTATCTGTGGCTGCGCGACCGCTTCGTCGCCTTGCCCTGGCTGCTGAAGTTCCTCGTGGCCCTCGTCGTCGTCCAAGCGGCCATCAACCTCAGTGGCGCCTCGGTGCAACCGTTTATCTATAGCCGCTTCTGACGCGCCTCAACATAAATGACAAAACGTTTTTAAAAGATTATAGCTTATGAAAAAAATTACTTTCCGAAGACAAGTCGTACTTGTCGTGTGGATGCTGCTCTGTGGCTTGTCCGCCCAGGCGGCCGACGAGGATTTGATCACACAACAGATCACGATCAATGCACTGGAGGCTGGCACCTTGCCACAGCGCATCAGTAGCTCTAAGAAAAACCTGATCACCAATCTCAAGATCATCGGCGAGATCAATGGTACGGATCTGAAATTTATCCATGAAATGGCGGGACAAGACATAAATGGTTTTAGTACCGATGGCAAACTATCGATTTTGGATTTGTATGATGCCAAATATGCTACAGGCTTTTCTCCTTTTGGGATACTGAGGAAGAGACTTTGGTTATTGCCACACATGGCATAGTCAAGAAAACTCAGAAGACACCACTAAGGAAATTACCAAAGCAGAAGAAATAAGAAAAGAGTACTTTAATAATAAAAATAAATAGCATTATGGCACAGATGAAATTGATACCAGCAGACAATATGAAAGATAAACTTTGGGGTAGAAGAGGAACACCAGAGCGTGAAGCAATGGAAACTAAACTCAAAGAAGATGTGAACGCCTATATTGTAGGCGAAGCCATACGCAAGGCTCGATTGGCACAAAACCTCACGCAAGAACAACTTGGTGAACGTATCGGTGTGCAGCGTGCTCAAATTTCAAAGTTGGAGAAAGGTACAAGTGTTATCACATTGCCAACAATGAGTCGTGTATTCCAAGCTTTGGGTATCGCAACAGCCACTCTTGATTTGGGTATTGCAGGCAAGATTGCGTTGTGGTAAGATAATTAATAAATAAAACCTGATATATATATCATCATACCCTCTAAGAAAGATGAAATACAACAATATAGATTATCAAAGATGTGTACTTATATGCATGGTCGTGATGATACACATCGTGAATTTCAGTACACTATACCCTGACGTAAAAAACTTTATAAACTTCTTTTTCATGCAAGCGTTTTTGTTGATTACAGGCTATTTGGTAAACATCAGAAAAACGTATAAGGAATTTGCGTCTTACACCATGAAGATTCTCATTCCTTATATAATAATGGTTACCGGTTATGCTTTTGTATCAACATTACTACCAGTAAGAGATGGGGTAAACGAATTTACAATACCTATAATTCTTAATACGATATTTGTCACCTCTATTGGTCCATATTGGTTCTTGTACACAATGGCTATATGCGGGGTAATATATTATTTGACATTCAATTTGGTTGGCAAATGGAGCATAATGGGCAAATTGTGCTTATTTGCCACATTTCTTATGTTAGTCTCACAATACACTCCAGTTCTTAATTCTACGAATGCAGCTTTTTATTTCACTGGTGTCTGTTTGCGTCTGTCAGAAAAACGTCTTGATGAAATTATAAAACCATCGTTGTGGAGTATTCTGCCTTTCATAGCAATAGCAAGTTTCCCAAACTATAAAAATTGGAACTTTTTAGCGGTTACAATATTAGCATTGTCATTCCTTTCTTTCGTTCCGAAACTTATACAGAGTATCAATAACAAGAAGGTCTTGGGAATTATAGGATATATTGGAAGAAACACACTTCCTATATACCTTTTTCATCCAATATTCACAATGGGAGGCAAGTTAGCATTGCCACTATTCAATTTTGATAATTCTGGGGGGGGTACATACGGTCTTCACTATTGCCGTTAGCATAATCGGAAGTATTGCTATTGCTGCAATCCTTGACAGATGTCACCTGTCTTATATTTTTGCGAGAAAAAGGTTCTTACGCTAATCATATCAACGATAAAATAAAACAGGTAGAATTTGAGAATGGACAATGATACAAGGTATATTTGCTATCATGTGCAATCTGGGTAGGATTATATAAGAGTGATGTTATTGCATTGATACCCAATACTTGTTGCTTGGTGGTCACTTGAAATGTTCCCAAAATGAGAATACAATGTAATCGAAAGTTAAATACGTTAAATTATTACCCTTTCGTATCTAAACAGAATCCACACAGTCACTTTTCTACCGTTTAGAGCGTATAATACTGGTAATCAACTAATAATACATTCTTTATCTGTGAAGGTTTGACGAGCGTAACACTTTCTCCCAGCCTCACCTTTATAGATGGGGGAGCCTTTGCCGAATGCAGCAACTTATCGACCCTGATCATTCCTTCGGGGCTCACATCGCTCAGCACATTGAATGAAGGTAGCATTTTCGAGGATTCTGGCATAAAATCCGTCTATGTCGCTTGGCCGACTCCCGTTCCTGCAGGCCAATTCTTCTACGGTTTCGATGTGAGCCAATCCACGCTGTATGTACCTCAGGGGACAAGACAAAATTACTGGGTTGCAGCGGTTTGGGAAGACTTTGGCGACATCCAAGAGTATGATGTTTCAGCCGTCAACCAGCCTGCCCACCATAGCGAGGCCAAGGAAGTCTCCCGCTACTCCCTGGACGGCCAACGCTTGACCACTCCCGTCAAGGGTCTCAATATCGTGAGGTATAGCGACGGCACCATCAAGAAAGAAGCCGTCCATTAAACGTTTTCTCCCAGCAGGAAACATACTCTAAACATGCAAGGACAAGTCCGCCATAACTTCGATTTTATAACATAGTTATGGCGGACTTTTAACTCCTAATCCTTTTTATCATTCTAAATCACTTTTAGATATTTCAATGCTTGATATATTCCGTCATCATCGCATTGCCCTGTAAGTCGAAACGAGCAACGCCAATACAACGTCAAATCTCATGCAACAATCAAAATGATAAGAAATCGCGCGTAAATACCAATATATACAGCATATAGCAAGTATTTAATAAAGTATGTATTTTGTTATTTGTTTGTTACTTTGCCATTTGATTTTATATTTTATCATAGTTAATGGTTCGTAATTGGTTCTCGTTTTGGGTAACAAATCCAATTATTTTTCGTATCTTTGCACCGTGAGTAACAAATCTCGCAAAATGACAATAAGTAGAATAAATAACAAAGTAACATGAGAAGTAACAATGAACCTGTGCGCATACGCTACAAGGATTTGGCGAATGGCACAAAGTCGATTTATCTCGACACTTACAAAAGTGGAAAGAGGTCGTATGAGTTCTTGAAGCTTTATCTGCTTCCAGAGGACGATGACAAGGCTAAGGCAGTCAATGCCGAGACCTTGCAGAAGGCAGAAGCTATCAAGAACCAACGAGTGCAAGAAATCCTGTCGGGAAAGTTGGATACAGTGAAGGCTTCCTTGGAACATCCTGCTTCTACAACAACTTCAAGCAAGAAGAACGCACGTTTAAGTAAGAAGAAAAAAGTCAGCAGTGATAAAACTGGCAAAAGTGTCAAGGGAAAGGAAAGTGAGGTAAACGAAGTCGTTGGAGCCGTTTCTGGCAGAGAAGGACACCAATGGAAGTTTATTGACGATGACGGTGAGGACAGAGCCATAGATGGAACAATCAAAAAACATAGAGGCAGACCCAACAAGCGTGAAGCTGTCACTCTTCGTTTCAAGGACCTTGCCAACGGCAGCAAGTCGCTCTACTTCGACATATATTATAATGGTGAGCGTAAGTACGAGTTTCTGAAGCTCTATATCAACCCAGAGATTACCGAGACTGACAAGCAGAATAATGCCTTGGTCATGGAAACCGCAGAGCGTCTGAAAGAACGCAAGACGCGAGAGGTTGTCAATGGAGAGACTTTCACGGATCCTTCTGACGAGCTGAACCAAGTGGAGAAAGTTGAGGAATACACCAGTTCTGTGATAGTCCGTAGTCGCAAGATGCGCAATGGAGACCGTTCCCTCTTCCTTGATATATATTATGGTAAGGGACAACGTGCCTACGAGTCTGTCGGTCTTTACCTTCGTAAGGATGACAGCGAGGAGAAACACAAGGAAATCTGGAAAGAAGCTGAGAAAAAGGCCAAGGAACGCATGAAGGCATTGAAGGACGGAACCTTTGAGAAGCGTGTCGGCAGAAGAGGCTACAAGCCGCATGGAGAAGATCCAGATGCCAACGTGGACAAATACAAGGAGTATCTTGCCACTAAGAAGGTGAAGACAGAGATTGCCGTTGCAGAGACTGAGCGCAAGAGAAATTCCAAGACCAAGGAGCCTGTGAGAATCCGCTTCAAGGAACTTGCCAACGGCAACAAGTCGGTCTATCTATCCATCAATGTCAACGGTCGCCGTACCTATGATTATCTGCGCCTTTATCTCATACCAGAGGTTGACGCAGCTGCCAGGGAGCAGAACAAGCAGACGATGCAAGCAGTCTATGCCATCAAGGCACAACGCATCATGAGCATCACTAACGGTATCGCAGGGCTCAAAGACAAGTCAAGAATCAAAATGCGACTTGTGGATTGGTTGGAGATATTCCGTGACGCACAAGTGGAGCGAGGAAGACAATCTGCCCGAAACTGGGTGAACAGCGTGCTGAATGCAGTGAGAGAACACTCGCCAAACGTGACACTCGCAGAGATGACCAAGGAATACTGCAATGGTTTCATGGTGTTCTTGTTGAACGACTATATCACCTACAAGCACACCCATCCGTCCAAATCCACGGTGATGAACTATCTCAAATGCCTCAAAGCAGCCTTCAACATGGCTATTGAGGAAGAGATAATGGACGACAATCCCGTATTGCGTCTTCGCATGGATGTTCTGAAAGGTGGCGGTACCAAGCGAGAGTATCTGACCGTTGACGAGGTGAAGAGACTGATTGACACCCCTTGCAAGCGTGAGGATATCAAGGCGGCGTTTCTGTTTTCATGCTTCTGCGGACTCCGTATCAGTGACGTGAAGAGTTTGAAGTGGAAGAACATCATCACCGAGGGTGACAAGACACGAGTTGAGATATTGCAGTACAAGACCAAGCAGCCTCTTTATCTTCCTCTCAACAAGCAAGCCCTTCGTTGGATGCCTGAGCGTGGATCTGCAAGTGACGAGGACAAGGTGTTTCCAACACTGCCAAGCAAGAACTACGACTGCATCCGGAATGGAGCCGTGCGGCAGGTATCAGCAAACATGTGACCTACCATGTCTCAAGACACACGTTCGCCACGATGGAGCTGACCATGGGCGCAGATCTATACACAACAAGCAAACTTCTCGGTCATACGGAGGTGCGCACGACACAAATTTACGCAAAAATCATCAACAAGAAAAAGGACGAGGCTGTTTCTCTGTTGGACAGTGCGTTCGAATAATAAAAATGGAACATAATAATACATCAAACAACCAAGGACGAGAAGACTCCTCGTTCTCTCTTTTTACCCCAATGCAATGAATGCACCTTCGCTAACGGTGTAGGTGGCATTTGTGGTACCAACAAATTGTGGCTGTTCTTCAAGGAAGCCCATGAGTGCTATCAGACGGAAGTAATAGGATGCGGTAAACTGTATCACCGCTATAAAAAGGACTTTCTCAACAGCCATTCCTATACGGACTGCCAGTATGCGGCAGGAAAGAACGAGCACAAGAAGAACTTCTACATCATGGAGGAGTTTCTTGAAGAACGTGAGGACTTAGTAGTCATATTCTTTACCAAAGTGGATTTCGAGTATCATGACTACAAGGCTCTTCATCACAAGTTCAACACCACGGAGCCGCCTCCAAACGGTCAGTATCTCCATGGTAAACCACCGTCAATATTACAAACAGCACAAGAAACCAAACCGAAACAGGACTTTCAATGTTACTTTGATTCTACTCAGTTGAACCTCATTGCGCGCCATGCCAATGAGGTTCATTTGTTCTCAGCCGATGTGTCGGAAGAGGATATGCGAAAACTCTTCTCGTGCCAAGTCTGCAAGCAGCTAAAGGCGAGAAGCAACAGACGTGTGGCATTCTTCTTTGACATGCTCTGCAGCAAGAACTTGATTTGCAAGCAATGGCAATCGGTCATTGCCAAGCATAAACTCATCCTGTCTTCATCAACAGACAAGCCACTTACAACAACCAAGCTGTCCTCAGCAACCAGTGATGCCAAAAGTACCAACGCCAGCATCTATGAGGCTATCCGCAAGAAAGTGCAAGAAATAGCAGATTGCGGTAAAAATGACAGCAAGGACACCATCTGACAGATGAAAACCTTGACAGTTGGCTTGATAGTCGGTTGACAGTCAAGCGCACTTCCATCCGATTGGTCAGAAATGCCCTTACCTTTGCCCTCCGTAATCAGAAACCTGGTTATGGAGGGCGACCTCGTTATGTGTAACGATAAATAAAATTACGACAATGATAACGATAAATCCTAAACGATAGACATCAAGGCGGTATGGAATAAACACGAGTTGACAGAACAAGAACTGGCAGATATGACACCAATGAGACTTGCTCACCCTTGACCAGTGGAGGATGTGCTGAACCGCGTATTCCTTGACGCTTCAAAGAGTCAGCTTTACAAACTGACACGTACCTTTGCCATTCCCCATTACAAGCCAAACGGCAAGACCATCTATTTCAGCAAGGAAGAACTGGTGGAATGGATCAAGAAGCACCCTGTGAAAACAAAAGAGGTGTATGAGCAGGATGCCATACGCTATGTGATGAACAAACCCTTGAAGAGCAGATGACGATGGAAGAAATGAACGACATGAGCCTCTTTGAAGGCGCAGCGGACAATGCTGATTTGTTGGAAAAGTTGCTGAAGGCATCGCTTATCCATGCGGATGAGACCTACCAGACACCGCCACAGATAATATGGGTGGACAACTCGACCATAGCCACGCTTGGCAACTTCAGTGCCTCCACAGGCAAGGCGAAGAGCCGAAAGACGTTCAATGTATCGGCATTGGTGGCAGCCTCGCTCGCTAATGGAAAGGTGCTGCAATATACGGCAAAACTACCCGATGACAAGCGTAAGATACTCTACGTTGATACGGAGCAGAGCCGTTTCCACTGTCACAGCGTGATGCAGCGCATCCTCCGGCTTGCAGGATTGCCCGACAACATGAACAGTGAGAACCTTGTGTTCTTCGGACTGCGAGAGTACAGTCCCAACCTCAGACTGCGACTGATAGAATATGCCTTGCAGACGCAAAAGGGCTTTGGCTTGGTCATCATTGACGGCATAAGGGACTTGATGCTCGACATCAACAATCCGAGCGAGTCCGTCCATATCATCAACAAACTGATGCAGTGGTCAAGCCGCTATGACCTGCACATCCATTGCGTCTTGCACCTGAATAAGGGTGATGACAATGTAAGAGGTCACATAGGAACGGAACTCAGCAACAAGGCAGAGACGGTACTGGTGATAAGCAAGAGCAATTCGATGGCGAATGTGAGTGAAGTGAAACCGCTCAACATCCGAGACAAGGACTTTGCGCCCTTTGCGTTCCAAATAAACAAGGAGGGACTTCCAGAGATTGCCAAGGACTATGTGGTTGACTCAACAACAGCCAAACAGCCGAAGATGACAATAGCCGACATTACCGATGAGCAGCATGACAAGGCACTTGAAATGGCTTTCGGCAAGAAAGTGGTGTCAGGTTATGAGAATGTGATAAACGCATTGACGAAAGGATATACAACTATTGGTTTTGCCAGAGGTAGAACAGTGATGTCAAAGTTGCTGACCTTCCTATTGAAGAGCAAACTGGTGGTGAAGTGTGGCAATAACGAGTATTGCAGAATGAAGGATTATCCTTCACTTCCGCTGCTTGAAGAACAGGAGGTGAAGAAGTGAGGATGAAGCGAAAATCACTTCAAAAACCACTTCATTCACCTCGGTGTATATATAATAGTAGAACGGACGGATTTTGTGAAGTGGCATCATATTTAACTACATGGACATACGACAAAATGACTTCACAAAACCGTTCATTCACTCTGGTGTATATATAATAAGCGCACGAATGAACAAAAAATGAATGAAAGATGAACATACAACAAGCAAAGGAAATCAAACTCACGGACTATCTGAGCGCATTGGGACATCAGCCCAAACGATGCAGCAAGTCCACATCTTATTATCTGTCGCCATTGCATGCAGAGACAAAGCCATCGTTCAAGGTGAACTTCAGCCGAAACCAATGGTATGACTTTGCTATTGGCAAGGGTGGCAACATCATCGCTCTTGCCCAACTTCTCTACAATACGGATGATGTGGGTGCTGCATTGCAGCATATAGCAGCGGACATGAACAACCCAAAGTCCACAAAGGCAAAACCTCCCATACCGACACAAGTAGAGACAGACAAGATGGACAAGGTACATATCCAAGAATTGTCCTACCCTGTGCTTATGTCGTATCTGCGTTCACGCCATGTGGATGCGGACATAGGTAAACGCTATTGCAAGGAGATCTGGTACACGTTTAAGGGCAAGCGGTATTTTGGTATAGCCTTTCCAAATAACAGGGATGGTTATGAGCTGCGTAACCCATATTATAAAGGTTGTTTGGGCGAGAAAGACATATCCTTGATACATTCACAGCAAGTTGGAGTGCAGGACAGATGCTGCATCTTCGAGGGGTTTATGGACTTTCTTTCGTACAAGACTTTGGAAAAGCGAGGCGACAATGTGATTTGCATACAAGAGCCATGTGATTATATTGTACTGAACTCCATCAGTAGCCTTGGGAAATGCATGGAACGATTGGCGTGTTATACTGCTGTCCATTGTTATCTTGATAATGACCAAGCAGGAACGGTGGCTGCCCATACAATCATGGACTGTTATCAAAACAGGGCAATCAACGAATCCATAAGATATGCAGAATACAAGGATGTCAATGATTATCTTATCGGCAGAAAATCCATTATTCCGCATAAAGAGGATGTATAAAACGATAATTTTCTACGGAGAAAGTCAATATTCTCCGTAGAAAACTATATTTTGCGTGATTTTTGCGTAGATTTCCGTACAAACATACTACACTTTTGAAAATATGTAGTAACTTTGTACAGAATTAAAGATGCAAATCATGGAAAAGCGTATGACAAATCCAAAATCTGAAGGCTACATCTCTGCAAAAGATATGGCAGGAAGAGCTGCATACTATAAAGTATTGCAAGCCGCCAAGAATGGCGAACTCACCAGAATAAAAAGAGGTGTGTATGCAACCGATGACCATTTGGCAAGTCAAATGCTTGATGTGGAAAAGGTTGTTCCTGGTGGCGTGTTGTGTCTGTATTCCGCTTGGTCACATTATCAGTTGACTACACAGGTACCACAAGAATATTGTCTTGCAATAAAAAGAGGCCGAAAAATCACCCTTCCAGATTATCCCCCAATTACACTATACCATTGGAGTGATACCGCCTTTAACCTTGGAATTACGAATACTGAGATTGAGGGTTTCAATGTGAGGATATATGACGTGGAGAAATGTGTCTGTGATGCAGTAAAGTATAGAAACAAAATCGGCATAGATGTCTGTACGGAGATTATAAAGGAATATCTGAAACGCAGAGATCGTAATGTCAGCAAACTGATGAAATATGCCTCACAACTGAGAGTTGCCAAAACATTGGGAACATATCTACAAATGGAACTATAAAATAATAAATATGACAACGAAGAATTATGCTCGCTCGGTAAGAGCGAAACTGCTTAATATATCGAAAGAAGAGAATGTCTTCTACCAATCGATATTGACACGATACTTTCAGGAGCGTCTGTTGTACCGTCTGTCGGTAAGTCCATACAAAGAACGCTTTATATTGAAAGGTGGTGCATTACTGTATGCCCATGAGCATTTGAAAGCAAGACCAACATTGGACATAGACTTCCTTGGTCAACAGATTAGCCGTGAGTTGGACAATATCAAGGAGACATTCAGAAATTTATGCGACATAGAATGTCTGGAAGACGGAGTTGTCTTTGAAAAGGACAGCATTAGCGTAGAAGAAATCACTCTCAAAAAAGAATATAATGGTGTGCGAGTACATGTCAAGGTAGGACTTGACACGGCAAGCCAAGTTATTTCCATGGATGTAGGCTTTGGCGACATCATAACTCCTGCACCCGTTGACCTTTCTTATCCGGTGTTGCTGGACACATTACCAGAAGTTGACATCTTGGCTTACTCTTTAGAGACCGTGGTGGCTGAAAAGTATCAGGCAATGATAGACCATGCGACAGAGAACAGCCGCATGAAAGACTTCTTTGATGTGTACAGAATACTAAAAGCAGGAAATATTGACTTGAACACATTGCAAGAAGCCATCACAGCCACGTTTGAGAATAGAGGCACCGCCATCTCTACGGAGTATAGCCTTTTCGAGGATTCTTTTGCGACAGATGCCAAACGAAATATTATGTGGAATAGTTATTTGAAGAAAATCAAATTCAAGGAGCCACTAACCTTCCAAGAAGTTTGGACATATATCACACAGGAACTGAAACAATACATGGAAAAATAAAGGTATTACGATACACCTTATCAAGCTCTCCCATTCGGAGGGCTTTTTTTATGCCCTTTTCCCAAACATGCGAAAACTAACATAAGAAGCTGATTAAAGTATGATTGAGAGTATGATATATGATTATAATTTGAATATATCTTAAACTTAGAGGGTCATACTTTTAAAAATTCTTTTATGTCGGATTTTACTCTTTACTTTGCACTCGCAACTGGCACGATTGCCACGATACAGAGTATAAATCAATTATAAAACAAAGTATAATATGAGTCCATTTGTGATATTCGCCATCAGCCTTACCATTGCATACGCTATTTACTATGCTGTGATGATAACAAGAGACCTGTATGGTAAGAAGGAAGAAGCCAAGAGCAACGAGGAAGTGTTTGACATCAGCAACATAACGGAAGAGGAAGCCGCAGTAGCCGTCAATGAAAGCGATGGTGGCTTTAGCGTTGCCGACAAGCAATACGACACAAGTTTCCAAGACGGCACATCATACGATGAGGGCTATGGTATGGGAACAGAGAACAACGGAATGAGTGATTATTCTCCAGAAACGGATTCTTCCGGCAGAGAAGATGATGTTGATGAAGACGAAGGGAATGATGTCAACCAACAGAAGCCGAAGAACACAGCCAAGTCATTGCAGGAAAAGATGGATGGGCAGATGGAGTCCACTTCTCCCATATGGATAGACGGACTATGGCAGAACGACTTCACGGAGAGCCTATTGAAACAAGGCGAGACAAAGCCAGGACAACCAAACATCAAAACAATACCAGTCAAGGATGAAATTTAGCCATATCATAAAGAATGTAGTAAGTTCCTTTGTCTTTGCGCTGCTCCCCCTGTCAGCATCAGCCAAATGCGGTAATGTGGACTATAGCTGGGGAGCAGACGCACTGGCAGGGATGCACGACTATGTGGTGACGATGATGCTGTATGTGCTGTATCTGACATACGCTGTCGCTGCTGTGATGGTGATTATATCCGCTTTGCAGATATACATCAAGATGAACACAGGGGAAGATGGAGTTACCAAGTCCATACTGACGCTGATAGGAGCCTGTCTGTTTATGATAGGCGCATCCATCCTGTTCCCAGCATTCTTTGGCTACCAGATTTAAGACTCAACTGCAGAAGAGTATATCATGTGAAAGCGACAACACCTTTCTATATAATTATAATAAGGTGTTGCCAAACGAATCATTAACAAGTAAAACAAGAAAGAATGTTTAAGAAAACAACGAACTATTTGAAGAAGACCGCCAAGAGCGTCCTTTCTCTTCAGGACGCTTGAAGACATTGGCATTGATGCTCCTTGTGGGCGGTGGCATTGCCATGGCGCAGAACTCGGCAGGTGACTACACGGCAGGTACCACCGCACTTACAACAGTGACGGAGGAAATTGCCAAGTATGTGCCTATCGTGGTCAAACTCTGCTATGCCATTGCAGGTGTTGTAGCCGTAGTGGGTGCTATCAGCGTTTACATCGCCATGAACAATGAGGAGCAGGATGTCAAGAAAAAGATCATGATGATTGTAGGAGCATGTATCTTCCTCGTGGCAGCAGCACAGGCATTGCCATTGTTCTTCGGTGTGACCAACTAACGAGTGAGAGTTATTCCGTGCATATTCAGTAAGTGAGAAACGACGTGAAGAATGGCAAGAGAAGAGCAGGAAATCCGCTACCCCGATTACCCACTGTTCAAGGGACTCCAGAAGCCCCTTGAATTCATGGGAATACAAGGGCGGTATATCTATTGGGCAGCAGCCACGGCAGGAGGAGCCATCATCGGCTTCATTGCCGCCTACTGTCTGATGGGTATTATTGCAGGACTGATAGTGTTGGTCGTGGCAATCACTACGGGTGTAGGTCTAATCATGTTCAAGCAACGGAAGGGACTGCATACCAAGAAGAACGACCAAGGAGTGTTTATCTATGCCTACAGCAAGCGCATATAAAAATGTGAAACAAAAAAAAGTATCGACATGACCAAGATGTGGATGACAAGTAGAAAGTGAACGACTGGTAGGCTCATTCTCCCCCAAGGGTGTGGGTCTACCTTTATTTGTTTCAGCGAAAGTATCGCATCTTTGACATAAAAGAATGGTTATGAGCATGAAAGCAAAGAACATTATCATTATGGCATTGGCTGGCATATTGCTGACCGCATGCAAGGACAAGACCTACAAGCCACCCACATTGGATGCCATGAGGAGTGCTGACAAGGCAAGAGCTACTTGGGCGAGAGAGGCAGAAGAACATCCTGCGACCGTGGAAACACTAACAAGCAGGATGGATTCCACTGCAAAGGATAGTGTATCAACCCTTTATAGCGAAGAAAGCTACAATACCTCTTATCAAGAGAATGACAACAAATCATCCAGTATGAGTGGAAATCATCAATCATCCGAAGAAACAGAAGAATAAACGAGTATGGTACTATATGTAATCTTATTTTTCGTGGCAATCTGCATTGGCATGGCCATATCGGTCTATGCCTTTGGTACTGGTGGCAAGCGGAAGAAAATCTTTCAGGACATCTACTTCTCCGTGGAAGACACGGACGGTATCGGTGTGCTCTATACCAAGACTGGAGAGTATTCTGCCATTCTGAAAATGGAGAACCCAGTGCAGAAGTATTCTGCCAATATAGACAGCTATTATGAGTTCACCAATCTGTTTGCTGCCATCGCACAGACTCTGGGTGAAGGCTATGCCCTACACAAGCAGGACATCTTTACCAGAAAGCAGTTTAAGGATGAGAGTGGCAAGGGACACGAGTTCCTTTCCGAATCCTACTTCCGCTATTTCAACGGAAGAGAATATACGGACAGTATGACCTATCTGACCATTACGCAGGAGAACAAGAAGAGCCGTCTGATGTCCTTCGACAACAAAAAGTGGCGAGATTTCCTGGTAAAAATCAGAAAGGTGCAAGACCAACTGAAGGATGCCGGTATCAAGTCGGAGTTTCTGAACAAACAAGAAGCAAGTCTGTATGTTGACCGCTTCTTTGCCATGAACTTCCGTGACAAGATGGTGAGTATGACTGGATTCAAGGTGGATGACGAGATGATAGGTATGGGTGACAGACGCTGTAAGGTATATAGTCTTGTGGATGTGGATTGCGCCAACTTGCCGATACAAATCCGTCCGTTTACCAACATCGAGGTGAACAACACCAGTATGCCAGTGGATCTGGTAGCCTTGGTGGACAGCATACCAGGTGTGGAGAGTGTGGTGTATAACCAAATCATCTTTGTGCCGAACCAGAAGCGTGAGCTTGCCCTGCTAGACAAAAAGAAGAACCGCCATGCCAGCATGCCGAACCCAAGCAATCTGATTGCCGTGGAGGACATCAAGAGAGTGCAGGAGGTGATAGCGAGAGAAAACAAGCAGTTAGTATATACCCACTATAATCTGATAGTGACGGTGAAGCCAAACACGGATATACAAAAGTGTACCAACCATCTGGAGAATGCCTTTGGCAGGATGGGCATCCATATTTCGAAGCGAGCCTACAACCAGTTGGAACTGTTTGTCAACTCTTTCCCCGGCAACTGCTATGGGATGAATGCCGACTACGACCGATTCTTGACCTTGGGCGATGCCGCCACCTGCCTAATGTACAAGAAAAGATTGTGCATAGCGAGGACACGCCTTTCAAGGTCTATTATACCGACCGTCAAGGAGTGCCTGTGGCCATCGACATATCAGGGAAAGAGGGACGAAATAAGCTGACTGACAACAGCAACTTCTTTGTCCTCGGTCCTTCGGGAAGCGGCAAGAGCTTTTTATGTTAACTCCATGGTGCGCCAAGCCCATGAGCAGGACACCGACATCGTGCTGGTAGATACAGGTAACTCGTATGAGGGACTGTGTGAATACTTCGGCGGAAAATACATTTCCTATACCGAGGAGCATCCTATCACGATGAACCCTTTCAAAATCAAGCGAGAGGAATGGAACATCGAGAAGTTGGGATTCCTGAAAAACCTCGTGATGCTGATATGGAAAGGAAGTCAAGGCACAGTGAGCAAGACCGAAGACAGACTGATAGAACAAGTCATCAACGAGTATTACGATGCCTATTTCACCACCAAGCGAGTGAGCAACCTCTGTTTCAACACTTTCTATGAGTTCAGTACTGAGCGACTGCCGAAGATATGCGAGGAGAACGGTCTGCATGGCATAGACCTGTCATCCTACAACTATCTGTTGAAGGATTTCTATAAAGGAGGCAGCCACGATGTGACGCTGAATGAGAATATGGACAGCAGTCTGTTTGATGAGACCTTCATCGTCTTCGAAATCGACAGTATCAAGGATGATCCACTGCTCTTTCCACTGGTGACGCTCATCATCATGGACGTGTTCCTGCAGAAGATGCGCATCAAAAAGAACCGAAAGATGCTCATCATTGAGGAGGCATGGAAAGCCATCGCCTCGCCTATGATGGCGGAATACATAAAATATCTGTATAAGACCGCCAGAAAATTCTGGGCAAGCGTGGGTGTGGTGACACAGGAGATACAGGACATCATCGGCAGTGAGATAGTGAAGGAAGCCATCATCAACAACTCGGATGTGGTGATGCTGCTCGACCAGAGCAAGTTCAAGGAACGCTTTGACACCATCAAGGCGATACTCGGTTTGACCGATGTGGACTGCAAGAAGATATTCACCATCAACCGTTTGGAGAACAAGGAAGGACGCAGTTTCTTCCGTAAAGTCTTTATCAGGCGAGGACAGACCAGCAATGTGTATGGTGTGGAAGAACCGCATGAGTGCTATATGACCTACACCACGGAACGAGCGGAGAAGGAAGCATTAAAACTCTACAAGCGAGAGTTGAAATGCAACCACCAACAAGCTATCGAAGCCTATTGCAGGGATTGGGATGCAAGTGGTATCAGCAAGAGCCTCGCTTTTGCTCAAAAGGTAAATCAGGCAGGAAAAGTACTGAATTTAGGGAACAAAAATAAAAAGTAATCAAAGATGAAACGACTTCTATCCATCATAATGCTGATAGTCTGTGTGTTGGCAAAGGCTGACGCACAGTACTACAGCGTGAACTATGACAAGCAGACGGTGGCTGCTATGGCAGCTGCATACGGAACGGAAGCCGTGGCAGAGGCATACTATAACGAGCAGGTGCAGAACATCTTGAAGCACTATAATGCAGCAGAAGTGGCAAGTGCCGGCATCTTCGCCTCAAAATTCTTGGAACGCAAGGCAATGACGGAGTTGGGCATCTGGAACAGTAGCACAGAGAACTACTATTACCGCCGTATCTACAATATGGTGTCGGGCAAAATCATGCCGAAGATATGGACGGTGGCAGGAATGATGCTGAAAAGTCCACAGACTGCCCTGTATTGGGGAACCTATCTGATGAAGATATGTGATGACACCAAGAACCTGTGCATGCAGTTTGAGAGTGTGGTAACAAACAGCACCCTCACATTCTCGGACATCGCCTTTCTACAAATCAACCAGGAGATAGCTGCCATACTGAAACTTTCAGAGATTGGCAACGTGGATTGGAAGAAGATGTTGGACGATTTGTCGAAGGTGCCAGGCAATTTTACAGTAGACAATCTGAAAGCCGACATCGACAATCTGTATAAGGCAGGAGCCAACCTTGCAGGAGCAGGAATGAACAATGTCGGCAATGCCCTGTTGCAGAGCAGCCAGTTCAACGACCTCTTCCAAGGCAAGCTCAGTGCAGCCATCGACATTGTGGATAACTATTCCTCGCTGTTCAAAAGTCTCGACAAGAGCGTAGGCAACACCCTCTTGGGCATGATTGGAGGCAAGGACAACGTGGCAGGACTTTTCTCTCTTGCCAACTATAACCTCACCTCTTGGATGACCGACTATCTGGATGAGACAGCAGGAAACTACTACACGCAAAGATGGTATATCGCCCGACGAGACCAAGGACGAGAAAAACTGTGCGACTATGTACCGCCTACCGATGACAACAGCATCTTGAAAGGCGACCACTGGTACAGAATCAACACCAAGGATGCCAACTTCTATCCCAACAATAACCAAAAGGAAGCCATCCTGCAAAACTCGGAGAATCATGCAGGATGGTCAAGAACAAGGGTGCAACAGCTCAACAACCAGAATGATGGCTTTACCTACAGTATCAGCTATTGGTTGAACAGCTACATCATCAGTAGCAAGAAAAAAGGACAGAAACAGAAGGCATACGCCTACGAGATACAGGTGTACAAGAGTTGGAACAGGACAGAAGAAGTATATGAGGCAGTCTTTGACTCCTATTCGATAGACTTGAACACCTTCAAGGCACAACTGCAAGCCCGGTTGAGCGAATGGAATGACAACGAGGAAGGCTATACCTATTATATAGGCAGTGATGCACGCAACTACTATCAGGCAACCGATGCCGCCAAACTGAAGGGATGCGAGAGCGTGACCATTAGTGTGACATGCAGCGACGGTGTGCAGTTGGGGCAAGGCACCACACAATACAAATGCAAGAGTTGTGGCGGTTCGCTGAATGACCACAGCAAGAAATGCGCCATGACAACATCTGTGACAGAGAACAACCTTGACCTCTCGGACTTGTATAAACAAGAGCAGGAAGCCAATGCCAAGATAACCTCTTTGCAATCGCAAATCAGTCAGTTGGAAGCGGAGAACAAATCACTTGTCAAGCAAATCGCCAATGCAAGTGTGGAAGATGCAGCCAAGTATCGGGAGCAATACAACAAGAACAAGGCTTCCATCGAACAACTGAACAAAGAACTTGCCACATGGCAACAGGAACAAAGGGAATAGAGGAAGCCAAGGCAGAGGCAGGAAAGGACAATGACGTGGCGACGGATGACTACTATCGCATACCAGCCATTATGAACGACTGCAAGAGTGCCTACAACCTGACTTGGCAAGGGGTAGGAACATGGAGCGGCTATACTTACATTCGAAAAGCCACCATGCCCAACATCAACGGCATCATCACCTTCAAGGCAACATTGAAGATCGCCCGAAAGCCGAAATATTTCTTGGGCATCAAGATACACAGAGCCATCCTGCAGATCAGTTGGGAGCTGACATCGGAATACACCAACACCTCGGTAGTGGATGTGATAACGCTTGACCCAAGCAAGACCGAGCAGGAAAAGGCGGACGAAGTGAACAAGCGCATCTCGGAAATCGCACAGGAATATCCATCGTGCAAGATAACCACCGAATATGCTAAGAGCGCACCTGCCGATGACAATAACACCGATGATACCTTTCATCTGCTATGGTCGAGTGATAGGTTAGAGATAGCCAGAGAGGTGGACAGCAGAATCACCAAGATATACGCAGACTTGGTATCGTTGGAAAAGATGATGCACTACAAGCGCAACATCATCGACGTGCTGATGGACATCGCTCCACATATCAATGCTGACGAAGGACGACGGTTGACACTGGTGGAGAAATGCAAGAAACGTTGGTTAAGGAAAGCTGCCGACACCAAACATTCAGATGATTATCACGGCAAGTTTAATGATGAAGACAATGAAAATGAGAAATAGAAGAGAATACAAGGCTGATGCAGCGGAGAGGGTTGCAGGGTCAGTGAGCAAGAAGCGACGAATGGATATCGTGAGAACATTGCTGGTAGCAATCTTGCTCCTCGCCCTCCCCTCTAAAACATTCGCCCAATGGGGATTTGATGTTGCCAGCGTAGAAGCCTACATCAATGACCACAAGAAACAGCGGAGTCTGTTGCTTGCACGAAGCACGTTGGAATACAGCAACAAGCTGTTGCACAGCTACAGCAAGGACGAGACCAAGGCATACAAGGAACTGAACGTTGACCTTGACAAGTACACCAGGGCATTTGATGTGATAGATGTGTTATATCAAAGTTTACGAACCAGTTTGAACGTGTACTCCACCTACGAGGGTGTGAGCGACAGAATATCGGACTATAAGAAGCTGTTGGATGACTACAACAAAAAAGTCATCAAACGAAAGCGCATTTCGCTTGCCGATACCATACTGATAGGCATCAACCGACGAGCCATAGAGAATATCGCAAATGAAGGCGAATACCTCTACAAAAGCGTGAGCGACTTGGTGCTGTATGCCACAGGAGCGGCAGCGTGTTCTACGGCAGACCTTCTTGTGGTGTTGGAAAGCATCAACACCTCGCTTGACAATATAGAGAAGCATCTGAACAAAAGCTACTTTGAGTCGTGGCGATATATCCAAGTGCGCATCGGCTATTGGAAAGAAAAGGTTTACCGAACCAAAAGCAAGCAGCAAATACTGGAAGATGCCTTCGGTCGGTGGCGAGTGGCAGGTAAACTCGGATATTGAGAGAACGAAGAATTTATAATCCCATATATAATAATGTATAGGCATGGATAGAAAGAAAACAAGAATAGGAACCATCATGTTGATGTTGGGAGTCGCTATCAGCGGCAATGCCCAAAGTGGTGTAACATACAATCATGACAGTTCGAAAAAGAACCAGATAACGGTGATGGAAATCGGTAGTGGTAGTCTGTCACCAGAATTGTACTATCAGTTACTGCACAGCAGTTACAAGAAATCGGCTGCGAGTAAGAACAAACTCGGTTTTCGTACCACGGCAGGAATCGGAGCTTACAATCAAGTGGAATATGCCGAAGCCATCGACTCTGCCCTGACCAAAAGAGCAGAGATTGAGGCGTTGAATATGGCAGACCGTCAGATTGACCTCGCCTGGAAAGTGGAAGGAAGCAAAATTAACAGCAAGATGAATGCCTTCAAGAGCAACATCGACCGCATCCTGCCTGTAGGCGGATCCATCGGTGACAAGCAACGCTGGACAGAATACTATCATGTCTATGAGACAGCCATCAAAGCCACCAAGAATGCCTATATGCCCAATGCCAAGCGTAAGAAGATGTACCTACAGATTTATGCAGATGTGGCAAAACAGAACGAGACACTTGTGAAGCAACTGGTGCAGATGTCGAATGCCAGCAAGACCAAGGAATTGTTGACAGCAAACGGCAACTACCAGACCGCCAACAAACGAAGTATCATCAGCAGTGCATCCAGCAAATGGCGAGAGGCAGGAATGGCAGTGAGAAACAACACATCTTCTGGCAGTAATAACGGCTCGAATGAGGATGACAATGATTTGAAAATAAACAGATAAGGAGTTATGGCAGACAACAGCAGCATATTATCCGACTTCGGCATCAACATCTTGGAAGAAGAGATTGATGACGTGATTTTCCAGACCAACGAGTTTCTGTGCGACGCTACTTTCACAGGCTCAAACGGACCTTTTTGGTGGGTCGTCCAAATGTGTATGGCACTCGCAGCCATCTTCTCCATCGTGGTGGCAGCGAATATGGCTTACAAGATGATGGTGAAGCATGAGCCACTGGATGTGATGAAACTATTCAAGCCACTGGTGATAAGCATCATCCTCTGTTGGTGGTACCCACCTGCCGATACCGGCATGACGAACAGTGGCAGCAGTTGGTGCGTACTGGACTTTTTGAGTTACATACCAAACTCCATTGGTAGTTATACCCATGACCTATATGAGGCAGAAGCCACACAGATAGAGGATAAGTTTACGGAGGTGCAGCAGCTTATCTACACTAGAGACACGATGTACACCAATGTACAAGCTCAAGCAGACATTGCCAATAAGGGAACGACAGACCCGAATCTGGTGGAATCGACCATGGAGCAAACTGGTGTGGATGAAGTGACCAATATGGAGAAGGAGGCAGCCAAGCTGTGGTTCACATCGCTGACGGCAGGAGCCGTAGTAAACATCGACAAGATTGTGATGCTGATAGCATTGATCGTCTTCCGCATCGGTTGGTGGAGCACCATCTATTGCCAGCAGATACTGTTGGGAATGCTGACGATATTCGGACCGATACAATGGGCATTCTCGCTCTTGCCGAAATGGGAAAGCAGTTGGGCGAAGTGGCTGACAAGGTATCTGACGGTGCATTTCTATGGAGCGATGCTCTACTTCGTGGGCTTCTACGTTCTATTGCTTTTCGACATCGTGCTCTGCATACAGGTGGAGAACCTGACGGCTATCACCGCCAGTGAGCAGACGATGGCGGCATATCTGCAGAACTCGTTCTTCTCGGCAGGGTATCTGATGGCAGCAAGTATCGTGGCATTGAAATGTCTGAATTTGGTTCCAGACTTGGCAGCTTGGATGATTCCTGAGGGCGATACCGCATTCTCTACCAGAAACTTCGGTGAGGGTGTGGCACAGCAAGCCAAAATGTCGGCACAGGGAACACTTGCCCATGTGATGCACTGATAAAGGTAAAAGAGTAAAAGAGTGATAGTAAAATAGCAATGGTAATCAAGAATTTAGAGAATAAGGTGAAGTTGGTGACTATCATCTGTAGTCTGTTTCTGGTTGGATGCGTGCTGATAAGTATCAGTAGCATCTGGACGGCGAAAAATATGGTGGTGGATGCACAGAACAAAATCTATGTGTTGGATGGCAATGTGCCTATCCTGGTGCAGCGTACGACGATGGATGAGACACTGGATGTGGAAGCAAAGAGCCATATCGAGATGTTCCATCATTACTTCTTCACATTGGCACCCGATGACAAGTACATCAAATACACCATGGAGAAAGCCATGTACCTGGTGGATGAGACAGGACTGGCGCAGTACAATACACTGAAAGAGAAGGGCTTCTACTCCAACATCATGGGAACGAGTGCCGTGTTCAGCATCTTCTGTGACAGCATCAAGTTTGACAAGGAGAAGATGGAGTTTACCTATTACGGCAGACAGCGCATCGAACGCAGAACCAATGTGCTGACACGTGAGCTTGTGACGGCAGGACAACTGAAACGTGTGCCGAGGACCGACAACAACCCACATGGATTGCTGATAGTGAACTGGCGAACCTTGCTCAACAAGGATATTGACCAGAAGACAAAGTCGCAACTATTGAAGGTAAAAGGGTAAAGAAGTAAAAAGGTAAAAAAATAACGATGAACACAAAAGGATTTAAACAGATGCTCATCGGGGAGAAGATGCCCGACAAGGACGACCAAATACAAGGAGCGCTATGAGCGAGACGTGAGAGCCGGAAGGAAGTTTGCCAAGATGTGCAGAATAGACAAGGCGGCAGCCAAGTGCAGAGATTTGCCGATTGCACAAGACACTGTTCTTGGTCATCGTGTTCGGTTTTGTAGGTGTGAGTTTCAGTTTCAACATCTATCGCATGGCAAGAGCATACCATTATCAGGGAGAGCGACGCACCGCCACGGAACGGCAGGACTCCTTGATAAAGGCTCGCCATCAGAATATGGGGAATGCAAAGAACATAGTAAGGACCAATGAGGATGCACGCCATCCTCATAAAGACAAATAACGATGAAGCTGACAGAAAGAATCAATTTCAGACAACCCAAGTACATGTTACCTGCGATTGTCTATCTCCCTCTGCTCGGTGCCTCCTACTTTATCTTCGACCTCTTTGATACCAAGGTAGTGGAGAAGCAGGATGCCAATATGCAGACCACGGAATATCTGAATCCGAACCTGCCACAAGCTCATATCAAGGGCGGTGACGGTATTGGAGGCAAGTATGAGAACATGTTGAACGCCTACGGCAAGATAGAAGACCATAGTGCCGTGGAGAATATAGACCGAGACAATGAGCAAGAAAAAGAAGAATACCAAAGCAAGTATTCGGATGCAGAACTGCAACAGTTGGATGCCGAAGCCAAGAGGCAAGCTGAACTGGAGAAAACGAGAGAAGCGCAAGAAGCCCATGAGCGACAAAGAGAGAATGATGCGTTGGCGGAATTGAACAAGGCGCTTGCCGAGGCAAGACTGAAGGGACAGCAAGCCACACAAGCGAACATCTCGACTTCTGCAGCCACCTCTCCTGCCGACTCGCAAGACTCAGCCAAGGGCGGTATCAACATCGAAGGCAAAATAAAGGTGAATGAGAATGCCAGAAAGGAAGCGGACGAGAATGACAAGCCAAGTGAAGTGGTAAAAAGGTGAAGACATCATCAGACTACTTCAATACATTGGCAGTGAATGAGAAAGAGCCTACACTGATAAAGGCTATCATTGACGAGAATGTGAAAGCTATGGATGGAAGCCGTGTCCGCTTGCGACTACTCGATGATGTGGAAATCGGTGAGATGGTGGTGAAGAAAGGTGCATACCTGTATGCCACCATGAGCGGTTTCAGTTCACAACGAGTGAAAGGCACGGTGAAAAGCGTCCTGGTGGATGATGAGATAGTGAAAATCAACCTGTCCCTGTATGACACAGACGGCATGGAAGGCTTGTATGTGCCAAGCAGCCAGTTCCGTGAGACCACCAAGGATGTGGCAAGCGGAGCCGTAACCGGCAATGTGGATATGAATACCACCAATACAGGCAGCAGTTTTTCGCAATGGGGCATGCAGACCATGCAGAATGCCTATCAGAAAACAAGCAATGCCATAGGCAAGGCTATCAAGAAGAATAAGGTGAAACTGAAATATGGAACCTTTGTGTACTTGATAAACAGCAAAGATACCAAGAGCAAGTAAACATCTAACACTACAAGATTACACCCATATGAATATCAAGAAGACCATTGGCACACTGATGATGTGTGCAATAAGTGCCACTCCAATGATGGCACAACAGGCCAGTGCAGAGAGCTATCAGCCCTGCACCTACCAGGAGATGGAGCAGCTGACGGTGAACGAGCAAGTGACTACAGTCATTACGGCAAGCGAACCCATCCGCTTTGTGGATATATCCACCGACAAGATAGCAGGAGACCAACCCATCAACAATACTGTGCGACTGAAGCCCAAGGAGGGACTGCATGAAGACGGTGAAGTGCTTGCCATCGTGACCATTGTGACGGAACGATACCGCACACAATATGCGCTACTCTATACCACGAGACTACAAGAGGCAGTGACGGATAAGGAGATACAACAGATAGAGAAGAATGCATATAACAATCCTGCGGTTACCTTGTCCTCTACTGACATGGCTCGCTACGCTCGTGAGATTTGGAGTTCGGAAGCCCATGTGAACAATGTGAAGACCAAAGCCCATAAAATGGTAATGCGACTGAACAACATCTATTCGTCGGGCGACTATTTCTTCCTGGATTTCTCCGTGGAGAACAAGACTCATATTCCATTTGATATAGACCAAATACGATTGAAGCTGACGGATAAGAAGACCGCCAAGGCTACCAACTCGCAGATGATTGAGTTGCATCCAGTCTTCATGTTGGAGCAGACCAAGCGTTTCCGCTATGGCTACCGCAATGTGATAGTCATTCGGAAGATGACATTCCCGAATGACAAGCAATTAACCATCGAAATGACGGAGAACCAAATCAGCGGTCGCACCATCTCATTGAAAGTGAACTACAGCGATGTCTTGTCGGCCGACTCATTCAATCCGATTTTTCTAAAATAGCAATCATATCCAATGGAAGAAAGCAAGGAGCTACAAGGATTTTACAAGATATTCAGGGCGGTCATCTACATATCCGTGTTGATGGAGTTCTTTGAGTATGCCATAGACCCAAGGGCGATAGACGGCTTTGGTGGTGTGGTGTGTGACCTGCACGACCGCATCAAGCAGTGGTTCATCTACCATGACGGAAACCTGGTGTATAGCAAGGTGGTGACATTCCTCTTGGTGTGCATCACCTGTGTAGGCACGAGAAACAAGAAGCATTTGGAGTTCGATGCCCGAAAGCAGGTATTGTACCCCTGGTGAGTGGCGTGGGACTGCTGGTAGTGTCCGTGTGGATCTTCGGCTATGCGATGGACACTCGTCTCTATGCCCTAAGATTGAACATCATTCTATATATGGTGGCAACCATTATCGGAACCGTACTGGTGCATGTAGCCTTGGATAACATCTCGAAGTTCCTGAAGGAAGGACTGATGAAAGACCGTTTCAACTTTGAGAACGAGAGTTTCGAGCAGTGTCAGAAGGAGGAAAACAACAAATACAGCGTGAATATCCCTATGCGCTACTACTATAAGGGTAAATTCCGCAAGGGATGGGTGAACATCGTAAACCCGTTCCGTGGCACCTGGGTAGTGGTACACCGGGTAGCGGTAAGACTTTTTCTATTATAGAGCCGTTCATCCGTCAGCATAGTGCAAAAGGCTTTGCCATGGTCGTTTACGACTACAAGTTCCCTACCTTGGCAACCAAACTGTACTACCACTATAAGAAGAACCAACAGTTGGGGAAACTGCCAGAAGGCTGCAAGTTTAATATCATCAACTTTGTGGATGTGGAATACTCCAAGCGAGTGAACCCGATACAGCAGAAGTATATCAATAACTTGGCAGCAGCGAGTGAGACAGCAGAAACACTGCTTGAATCCCTACAAAAAGGAAAGAAGGAAGGCGGAGGCGGCAGCGACCAGTTCTTCCAGACCTCAGCCGTCAACTTCCTCGCCGCCTGTATCTACTTCTTTATCAACTATGGCAAGGAGCCATACGACAAGGACGGCAAGATGTTGATAGCAGAGAAAGTACTTGATCCGAAAACCATGCAGATGAAGCCAACCGGAAAGGTGTTTAACCATGCAGGAGAAGAAGTGGAGCCAGCCTATTGGTTGGGCAAGTATAGCGATATGCCTCATATTCTAAGCTTTCTGAACGAGAGTTACCAGACCATCTTCAATGTGCTGGAGACCGATAATGAGGTAGCCCCCTTATTGGGACCATTCCAGACCGCCTTGAAGAACAAGGCGATGGAGCAGTTGGAAGGTATGATAGGCACACTGCGTGTCTATACCTCACGCCTTGCCACCAAGGAAAGCTATTGGATATTCCACAAGGACGGAGATGACTTCGACCTGAAAGTCAGTGACCCGAAGAATCCGAGCTATCTGCTGATAGCCAATGACCCAGAAATGGAGAGCATCATCGGAGCATTGAATGCCCTAATCCTCAACCGACTGGTGACACGAGTGAACACAGGACAAGGCAAGAATATCCCTGTGAGCATCATTGTGGACGAGTTGCCTACACTTTACTTCCACAAGATAGACCGACTGATAGGTACAGCTCGAAGCAACAAGGTGAGCGTAGCCCTGGGCTTTCAGGAGTTGCCGCAGTTGGAAGCAGACTACGGGAAGGTGGGTATGCAGAAGATTATCACCACCGTAGGCAATGTGGTGAGCGGTTCGGCACGAAGCAAGGAAACACTGGAATGGCTGTCCTCCGACATCTTCGGAAAGGTGGTGCAGCTGAAGAAAGGCGTGACCATCGACAGAGACAAGACGAGCATCAACCTGAACGAGAATATGGACAGTCTTGTACCAGCCAGTAAAATCTCGGACATGCCGACAGGATGGATCTGCGGTCAGACGGCAAGGGACTTTGTGGCAACCAAGACCGGCATGAATGGCAGTATGAACATACAGGAAAGCGACGAGTTCAAGACCAGCAAGTTCTATTGCAAGACCGATTTCAACATGGCTGACATCAAGAAGGAAGAAAGCGAGTATATGCCACTGCCCAAGTTCTACACCTTCAAGAGCCGTGATGAGCGAGAGCGCATCCTCTATAAGAACTTCGTGCAAGTTGGCGAGGACGTGAAAGCCATGATAGCGGAGATATTCAACAAGAAGAATGCCAAGTGACAAAACAATGAAATCCCCAAAACAAAAACAACGTCCATGATAAAAAAGATAAAGACATACATTCTCCTAACGCTCTTGCTGCTGTGCCAAAGCATCGTGGCACAGAACAAGACACCTACAAACGATAGCCCATGCCAAGCGACTTGGGCATCTTCGCTTTGCCACCCTTTGAGCGAGCCGTGCGGTGCATCAAGTATTATGAGGGATGGCACGACATCAAGCGCAACTATCCCTATATCGGATGGGGACATCGGATATTGCCGCACGAGAAGTTCAAGAAGAACCTCACTTATCTGCAAGCCGATTCCTTGTTGCGCTCAGACCTCACCAAGTTATGCGCCATGTTCCGCAAGTATGGCAAGGACTCATTAATCCTTGCCGTACTTGCCTACAATGTCGGACCTTATAAGATATTAGGGAACAAAAGATTTCCAAAGAGCCGTCTCTTGCAGAAGATTGAACATGGATTGGATAACATTGAAAAAGACTACCTTGACTTTTGCAGATGGAGAGGCAAGTACATTCAGTCTATAAGAAGACGAAGAATGACAGAACTTCAACTATTATACAACCCATAAAAAAGCAATAGTACTTCATTTACCATCCAAGAAGACCAGTATAGCCTATTTTAGGGAATGTTTCTTTAATGACACTCGACAATGTACAAAACATACAACCCCTTCTTTGTTTAATGTATTTTTTTTGATTTGTCAAAGTATAAAATACTAATTTTCGTTAAAATATTGTTAATAAAATAATATTTTTGTCTATTTCCTATATTTTCTCAATTTATTTTCCTAATTTTGCATTTGTCAATTATACCCTTCAATGTAACCGTTGTGGCAAAAAACATTGGCTAAACGTGCCTTTGTCTGATTTTCACCATTATGCGCCGTTTTTACTGCCATTCTGATTTAAAAATGATGTTTTCAGAGCAAACAATACGAACTTTCCAAGAATCTGCTGCAAAGTTAGCAAAAACTTTCCATACTCTGCTCATCTGTGATACTGACTTTATATATGATTCATGAGAAAGATAAACTTCACACAGATGGCATCGCACGGCAAGACGGCGAGCAGACCTATCGTCAGAATTTCAACCGCAAGAAGAAAGACTGCATATTGGCTTCTGTTGAACCATGTCAAGGCGTGTTACATGGATGGCTTAGCGCCATAGGGACCCATGCTATATCAAAGGCTGGGGAAGAAAACTCTATCGGACGGTTTTGGTCGGGATGTGCAGGGGCGGTGAAGCACGGACTTGAAATCATGGGCATCGGCTTGTTGGATGTTGCCAACAACAAGTGCATGATGCTGGCCCATCAGACAATAGGGAACTTGGCGCTGAAGATGAGGAACAAGACACTGTCGAATATTACATCAGTGTTATGAAGCGGTATTCAAAGAAACTGCTGAGTATCACTGATATAGTGGGAGACACCAAATTGAGGACTTCTTCTCCACATCCACGTTCGAGAAGGGGCATATTACAAATAGGATTCTCTATCTAGTCAGCCGCTTCCGTGACAACGCTTGTCTGCATTACATTTCCCAAGAAGGAAAAAGAGGCGTGGACGACCAAGAGTCAAGGGAGACAAGATTGACTTGGCAAATCTCAACCTCTCATGTATGGAAGAACTGTACATTGATGGACTGGACGGAAAGGCGTACACCCTTTGAGGCTTATGCTAAGGCTCTGAAGAAGAGGGTGCGACTTGTCATCTGGCGAATGCCCGGTGGAAAAGTGCAAGTTGTTCTTCTCGACAAAACTCTCAATGACTGGTGAGGAAGTATTGAAGACATACCGCACTCGCTTCCAGATAGAGTTCTGCTTCGCGACAGCAAGCAGTTTACGGGACTTATGGATTGTCAGGCAAGACACAAGAGACAGTTGGACTTTGCGTTCAACGCATCGTTTGCCTCCGTGAATGCCGCCAAGGTCTTCATGAAAGACAATGGCATGGACAATTCCATGGCAAAAGTTAAGTCGTTGATGTTCAATGCGAACTATACGAAATTAATTTTCGACATGTCCCGATGGCGACCGAACCGAACTTTAATTAGTAAGATTGTCAAAGAACTCATTGGCTGGCAGCCTAAGGCCGCGTAGCCATATACTCAAATTTTAACGAACTATTGTTAGAGAATCAATTCGATATAATTCTTTGTCATGATGTAATAGAACACATTTATGACAAGATCGGTTTTATGACAAAGTGCAAAAAGTTGCTCAAAAGCAATGGAATTATATTTATGTCTTTTCCTGCATGGCAAATGCCATTTGGAGGTCATCAACAAATTTGCAAAGGATTTCTGCTCAGTCATTTACCTTTTATGCATCTTTTACCAAATATTATCTATAAAGGGTTATTGAAAATAGGAAAAGAAGGGGCTGGTTGTATAAAGGAATTAATGAATATAAAACAAACGAGGTGTTCGGTAGAACTCTTTGAGAATGTTTTAAAAAGGACAGGTTATACTATAGAAAATCGTATAGCATGGTTTATAAATCCACACTATGAAGTTAAATTTGGATTGAAACCACGAAAATTATATATGGTTATAGATAAACTTCCTTACATTAGAGACTTTTTCACGACATCCTCTTTTTTATGTATTGAAAAAATAATTATCTATATGGCATATCTATTTACATCAGAGTCTGTTTCTGAAGGGCATCCGGATAAAGTGGCTGACCAAATTTCAGATGCTTTACTTGATCAGTTCTTGGCTTACGATGACCATGCTCATTGTGCCATAGAAACATTTTGTACTACAGGACAGGTGGTCATTATGGGCGAAGTTCGCTCTAATGTATATGTTGACTTGCAGACCATTGCTCGCAAGACCATCAAACAGATAGGTTATACAAAAAGTGAGTATCAGTTTGACGGCGACTCTTGTGGTGTGCTTACTGCAATCCATGAACAGAGCGATGACATCAACCGTGGCGTGAGCCGTGAAGAGGATGAAAATCAGGGTGCTGGCGACCAAGGCATGATGTTTGGTTATGCTACTAATGAAACCGACAATTATATGCCTGTATCTCTCGATTTGGCTCAGATTATTATGCAGGAGCTTGCAGCCATCCGTAAGGAAGGCAAGGTAATGACTTACCTTCGCCCAGACTCCAAGAGTCAGGTCACCATAGAGTATTCTGATGACAATGTACCTCAGCGCATTGATACTATCGTAGTGTCTACTCAACATGATGACTTCATCAAAAAGTCAAATGGTGATGATGATGATGAGGCAATGCTCGACAAGATTCGCGAGGATGTGCTCAACATCTTGATTCCGAGAGTAAAAGCCCAGTTGGACGACAAGGTGTTGGCTCTCTTCAATGATAACATCAAATACTTTGTGAATCCTACAGGCAAATTTGTCATTGGTGGTCCTCACGGAGATACAGGGCTTACTGGTCGTAAGATTATCGTAGATACCTATGGCGGGAAGGGTGCCCATGGCGGTGGTGCTTTCTCTGGCAAGGATTCTAGCAAGGTAGATCGTTCTGCCACATATGCTGCTCGCTATATTGCAAAAAACTTGGTGGCGGCAGGTGTTGCCGATGAGATGTTGGTACAGGTAAGTTATGCCATTGGTGTAGCTGAGCCTGTGAGCATCTATGTGAATACATACGGCAGAAGCAAGGTTGATATGACAGATGGCGAAATTGCCAAGAAGATAGCCGAGATGTTCGATCTCCGTCCTAAGGCTGTCGAGCGTCAATTGAAATTGCGCCAACCTATGTTTTTGGAAACTGCAGCTTACGGACATATGGGACGTAAGAATGAAGTTGTGGAGAAGACCTTCACTAGTCGCTATCATGAGGTAAAACAAATGAAGGTGGAGTTGTTTACGTGGGAAAAACTGGATGCCGTTGATGTCATAAAAAACAAGTTCGGCATCAAATAAATCCAAGTATTAATAATTAACATTAAAGGCAATGAGGAATTTCGATAAGATATTTGTGGTAACTGTATTTGCTACCAGTTTGTTTGGAATCACGTCTTGTAGTGAGAAGGATTTCTTAGACTCCTCTAACACTGCAAATATGATGATGACAAGGGCTATGGCAACTTCTGATTATTACTATTGGTATAAAGGGGAAAAAGTTGGTATATCTTCATTAAATGGAACATTTTATGTTTCCAGTTCTGATAGCGTAAAATTGCAGAATCTTTTTAAAAATAATTCTGCAATTTCTTCTAAAGAAACAATTTTTTCGTCTATAGATAAGGAGCATAAAAAACATTTTTGGAGAATAATGGAAACATCCTCTTTGTCATCTTCAACAGAAGATATGATTAAGGAGTTGAAAACCAAAGTGGGAGATGAGAGCATAACCATTGCTCCTGTTTTTGGAGATAATGAAAATTTGATTTCAACATGCGAATATTTTTATGTTCGTTTGAAAAATCAGAATGATTATTCTCTCTTGGAAAGTGTTGCAAAACAAAATTCAACAGAGATATTGGGTGAAGTAGATTATATGCCAAATTGGTATGTATTAAAGTCACCGACAAGTTCTAACGGCTTAGAAATGTCAAATAAGTTTTATGAAACAAATTTATTCGAGGCTGTCGATCCTAATTTTATGTTCAACTTTACACCTAATAGTTGCGTATCAGATCCTTTAGCTGACCAACAATGGGCTTTGAACACTGTAGATGCTTGTGATGCGTGGACTATAACAAAAGGAAAAGGAGTGTCTGTTGCTGTCCTTGACCAAGGAATAGATAGCAAACATAAAGAATTTGCAGAGAACTATAGTTCTTTATCATATGATTTGACAACAAAATCATTGCCAACTCAAGTGTATGGAGAACATGGCACTCATGTTGCAGGAATAATTGGAGCAAATCATAATGGAATACAAATAGCAGGACTTGCTCCTGAGGTATCTTTGGTGTCATTGAGCCATCCTTTAACGGTTGGAACTGAAAGAGTTGCACAATTGGCTTCCGGATTTGGTTATGCAACCACTCATGGAATTGATGTGATTAATAATTCTTGGGGAGATCAAGGAGGAAAATTTTATCAAAAAATGCATAGCTCGCTTCTGGAAGAAAGTATACAGAATGCTTTGACAAATGGAAGAAATGGAAAGGGTATGGTCGTTGTGTTTGCATCAGGAAACCAGGCAGGACAAAGAACGGATTATCCAGGTTATATGTTCCCGGATGCCTTGATTGTAGGTTCTATAAGTAGCAATCTAAAAAGATCATATTTTTCGACATATGATGACAAGTTAGATGTTATGGCACCAGGAGGAGATATTTTATCAACATTGCCAGGTAATTCTACTGGGAAAATGAGTGGAACTTCAATGGCCGCTCCATATGCAACGGCATTAGCTTCACTTGTCCTGTCAGTTAATCCAAGTTTGACCAATAGTGATGTTTGCCGCATCATAGAACAAACAGCACAAAAAGGTGGTGGATATACATATTCTTCAGTTTCTGGAAGACCTAATGGTACATATAATAATGAAATGGGATATGACATAATAAATGCTCCTAAAGCTATAAACATGGCAAAGGAAGGTACAAATACAATAAACTTTATAGATAAAACAGTTTCTTCAAATCAAACTGTTTCTGGTTATAATATCTATACGAAAAATATAACTGTTAACAATAATTCTTTGCTTAAGTTTATTTTGGCCAATGGAATTGTTATTGACAAACCGTTTGTTGTAAATCAAGGGGCGCAAGTCGAAATTTCATTCTGATAAATAGAGTAACAAAGAAAAGCAAGCTATTTCCGTGAGGATGTAGCTAAAAAAGGATGGCAGGATTGATACTCTTCCCATCCTTTTTGCATGTAAGATGTAGGTGTTCACCTGTACTTCGACCGCTACTGCCAGTAACACCGACAATAGTGCCAGAATAAACGTTTTCACCTCTGCCAACTACAATAGAAGACAAATGGCAATAGCTGACACGATAATTGCCATGTTTCAATATGACATAGTAGCCAGAACGATTGTCATACCCTACCTTTTCGACAATACCATCCATCATGGCATAAGTAGGTTCGTTCTTTGCACGAAGATCCAAACCATTGTGCCATGATAGTTTACCTGTAAAAGGGTCACGACGATAGCCATAAGGACTGGTGACCTTGATTGATTTCAGTGGATAAGTGATGCTCGAACAGCTGCTTATCCACTGTTTTTGTTTGCTATCCATTGAGTCTGTTTCCTGTTGTGGTAGATTTACAGTGACGGAATCTACCTGATTGTTTGCAGGAAGCAGAAACTTCTCCTCAACTTTCTTGACTTTGTAACGGCATGCGTTATTGCTGACGGTATTGAACTGCGCCTTTGCACTTGATACCGCCAGACAACTTATTGCCCATAATGCCACTATTTTCCTTTTCATGATGCAAAGTTAGGGAAAGAAATCAAGAGTGATTGACGATACTGCAAAAGTATAACATAAAATAAGATTAAAGTATGATTGAGAGTATGAAGTAACGCTATAATCATAATAAAACGGAAAAGATTGGGCAGAGGAGCGTAGGCTTTCTTGTATTCATTACTCTTGGGCTATCTTTGCATGGCTATATGCAAAGTATCATTCAAAATATGAATCAGAATATGAAAAGAAACTCATTTGAAGAAAGTGAAGTGCCATATCAGACACTCGCTAAGTTTGGACTCACCCATGAGATGATTGAAGACCTTCCGATACATGCCTTGGATGACATCAGCAATGGTCGACCATCGCCAGTACTGCCTGTTAGCATGGAGGTAAACGAGGGTTACAGTATCAAGAGCAGAACCCGATTCGCCTTGGTAAGAATGGCAGACGGAAACGTGGATGTGATGTTCTATCCTGTTTTGAAGTACGCCACATTGGACAACTTCACCAAGGAGCAGCAGGAATTGTTGAAGCAGGGTAAGGCTGTAGTGGCGGATGTGGATATGCCAGATGGAGCACATATCAAGGCATTCGTGCAGATTGACGGAGAGACCAACCAAGTGATGGCTGTGCCGACACCTGTGATTGGTAGAAACTTGCAGGTGCTATCTGACGAACTCTGTCTTGGAGGAACTGAACTAAAGAGCATCCAAAATGGCGAGGCACTGACATTTGCCGTAGAAGACGAACCTGTGACCGTAGGCATCGACCTGAAGAGCGATACTGGCATCCGCTTCGCCAACGGTGATGGTGAACAGTGGCGCAAGGAAAGCAAAAGAGAGTGGGATAAATATACCTTCGGCATCTATGGTTGTTGGGTAATGGATGATGACGGTAATCTTGATTATGTTCCAGAGGAGGAATATACCGAAGAACTGTGGAATGAGCAAAAGAAAGGCTGCAGGTCGTCATGCGTCTGCTGTCGCAAGAAAGTAAAACATAAAACTTAGGGAAGAAATGAGGAAAGGACCATATTATACAGAAGACATTCTCGTGGAGAAGATGCAGAATGGTGAATACGGTTGGCTTGATTATGTGAACCATTTCAGTGAGGACTGGCAGCACGAGTACCAGGAATTCTGCAAGGAACATGCCATGTGTATCGGCAACGAGAGTGCGGAACAGTTTGTGAAGTACAAGGACGAGCTGTTGGAGCAAGGAATGGAAACAGAGAACGCTTAATAAAATCATACTATGGCGATAAGAAAGAACTTGAATCCACGGCAGATGGACCTGCAGCCGGAAATGCGTGACATCTTGATGCGTAATGGTATGCAAGCCCATATCATAGCTAATGGCGATGGTTATCAACTGGCGGTGCAGGGACACGACTCCCCACTGCTGACCTATAACCTCACCGAGAAACAGATGTTGGCATTGACCGATTGGGGAACCAACTCTGCCAACAAAAAGGCCTACAATGTCTTTACCAGTATTATAGACAAAGACTTTTATATGCCGAGAAACCTTGTCCATGCAAGGAACGCTAACGGAAGAGTGGCTATGGGACTACATGGATATAGGATTGGTGCTGGAGAGTACGGCCGATTGGGATGGAGTCCAGAGTTTTTGGGTTGGACACCGAGAATGCAGGACGGCTATCATCTACGCAGAGTCGGTGGACAGATGTTCTATGCAGGAGCACCGATGGTAGCGGAAAGACCTGACAGAAGACTGAAACCAGGAGAGCTAACCTCTGGAGGCTATGGTTTTTACTATAAAGGACAGCAACAGGTAGCACCACAAGCAGACGTATTGCAAAACCTGCAAGCCGTGGTGACACCTGTAGAGACACGTCCAAGAAGCAAAGAGCCAGCCAAGCCCTATAAGGAACTGATAAGCTCACCTGTATATTTCTCCAACGATAAATGTCAGGAATGCTTGTCTTCACACGGTATCATCATCGATGAGAAGGCAAAGACACTCACCATTCAATCAGAAAGCACCAAGAGTGATATGGTATATGACTTGACCGACGAAGAATTGAAGGCATTGACCAACAATTCTGTCAAGCAAGTATCTGTAGCCAAGCGACTGGAGATATTGAATAATGTCATCAAGGATGATTTCGCAGACAAGATAACAATGGACATGCTCAATAGTAAAGAGCGCATCCATATCGGTTTGCATCCAGAGGTGCAGCAGGAGTTGGACGGCAGGATGCAGATGCAGTCAACAGTTGAGCCACTGCAAGTGCAGCAAGAGCCAGTGAACAACAAAATAGGTGTTGTGGATGGGCAGGACTTGGACGAGAGCAAGGGATGGTTTCGTGAGGGAAAGCACGGTAGAGAGGTAAGTGTTGGCGAGATACGAGTGGAACCAGCGGAGCAGGAAGGCAAGTATCGCATGACCGCCATCATTAACGGAGAGCGAGTAAGTCATGAGATAACGCAGAAGCAGTATGACAAGTTCATGGCAGTAGATGATTATCACCGCATGAAACTCTTTTCCAAGATTTTCGGTGAGGTCGACATGAAAGACCGTACCGGTCTGGGAACTAAGATAGGAGCTGCATTATTAGCAGGATTGGGCGTTGCTGCAGAAGTTGGCAGTGAACTACATCGACCACATGGCGCACCTGTAGTGATAGTTGACCACCATCATGGTGCAGCACCTGCGCCACCTCGTCCCTACTTCAAGCCAGGAGTAGATACTCCAATGGATGTGGCGGCGAGAAACTTTGAGGCTGGCATGAACCAAGAGGTATTGCATCCTCACATGGGGAAAGGACTATAACGGAATACGCTTATGGCAAACAACGAACTGACATATAATGATTTCTTGCAGCGACTGAACATACAGGAGTTGTTGGTAGACGCAGGCTATCAGTTGAATAAACGAGATGGCTTGCGCTATCCATCGTATGTGAAGGTTGACAGTCATGGACAGCGAGTAAGAGGCGACAAGTTTATTGTCACAGGCAATGGCAAGTGCTGTTTTCAGCCACCAGAACAGAAAAACTATAATGTGATAGGCTTCATCAAGGAGCATCCGACGCTGTTTGACGATTATAAGCCAGGGATGTCATTGGACAGACTGTGAACATCGTGTGCAATAGGCTGCAGAACAATCCCATTGACGTGCGTGAACGCAGAGTGGTGGAACCAAAGCGTGATGCCAAGCCCTTTAATCTCTCGGACTATGACATATTACGTTTCAATCCAAGGGAAAAGGACACCCAACGGAAGCATTATCCTTATTTCAAGGAAAGAGGCATCAACATGGGAACACAGTTCGCCTTTCACAAGCATTTCTTCTTGGCGACCAAGCGTCGAAATGACGGATTGAGCTTTGCCAATCTCGCCTTTCCACTATCCTTGCCGTCCAAGCCAGACTGCATCGTTGGATTGGAAGAGCGTGGCAGACCCAGACGAGAAGACGGTAAGGCATACAAGGGAAAAGCAGAAGGAAGCAACAGCAGTGAAGGATTGTGGATAGCCAACCTGACAGGCAAGCCATTGAAAGAAGCCACAAACATCCTATGGTTTGAGAGTGCCTATGATGCCATGGCAGAGTACCAAATCAATCCAGTGAAGAGCGTGTATGTCTCGACAGGAGGCACACCGACTAAGGGACAGATAAAGGGAATGCTGGAAGAAACCCGACAAGCAAGCCATTATCTGGGCTTTGACAAAGACGAGGCAGGACGTGGCTTTGTGAAGAACTTCAAGACCATCGCAAAGGAAATGGGATTTGCAGACTGCATGGTGCAAGCCTACCATCCCCTGGGACAATACAAGGATTGGAACGATGCCTTGCTTGGCAAACGAGACCAACGTCTGATAGACCAAGGCGAGATAGACTTCGACTATTTCGAGTTCGCCAAGGCGCAAGAGGCTGAGAGGCAACAAGAGCAAGCCAAACAGAAGGAAAAAGAGGAACAGACATTGGGCTTCCGCAGATAAAGCACGGTGTCATTATCAAAAAAGAGAAATATGCAGCAGACATATCGGTATAGAAATATAATCATCAATCCACATTGGATGCAGTTCGTCATTAACGAGCTGCACTTGCTCGTGATTATAAGCGTAGGCTTTGTATATGCAGGTATTGATGATGCCGTTCTCTCCACTTTGGTGTTTGTCCTCTCGCTCTTGCTTTCCCTATGTTTGGCATATCGGCTAGCCTATCTATGCAGGATGCGGTACATCATCAGTAACGAACAATTAGTGTTTGAGCATGGCGTGTTTCATCGGGAAGTAGATTATCAGGAACTATACCGTGTGGTGGATTTCAACGAAAGTCAAACTTTCATGCAGCAACTATTCCGATTGAAAACCGTGAGCATATATTCTGGAGACAGAACGACACCAAGGCTTGACATTATCGGAGTACCGATGAGAGAAGACCTGGTAGCAGCCATCAGAGAACGAGTAGAAACCAGCAAACGCAGGAGGAGCATCTATGAGATTACGAACAGGTAAGATATGGTTAATAGCAATTATCGGCATAGCAACGGCATTGGAAGCCAAGGCACAATTGGTGTCATCCAATCCCTTGGAATGGATGGCACTGGCAGAAGGCAATGAACTTATCAACAGTGAGATTGAAAAGCAAATCAACGGACAGACCAAGACGGCGTTGTTGCAGAACACGATGGCTGCTGAGTTTAATCAAATACACAAATGGGAGAAAAAGTACAACAGCTACTTGAAATCCGTGAACGGTTATGCCTCTTCGCTGAAAGCCTGTACCCATCTGTATGATGATGGCGTGAAGATTTTCATCACCCTCGCCAAGTTGAAGACCGCCATCAAAAACAATCCGCAAGGCATCGTGGCAAGCATGAGTATGAACAATCTGTATGTTGAGACCGCAACGGAATTGGTATCGGTGTTTAATCTGCTGAATGATGCTGTGGCAAAAGGAGGAACGGAGAATATGTTGACTGGAGCAGACCGCTCAAAGACCTTGTGGGCATTGAATGATAAGTTATCAGCATTTCCAGAAGAAGCTCAGCAAACTGTATCTGAGCATCCGCTATTACACCATGAGTGATGTGTGGAACAATGTCACGGCAGGAATGATAGATAGAAGTAATGGGGAGATTGCTACCCAAGCATTGGGACGTTGGCGAAGAGCGGCCAAAGTAAGTACACCACAATAATATAAAAGCATTCGAGTATGAGAACATGGATATTTTGCTTTGGCATAATGTTGCTTTCTGTCTGCAAGGTGCAAGCCCAGAACGACCCGGTGTTGACAGGAATGATATACGCCTATACGGACAAGGCAGAGAAAGAGCTGAAGAACCAGGAGAAGGTGATGCTGATGCAGACCACCGGACACATCTGGATGAAAGAGGAAGTGGAAGGAACCACTAACCTGCAACGAGAGTTCAATAATTACTTGAACTCGTTCCGTTCCATTGTGGTATATGCAGCACAGGTGTATGGCTTCTATCACGAGATAGACCGGTTGGTGGATAACTTGGGAGGATTCACCAGGCAATTGGATAAACATCCGAGCAATGCCATTGCCGTAGCACTGTCAGCCAAGCGCAACAAGATCTATCGGGAGTTGATTATGGGCAGCGTGGAGATAGTAAATGACATCAGGCTTGTATGCTTGTCAGGCAACAAGATGACCGAGAAGGAACGAGTGGAAATCGTTTTCGGCATCCGCCCCAAGCTGAAGGTAATGAACAAAAAGCTGCAACGGTTGACAAAAGCCGTGAAATACACCTCGATGACAGACATCTGGGCAGAGATAGAAGAAGGAAGTCATGACAAGGCAGACAAGAAAACCATCGTGAAGGATTGCATGAACCGATGGAAGCGGAATGGTAAAATCAAATAACAACAAAAAGATACGACTATGAGTATATGGGCAAAAATAGCAAAGTATGGCGGCAGTGCCTTGAAAGGTGCAGGTAGTGTCGCCAAGCAAGGACTGAAATCTGCAAGCAATACGGCTGTGCATCCCACCCAAGCACTAAAAGGCGCAGGAAGTGCGATGAAAACAGCCGCTGTGGGCAGCGCAGCAGGATATGTGGCATGGCAGAACCTTGTCAACGACAAGAGCATGGTGGAGATAGCCAGTGATGTGGTGGTAGGAAAAGACACCACGGAGAAAATATCCGAAGCTGTGGAAGACGTGAAAGGACTGAAGAACAAGGCTGGAGAAGCTGTGGATGCTGTGAATGGTGCCATGGGCGACATCAACAGCAAGTGGAGCGGAATGAGCAACTTCTTTCCGTGGCATCTTCGGAGGCAACGGACTGGAGATGTTCGGCAACTTTTTCAAGAACTTAGGGAAAGGAAACGTGTCGGGACTGAGCCTTGCAGGACTGGTGACAGCAGCGTTCCTCACTTTCGGACGTTTTGGTTGGCTCGGCAAGATAGCAGGAGCCATGCTCGGCATGATGCTCATCGGCAACAATTCCAATATCAAGAACATTGTCAGTGGTGATGGCGGTCAAGGAAGAAATGTGAACGAAGCAGAAACGACCACACGCAGTGGCGGCATGAAACGATAAACATAAAAAAAACGACAACGACATGAGATATACAGAAGAAATGATGCTGCAATCGAAAAGCGGCTATTGTATGCCCTTTGAGGAACGAGGAAAGGATGTAGAGCTGGCACTTGGCTATGGGAATCAGAAGCATCCTGTAACTGGAGAGCCATTCTTCCATCACGGACTGGACTTCGAGGCAAATCACTATCTGCTGTCTGCCTTGGCAAGCGGAACGGTAGCAGGCATTGGCAACGATGCGATGCACGGCATCTACCAAGTGATACGCTACGGCAAGTATGAAGTGACCTACGCCCATCTTGCCAATGTGTTCGTGAATTTCGGACAAACCGTGAAGGCAGGAAACATCGTGGCATTGAGCGGTGACAGACTGCATTTCGAGGTGAAGTTTGACGGCAAGGAAATCAATCCGATTGATTTTCTGACCATGCTATATGGCAATGTGAAGGCAATGGAACAGACCGGTAAGACAGGTTTTTCTGAGTTTGAGACCTACGATATGAGCATAGCCACACAATATGACAAAGACCAGAAAGAGATAGAAGAACTGATGCTGCGCTTTATACCATCGTATATGGAAGACCTGTATCGAGGGATGTATGTGACACCACAACATACCGAGCAGTCGCTGAGAAACATTTTTTCGTTATCAGCAGCGAAACACTATTTCTATGAAGCTATGCCATCCATCAGTAATCCGTTGGGTATAGGACAGAGAGCCATGCCCTTGGCTTGCAAGGTGCAGAACCTGCTGATTGCGGATTTCTTTGAACTATCTGGCATTGCGGCATGGCATCTATCTGTCCACATTGAGCGAAGTTCTAAAAAAAAACTCCATGACGAAGCCATAACGACAAGTGGCATCATCGACCCACTTGCTGATTTGGACATCGATGTTCAGAGCTTTGACATTCCCAGGTTGGTAAGTGTCTATCCAGACCGTGCAGGACTGAGATGGTGGACAAAGGCATGGTTCAATAACAGGGAGGAAGGAGAATGCTCCGTGGAGATAGAGTTGCAGCAAGCCATTCTCTTCATCCATGACAGGATAGAGAAAGATGCTTGGCTGGAAGAATACTTTCCTAAGCAGATGGAAGTGTATCATCAAGCCATTGAGCAAACAAGAGAACAGATATTAGGTCAACTTAACGTAACGCTATAATGAATACGATCAATAACCCTATACGGTTTGCCGAACTGGAGTATTGCCTTCAAGGATATTTTGACGGCAAGCTGGCACCTGTGATGAAACAGGTGCGAGATGACTTGACTCACAAGCAACTGGAGGAAAGAGGCAGATACCAGAGCAGTTTGGCAGGAGTGCTTGCTTCTGCCAATCCGTATGCCGACAACACCGAGTTTGTTCTAAAGCAAACAGGCAAATGGAACAGCAAAACCACGGAGGACTATCTAGCGATGTGCAACCAGAAGATATGGAAGGACAAAAACATCGTGAAGGATTTGGCTCTTCTTGCTGGCGAGTGGCGCAATGCCGTGGTGAAGGAAATTGGACGAAGCAAATATGACGCTTTGTCGAAAGCCTGTGGCGAGGATTTGGCATACGCATACGTTGCACAAAGGATGGAAGACCTGATGATTGGCAAACTCGTCAAGGACAATACACCCAAATCAACGATGGACTACATCTTGCGAAAGGCTGCACAAAACAGCATCTGGGGACTGCAAGAAGAACTGATGAAGTCACCATTGACAGCAGAGATAGAAGCTCGTGGCGAGAAAGCCTACAAGCCAAGCAAGACGGAGAAGTTTGCAGGAAGGGCTACCGCCTCGGTAGTGGATGCCGTGACCATGGGCGGTATCGGTAGTTGGAAGTCATTGGCAACCTTGGTTGGGAGCGACATGGCATTGGGCTATGTCCTCGATTCCAAGAAGGGAAACGCAGAACAGCGGAAAGAGCAAGCCATGGAACTGAGCATCAGCAAGGGCGTGTTCGGACAAAACGGCAATGCCTTCACTGGTTTTCGCTCACAAGCCAAGAAAGTGAATGCCACCGACAATGGCTATGTCAAGACGCTCAACAGCAAATTCCATAATAAGATACATATCCCACAAAAAGCATTTACACCTATGGCATGGACAGATAACAGTATTAAGTTTCCTTTCCAAAAAGAGCAAGAGAAACGGAACGATCCGAAATACAAGAATGTACCGCTGATAGTGGCACCCGGCAAGGAAGATGCCTATTTGGAAGAGAAAGCCAAGCACGACGCAGCCAAGGTTGCAGAGGCAGAGCGCATCATCCAGGAAAAGAAAGATGCAGAGGCGCAACAAACAGAAACTGATGAACAACAGCAAGCGCAATCAGAAGAAGAACAGCAAGAACAACCTGAAAATGATAACAGCAACGGATGGGAAGGACTGTTGAAGAACTTCGGACTGAATGGTTTCAGCGACATCGGCAATAATCTCGGCTATGTGATAGCTATGTTGCCCGACATCCTTGTTGGACTGTTCACTGGCAAGACGCAATCATTAGGCTTGAAGGACAATATGATGCCGATAGCCGCCATCCTTGCAGGAATGTTCGTGAAGAATCCGCTATTGAAGATGACACTCATCGGTATGGGCGGTGCCAATCTGCTGAACAAGGCAGGACATGAAGCATTGGCAAACAAACGGGAAAGCAATGATGGAAATGCTGTATCATACGATAATACAACATCACAAGCAGTGCAATATAAGTCCTATCCAGACGAACCGTTGAATCCCCGAATAGCCAACCCTGTGCTGCAAGGCAATTGCTTGGTGGCAACCATCGACCGAGTGCCATACACCATCCAACTGCCAGAGCATGTGGTTGGAGCATATCAGGCAGGAGCCTTGCCCCTCAACACCCTTGCCAATGGCATGCTTGCAAAGAGTGACCAGATGAGACAGATGGCAGAACACAACTATGGCGAGCAAGAAGTGAGAAACGAGACGATGGAAAATGCTGAGCAGCGAGAAGTAATTCAAAGATCAAGATAAGGTAAAACGTAAAACAATCATACGATGAAAGAGAAAAGTGCACAAGAGAAGAATGCGGCGGAGCGTCAGGTGTCACTGATTACCGATGCCCTGTCGAAAGCAGCCGGGAACAATGGAGTCTGGCTGAACGAAGAAGGAAAGCAATATCCACGTTTCTATCCCAAGGGAGCGGCAGTGAGTCCGTTCAATGCCATGGTGTTGGGATTAAACTCAGACAAGAACGGATTTTCTACAAATCTTTACACGTTATTTAGCGAAGCCAAGAAACGAGACGAGGCGGTGATGGCGCATGAGAGAGGAGTGCCGTTCAACTGGTATGCATGGAATAAGTATGTGAACCGTCATAATCCGGAAGACATCATTGACAGAAAGGACTACCAGGAATTGTCGGCAACCGATCAGACACAGTACAAGGGCATCCATAATCGGGAAATACGAGTGCTGTTTAACATCGACCAGACCATGCTGCCATTGAAAGACAAGGAAAAGTATGAAGAGGTGGTGAAGGCGAATGTAGGTGCCAATGAAGATAAAGCCTTGCGCAGTCAGGTGAAAGACTTCATCCAGAAGATGAAAGACAACCTGATGGCCGTGCGAAATGACGGAAGCGGAGTGGCGCATTATGACACAGAAAAAGATGCTGTGTATATGCCAAAGCAAGAGAACTTTGAGCAATATAGCGATTATGTGCAGGAGATGTTGCGACAAGTGGTGACTGCAACAGGACACCAGCAGCGACTGGCAAGAGAAGGTATGGTGATGAAAAACGGCATTGCGCCATCTGAGGATGCCGTGAAGCAAGAGAAACTGGTGGTGGAATTGGCTTCGGGCATCAAGATGATGGAAATGGGAATGACGGCAAAGATTTCCAAGGAAAACATCGGTCTGGTGGACTACTGGAACCGCGAACTGAAAGAAAATCCATGTTTGATAGATGCCATTGAGAGTGATGTGAACAATGCACTGGACGTTATCGCAAGGCAGAGCGTGGCGAGAAAGTGGAGTATTCATCATCGAAGAACGAGCAGCAGACCAACGAGATGCAATCGCAGACACCCAAGCATTATTTTGTGGCTGACGAGATAGCCAAGCAGCCAGACAGTGAGCAGAAATTTGTGGTGATAGTTAGGGACAAGGAAAACAAGAGTGCCGATGTGGTGTTGCCTGCAGGAGCATCATTGGAAGTAAACAACGAGGTGTCGGGCATGAGCAAGCAGCGCATTGAACATGCCTTGCAGAAGGAAGGTTTTCTGTCTGTCAAGTTCTACAATCCCGATGGGGCATTAGGCTACCATCCTGATGACAGCTATTTTGCAGGAAAGGACATCACCGTTGCAAGACTGAAGAACTGGCAATTGGAAGACATATCCAAGATAGACGTGAGTGATGCCGTGAGCCAGAGCAAGCAGGTGGGCTTCGATCGCATTCAGATGGTGCAGGACGACAACAAGCGTTGGGCGATGTACATCAAGCCAGAAGGACAAAAGCCTTTTTCCATCTATCCTGACAAGGCAGATCTGAACCGCTTCTTCACAACATTGAAACAGGCGCAGGACACGATGGACAGTCTGAGAGTGGAACTGGCACAGAAATACTATGCGATGGCAGAGACAAAGCCTAACCTGAAGGTGGACTTGTTCGGCAGCGGTCAGCACAACGAGGTGGACATGAACCGCATACAGAAAGTGAACGTGTTCAAGGCAAAGAACGATGTCATTCTGTGTGCAGCCACTATTGATGGCACAGACAAGTTGCAGCCTCGTGTGGTATCGCCAAGCCAATGGCAACGGATGTGGATAGCCGAAGACAAGAACGAGTATAAGAAACATCTTGCAGCAACCTTGTTTGCTGACATCCTGCAGAAAGGACAGACACAAGAGCAGACAGCATCTGAAAAGCAAGTTGATGAAACCGAGGTGAAGCAAGAGGCACAAGTTTCCACTGATAAGAATGAGGAAGAACATCGAGAATATCACAAGGAAGAGGACAAGCAAGCATCTTCTGAAGAAAAGACAGATATTAGGGAAGAGAAGGATGCGACTGTTCAAAGAGATAATAACGCTACTGTGGAAAAGAAGGAAGAAACAAAGGGTAAGCAGAAGGAAGAAACCAAGGACTCTCCCATCATGAAGCAATGGAAGGAGTTGAAAGCCAAGCATCCAGATGCTTTGTTGCTGTTTCGTGTAGGTGATTTTTATGAGATGTATGAACAGGATGCCAAGCGAGGAGCGGAAGTGTTGGGGATTACATTGACAAAGAGAAACACCCAAGCAGGTCTCTACATGGCTGGCTTTCCACATCATGCACTAGACACCTATCTACCTAAGCTTATCCGAGCAGGAGAACGAGTGGCTATCTGTGACCAGTTGGAGGCGCCCAAGCAGAAGCAAGAGGAGCAAAATACTGAGGAACAGCAGCGTTCTGGCGGTATGAAACGATAATAATGAGGAGATAAGACATGAGCAAGAATCAGCAATACGCAGAGAAATATGCTGCCGAGGCGATGGAGCAGATGAAGCGATATGGCATCCCTGCTTCCGTCACCTTGGCGCAAGGCATCTTAGAAAGCAGTAACGGACAGAGCGAGCTGTCGCAGTTGGGCAACAACCACTTTGGCGTGAAGGCTTCGAAAAGTTGGTTGAAGAACGGTGGCGATTATCTTGTCTATACCGATGACAAGCCGAATGAGAAGTTCTGCAAGTATGCCACGGTGGGTGACTCGTATGAGCATCATTCCAAGATATTGAAGAACAGCAGCCGCTACAGCCAATGCTTCAAACTCTCTCCCGACGACTACAAGGGATGGACAAAAGGCATTGAGCGAGGCGGTTATGCCACCAATGGAGGATATGCAGCCAGTTTGCAAAAGATTATCGAGATCAATGGATTACAGAAGTATGACCAACAAGTGATGCGAGAAATGAGGGCTGAGGGTAAGCAGTTCGGCGTAGAACAGAATGCAAGGACTTCTGCAACGGTATCGTCTTCGGTATCGCCATCCAATAATGACGAAAAGAAGCAAACAGCATCTCAAACAACCAACGACAAATACTCATTCCCTGTGAAAAGGGACGAGTTCTTGTTTGTCACTTCTCCATTCGGTATGCGTCAAGACCCTATGGACAAAAGCAAACAGCAGATGCATAAGGGTATTGACATCAGAGCCAAGCATGATGATGTGCTGGCTACAGAGAATGGCGGCAAGGTGGTAGCTGTGAACCACAATGCCAATACTGGCGGTGGCAAGTCTGTGACTGTGGAATACGCAAGATCGGACGGAAGCAAGGTGCAAACCACCTATATGCACTTGGACAGTATTGTTGTGAAGGTGGGTGACGAGGTAAAAGCAGGACAGAAGTTGGGTGTATCTGGCAATACAGGAACGCGAACCACAGGTGAGCATCTGCATTTCGGGGTGAAGACCATATCGGCAGACGGCAAGACAAGGGACGTGGATCCTGCATCATACTTGGCGGAGATAGCGCAGAAAGGCAATCTGAAGCAACAAGCATTGTATAACGGCAATGACCTGTTGGCAAAATACAAGGGAAATAGTTCGGCAGTGGACACGAGTCTGTCACCTGACGATTGGATGAAGAAACTGCTTTCATCCGAGGACGCAAGCACAGGATTGTCAAGTGCAGACCCGATAATGGGATTGGTGACTACCATGTATAGCAGTCTGCTTGCCCTCGCTGTGCAAATAGACAGTAAAAGCGAGGAAGAGCAAAAAGCGCAAATCTCAGAAGCTGTAAGCAAAAGGCAGGTGGACTTGAAACCGTTGATACCGACTATGAATGAATGTGTGCTGAGCGTTGGCGATAATGGAAAGGCTGTGTTGCAAGCGGATAATGGCACTACCAAAGTGACGAGAGAACTGACCAATGCGGAGTTCTGCAGATTGTCACAAGTGTTGGGTGATACCAATCTAAGTAACGAAGCCAAGAAAATGCGTATAGCAGGAATGGTGAATACTATCGTGCTGACGCAACAGGCATCACAAAACTATGAGCAAGTCCTGGAACAGCAAGAAAGTCGAAGTCAGACAATGCAAAGAAAGTAAGATACTTGGAGGTTCCACATCTTGGTCGATTGAAAACGAATAAAAAAGTATTTGAGCTATGATTAAATGTAACGTAAGTGTGTGCGGAACCGTCAGCAAGGCTGCAGTGGTTCGCAATGGGAAGGACGGAATGCCTTTTACGACATATTCCGTGGATGTGGTGGTGCCAGCCAAGAGTGGTATCAACAAGACCGTGATTGTCAGTTGTATCATGGATGGTGACGATGCGGAAGGCATTGTCGTGGGCAACCGCATTGAGTTGAAAGGTGTGTTGACCTTCAAGAAGAAAGACGACAACCTGTATTTCAACTTGAAGGTATCGGAAGTGAACCTGTCTCCCGTATCGGAAAGCAAGGATGGCATCGTGGGCGACATGGAGTTCAAAGGCAAGGTCGGTAAGGACATTGATATGAAGAAAGGCAAAAATGGCAAAGACTTCCTGATGTTTTCGGCTTTCAGTGCAGAGAAGATTGGAGAAGAATTTGCCTTTACATGGGTGCGCTTTGTCCGTTTCTCGGAAGAAAAGGAAGAATGGCTGCAGTCGAAAGCCACCATCGAGGCAAAGGGCGAGTTGGAAATCTCGGTGTATAACGACAGACTCAACCTGGCTGCAAGGTGGTACAGTTGAGCCAGTGGGAAAAGAAACCATATAAACCAAATAATTAGCGAGTATGGCATATTACAATAAGAGTCCACAGAATAATGGCGATGGAAAAAATGCTGAGGACAGAGCCTTGGACACCTTCGCAAACATGATGATAGAGAAAATCGAGTCGTTGGGAAGCAAGGACGGATGGCAAAAGCCTTGGTTTACGGAAGGTACATTGAGCTGGCCGAAGAACCTGTCTGGCAGGGAGTATAACGGCATGAATGCCTTGCTGCTCACCATACTGTGTGAGAAGAAAGGCTACGAGCTGCCAGTGTTTTGCACCTTTAACCGTGCAGTGGGTTTGAACTATCAGACCGACAAGCAAGGTAACAAGAAGCAGATGGTGGATGCCAATGGCGAGCCGTTGCCCAAGGTTGGCATCAATAAGGGAGAGAAGAGTTTTCCTGTGATGCTGACGAGTTTCACCATTGTACACAAGGAGACAAAAGAAAAGATACCCTATGACGACTACAAGCGAATGAGTGCTGAGGAGCAGAAGGAGTATAATGTCTATCCGAAGTTGAATGTGTACCAGGTGTTCAATGTGGCACAGACCAATCTGAAGGAGACAAGACCCGAACTGTATGCCAAGTTGGAAGCCGAGAATAAGCCAGAGAAAGCATTGGTGCAGGAAGGTGACATGTATTCGTTTCCTGCCGTAGATAAGATGTTCAAGGAACAGAAGTGGATTTGTCCTATCAACATCGAACACCAGGACAATGCATTCTATTCCATTTCTCGCAATGAGATAACCATTCCAGAGAAGGCACAGTTTAAGGACGGAGAGTCGTGGTATGGAACAGCGTTCCATGAGATGGTTCACTCGACAGGAGCGGAAGATCAGTTGAACCGTCTCAAACCGCAGTCGGGCTTTGGTTCCGATGAATATGCACGTGAGGAACTGGTGGCAGAGTTGGGCAGTGCGCTGGTATGCCAGAAATACGGTATGACCAAGAATCTGAAGGAAGACAGTGCTGCCTATCTGAAATCGTGGCTTGGCAGTCTGAAAGAGTCGCCAAGTTTCATCAAGACCACCTTGATGGATGTGAAAAAGGCAACGTCCATTCTCTCACAAAGAATAGATGAAGTGGCGTTGGAAATGAAAGAGCAACAGAGTGAGAATGTTGCAGCTTCAGTATCGGAAGAAAACAAGGATGCGAAGGACATGAAGCAATCTGCATCATCAAATGATAATGAGCAGACTGAGGTAGAAGAGGAAAAAGTCGCACGGTCTGCGTTCCGTCGGTAACGAGTCAATCTGTGGTAAACATGCAAAAATCCAAGATGCGCACATTAATGTGTAGGCATCTTGGATTTTTCGTTTTGGGAGTTTTATTCTTCCTCCTCATCATCTTCATCAGGTGATAGCCATTTCTGCCAATCTTCCTCATCGATGGTAAGGTCGTTCATCTCCCAATCGTATGCGATTTCGGGCATCGGCTCACGAGAGTAAGGAAAATGGATGGTATAGCCGATTTGTCCATAGGAGACATGGAGCGGAGTGACGCAAAGGTCTCTGCCGAAATAGCTTCGGGTGGTAAGGTATTTGCGCCAGTCGAAACGCTCATTGAGAATGTTTCGACATAGACGGTAAAGATATTGTTCTATTGTCATACGGCTTGAAGTTCCAACTGTGAATAATATTGTTTGAATGCCTCATAAAGGTCAGCCATCATGACTTCGGCTTCCTCCATGTCTTTGACTATATCGGCAATGTGGTAAGGTGCGCCATTTTTGCCGTGACCGTCTGAGCCAATCCAAATGTACGCTTCCTCGTCAACATCAAAGTTCTCATAATACTCATGGATATTGTCGATGAAGGCTTCCATATCATCGTCTTCAAGTTCCACGCTGAAATTGAAATCTTGACCATAGGAAGTATATTTGGCGAAGTTTACATCTGTCTTGCCATTTTGTGGCTCGGAGAAATCAACGCTCCATCCTAATATTTCGGCTATCTCCGTTATCTTTTGCTGTATCATATCGTTTGATTTTTAGCAGCCATAGGCAAAAGGTACGGCTGATGAATGGTTTAAACTTCTTCCCTGTCATACATGTCAGACAGAAACGACTGCAATCTCTTTCGGGAATGTTTCCGATTGGGCAAGGCTTGAAGCTTTTGTCCTGCAATATCGGTATCTTGGGAAGGTTATGTCCGACATCCACGCTGATACTTTCCATTTCCTTGATGGACGCATATCCATATTCTGTATCGGCAAGACCGACAACGATAGAGAACAGCGTGAAGTCATTGCCTTCCGGCTGACCCTCCAATACATACCAGCGGAGATTGCCAAGGAAGAATACGCATTGGCAAATGGCATCCTTCTTCTTACCGTCCTGTGAATAAAGCGGATATTGCTTCAACTGTTCCGCCAACTTGGGTGTAATCAATCTACTTGTCATAGCTATATTATTTATTTGGTGAATACTCTGGTGAAGATGGATAGTAGAGCTGCTGCTCACGCAAGGCTTCAATGGCAGCATGTGCCAAGGTGCAAGCCCATTCATTACGAGGGTCATAATATCCCTTCTGATAGTTTACAGCCAACTGCTCCATGAAAGCCATCATCACCTTGAACTTCTCGTTCACAAGAAAACGGTGGTCATTAGCAAACTCGGCACCCAACTTAGATGCAGAACCCATTTTGCCATTCACGAAGCGTGAAAACTCAGTAGCAAACTCTTTGTCTCTTTCGTTAATCATATCATCCATATCTGTAAATATTAAATTGTGAAACTTCTTTTTCTTCCCTATTATAGAAGCCTTTACGACTTCATCAAAGGAATTGATTTTACGTGCAATAAAGAGTTCGGGCATGGAGACAGACAAGACAAGGAATTGGGTGATTATTTCATTGGAATACCCCAATCTCTGATTGGTGGAAGGCTGCTAAGGAAATAATCTGCCAATAGCAAGGCGATACTTGACGGTCTAGTGGGCTGAACTAAATTTGCTAAGGAAAACCAAGGGAGAATGAAGTGGTACGGGACAGAATTATAGCATATAAATGGCTAAAGAAACTTTGGTAGTATACTGCAACCGATACAAAAAAATTAAAATGTAGTTTTGTTTCTTACTAGATTATATGTTAATGTTATGTTAAACTATCCTTTATCTTCGTTTATCTAAAACTATTTTTTTATCTTTGTATATTAAATACGTTGAAATAAAATAAATTGAGGTGACATGGAGAAATTCATATCAAGCGATGGACTTTATTGGCCAGGCGTTTTAAAAGGAATCAAAAAGGCTTCCAACCCGTTACAGCCTATTTTCGAGGTTATTACAAATAGCTTCGAAGCAATAGATATGCGCTCTAAATTAAATGCCCCATTTGAGCCTTTTATTACAATAGAATTGTTTTATAACGAAACGACAGACAAACAGCCTGATGGATTGGCAGAAGTCCATGTCACAGACAATGGTATCGGATTTGATGATTCTAACTTCAAACGACTAACCATTTTTAAAGATGACACAAAAGGTTATTCAAATCGAGGATCGGGGCGAATACAACTTGTTCAATCCTTTAAACAAGTTATGTATCATAGCGTATATTGTCAAGCAGGGGTAAAATATGTAAGGGAGTTTTCTCTTTCTAAAGCTTTTCAATTTATGCAAAAAAATGCTATAATTCGATTAGACAAAGAGGAAGTTGTAATTGGAGAAAAGGATAATTGTACACAAGTAAAGTTGATAGAATTAAGAGACAAAAATGATGTAAAATTCTTCAACAACCTTACTATTAGCGATTTAAAGCAAAAGATTATAGATCATTATATTCTATTTTTGTGTACAAATAGAGAAAGTCTTCCAAAGATTGATATTAAATTTTATCACTTAAGCAAATGTATCGCCCATACAGATATTACATTGTCTGACATACCGATGCCGTCAAAGGACGATGCCGTCATTTCAATCTCAAAAAGCAGAATTTCAGAAGACATGAAACATATTGAGGCCTCTGAAGAAAAAGTAGATATTAAGATTAGATCATATAAGATCTCATCAAATATTCTTCCAAAGAACTCAATAAAAGTAACCTGTAAAAATGAGGTTGTGGATTCCGTCAAATTGAAAATCGGTAGTCTTCCTGCCGATAAAATTATAGATGGTTCACATTTCTTATTTTTGTTGTCAAGTGATTACTTTGATAATCAAATTGGCGACACTAGAGATCATTTTGAAATACTGAACAAAGCTGATTTTAAAAAATAGCAAAGTCTCAAGGGTACATATCTGAACAGCTAGTTTTGGATGACCTTGCAGAAGGTGTTAATAGCGTTGCTATTCGTTTATATGATGAGATTGCAAAACAAGAAGAAGAACAACAACGTATTATCAAATCTCTTAGAGAAACATACTTGTTGTCTGAGGAAGCCTTGGCAGAGGTATGCCCCAATGATTCGCCAGATGATATTGTACGTAAAGCATATGCCTACGATGCTAAAGTAAATGCCAATCGAGATATGAACATCCAAAAGAGTATAGATCAAATAAGAAATCTTAATCCAAGTGATGATTCTTACCAAAAAGATTTGGATAAAATGGTTGCAGATTTATCCAGTAATATGTCTTTAAAAGACAAGGAATCCTTGTCTAGATATGTTACTCATAGGAAACTCGTTTTGGATTTGATGCAACAGATATTAGATCGACAATTAGAATGTCAAGGAATAGAAGGAAAAAGGGTCGTTGACGAAAAATTGATACATGATTTGTTGTTTAGACAATATACTGAAGAGCCTGGAAGTAGTGATTTGTGGATGTTGAATGAAGAATATCTGTACTTCAAAGGGGTGTCTGAATATCGTCTCAATCAAATCATCTTTAATGGGAAGAAACTTTTCAGAGAGGAAATTAGCGAAGAAGAGGAACGATACCTGACATCACTTGGTGAAAATCGAGCAATAAAACGTCCTGACATTCTACTATTTCCTTCAGAAAGAAAATGTATAATTATAGAACTCAAAACCCCAGATACAAATTTAGCATTGCATCTGAACCAAATAAATAAGTATGCGTATTTCATAAGAAACTTCTCAACTGAAGATTTTATGATAGACACATTTTACGGATATTTAATAGGGGGAGTCTTTAGAACCAAGAGATGTACGTGCATTTGACGGTGATTTCATATATGATCCAAAATTCAATTATTGTTATCGTCCCTCGAAAAAATCCCTGATGACACATCTTCCCATGATGGAAGTTTATACACGGAAGTTATGCAGTATTCTGTAATTTTGAAAAGGGCTAAAATGCGAAATAATGTATTTATCAACAAGCTATTTCATAAGGAAGAAGATGTCGAAGAATACAAATAATAATTCATTGCATAACGAAACGATAGATTTATTTACCAGTGAACAATAGTAGAAAGAGTCCATTCATCACGAACGGACTCTTTCTTATGATAATCGTTGTTTTACAGATTATCGTTTACCGTATAAATGCTATTTAAAAAACAAACAATCTCACAGCAGTATGACGATTGGCAGCAACTGGCGAATATTTGTCAATGCCACCCTTGCTTTTTGAAACAATCATAGACTTGTCAACACCTCTTAGGATAAGTTGCTGAGTAATAAACTCCGCTCTCGACTTGCTAAGTGGATTATTGATTTCATCCGTTCCTGTTGCACTGTCGGCAGCACCTACAACAGAAATTTTGAGGTGATAATCTTTGGCAATACGAGCTAGTTCATCCAAATTCGCCATTTGAGAAGTATCAACCAACTGCGAGGTTCCTATCTTGAAGAAAAACAGCACAGGCGAACCGATGCACTTGTTTCCATCTGTCATATCTGAAATGTATTTGTTCCATATAACAGAATCAGAAGCAGAGAATCTATACTCGATGGAACGTCCATTTGCTTTCGGTTTTCCTTTTCCATTCCAATCCTTGTGAGCCAATCTTGCACGGAGCGAGTTCAAACCACTATAGTCATTCTTCGGATAACTACGATACTCCATACTGTCCGCACAATATGCCAGCCGGTCAATATAGGTATTCAGTAAGCCCTCAATCTCCAAAATCTTTTTCATTTCAGTGATGGCATGAGTATCCTCTGCATGAGCTTTGTTCAACTTCTGGTTGCAAGCCAACAAGTCTTTAACATAATCTGCCAGCCATTTGTTTTGGTTGATGTAAGGAGCGGCATCCACGACCTTCTTCCACCCGACCTTGCCGATATTGAAAGTCAGTCCGGCAGATAAGGTGAACAAATTGTCACCGAATTTATTGGATGAGCCTTTGCTATCAAAGTCACGGAACATGGTTGCTCCACCCAATTCCATATTGACAGACAAACGTCTCGTTAATTGGTATTGTGCCATCATACCATAGTTGATTACAAACGGACTCTTACAGTTGTCTTCATTATGGATAATTCCGCAACCGACATATGGAAAGACTCCCCATCTTTGTGTGGTGGCATGGTTTGTGGCAAAACTGCTGCTCATATTCCAAAGAAAATCAGCATGCACCATCTTATAGTCACGGACACTCATGCTGGCATCCTTGAATTGAAAGCCTCGAAAACTCAACCGCCCTCCTATTTCTGGTGTGAACCACTTTCCTGCCTCTATTGCCAGGGCAGGTTTCATTCTGTCGAACAAGTTCCCTGCACCAAATGGCTTTCCAACAAAAGTAGATGTGCCCCCCGACACACCAACGAACCAGTTGGAAGACCAAGCAGAAGGGACTGCCACCTCTTTGAGGTATGTCGGCTCAATCTGTCGGAGCATATCCTCATTCATGACAGATGAAACCAACCCATTCGTGCCATCATCTGTTGTCTTCGCATTGCCCTGTACTTGTCCGCACAGGCACAATGCCATCATAAATATTGCTTTTCTAATCATAAACTTCAATTTGTCAATTATTCTTTCTTTTAACGTTTTCTACTTTTTCCCCCTTTAGGTCGCATCATTTTGTTTGCCATAGCAATGCACCGGTGCGCCCATCTCCTGTCATCTTCGTCATCATTGCGTCCCCATTTCATATCGTTGGTGCCACCGCCTCCTCCACCTTGCCCTTCGGCAAAAGTCGTGGCTTGGTCGATATAACCAAGATATAGCAATGTGGCACAATGCAGAATTTCCGCTGTACGTTCAGCAATGGACTCCAATGGCGAACCATCAAATGCAACCTTGACTTCAGGTGGCAATGATGCCATCTTGGAGCGATAATCAGTGACCATGCTTTCCAACATGGCCGTCTTGATTAGTGTGCCAGCACCTGACTGTGCCTCATGGGAGAACAACATGGCATCCTGTCGAAGCGTCTCTGTCCGCTCCTTTATAAACTCCATATCCTTGTTCAACTCATCTAACTGCTGATCAGCAACAGCGAGTTTATCTTTCTTGTCTGCCAGTTTCTCGTCAACAGATGCCAACTCAGTCTGTAACTTCTCCAACTTCTGCGACAAAATTATACTATCACCCTCCTTGTTGACAATTTGCACCTTCAGCTTGTCTATCTCCAAAATCTTCTGTCGTTTCTCCTCTTCCAGATGTTCCACCATAGAGGACAGGCCTTTCACACGACGTACAGCCAATGCGATTTCCACCCACAGGTCGCTTAAAGCCTTGTTTAGTTTGTCCAGTTCCTCCTCCTTGGAAGAACACTCTTCCGAAAGATGCTTACGGTATTCCTCCGTAGGTCGATGCCGCTGTCGAGTCTCTGTCTGACTCGTTCCACGCACCAGTCCCCAAGGTTCATTGACCACCGCCAACTCATCATGAAGCTGTGATGTACGCTGACTATACTCCCTATTATTGGCTCCTGCAAAGATTTCCTTGAAGGCAAACTTGCCGTCCTTTATTGGCAATAGAACACAATGAATGTGTGGTGAAGTCTCATCAAGGTGTACATAGAAAGCAACAATGTTCTCCTCACCATACTTACCTGCGACAAAATTATAAATATCCGTCGCCCATTGCTCAATCTCAGGCATACGCTTAACTGCATAATTTTCCTTGTTGTCGCCAGGCTTAAATACTACCTCTTGATCACCGAAGGCAAGTTCTCGCATCTTCCACTGTGAACCGCTGAAAATGAAATCCGCTACAGTTCTGAAGCGTGGCTCTGCCAACCCCTCATTCTTGTCCTTGATACCACGAGCTGCCAAGTTCTCAGCCATCAACTGTGGAATAGACTTACTCTTGTCGATAGGCGCTATCTTTCCTCCCTTGGAAATCTGGAAGTTCAGATGCTGTCTGCCGAGGTCATAGTTGCCTTTTGCAATGGCCACCTGCCATGCCCGGTCGCTCCAGTTTCGTTGGTATTCGCGACTGAGAGCGGCGGCGCATCCCTTACGTCCCCTGACGTTCAAAACCTGCTTTGCTATTCTTTCCATATCTCTGATATGCTTATATGTGTCAGTAAAAACAGTGTCCCAGCTTGCTGTCTTGGCGGACACTCTCCCGAAGACTTTTAGGTCGTAGGGGTAATGAGTTACCACACTCCCTAAACTCGTGCACAGCGGGCAAGCCCGATGTGCTAAAAAAGGCAAGTCACGACGAGTGCGCTATGCCAGTTCCGAACCGTGAGGTCATACAAGAGAAAATGTCCGTAAGGCAGCTACAAAAGAACAAAATGAACTCTACTTATGGTTGTCCGCTTTGGCGTTTATAACTGGCTTGGCAGCTGTCTCAACGGTTGAGGTTGGACAGCAAACCTTATAAGCGGAACACAGGGATTGGAAAAGGCTCATGTCTTCAGCAGTTTTTAACTTGATTGAAGCGGCCTTTCCATAACCGGTAATGTCGGGCAGTTCCTTTATCAGAAGGAGCAACTGGAGCCAGTCTCGATTGAGGACACGAGCGAAGAAGTTAAAGATTGCGTTACGCAACTGGTATTTGCTGCGTTCTTCCTCACCTATGAGTGAGATGCTATCCACGAGTCTGCCAATTGTAGAAGTGGCAATATCATCAGATCGAATTTGCTTGTCTGATGATATAGAAGTTGCATCTTTCCCTTGCGATAATGCAACAGCACCCTTTACAATCTGTCCACATACTACGGCTGTCTCTTCTGTGGTGGAACTGCCATTGAGCCAACTGTCTATTGTGAAACGGATGATAGGCTCCAACAAGCAGTCCTGTGCAATGGGTACATTTCCATCCTCCATGCCATACATCGTGATGATGGTGTACTTTGTATCGAACTCCTTGCAGTTTATCAACCCATGTTCCGTTAACTTTTCTAGGAATTGACGAACAGTGGCACGATGCCAATGCCAGTCCTCTGCAAGCTGTGTCTTGGTCGTTATGAACTGAAAGTCTGCCATTAGGTCTGCAACTTCTTTCTTTACGCTTTTTGGCAAATAACGCTCACAAGCCTTGTCCAGCAGATAGCAAAATGCCTCGTGCTTTGAATAACGCTCGTTATGTCGGTCTTGGAGAGATGCTAAAAAGCCGACAGAAAGGTTTACCTTTATATTTTCTTTTGGTATATGTTTCATTGAAAATGTTTTTTTTGATGTTGTGAAATATTGATTCTCATATCAGGACTGAGTGTTGTGGAAAGTACCAGGACCAAGTGGCGTATTCCAAGAATAACTAAAAGTAGAAATTTACGATGTCCTCAGGACATTGAGCCAAATGTCTGCCACTGTCTGGGCATTGAGCCTTGAAGATGATCCTAGAGGACGGATAGTAGATGGATGCCACTATGAGAAAGCCAACTATCACACCCAGTGTGTATAGATGAGGTGTGAATATAAACACCAGCGAAGCTGTAAAAGTGAAGGTACATAATTTCTTGTCATCATGCAGTCTATGCAGCAATTTGTCCGCATAAGAAAACTTGAACAGCAGCAAAGCCAACAGTGCCATTACATGAGCAACTATCTTGTTTGGCTGCACTTGGGATGCCATGAAACAGAACACAAGTATTGCCATCAGTAACAGTAGCGTATACAGCTTTCGAAAATAATGCGAAAACACCATACGGAGATAAAAGCTCTGCATCATACGGCAGTTCTTCTTGTAACACATTGTTGATGCCACGAGAAGAAGTATAGGGAAGAAAAGAAATATAATATTAAATATCATAGTTTGAATTTTAATGTAAAACGTTAATAACCTTCGAATAGTTCCAAATGTATGATACCATAGGTAACATCCTCAAAAAAGCTGCTCGACATCTTCCATTGTCAGGTATTTGATGCAAGGCGTTTTCTGAAACCTGCATCTTTTCCCATGAGAGTCTTGGCACTTTGTTCTATCTCAAGCAAAGGAATGTGCCACTTTTGACCACGTATGTAATCATTATTGGAATGACAGGCCCGAAGGGTAATACACCGACAGCAAACAGTCTGTACCATGCCATGTCGTGAGACGGCGGTGTCTCTCCACAGGAAAGAACTTTCTATGTCAATCCAAGTATGGTATTTGTGGATGATGTCCAGGATACCTTGAATCTGCACGTCACTCATAGATGGAACGTAATATCACATGAAGCACAGCAGCATGTCCGCCTTGTCACGCTTGTACTTGAAGAAACCAGTTCTAGCCTGCAATTCCAATTCATGGCACAAGTCACCATACATGAACTCCAAGGACTCATAGATGGTAACAATTATGGAATGAACATTTCCATTGGCATCCGTACTGGCATTCATTTTGTACATACGCCCGAAATTAGGGTTGGAGAAGGCACAACAGAACTGTCCGAACTCCGTATGCACAGAAGTCACCTTATGATAAAGGATAATCAGTTCCATCTGGTCTTCCAAAAGGTTCATCACCTCTTCGAGGGAATAAGACTTTTCCAACTTGAAGTCAAGCAGGACATATCCGTCTTCATAGACTGGCTGTTCCATGCTCTCCTGATTGATAAGCTCCGGCAACTGCAATGGTGCAAGTGCCAGGAAGTCGTTGAGAAAAATTTATGCAGCATAACTATTGTGTTTATAATGAAGAAATGTATAGCTTGATGAACATATCTGGTAACCCGTCTGTCATATTTTTGTCCATCAGCAAAGAACGGCTAAGACTGGCGATTGTGCCTGACGCATCTATTGTCAGTTGCACCAATTCCTTTCGCTGATTCTCTGAAAGCATCGCTATACCGAAGTCATCAATGGACAGGAATGGTTGCAGTATCATCCAAAAATAGGCAGTCCGTTGTTCAGCGGAAGTAGCCTTTCCACTCTTAATATCAGCAATGCAAGTCTGCGCATTGGCGATAATTCTTCGGCTGGTTCTGGCCGTCATATATGCCACAGCATCCCTTGTCGGTAAGTTTCCTTTCCTTGAAGATTGGGCTATCATCTTGCACACATCTTCCGTTCCACTTGTTATATGCGAAACCGACACGTCGCTCATCTCGTGCAGATGAGATAGAAATGTTCTGAACAGTCTGTCTTCCGTTTTCAAGAAGGCAAGAAACTGTGATTGGTTGGTTATGCCTTCCTTCTTCACCTTTTCAAGGAAGAAATGATAGGTGGTCAAGATTCTTGTCTTATCACCTTTATATTCCGGTAAAGAATCGAGGCTTTCAAAGAATCGTGATGCAACTATTGACAAACTATCCGTTTCTTTCATCCCCTTGTAAGGTGTAGCTTTCATCTTCAATAGAAGCACGTCCTTGAATGTTCTTCGCTTGGCTGTTGCTATGCGCATAAACTCGTCACGGATGGAGTCATGGACATTGGAAAAGTCTTCCATCGGAAACGAATGTGCCTTTTTGATGGTGTCTCGCATCAGGCAAGCAGAAACCGAGTCTTCCAAAATACGCCACTTGGATATTTTGTCGGCAAGGTGTTCCATAGACAAGTCCTGGTTGGATTTCATGCTTGACAGTAACTCCTTTTGCGCATCTAATGCCTCTTTTGTATTATGAAAAAGACAGATTACTACCATCTTTTGTACATGATGCCAGCAATAGTATGGCAAGTATGATGGCAGACAAAATGGATAAACGTTTTCCATCTTTAAAGTATGATGTACAATGATTTGAAGTACAAAATTGTTTGTACTTCACTCCCACTCGGCATTTTGCCGCTAATATAATAACTTTTATACTTTTCATTTCGACTTTGTTTGAAATTTACGGTGCGAAATTACAACTATTTATCGAGTATTCATTAATAACAAATCAAACTTTATAATTTATTCTAATTCATACTTTAGAGTATGATATAAAATGATAAAATATCCCAGAAAATACAGTCCTCAAAACTTTAATTAACTATAATATTTATCAGAGTATGATTAGACTTTGATTAATTATAAGTATCTTTGCCATCAAATTTACAAATCAGTGAACAATAGTTATGGCAAAAGTAGGTTACATATACAGTTCGGGGCAGCATGATACATTCGCCACAGACAAGACATGGATGGAAGAGTATGGTTGCTGCCGTATTATTGAAGAAGATGGGAATCAGGAAAAGACGCGTCCAGAATGGAAGCAACTCATGGACTGTCTAGAACGAGGTGACGAACTGGTCATTTCGAAGTTTAGCAACGCCTTGCGTGGAGTTCGTGAGTTGGCGATGTTCCTGGAGTTCTGTCGGGTAAAGGTGATAAGAATCATATCCATACAGGACAGAATAGATTCCAGGGGAGAGTTATTTCCAAACACCTCTATAGCTGATGTGCTGTTCATGTTCGGATCATTGCCAGAAGAGATTATTACATTACG